>JABLTO010176591.1_pt1 | contig 116289 bp, 123 predicted proteins | sample 7160091 | NCBI WGS metagenome assembly JABLTO01 (sample SAMN14651225, study PRJNA627086) | human gut metagenome | isolation source: feces | host: Homo sapiens | reverse complement strand
TTTACTTGTTCGGTACTAATCTTTAGGTTAAAAGATTATACCGCTTCGGTTTATTCTCTAAAGGATTTTATTGTTTACTTTTCAATGTACTTTTTGTTCCTGCTCATGCGGAACGATTCTTATTATACATTACCACTTTATCTTTGTCAATACTTTTTTTGCATTTTTTTATTTTTTTTGCAAGAATTTTTTTCCAGTCATTTCTTCTTTATTTTTACTGACCTTTAAGCCCCTATTTTCTATCTTTTTATATCTTATTACATTTACTTTATTTTAGGTAAATACCTTATCTTAGCTGGATAGTTAATTATTGTTTTTTAAATTAAAAGCTTGAGTAGCGCTAGCTCACGGACACCCCGTGACACCTCGAAAGTTTTAATTTAAAAAACAATAATTAACTATCCAGCTCTAATCTAATATAATTTTAGTATCATAAAATATAAATATATAAAATCATTTAATTTATTAATTTCTATTTTTACTATTATATATAAGAAGAAAAGTATCATGAATCTATTTTTTCATGATACTTTTTCTTTATCTTAAATTAATACTTTACTTAATTAAACTATTGCAAAATATATTAGAACTATTATACCTAATATAATTCTATAATATCCAAATGCTTTAAAATCATTTTTCTTTATGTAGTTCATTAGGAATTTTATCGCCAATATTGATATAATAAAAGCTGTAACTAATCCTACTATAAGTATAATTAACTCTTGGCTTGTAAATACAAAACCAAATTTTAATAATTTCAATAAACTTGCTCCAAACATTACTGGAATAGCTAAGAAAAATGTAAACTCTGCTGCTATTTCTCTAGATGTTCCAATTAATATTCCTCCCAATATAGTTGCTCCTGATCTTGATGTTCCTGGAATTAATGCTAACAATTGAAAGATTCCAATAATAACTGCTGTTCTATATGTTAAGTTTTTTAATTCTATAATATTTGCTTTTTTATTCCTGCTTTCTATTATAATAAATGCTATACCATATATTATAAGCATTAATGCTACAATAAATGCATTATCTAAGAATTGATCTATTACATCTTGAAATAATAATCCTATGATTGCAGCTGGTACACATGCTACAAGCACTTTAGACCATAATATCCATGTTTCTCTCTTTTCTTCTTTAGTCTTTTTCATTGAAAAAGGATTAAGTTTGTTAAAGTATAGTACTACAACTGCTAATATTGCTCCTAGTTGTATTACTACTAAAAACATTTTCCAAAATTCTGGAGTTACATTAAGTTTAACAAATTGTTCTAATAAAATCATATGTCCTGTGCTACTTATAGGTAACCATTCTGTAATTCCTTCTACAATTCCAAATAAAATTGCTTTTATAATTTCTATTACCATTGTATTTTCTCCTTTTTATTCTTTATATATTTCTTTTAATATATTATATATTGTATCTTTTATAAATTCTGCTGTTGTAATTGGTGCTACTTTTCCTGGTAATGCCAATGCCCATATTAGTTTTAGTTGTCTATTTTTTGCAGTTCTTTTATCAATTCCTCCCGGATTAGATGCTAAGTCAATTAATAAACAATCTTCTTTAACATAGTTTAGTAATTCTTGATTAAGTATTAAATGTGGTACTGTATTTAATATTATATCATATTGTGATAAGTTTTCTCCTAATAAATTTATATTAGTAGCCATGTGTCCATATGCTTTTATCCAAGCTAAATCTTCATCTTTTCTTGCAGCACATGTAACTTTAGCAGATAATCCTGCTAATTTTCTAGCTAAAACTTTTCCTATTCTTCCGAATCCTAAAATTAAAACATTACTTCCATGAAGAATTTTATTTGTATTAGCAATTGCTATTTCAATTGCTCCTTCAGCAGTAGAAATAGTATTTAAAACTGCTAACTCTTCTCTTTTCATAATATCTATAATTTCGATATATTCATCATTTGCCATATCATATACATTAGGAGCAATGCTTCCTGCAATTAATATTTTTGCATTTAAGCTATGCATCAATTCTCTAATTGATATTTTATTGTCACTAAATGGTGTATTTATTTCTTCTCCATTACTTGAAAACGGAATAGGACCAATAACCACTTCTACATCATCTTTAATCGCCTTGTTTAATTTATCACACATAATAATATTAGGGTTATTTTTTAATTCTTCTGCTTTTTCTAATCCATAAGTATATATAATGTTTCCTTCTCCTGCTAATATACTAGCAAGTTTAACCGCTCTTAAATCTCCACCTATAATAGCAAAATTCATACTCATAAAAACCTCCTTATAATTATTGGTTTGCCAATAATTTATCACTTATTGTTTATTATATTTGTTTTTACATTTTTTATGAGTAATCTTAGAATTTTTATATAATATTAAAATTATTGAATTTCTTTTTGTTGATCATCTTTTATTTGTATATTTTCTTTTTTGGTGATACCTTTTCCATCTTTATTATGTTTTTTTAATAAGCTTATATCGTTATAACTTAAATGTCTTGTTTTATCACACATTTCTTCTAGATGTTTTTTCACTTTTTTATCTTTTTCTGTCATTTTCTTATTTTCTATTTGTTGTTCCTCTAAATTAAATGGCATTGAGATTTTTGTCATAATAGGAATAAATAGAGCTTCATTTTTTACTTTTTCTACAATATTTTTGCTATCTATGTCTATTGCAGTATTAATATATTTTATTGCTGTATCTTTATCTCTTTTAATTAAATAAATTTTTGCTAATTCAAAATATCCTTCTGCTGATAATTCTTCATCTTCTATCGCTTCTAAAAATCTTTTTTCTGCTTCTTCTAAATCTTTATATATTAAAGCTATTTGCGCTAAGGAATATTTAGAATTATAAGAAAGTGAATTAAGCTGAGCTGCTTTTTCATAAGACATTTTTGCATTTTGGAAGTCATTTAACATTGTATATGCAATTCCTAAGTTGTAATATAGCTCATAATTTATAGGAGTATATTTTAATGCTTCTTGATATACATTTACAGCTTCTTTAAACATTTCTTTTTCTATTAATATGTCTCCTAATAATTCAGAAGCTTCAAGCATGTCTGGTTTTTTATTTAATAAATTATTTAACATTTGGGCTGCTTCATCTTTTTTATCTAAATCATTTAATAGCTTTGATACTTTATAATATGATTCATAATCTTTTTTATTTAACTCTATTGCTTGTACATATTCATCTATTGCCTTTCTCATTCCACCTTCTTGTTCATATATTTGAGCTAATAATAAATGACCTTTATAACTTTCTTTGTTTTTGTCTATTAATTTAAATAATATTTCTTTAGCCTTTTTTTCATCTCCAAATAGTATACACATTTTTGCTTTTGATATATTAATTAATTCAAATAATGTTATATCTCTTTTTTCTATAATTATTACAACTATTGGTATTAAAATAGCAAATAAATATTTTAATATTATAAATAATGTATTTAATTTCACATTAAATAAAACTTCTATAAAATTTAAAGCTATTCCTATTGCTTCTAGTGTTAATATTATTACATAACTAGTATCGTTATTTTTTATCATTCTGAAAAACATATATACAAAAATAGTAAATGCTATAACTGTAAATATTAATTGTTCTGCTACCATTTATTTTACTCCTTTTAGTTGATTTTTTCTTTTATCCATATGAATATTTTAGTTGATTTTTGTCTATTTGTCTAGTTATTTATATAATTCTTCATATAATTTATAATTTCTTAATATTTTTCTTACATAATTATTAGTTTCTTTATATGGTATATTCTCTATGTCGCTACCATCTGATTTTATAATTTCTTTTTGTATCCATCCATCAACAGTTCCTATACCAGCATTATATGCTGCAACAGCTATTTCTTTATTTTTATATTTTTCTAATAATGTTGATAAATATTTTGTTCCTATATTAATATTGTTATCTATTTTTAATAATTCTTGTTTTATATTTTCATTTTCTATCTTTATTGAATTTTTATTTGCAACATCTTTTGCTGTTTCTTCCATTATTTGCATAACTCCAATTGCATCTCTATGTGATACCGCTTCGCTATTGAAATTACTTTCAGCTTTTATTAATGCAAATACAAGGTTTTCTTCAACATTATATTTTTCTGAATATACTGATACAATCTCTTTATATGTCTTTGGATATATTATCTTTAGTATCTTATTTTTAAATATTCCTAGAAAAACAACTATTATTAAAATTGCAATTATAATTATAAATATTTTTTTGTTTTTCAATTTTTCTCTCCTTTGTTTTATGAAATATTATTTACAGTCATACCAGTCATTTGCAACAGAAATATCTGCTATTAATGGAACTTTTAATTTTGTGGCTGTTTCCATTGATTTTTTTAATATTTGTTTTACTTCTTCTATTTCTTCTTTTGGTACTTCTATCATCATTTCATCATGTACTTGCAATACTATTTTTGATTTTAGTTTTTTATTTTTTATTTCATTATAAACTTTTATCATAGCTATTTTCATTATGTCTGCTGCAGTCCCCTGAATTGGGGTGTTCATAGCTACTCTTGCGCCAAATTGTCTTACCATATAATTGTTTGATTTTAGTTCTGGTATATATCTTCTTCTATGAAATAATGTTTCAACATATCCTTGTTCTTTGGCTTCTTCTGTTATATTGTCCATGAATTTTTTTATTCCAGAATATTGTTCTAAATATTCTTCTATATATTGCTTTGCCTTTTTTCTAGATATACCTAATTGGCCAGCTAACCCAAAATCGCTAATTCCATAAACAATTCCAAAGTTTACCGCTTTTGCATTGCTTCTTTGTTCCTTTGTAACCTCATCAATAGGTGTTTTAAAGACTTTTGATGCGGCTTGTTTGTGAATATCTTGCCCTTCTATAAATGCTTCTATCATATGATTGTCTTCAGATATTGCTGCAAGTACTCTTAATTCGATTTGAGAATAATCTGCATCTATATATACTTTTCCTTCTTCTGGTTTAAATGCTTTTCTTATTCTTTTTCCCAATTCAAATCTTGTTGGTATATTTTGAAGATTTGGTTCTGTTGAACTTATTCTTCCTGTTGCTGTTATTGTTTGATGGAAAAATGAATGTATTCTTTTTGTTTTAGAATTGATATATGGTTTTAATCCTTCTACATAAGTAGAGTTTAGCTTATTTAATTGTCTGTATTCTAATATTTGTTCTATTATAGGATCTTCTTTTTTTAATTTTTCTAAAACATCAACATCTGTTGAATATCCACTTTTTGTTTTTTTAATTACTGGTAATTTCATTTTTTCAAAAAGTATTTCTCCTAGTTGTTTTGGTGAATTAATATTAAATTCTTCTCCTGCCATTTCATATATTATTTTTGTTATTGTTTCTATTTTTTTAGTTAATTCTTTTCCAAATTCATTTAATTCATCTTCATCTAAATATATGCCATTCCATTGCATGTCTGATAATACTTCAATTGTAGGCATATCAATATTTGTAAATAATTCTAAGCTGTTAGTTTCTTTTAATTTCCTTAATGTCATTTTTCTTATTTCAGAAATCGCATATGCGTATAACATATATTTTTCTTTTTCTTGTTTTGAATTATTTTTTTCTATTGATTCAAATAAATTGATTTGTTGATTTTCTTCTTTGTTTATATATTTGCTAACATCTATTTCTAAATACTGTTCTATCAAGTTTTCTATTTTTAATTTATTATTTGTAGGATTTAATATATATGTTGCTATACTTATATCATAATCAATTCCTTTTATTTCAATTCCAACTTGTCTTAATAAAATGTATATTTTTGTTAAATCTGTACTAACTTTTTTTATTTCTTTATTTTCAAGTATTTCTTTAAATTCTAGCACTTGCTTTTCGTCTAAATCTAAATAATAACTTTCATTTTCTTTGTTATTATATACACTAATTCCTGTTATCTTTTCTTTTATTATTTTATTTTCGTTTTTATCTTCTTCTGTATTAATATAAAATATTAATTCTTTTTGTTCTTTTATTAATTTTATTATTTCTTCTGTGTTTTTATCATTAATTTTAAATAAAGTTTTTTTATCAATATCTTTATTCGTTTCAGAATCTGTTAAAGAAAATCTTTCTATATATCTTTTAAAATTTAATTCTTTAAATATTTCTAAAACTCTTTCTTTGTCCCATTCTTCTACTTTAAAGTTTTCTAAAGTATCTGCTATAGGTACTTCTAAATTAATTGTTCCTAATGTTTTTGACATAAATGCTAATTCTTTATTATCTACTATTTTTTCTCTTTGCTTTCCTTTTAGTCCATCTTCATTTTTTTCTATTGCTTCATATAATTTTTCAATAGAACCAAATTTTTTTATTAATGTTAATGCTGTTTTTTCGCCTACTCCTGGTACTCCTGGAATATTATCAGAACTGTCTCCTTGTAATCCTTTTACATCTATTAGTTGTTTAGGTTCTATTCCATACTTTTCTATTATTTTTTCTTTATTAAATTCATCAGTTTCTGTTTTTCCTGCTTTTGTATGAGGTATTCTTATTGTTACTTTATCTGTAGCCAATTGAAAGGTATCTCTATCTCCCGAAAGAATTGTGACTTCTAATCCTTGTTTTTCTCCATATTTTGATAATGTACCGTAATACATCATCTGCTTCATATCCTTCAATTTCTACTATGTCTATATTCATAGCTGTTAATATTTCTTTTATTATTGGCATTTGTTCTGCTAGTTCTTCTGGCATACCTTTTCTGTTTGCTTTATAACCTTCATATAATTTATGTCTAGCAGTTGGAGCTTTTAAATCGAATGCTACTACAAGATATTTTGGGTCTATGTCTTCTAAAATTTTAAATAAAATTGCTAAAAATCCATATACAGCATTTGTATATTTTCCATCTTTTGTTGTTAACATTTTACTTCCCATTATTCCATAAAAAGCTCTGTTCATAATACTATTTCCATCAACTAAAACTAATCTATCCAAACCGATTCCTCCTAAATTTATTGTTTGTATTCTTTACGCCTATAATTTTTATCAATTTTTTATATTTGTTTATCTATAAATTTTTGTTTCTTTATTTTAGAATTATACAAAACTGCAAATAAAATTCCTGTAATCATGAAAAATGTGAAAGGCACTCCATTTTTCCAACCTTCACTATATATCAAAAATACACTATTTGAAAATTCACTAATTAAAGAAATCTGTATTATTAACCTTATATCTTCTGCTTTTTGCCAAGCCAAACATAGAAATAACCACATTATATACCATGGTTGAAAATTTGTTATTAATAAAAATAAAAACGCTATTATAAAATAATTTGCTTTTTGTATTTCTTTTTTCCATGTTATTTTCCTTTTGTTTAATATTGTAAGGCATGTAAAAAAATAAATAATAGTAAATATTTCTAATAATACTCTATTGACATTTGTTACTGATATTAAAGGCTCTTTAAAATATTCTGTTATAATCACATAAAAGTTTTTAGCAATTTTCTCTTGTTGAATAAATAATCCTGCAAAAACATTAAAATCTTGAATATATAATAAATATGGAGCTAAAAGCATTATTATAAATATACTTCCATATTGTATGCATCTAATAAATCTTTTTAATGGTTTTTCTTTTCTTGCATAATATATAATTATAAATGGTAACAATAAAATTGTAAAATATTTTATTGCTGTTGCTAATGCTAAAAATAATAAACTTAAAACTATATTTTTCTTTTTTAAGATAAAATAAAAACTAGCTAATGCAAATAATATAACAAACATATCATTATGCACACATGCTATTCCTTCTATTAATATAAATGGATTTAATCCATATAATAACGTAAATATTTTTTTATTACTTATTTTATATATTAGATAACAATTTAATATATGGACTAATAAATTAACTAACTTAAATAATAATAATCCTATATCTATATTTCCAAATGATATTGAAGCAACTATTCTACAAATTAATGTCCATATAGGTCCATATACTACTGTTGAATCTGACCAATCGTTAATATATCCTTGAGCTAATACAGTATCTTGTTCTAGATATTTGCTATTATTATCACTTTCTACAAATTGTTTTATAGTTGTGTAATATGGATTTTGGTTATATTCGCTATTTATTCTTCCTATTCCTAAATAATAAAAGACGTCAGAACATGTAAATGGAATTACTGCAACAAATATTAGCGATATAATTGCAATATATAAGAACATTCTTCTTGTATTTTTAAATATTTTTTCTCTATTTTTAATTATTAAAAAATATGTTATTGACATTGCTAATAATATTAATATATATATATATGTTTGTTCTATTCTACTTGCATCATTTAATAAAAATTTAAACCATTGTTCAAATCTAAATACAGTTTTATTTTGTATATAATATGTAATTGATGGTATTGCAAACATAATGCATGATATTGCAAATATTATTTTTAAAACATTATTCATTTTTCTATTTTTAATATTTTCTTCCATTTTATCTCCAATCTTAATTTATGGCTTTTTCCCTTTTATCTCTCTCAATCTTTTTACTGTATCTATCTTCCTCTGAAAATACACATCCACAATATTTTTGCATATATAATCCAAGTTTTCTTGCCTTTGCCTGTCCTTCTCTAAAGCCTACTCTAAAATCTCTATATAAAAATTCTACATTATATTTTTCAGCCATCTCATTTGCAACTTTTATTAATGCCTCATGATTTTGATATGGGCTTACTAATAATGTTGTTGAAAAATGAGTATATCCATGTTCTTTTGCATATTTTGCAGTTTGTTCTAAACGTACTTTATAGCAATAATTTAAACATCTATTTTGTAAATCTCCTATTACATTTTTACAAAATTCATCTAATCCATAATTTTCCTCAAAAATTGCTTTTACATTTATATTTTTAGTATATTCTTTTAAGCAATCTCTTCTTGATTTATATTCCATATAAGGGTGTATATTAGGGTTAAACCAATATACTGTTGGTTCTATTTCTTCTTTTCTTAATGAATCTATGCAATACACACTACATGGTGCACAACATGTATGTAATAATAATTTCATATTATCCTCCTAAATATTCATAGCCTAAATGTTTATATGCTGGTGGTAATACTTGTCTTCCTCTTAATGTTCTTGCAATAAAGCCTATTTGTATCAAATATGGTTCATATACATCTTCAATTGTATCTATTTCTTCTCCTATTGATGCTGACAAGGCTTCGATTCCAACTGGTCTTCCACTATATTGAACGATCATCATTTCTAATAATTTTCTATCAATTTCATCTAGTCCTAATTCATCTATTTCTAATTTATTTAATGCATGTTTTGCCATTTTTAAGTCTATATTTCCATTTCCTAAAACTAATGCATAATCTCTTACTCTTTTTAAAAGTCTATTGGCAATTCTAGGTGTTCCTCTTGATCTTCTTGCTATTTCTAATGCTGCCTCTTCATCTATTTCTAATTTTAATATTTTACTAGATCTTTTTACTATAGTTGCTAAATCTTCTGATGAATATAATTCTAATCTTTCTACAATTCCAAATCTATCGCGAAGTGGTGTTGTTAATGCTCCTGCTTTTGTAGTTGCTCCAATTAAAGTGAATTTTGGTAAATCTATTCTAATAGATTTAGCACTTGGCCCTTTTCCTATTACTATATCTAATGTATAATCTTCTAATGCTGGATATAGTATTTCTTCCACGCTTTTACTTAATCTATGAATTTCATCAATAAATAACACATCATATTCTGATAACCCTGTTAATATCGCTGCTAAATCACCAGGCTTTTCTATTGCTGGTCCAGAAGTTATTTTTAAATTAGAATTCATTTCATTTGAAATAATATTTGATAAAGTTGTTTTTCCAAGCCCTGGAGGGCCATATAATAATACATGGTCAAGTGCTTCTTTTCTTTTTTTGGCCGCTTCTATATATATTTTCATATTTTCTTTTACTTTATCTTGTCCTATATATTCTCTTAGTGTTGTTGGTCTTAAAGAGTTTTCTAATCTTTCTTCTGTTCTATTTTCTAGCTCTGGACTAATTATTCTTTCTTCATCCATTTTTACAATTTTATACTATTTAAAATATAATAGTATATTTCCTTTCTATATATTTCAATTTATTTTAATAAATTATTAATACTTATTGAATTAGAAATATCTAATTCTGTTTTCATATTTTCATAATATTTATTTAACATTTGTTTTGTATTTTGATCTACTGCTTCCATATTTATTTGTTCTCCTGTTTTTCTGTTATACCATTCTTCATCATAATAATAATCATTTGCTATAATTCTTTCATTATTTAATGAAACAAAATCTTTTCTTCCAAACATATTCGTTCCTAATGATATTCCATCTTCAACATTACATAAATATGCAAGCGTTGGTTTTATATCTAATTTGTTAACTGGTTTATCTATTTTTATATTTTTTATTCCTGGGATTTTCATTCCACATGCTACCCTTGTATAATTTAGTTTCAAATCTACATCTGTTAGATCTTTATCTATATAATTTAAAAAATCTATCATTTCTTCGTTATACATATTTATTCCATTATGATCTCCAAACACTAAAATAGCAGTATCATCATATAATCCTTCTTTTTTTAATTCATCTATAAAAACACCAAATGCATAATCCGCATAATTAACCGATTCTAAATAGTCTCCAAAATAAGTATCTTTATATTTTCCTACATTTATTGTAATTTTACTTCTATCTTGTAAACCTTCTAATGTATATGGAGTATGTGAAGAAGCTGTAACAATATATGATATATATGGAGTTTTAAATTGTTTTATCTTTTGAACAGCTTGTTTATATAATAATTCATCTGATAAATCTCCATTTATATTTTCTGATAAATCAGAAAATTGTTCTTTTAATGATAAATCATCTAATTTTAGTCTTCCATAAACATTTCCTCTATTCCAAAAATATGGATAATTTCCATGCATATATGAAGTGTAATAATTAGAATTTTTAAATATTTTAAACAAATCATCATATGTATTAGTATAATATTTACTAAAAGACATTCCATTTTCCATTGGATATAATGATGTAATTGTAGAATGCTCTGAATCTGCTGTAGTAGAATAACTTTGCATATGCATATTTGTAAATTTTATATTTTCTGACAAAAATTTATTTAAGTTGGGAGTAATTTGTTTTTCATTAATTTCTTTATTTACCACAAATTCTTGAATAGATTCTAACTGAAGTATTATTACATTTTTATCTTGTAAAATTCCTTTAAGGTTATTCTCTGTATTGCTGTATTCTGTTTCATATTGTTTTTTCAAATTTTCATAATCATAAAACATATCTTTATAATTTTTATATTTAGTTTGATTTTTAATATTTAAAGCATTTTCAATATCAAAAATATGATATCCAAAAATTGTTGCTTCTCTTATTTGTAAATCCTTGTTATACGATTTTTCTTTTCCTTTTTGTATATATTGTACACTAACAACACAAAACATAATAACGCCAATTATTCCAACTATATATTTTAAAATTAATTGTTTTCTAGTATTCTTTTCCTTTTTATATATTTTAACTATTTTAAATATTATTAATAGCATAAAAATAATAATATCAACAAAATAAAGAATTTGTTTTGCTTGTATTACCATTGGTAATGTTGACATTATTTCTTCTCCATACTGAAGATTTGTAATTTGTGCTACTGATAATACACTATTAGAATATATATAATAAACATTATCTGAAAATAGCAATATACTAAAAAATATATCTATACATATAGCACTTATTGCTCTACCTCTGTTTGGTAAAATACATAAAAAACATACTAACACAACTGAAAAGCTCATTGTCCCTATTATTGTTTCTAATTCAAGTTTATCATCAATATTTATTGTATTATTATAAAATAATATTGCTTTAAAAAAAATGATTATTCCTATAAAAATAGGAAACCAAATTGAATTTATTGCTTTATTTAAAATCTCTTTTATTTTCTCTATATTTTCATTTTTTGTCACACTTTTTGCTCCTTGCCTTTATATTTTGTCTATAAACTCACTAATAATCTTTAACATTTTTTTGTTATTATTTTCGTATTTCTTCGGTACAAATTTTTCTATATTTGATACCACCTTTTCCAATTGTTCTACATTATCTATTCCTATAATATATCCTTTATCATTGAAATATTCTACTATTTCTTTTTGATGGTCATTTACATGCTCATTATATTTATGCAATCTTGGAATAGCAATTACTTTCTTTCCTTTTTTTACTGATGAAACTATTGATCCTACTCCACCATGTGTAATGATGTAATTAGATTTTTCTTGAAGTTCTTCTAATTCCTCTTTTGGTATCAAACTAAATACTTTCATATTTTCTGAATCATACTTTGTATATCCTGATTGAACAATAACTTCTTCTTTAATTATTTTTTTCTCTATTAATTTATCTATTTCCTCTAAGAGTCTACGAAAACTATTATTTTGTGTTCCTAATAATACTAAAATCATTAATAAATCGAACCTCCATATACTGCTTTTGGATATAATTTCAACATATCTTCCCATTGAACAATAAATAAATCTGCAATTGGATATATTAATCTTCCAGTAGCTGTTTTTTTATTTCTATTTGCAAAAGTCTCTATATATATTACTTTACTTCCAAATATTTTTCCTATAATGCACATTGGCCCTGCAGTATGTGTTCCTGTTGTCACAATACATTTTGGCCTTATTTTAAAATAATAATATATTGTTTTTAAACATAGATAGAAATATTTAAATATGTATGTAAATAATTTTGCTCTAGTTCCATATGGTAAAAAATATAGTTTGTCACCATATATTTTTTTTAGTTTTTCATTGGCAGCATCTTTTTCAGTTATAATATTATATTCATATTTTTCAAATAATGGGGCCAATTGCAATAATTCATCTAAATGCCCTCCTGTACTTGAAATAAATAATACTTTTCTTTTCATTTTCCACCTATCCTATATTTATTATAATTTTATATATTTCCACAAGCATATTATATATGTTTTTTTATGATATGTCTAGTAAATCCTTTAGAACAAACTAAATTCAATCTAGTTATAAAAAATACAAGACACGAATGATAACTGATATTTTAAAATTAAAAGCTTGAGTAGCGCTAGCTTACGGATAACCCGTGAAACCTCGAAAGTTTTAATTTTAAAATATTAGTTATCATTCGTTGTATATGTCAAATAAATTATTAAATATAAAAAACTCCGTAAAATAACGGAGTATCTTTTATTTAATTAAGCTCTTGGATGTGCTTTTCTATATATATTTTTTAATCCTTCATCTTGAAATTGCATATAAACTTGTGTTGATGATATATCTGAATGTCCAAGCATTGTTTGTATTGCCTTTAAGTCTGCACCATTTTGCAATAAATGTGTTGCAAATGAATGTCTTAAAACATGTGGTGTTATATCTTTTGTTATATGTGCTTGTTCTTTATAGTATTTAATTATTTTCCAGAATCCTTGTCTTGTTAATCTTGTTCCATTTATATTAACAAATAAAGCTTTTTCATCTTCTGATTTTATTAATATATCTCTTGCATCTTCAATATATTCTGTTAATGCATTTAATGACATTTTTCCAAGTGGAATATTACGTTGTTTATTAGCATGTTTACATGTTACATATCCCTCTTCTAAGTTAACGTCTTCTATATTTAAAGATATTATTTCTGTAACTCTCATTCCTGTTGCATATGCAAATTCTAGCATTGCTTTATCACGAGTACCTTTTAAATCCACATCTTTAGGTTGGTCTAACAATAATTCTACCTCTTGTGATGTTAAAACACTTGGAACTCTTTTTTCTATTTTTGGTGATTTTACATTTTTAGTTGGATCTACTTTTATTTTTTTATTTTTTAATACAAATTGATAAAAAGATCTTATTGAAGCTATTGATCTTGAAATACTTGAAGGTTTTTTTCCTTGTTTTTGAAGGTCTTCTACATAATCCTTAATATCTTCTTCTTTAACTCTATTATAATGAAGTTCACAATCTTCTAAATATTTTTTAAATTGCTTTAAGTCCCTTTTATATGATTGTAATGTGTTATCTGATAATTTTCTTTCGTTCTCTAAAAATTTAAAAAAATATTTTAATTGTCTTTCCATTTATTTTCCCCTACCTCTAATTCTATAATAATCTATTTACATAAACTATATATGTTATATCAAACAATTTTGAAATTGTAAATACATTTTTTGAATTTTTTAAAAATATTTTATAAAACATTTTAAAATGCCTACAGATATATATACTTCTATAATAGAAGAAATTATTAATAGTAGTAACATTATAAGAGAAAACATTGTATGACGTATAATTTCTATTTTTATATTTTCTTTTCTGTTATCTTTTATTATTGATTTGTATAACTTAAAACCACTTACCGCTAGTGCTAATAATACTGGAATAAATATTATGTTTTGTAATAACAAACTCAATATAACAAAAGCTAATCCCTTTGACAATCCCATTATAGATATACAAGCAGAAATTGTGTATCCTAAGCAAAAACCTCTATATAATGTAATTCCAAATACTATTGGCATTCCAATAACTGTTGTCCCAAAAAACCATATAATAAATGTTAATAATACATTTTGCTTTATACTATTTTTTAAAAGTTCTATATTGTTTATATTATCTGTATTTTTCATCTTATCTGTAAAATTATTAATATATGAACTTATTTCGGTTATTTGATTTTCTTTTGTATTATTAATAAATAATACTCCTAAAAATATTCCTATAATAAATATTAATGTTACAATTATATATTCTTTACTATTATTTAAAACATGCTCTTTTATAATTTTAGTTATGTCTCTTACTTTTTTTTCCATAATAAAAAACTCCTTATCTTTATACATAATGTGTATTCGATAAAGAGTTTTTTAGAACTTTTATATCATATTTCCATAATTTTGAGAAGAAGATTTTCCTATATTGTTTTTAGGTATTTTTATTATACATGTAGCTGTTTCTTCTAATTCAGCATAAGAAATATCCTCATTAATTGAAAAACTTTTTATTTTTTGTCTTTGTTTGGCTTGTTCTTTTTGCTTTTTCAACATCTTTATATCTATAACATTGTCATCATTATCTTCTGAATTTTGATTAGTTTCATTTATATTGTTATTTGAATTATTTTCTACATATTGATTTTTTATACTATTAGATCTAATTATGTTAGATAATTCTAAATAACTATCTTTTAAGCTTGATATCATCTCATTCATTTGATTTATTTGTTGTGTGTAATCTATATTAGAAATTTCTCTTTGTAAAAATTTCTTATTATTTTCCTGAATTTCTTCCATTTTGTCATTTAATAAATTTTGTATTTGTTCTTTATTTTTTTCTTCTCTTTTTAGCACTTCAAGAAGTTTTTCATTATTAATATCTACAATTTCTTCTATAGTATTTTTATAATTAATTTTTGTATCTTCTATTTTATTATAAATTTTTTCTATGTCTTCTTCATAATTAATTTCTGAAATACTATTTTTAAAAATTTCTCCTATTTCTTCTCCTGTCATCTTATTGTTAACAATTTGTTCTGCTATTATATCTATATTTGGTATATCTTGTAATTTTTCAAATAGTTTTTCATAATTTGTTTTAGTATCTTTTACTTCTTCATATATTTTTTCAATATCATTTGTGTATATATTATTTAAAACTTCTTCTTTTAAAATTTCTTTTATATCTTCACCAGTTAATTTTTCATTGTTTAACTGTTCTATTAATTCATTTGTATTGCTCTCATTATTTTCTTTTATCTCTTGTATGATTTGTTTATAGTCATCTATTTCTTCCTTAAAAATATCTCTTATTTCTTCTTGTGTTAGTCTATTATCATTAATCTCTTCTTTAAAGATGTCTCTTACATCTTCTTGTGTCAAACTTTTATCGTTTAACTGTTTTACTAACTCATTTGTATTAACATCATTATTTTCCTTTATTTCTTGTATAATTTCTTTGTAATTATCTTTTACGTTTTTTATTTCACTATATATATTATCTATCTCATCTGGATAATTGTTGTAAAACTTTTCTTCTTTGTTATTAATCTCTCTTATTTGTTCTAATATATTTTCATAATTTGTTCTTACTTGTTCTATTTCACTAGAAATTTTTTCGAAGTCTTTTTCATTATTTATATTTTGAATTTCATCTTTTAATATTGATGAACTTTGCTCTTTAATCTCATCTAATTTTCTGCTAATCGTTTCTTGGAAAGTTTCACTTTGCTTTTTGTTCTTTATACTATCTTGCATAATATTAGCATTTAATTGTGTCTTCATGTCTGACACAGTTGTTATTACTTTTTCCAAATATTTATTTTGATCATTAACAAATCTTTGTATATTTTCATTTTTTTCATAAGTCGTATTATTTACTATCTGCTCTAATAATATATCCTCTTCTTCTTGCTCTTCTACCAAGTCATTTTCATATAAAAATAAGTCAAAGTTTTTTTCTGCTAACTTTGGTATAGCTTTTTCTATTAATTCTTCTACTGTTTGGCTCTTTTCGTTTTTATTATAAGTATTTAAATCACTTTCATTTTGATATTTTTTACTATATTTCTTTCCTTTAATTTTAGCTTTGTTTACTATCGCTCCAATTATTTTTCCACCAACAATATTTATAGATTTTTTTATTTCTTTTAAATCTGATATTTTTGTATTTCCTGAGTTAGTTACTATTACAGATGAATCAACTATTGTTGATAAAACTATACTGTCAGAAACCAACTTACATGGTGGAGCATCAATAATAATAATATCATATATACTTTTTAATATAGCAAGTAATTCTTTCATATTACTTGATGCTAATAATTCAGATGGATTTGGTGGTATTGTTCCATTTGTTAATATATGAAGATTTGGTATTTTAGTCTCTTTTATATATTCTTTTGCTAAATATACATCTTTTTCAACATCACTATTCATATTGAACAAATAATTAGACAATCCTGCTCTATTATCCACCTTAAATATTTTATTTATTCTACCTTTTCTCATGTCAGCATCTACTAACAATACTTTTTTATTTGTTTCTGCAAAAGATACTGCTATATTTGTTGATATCCAGCTTTTACCTTCTCTAGGCATACAACTTGTTATTAAAATGGTTTTTGCATTTTTTGTAGAATTCATATATAAAATATTAGTTCTTATTGTATTTATACTTTCTGTAATATATGTCTTCGTATTTTCTCTATTTATTATCTCACTTTTATCATTATTAATAGGTACGCTGCCTAAAGACTTTATTTTTATATATTCTTCTATATCTTCTTCTTTTTTTATTGTGTTATCAAATAAGTATATAATGACAATATATGCAAAACTTACGACAATTCCCATACATACAAACACAAACATATCTTTTATATGATTTATATTATATGGAGTATCTGGTAATTGTGCTTCATCAACAATTCCAATATTATTCAAATTATAAATTTGCTTTATCTCATTTAAAAATACATTAGATAATTCTTTTGTAATATTTGTTGCCATTTGTGGATCAGTATCACTTACTGATATTTCCATGATATGTGTATCTTTTATAATATTAATTTCTATTTTACTTAATAATTGCCCCTCTTGAATATTTAGATTCAAATTGTTAATAACCTGTTTAAGCACTTTAGAATTCTTTGCAATATTACCATATGTTGATATTAATCCTGAATTTAATGTTAAATCAGAACTTGTAACAGTTTCATCATCATTTGGTATTAATAGCAATGTAGATGTTGATTTATATTCTGGAACAACATAATAATAAGAATATAAATATCCTAATGCTATAAATAAAATTAGTATTAAAGCAATAATTCTTTTTTTATTATTTAAAATATCTAACATCCTTTTAAATTCGATGTTTTCATTTTTATTCATACTTTTTATCACCTATGTATAATATATTTTCTCCTTGTTTTGGGTTAAACTACTTTTCCGATAATTTCCCCCACCACCAGAATTTACTTTTACATTTCCATTTCTAGCTCTAATTATATTGCTAGCTATTTTACTTCCAACTACTGCTTCTACGTCATCTTCTGACAACTTATGTAATATGTTCATCTCATTTTCGAAAGTTTCTAATAATTTTTCAATAGTTTTGCCACCAACACCAGGTATAAAGTTTAGTGGAACTTGATAAATATATGGTGGTCTGTTTTCAGGACTTTTTGTTTCGTTTTTATCTTTTATTAATTCTATTCTATCAAACACTCCAAAAGTCACCTTTTTACTTCCACAAATAGGGCAGTTTTCAACTGGCTCTTTAGTATCAATTGTTTTGTTACAAGAATCGCAATATGTTCTATGATATTTTCCAAGTTTTGGATCTAGTCCATAATTTGCTATAATTTTTCTTCCATCTTCATTTTTTAACGCTTTAACAATTTCTTTAAAAGATATATCTTTTACTAACATTTTATTGTATTCTCTTGCTATTTTAGGTAATGAATGCGCATCTGAATTTGTTAAAAATGTTTTTGTCTCTAGTTCAGATATTGTATCTGCTAAAAATGTATCTGAACTTAACCCCAATTCTACTGCAAAAATTTTATCAAACTTTTCTTTAAATATATCTTGTAATCTGTCTGCACAATTTCCATAATAACTTTTAAATGGTGTGAATATATGAGCTGGAATTAGTATTCCATTATATTTTTCTACAATATCTATTAACTCATATCCAGATAAATCTGTTCTTTGTGTACTTAAAGTAATATTTTTCAAATGATGACTTAATTCATTTGAAAAATTCTTCATATCAGAAAGATGAGGAAAAAAGCACAAATTATGTGCACTTCCTTTTTTCCCATTTCTAGAAACTTCTGATGTTTCCACTTCACTTCCTAAAAGAATACAAACTTTATCCTTATATATTATTCCTCCATCTTTTAATTCATAAGCATCTCCTGTTTTTAAGAATTTTTCTATATCATCAATTACATATGGTGATGCACAATCAATAATTCCTACTACATTAATTCCTTTTCTTTCTTCACATTCTTTTGCTATATTTGCAAAATTTAGTGATCTTGCAGCAGTTATTTTTATAGGTTTTCCATTTTCACTTCTACCTATATGTACATGTAAATCTGCAAAAATTTCGTACATTTACTTCTCCTCTCATTTTGCCAATAATTAAAATTTTATATCTATTTACTCACTAACATTTGAAGTTGCTTCATCACTTATATGACTTAGTATTTTTTTAGTTGTTTCTTCACTAAATAATGATCTGTTAGGATCACTAGATACTTCAAACATTTTATTTGCTAATTCATCATTTTTGTTTTCTATCATTTTGTCAGCTTTTGGTTCAAATTTATATATCACTTTTTTTATAAATTCTGTAACTTCTGTAGCTTCATTATAATATTTTACTAACTTTCTTAATACTGTAGCATTTGAAGTATCGCTAATCTTCACGCTTTCTATAAAGTTTACAAAATCTATAAATGTATTTAAATATCTATTATATTCATTTTTTAAATTTCTGTGTTCTAATAATACCAGTGCTTCGTCAGGCTTAAATCCTATTCTTTCAGGTCTATCTAATAACATTCCTCCGAAATTGTCTATTAACTCTAATATATCACTTTCTTTTTCTCTAGGATTACTATTGCTATATCTGTTTATTTCTTCACAAATTTTGCAAAATTTCTTTCCGAATCCTAAACCACTTAAATATTGAGCGCCTTCTTTCGCATATGAATGAATTTTATTTATATTTTGAGCCTCTGTGCTTTTTTTACAATTACATAACAGGCTTGCTGTTAATAACATATTATTATCTACATTTATTTTAGAATAATTTAAAAATAGTCTAAGTAATTCAGTTTTAAACACGACAGATTTATCAAAGAAGATCCCTGTTTTCTTTGATAAATAATAAACAATTTCCATTTTTGATGCTATTTCTTCTTCGTCCAAAATATAGTCCGCAAAGTTATCCATCTATATCCTCCTCTTTTGCTTCACAAAAATACTCATTCTATTTTATTATACTTTAAATACATTAACATTTCAACATTTTTGCTTTTTGTAATATAATTGTAATATATCTATTTATATATCTTTTATATATCTTTTATATATCTTTTATATATCTTTTATAGCATTTCTAGCAAGTTCGTCACATCTATTATTATATTCATTATCACTATGTCCTTTTACCTTTATAAAATTAACTTTATGTTTTTTTGTTAAATTATATAATTCTTCCCATAATTCTTTATTTTTCACAGGCTCTTTGCTAGCTGTTTTCCAATTGTTTTTTACCCAATTATATATCCATCCTTGTAAAAAAGAATTTACCACATAAGCACTATCACTGTACAAGTCTACCTCGCATGGATATTTCAATAGTTTCAATCCTTCTATTACAGCTGTTAATTCCATAACATTATTAGTAGTATCTTTTTGTCCTCCTGATATTTCCTTCTTATTATCTTTATACATTAACACTGCAGCCCATCCCCCTGGTCCTGGATTTCCAGAGCATGCTCCATCAGTATATATAACTACTTTTTCCATATTTATTATACCTTTCATTGTTTTTTTGTTTAATTTATGATACTATTATAACAATAATTTTTTTATATTACAAGAAAGGAAAATATTATGAGTAAAGTTTTAGGAATTATCGCTGAATATAATCCATTTCATAATGGTCACTTATTTCACTTAAATGAGTCTAAAAAATTAACAGGTTCTAGTTATACAGTTGCTATCATGAGTGGAAATTTTTCTCAACGTGGTAATACTTCTATTATTGATAAATGGTCAAAAGCAAAATCCGCAATAGAATGTGGTGTTGATTTAGTCGTTGAATTACCTGTACTTTATTCAACTTCTAGTGCAGAAAATTTTGCAGAAGGTGCCATCAAAATATTAGATTCTTTAAAAGTAGTAGATTACTTATCTTTTGGCGTAGAAACTGCGGATATAAATCTATTGAATAACATTGCTACTGTTTTAAACGAAGAACCTAAAGAATATAAATCTTTATTATCAGAAGAATTAAAAAAAGGTCTTTCTTACCCTAAAGCTCGTGAAAATGCATTAATGATATATCTAAATGACATAAAAAAATATTCTAATGTTCTTTCTTCACCCAATAATATTTTAGGAATTGAATACATAAAAGCATTAAAAAAATACAATAGTATTATACAACCTATTGCTATGCCACGACATGAGTCAGGACATAATGATTTAAATTATCATGGTAATATAGCTAGCAGTACCGCTATTCGTAATATTACCAAAAACAATGGATTTGATATTTTAAGAAAATTAATGCCAGAACCAAGTTATACTAACTTAATTAAAAATATAAAAGTAGGTCATGTTGTTCCAGACTTATCTGTTTTTGAAAAAGAAATAATTTTTAATTTAAGAAAAATGTCTATCTATGATATTTCTCAATTACCTGATGTTTCAGAAGGCCTAGAATTTGCTATAAAAAATGCTGCTAATTCTTGTAATAGTTTAGTAGAATTGTTAAATATAATAAAATCAAAAAGATATACTCAAACTCGTATTCAAAGAATTTTGTTATATTCTTTACTTGGAATTACTAAAAAAGATATTGCTATTTCTAAAAAAACTCAACCTTATGTTAGAGTTCTTGGTTTTAATGAAAAAGGTAAATATCTTATTTCGGAAGTTGCAAAAGCTAATCCTAAACTTAATATTATTACTTCTGTTAAAAAATTTACTGATAAAAATTTAAATAGAAATTTAAAATCTATGCTTGAAAAGGATATTTGGGCTACAGATGTTTATACTATTGGCTATGAGTATGATTCTTGGAGTAATTTAGATTATACAAATAAAATAATAACATGATATAACAATCCACGGTTAACCCCGTGGATTTTCATAACTATAAAACTTTATTATTTGTTATATTCATTATCCTTCGTTAACTTTCCAGCTATTTTTTTATTAGTTGAATTATATAATTTTCCTGATAATATTTTCATTAAACATTATATTTTATTCTAAATTTTTCATACTTTTCGCATAAATTAATAGTTGATTTATTTACAACTTCTTTTATTGGAATTATAAATATGTCCATAGCATCAGTAACTATAAATAGTTCATCAATATCTGTATCTATTATAGTTTTATATGTTTTTCCTAATGTGCCTCCACAACTTTTTAATGCTACTTGATATTTATTATATTTTGTTTTACATGATGTTGCTTTTACTTGAACTTTTTTTAAACAACTATTTTTATCAACAACCAAGTCATAATCTTGTGTATCATTTAAAGGAATAGATACAGTATAACCATTAGTACTATAATAAGCTATCGCTATTCCTAATCCTGCATTTCCTTTTTCTTTATTAGTTAAAAATTTCATTTTTTCTCCTTTTGGCAAATTTTTGTTTGTATGCGTAGTAAAAAATAAAATACAAGTTTTCTTGTATTTTATGGTGGGCAGGGAAGGATTCGAACCTTCGTACTCGAATGAGAACAGATTTCTTACCACTATAGTTTTCACTACCATTATTTTTAATGTTTGTAGTCTGGACTTTCTCTTTATCTTTCATAAGATACCAGGTATAAAGTCTCTACACTCGAAAATTTCTTTTCTAGCTCGGGATTGCCATCAGCTTTCCTGTTAAGGTTTCCCCGAATTAGCCCGGTTTTCATCATACAATCACTTGTATGAGCTGCAAGTTTAGGTTTGGTTTAACCAAAGACCACAGTCTGCCGCCTTTAGCCACTCGGCCACCTACCCAAATATAAAATTAAAAATGGTGCTCCCTCAAGGATTCGAACCTTGGACCCACCGGTTATGAGCCGGTTGCTCTGACCAACTGAGCTAAGGGAGCATACATTCATTTGTGCTTAGCACAAGATAAAGTATAATCTATTTTTTTATCTTTGTCAATACTTTTTTTGTTTTTTTACAATATTATTTGTAAAAAATAAATTACAAAAGTAAAATATAATTTAATAATACTAAAATAAAAAAAGCACATTAACTATAATTTATAGCTAACATGCTTTTTGATTTTAATGGTTTTGCCAATATTCTGCTAATGATTGTTCATCCTCACTTAACTCATCACAATAATTAAGGCCACCTTCCATTAAAACAGCATCTTCATTATAATAACCTTGGTCATCATAATAAATTCTTTTTCTTTCTGAGATTTCTGCTACTTTTCTCGCTTCTGCCACTTTTTCTTCTATAGTCTTACCTGACAGTTCCCAATCCTCATACAGTATACCATTCTCAAATTGAAACAATGTGTTTCCTATAATCAGATATCCTGACTTAAAATCAGACCTCCGCTCACTAAGACAGTAATATTTATTATTTGCCATAATGGCACCTCCTTTTTAATTAAAAACAAAGGTTTATAGTTACTATTATAATTAGTCTTTTAGAGTAACTTAGCATTATTATATCATATGTTAACATAAAAGTAAATACTTAGTTTTAATTTACTATTATATCTTTATAACAAGTAATAATCTTAGCTCCTTGTTTTAAAAGTTCATTTGTTCCTATAGAATTAATTGAATTAATATTTCCAGGCACAACATAAACATCTCGTCCCTGTTCTAATGCGAAATCTACTGTAAGAAGCGTTCCACTTTTTTCTTTTGCTTCTACTACAATAACAGACTTACTTATTCCACTAATAATTCTATTTCTAGCTGGGAAGTTCATTTTTTCTGGTTTGGTTCCTAATGGATATTCTGAAATTATTGTCCCTCCCTTTTCTAGTATTTTATTTGCTATATTTATATTTTCTTTTGGATAAATTGTATCTATTCCATTTCCTATTACTGCAATTGTCTTTCCATTAGCACATATAGAGCCTATATGTGCATAACTGTCTATTCCTTTTGCTAATCCACTAACAACATTTACTTCATTTTTAGCTAAATTATATCCAAAATATTTAGCTACTTTTATGCCATATTGACTTGATTGCCTACATCCTATAATTGCAACTGATGTATTGTTTAATATGTTTTTATTTCCTTTTATGTATAAACTAATTGGTGGATCATATATTTCTTTTAAAATTTTAGGATAATTTTCGTCATTAATATTAATTATATCAATATTATGTTTTTGCATATATAAAATGTATTTTTTTAAATAATCCTCATCTTTAGATTTTAATATGTTTTCCACCATTTTCTCTCCTATACCATTAGTTGCTATTAATTCTTTTTTAGTTAATTTATATATTTTTTCTGGTGTTTTATAACTTTCTAATAATTTTTGTTTTCTTTTACTTCCTAATCCTTTTATTAACGAAAACCATATCCAATATTTTTTATTTTCTAAATTTTTCAATCAATCACTCCTTTAAATTTTTAACAAAAAATAATATATACTAATAGTAAATTAATATTTTGAATTAAAAGCTTGAGTAGCACTAGATTACGGATAACCCGTTAAACCTCGAAAATTTTAATGAAAAATATTAATTTACTATTAGTTAAAATTTATTAACTCTAAGATTATAGTGCTATGCAAAAAAAGGACACTATTAATAAAATAATGCCCCTTTATATTTAATTATCTTTATTTATGTTTTAAAATTCCGAATCTTTATCATTTTGTTCTTTTGTAGCTTTTATAACATTATTCATTAGCATAGCTATTGTCATTGGTCCAACTCCCCCTGGAACTGGTGTTATATAACTTGCTAATTTCTCCACATTTTCAAAATCTACATCTCCTACTAATTTTCCATTTTCATCTCTATTAATTCCTACATCTATTACTACTGCATCTTTTTTCACCATGTCTGCTGTAATAAACTTTGGCTTTCCTATTGCTGCAATTAATACATCAGCTCTTTTAGTATGTTCTTTTAAATCTTTTGTTTTAGAATGGCATACAGTAACAGTTGCATTTTTGTTTAAACAACATTGTACAAGTGGTTTTCCAACAATATTACTTCTCCCTACAATTACAACATCTTTACCTGTTAAATCAATATTATATTCTTCAAACATTTTTATAACACCATATGGTGTACATGAAATAAATGTATCTTCTCCTATTGATAATTTTCCTACACTAGATGGAGTAAATCCATCTACATCTTTTCTATATGTGATTGTCTTAAACGCTTGATTTATATTTAAATGATTTGGAATCGGACTTTGTAATAAAATTCCATTTATGGTTTTATCCTCATTTAGTTTTTTTATTAATTCTATTAATTCCTCTTGTTTTGTATTTTCATTTAAAAGATATTCTTCATATTCAATTCCAATTTCTTCACAAGCTTTACTTTTATTTCTTACATAGACTTTTGATGCTGGATTATCACCTACCATTATCACAGCAAGTTTTGGAATTATTTTTTTTGAACGCAATTCATTACATTCTTCTTTTAATTCTTGTCTTATTTTTTTTGCTAAGACTTTTCCATCTATTATTGTTGCCATTTTTATCATTCTCCAATTCTTTTTATTTTTTATTTACTCTGATATTCCACCAATTTTATATTCAATATCTTCCATATCTGGGAACATTTCTTTTACCCTTTTTAGTGTTAACATTAACATTTTTGGTTGTGGATTTTTCTTTTCTTTTGATAGTAATTTTTGAGTATAACAATTTTCAGCAGTTTTAAATAATAAATATCTGTTACCTACATAAGTATAATATATTTGATATCCATTTTTTAAATCTAGCCACATTTGTTCAAATGTATAACCTTCCATATATTCTTATATATAATATATTATATATTACATATTCTCCCTTCTTTTTTATTTTATCATATTTTCAAATTGTTCTTCTGTTATAATTTCAACTCCCAAGTTTTGTGCTTTTGTTAATTTACTTCCTGCTTCTTCTCCTGCTAGTACATAACTTGTTTTTTTAGATACAGTACTTGAAGTTTTACCTCCAAATTTTTCTATTATATCAGCAGCTTCTGTTCTTGTATAATTTTCTAAGCTTCCAGTTAGCACAAATATTTTTCCTTCAAAACGATTATCTTCTACATCATTTTCTAAGCTTTGAGTGTTTACTCCATATTGCTTAAATCTATTAATTAAATCTATAGTTTGTTCTTGTTTGAAAAATTCTACAATATTATTTGCCATAATTGGTCCAATATCATTAATAATACTTAACTCTTCTAATGTTGCATTAAATAAGTTGTCTATATTCTTATATTTTCTAGCTAGTATTTTTGATGCTTTAACTCCAACATTTCTAATTCCAAGCCCTGTAATTAATCTATATAAATCATTTTCTTTACTATTGTTAATACTATTTATTAAATTCTGTGCAAATTTATTGCCATTCTTTTTTAATGATGCTATATCTTCAAAAGTTAATGAATAAATATCTGCTATATTACTAATAAGATTTCTGTCTAGAAGTTGTCCTATAATATTTTCTCCTAACCCATCTATATTCATAGCTTCTCTTGATACAAAGTGAACTAGATTTCTAAATAGTTTTGCTGGACATTCTATTCCTGTACATCTTATTGCCGCTTCGCCTTCTTCTCTTATAGCTGGCGCTCCACATACAGGACAATTCTTTGGCATATTAAATTCTTTTTCTTTACCTGTTCTTTTTTCTTTTTTTACTTCTACAATTTCTGGTATAACATCTCCGGCTTTTTGTATTACTACTGTATCACCAATTTCTAGTTCTTTTTCTTTTATAAAATCTTCATTATGAAGTGTAGTTTTAGATATTGTTGAACCAGCAACTTTTACCGGCTCCAGTATTGCCATTGGAGTAATTGCACCTGTTCTACCAACTTGACATATAATATCTTTTAAAATTGTTTCTCTTTTCTCTGGTGGATATTTATATGCAATTGCCCATCTTGGGGTTTTAGCTGTTGTCCCTAAAATTTCTCTAAATTTTAAATCATCTACTTTTATAACAGCTCCATCAATTCCAAATGTTAAATTTTCTCTATCTTCTCCTATTTTTTTTATAGCATTTTCAATTTCTTCTATTGTATTACATTCAATACGAACAGGATTTACATTAAAACCTAATTTTGATAAATATTCTAGTTCCTCAAAATGTGAGTTAAATTCTTTTCCCTCTATTTTTTGAACATTAAATATATATATATCTAAAGGTCTTTTTTTAGTTATTTTACTATCTAACTGTCTAAGTGATCCTGCTGCTGCATTTCTAGCATTAGCAAATAACTCTTCCTCGTTTTCTTCTCTTTCTTGATTCATTTTTTCAAAATCTTCTTTAGAAATAAAAACTTCTCCACGAACTGTTATATCTATTTTTTCTTTTAATTCCATTGGAATTGTTTTTATAGTTTTTAAATTCTGAGTTACATCTTCTCCTACTAGTCCATTTCCTCTTGTAGCACCTCTTACAAATTTTCCTGATTTATATTCAAGTGCAGCTGACAATCCATCTATCTTTGTTTCTACAACATATCTTTTATTTTTTATATTACTTTCTTCTGCTTTTTGATTGATTTTTTCTACATAATCAATTACTTCTTGAATACTAAAAACATCTTGTAAACTCTGCAAAGGAACCTCATGAGTAACTTTCTCAAACCCTTCCTTTACATGACCTCCCACCTTTTGAGTAAGAGAATCTTTTGATTTAAACTCTGGAAAATCCTTTTCTAAATTTCTTAATTCTACCATTAACATATCATATTCAAAATCTGATATTTCTGGTTTGTCATCATCATAATATTTCTTTGCATAATATTCAGTTTTTTCTCTCAATTCTTGAATTCTTTTTTCTGCCTGTTTCTTATTCATGTTTGCACCTCTTAATTAAAACTAAGTTGCCACTAGTTCCGGGTTTAAATGGCAATTTATAAATTTACATTTATTATATACAATTTATTAAAAAAAATAAAGAAGTTTTTTAAATAAAATTAAAGACACAGTTTTTTATTAACTGTGCCCCCATATTTATTTTTATTCAGCTTTAGCAAATATAATTAATCTTGCTTTACTATCATCTGTACAAGTTGATAAAGTAACTTCTGGAACTCCTCCTGTATCTCTTTGATAGAATGATGTATCTTCTGGTGTTGTTTCAAATTTATTATATATTGAATATGTTAATTTTTTTCCTGAATTATCTGTTATATATATTTTATCTCCTATATTTAATTTTTTAATATTAGAGAAAAATAATCCATTTCTATAATTATGTCCTATAATTACACTATTTCCTGCTTCATTTAAGCCAGATCCATATAAAAATGCTATTGCAGTTTCAATTGATTTTTTTGTAACTTTTTCAAGTACAGGATATTTAAGTTTTATTGTTGGAATTTCCATTGTTCCTAAAACTCCAAAACCTTTATAAGTTTTTTTAGTTGTTGATGAATTTTTATCTTTTTCTTGTTCAAATGGATTTCCATCTGTACTTGCAACATCGTCTCCACCTTCTTGGTCAGATACTTCTCCTTGGAAATTATCAACAAATCCCTCAGTATCTTTTGTTACCATATATTTTTTATAATAATCATAACCTAAAAAGCCTAATAATCCTACTATAGCCACTATTACAATTACCAAAATAACTGTTAATACTTTACTATATTTACTCTCAAACATTTTTTACCTCCGTATATATTTAACATCATATTAATTATAGCATAATTATATATATAATATCAAGAAAAAACATTTAATATCTTTTTATGCTTTTTTTATTAATTATTATACTATTTTTTCTCCTAGTTCTCTTCCTGCTAACAAGTGAAAATGTAAATGCATTACTTCTTGTCCCCCATCTTTACCGCAATTAACAATTACTCTATAACCTTTTTCTTTTACGCCTTTTTCTTCTGCAATTTTATTAATAACACCATAAATTTTACCAATAATTTCTTCATCTTCTTTTTCCATATGTGCTAGTGATGTAATATGTTTTTTAGGAATAACTAATGTATGAATTGGTGCTGCTGGGTTAATATCTTCAAATGCTAATATATCTTCATCTTCATATACTTTTGTTGATGGTATTTCACCTTTTATAATTTTACAAAATAAACAATCTTCCATTTTTGTTTTCTCCTTACTATTTATATAATTTAAGAAAGCAATTTAGCTATTAATATACTATGCCAAACTGCTATTCTTCACATTTTTTTATTCTTTAATTAAAACTGCTTTTATTCTTCTTACTCCTGATGAGCTAGATTCTTCTTTTTTTATTTTAAATCTTCCAAGCTCTCTTGTATTTTTTACATGAGGTCCTCCACAAAGTTCTTTTGATACATCTCCTATTGAATAAACAGTAACTTCATCTGGATATTTTTCTATAAACATACACTCTGCTCCTGATTTTACAGCATCTTCTTTTTTCATTGTTTCTACTGTAACAGGTAATTCTTCTTTTATCCATTTATTTACTAATTCTTCAGTTTTTTGTTTTTCCTCATCTGTTAATTTATGATCACAGTTAAAATCAAATCTCATTCTTTCTGCAGTTATATTTGAACCTCTTTGATGTGTATCTGGTCCAAGTACAACTTTTAAAGCTGCATTTAATAAATGTGTAGCTGTATGATATGCTATTGTATTTTCACTTTGATCTGCTAGTCCACCTTTAAATTTTTGCTCTGCACCTAATCTTGATTTTTCTTGATGTTTTTTAAATAATTCTTCAAATTCTTCTAAATCAATTTCATATCCGTTTTCTTTAGCTAATTCTTTTGTCACTTCTGGTGGAAATCCATAAGTATCATATAGTTTAAATACTACTTGCCCTGGTATTTTTTTATTATCTCCTAATTTTTTTATTTCTTTTTGAAATTCTCTTTCACCATGTGCTAATGTCTTTACAAATTTATCTTTTTCTTCTAATATTACTGTTTTTATTATATCTCTATTTTTTTCTAATTCAGGATACATTTCTTTTAAATTATCCACATTTGTATCTATTAAAGTTGATAACTCATTTAAGTCAATCTCTAATTTATTTAAATGTCTAATCATTCTTCTTATTAATCTTCTTAATACATAACCTCTGTCTATATTACTTGGTCTTCCTCCATCAGATATAATCATCATACTTGAACGCAAATGTTCTGCAACAATTCTTCTACTTTCCATTATATCTTCTTTTTGTAATTCTTTTATTTTTTCCATTACTGGTGCAAATAGTTCTGTATCAAAAGGTGTTTCTTTTCCTTGTAATAACATTGCCATTCTTTCTAAGCCTAAGCCTGTATCTACATTTTTTTGTTTTAATTTAGAATAACCATTTTTATCTTTAAAATATTCCATAAATACATTATTCCAAATTTCTACATATTTACCACAATCACATGATGGTTGGCAATCTTCAGAACATGCTGGTTTTCCTGTATCATAAAACATTTCTGTGTCAGGTCCACATGGTCCTTCTTCTCCTGCAATCCACCAGTTATCATCTTTGCCATAAAAATAAATATGATCTTTAGCAATGCCTGCTTTTTCCCAACAGTTTGCAGATATTTCATCTTTTGGACAGTCTTTGTCTCCTGCAAAACATGTTACTGATAACTTTTCTACTGGAATTTCTAACTCTTTTGTTAAGAAATCAAAACTCATTTGAATTGATTCTTCTTTAAAGTAATCTCCTAGTGACCAGTTTCCTAACATTTCAAAATATGTTAAATGTCTATTATCTCCTACTTCATCTATATCGTTTGTTCTCACACATTTTTGATAATCTGTTAAACGTGTTCCTGATGGATGTTTTTCTCCTAATAAGTATGGTACTAGTGGTTGCATTCCTGCTGTATTAAATAATACAGATGGATCATTTTCTGGTATTAATGATGCTGATGGAATTACTGCATGTCCGTGTTTTTTAAAAAATTCCAAATATTTATTTCTAATTTCTATTGCTTTCATATGATTCTCCTTCTTCTTTTATCACTTATAAGATTATACTTCAAATTGTTAAAAAAATCAATAGAAAAATAGAGTCAAGTTGATTTATAAATCTTTCAACTGACTCTATTTTATTTTATTCTGCATCTGTCGCATTTACTGTAATTTCAGAGTTTAAAGAAACTATAGGACGTAAAGCCATACCAGTTTCTCCAAATGCGTCATATGGGTACCCCATTACATCTCCGTATGACATCACTAGAAATACATAATCTTTATAATAACAATCATTAGGTGAAGCAAGCCAGTAAGCAACACATTTCTTGTCTCCATCTAATACCGTTTCATGATGTGGATAATACAATGTATTATTATATCCCTCTTTTCGAGTCATTTCATTAGCATTTACATGATCAGTACTTGGTTTTGAACTCGTTCCTATATAATATCCTGTACCACTTGTTTTATTGCAATATAACTTTTCACTTGGCCTTTTGTATTTCTTTTCACACAGTTCATTCCAACTTGCTATCCACATTTCTATTGTGCTTCCTCCTGTTGCATATTCTGCCATTCCATTATTATCTTTATAACTCTCCCAATTACCTGCATTTAACATTGTTGATACACATTTTGAATTTTCATAACTACTATTTAATGTATATCCTGTTGCCATAAATCTTGTCTTTACTATATCTTCTACTGTTTGTAAGCTTGATGGTGCTGAACTCCAATTTGCTCTATATTTTGTTCCTACTTTTGTCATTCCTGTATTTGAATTTAATCTATTTGCTACTGATAAATCTACATAGTCTCCTGTTATTAAAAATATATGTGTTCCATCTGAATAGAATATTCTCCAATCATTTTGTCCATTTTGTGATTCATAATTTGTTACCTTTAATCCATAATATCCTTCTGGATTCTCTTTTATATCTTGTGCTGATATATTTGTCCTTTTGGTTGGCTTTATTACTTCAAATTTTTTTAATTCTGATGTTTTTGAATTTTGAGCTTTGTCGTACGCTATTACTTTTATGTCATATGTCCCACTTGATAATCCTGTTATTGGGTTACTATCATATTTTTTATATTCACTTTCTGTTGATTCTTTTGCATAATATTCATATCTATCTATTCCACTATCTTCATCTGTTGTGGTTCCTGTTATTTTTAGTCCTTGTTCTGTGTTTTCTGCTGTTATTGTAAAATCTGCTGGTGCTTCTTTGTCTATATTTGTTACTTGTGCTACTTTTGTGTCTTTATTTCCTTTTGAATCTATTACTTCATATTTAAATGTTGTATTTTCTCCTATGTTTTCTTTTACAATTGTTTTCTCTGTTCCACTTGCGGGTATTGGTTCTTCTTTTGGTTCTATTTGCTTTATTGATTGTATTCCTTCATTACATGTTATTTTTATTGTCACTTTTACATTCTTATTTGTATATTCACTTGGGTCTACACTACAACTTATCATTATTCCTGTCGCTTTTCCTGTTATTTGTGCTTTTTTGTTTTTGTCTACTTTAAATTCATATCCTTTATATGTTCCTGTTGGTTCTTCCGCTATTTGCTCTTTATCCCATTCACATTGTTCTCCTGGTTGTGATGCTTGTATATATTGTGGTAATTTTTCTATTAATTTTGGCATTGTCAATGTTCCTAATTCATCTGTTTGCATTTCCATTATACATAAATTTAGTTCTTCTTCATATTGTGCTATTAAATGTTTTTCTTTTGCTGTACTTGCTTTACTTAATATTCCATTTTCTCCTGTTAGCATTGCTATACTTACTGCAGCTAAAATCAGAAGTACTATTATTGTTATTACCAATGCTATTAAAGTTATTCCATTGTTACTTTTTCGATTCTTCATTTGTTTCATTTTTCCTACCTCTTTCTTTAATTTTGTATTTTTACTTATTAGTAGATATTAATTGAATTTCAATAATTTTATTTACGTGTATTCTTAATACACATTGTAACATAAAAATTATTATAAAATCAATAAAAAAGTTAATTTTTTTATATTTATATTTTACTTAATTATTTTTATTTGATTTTGGAGGTTTTGGCATGAAAAAATTTAATGATTGTCGTAATGTAATTGGTTGTTTAGTAAAAAAATATAGAGAAGAAAAACATTATACTAAAACTCAGTTATCTAATAAATTAGAATTACTTGGCATTGAACTAGATCGTTTTGAGCTTTATAAAATTGAAACAGCTAAAACTAGCGTAAAAGATTTCGAATTAATTGGTTTATGTATTGTTTTAGATATTAATTTTGAAGAATTAAAGAAATTAGTAGAAGATGACTTATAATACATATATTAAAAAAATATATATTACTATAAAAACCCAACAGTAATTTACACTGTTGGGTTTGCCCTTTCTCATTTTTAGTTAGTCTTTGTTTCTTGAAGTTACTTTATCCAATACTTCATCTTCTGAAACTTCGAGAAGTTCTTGGATTGTAACGTCACACAAATTAACCTTGTCAATTATCTTTCCTATTCGTGTTGCCATTTCTTCTTTCTTGTCGAATAACATTTTTTGGAACTCCTCATACTCTTCAAAGAATTCATCATCCGATTTTCCTGAAGCACAGATATATAATGCCATTTCATAGCACAAATCTGTTCTAATCTCTTCACATGACAAACCTAAAGATTCATTCTTTTTAATGAATTTCTGTACAGGAGAAAAAATCACTTCCTTTTTTAAAATTCTTTCTAGTTCTTTATTTCTCCGTGCCTTCATCAAATCTTCGACATGCTCAGATTTGAGTGTTTCTAGTTGCTTATAGAAAAAATCTATAATTCTATTTCTTTCCTCCATGTTTAAGTCTCTCCTTTTTAGTTATTTGAATTAGATTATATAAATGAAAGGGCTTATAAACCAATTCATGTACACTATTATATAATACGCGTGTAATTATGTCAACAATTCTCATTTTCTTTTGCTATATATGAATGTCAAATTAATATTTTGAATTAAAAGCTTGAAACACAAAAAATGTCAAGAAAAATATTAACTTTTCCTGACACTTTTTATTATATTTCCATTTGACTTCCTAAAAATGTAGCTGCTGATTGTGCTACTTTTTTCTCTACATCATTCATTTTTCCATTTGATTCTTTTGACATCAATATAACTGTACCTATTGTATCTCCATTAGAAAGTATAGGATAAACTACTTGTGCATTATATTTTCTATCCTTATTATCATTTTTTGTTATTGGAATCGCAACATCACTATTTTCTTTACTTGTGTAAACTTCTTTGTCTTCCATTAATTGTTCTAATTCTTCACTTACATCTTTTTCTAAAAATTCTTTTTTTGAACCGCCTGATACAGCTATAATTGTATCTTTATCTGTAATGCATGCAATATGCCCTGTTGTTTTTGATAATGTTTCTGCATAACCTGCAGCAAATTCTGATAATTCTCCAATTGGAGAATATTTTTTTAATATTACTTGACCTTCTCTATCTGTAAATATTTCTAATGGGTCACCTTCTTTTATTCTTAGTGTTTTTCTTATTTCTTTTGGAATAACTACTCTTCCTAAATCATCTATTCTTCTTACAACTCCTGTTGCTTTCATAAGATTTCCTCCTTCTATTTTTTTGTCTAATTTTAGTATGTCAAAAAAGGAATTTTTTATACAAAAAAGAAAAACTTTAAATAAAGTTTTTCTTTTTATTTTTTATTTATCTTCTTTTTTAGGTAAGAATGATGTTTTATATTTTTCTAGTATATATCCCAAACTATTAGCAAAATCTCTTAGTAAAACAATTTTTATTGTAGGTTCTTTTTCTTTTATATAATCTTCTATTATTTGTTTTAATTGTTTTATATTTTTCATTTCTGGCTCTATTTTTGTTGTATATCTATCAGCTCTATCTATTAGTTTTTCTTTAATTAACACTATATCTTCATTACTTGCACATGATATTCTTTGGAATAATTGGAATGAATCATAATATTTAAAAATAGGTATATCCATACATTTTTTATCAAACTGTTCATAAAATTGTTCCATTCGCATAGGAATGCATTTCATTACTTCTTCTGCTCGTTCTTTATACATTTTATCTAATAATTGTTGATTCAACATATCAAAATGTTTTAATATATCATCCATATCTTCTGCAACATCATCAATTGCTATTTTTCCTAATTCTTCGTTTACATTTGAACAATATTGTGATGTTAATGATGCCAAATTCATTCCATTAAAAAATGTGTTTTTTAATGTTTTTAAATCATAGTCAATTAATCCCTTTCTTGAAAAATAACTAAAGTATGCAAACAATTTTACTATATCTATAAGTTTTAACTTTCCTTCTTTTACTTGCTCTAATACTTCTTTTATAATGTTATCAAATTGATCATCTGATATTTTCCAGTATTCTTCTGTAAGCAATCTTTTATATGCAGGTAAATTTTCTGTATCAACTGTATTTCTTATTGTTTCCATATTTTCTTTAAATAGTTTCATATCAAAAATACGTGTTCTAACATAATATTCTATAAATTTAAAGAAGCGATATTCTGATTTAAAATTATAATAATAATTATTATCAAATTCTTTAATATAAAATTGTCTATTATCCATTAATATTCTTGAAGATACTAATATAGATTTATATTCTTCATTATCTTTAATATTAACAAACTTATCTTTTGTTATTTTTCCTGCTTTTATTTCAAATGAAATAGCTATTGTAAATATAAGCATTGTTTGCATAACTCTATTGTTTGTATTTGGATATGATTTATTTACCATTTCAAATATTTTTTTAAAATCATTTAATGCATGTTTTAAAATTCTTAAATTTCTTGTTCCACTTTTGTTAAATGTAGAAATGATTAATCTGGTATTTTCTCTTAAAAATCTAATTAAATCTGGATTATTTTCATATCTCATTAAAATTCCATTTATAATGTAATCAAATTTAGGTGCATACTCAAATGTTTCTCCAATTAATTTTTCTTTTATTCTTTCATAATCATTAGCTTTATCAAAGACATGCTCTATTTTATCTTGTATTTTTTCTACCATTGGTTTATCTGCTTTATTTAATTCGCCTTGTTTATCTAATAAGTATGTTGCAATAAAAGTTTTCATTTCTAAATTTGAACTTTTTAATTTAGTTGATAATTCTTTTTCATTACATATTATAATTGTTTTTATGTGGTCATGTTCAACGAAATTATTTATATATCCTAATATGTCTATAACATCAACATTTGCTCTTTCTAAGTCATCAAAACATAATACTTTATCATCTGTTGAAAAGAATTCAGCATAATCAACTTTATCTCCATTTTGTGTAACTCCAAAAAGATTTGCCATGTCTATTCCAGTTTTTGCATATTCTGGAATTACTGTTTGTTCATTATTATTCATAAACTTTCTTAAATTTTTATCCATTAATTGTGTTGTTTCTATAAATATCTTTTTGCTTATTTCTTCTAGATTTGATATACCATATAAAGACATATATATAGTAGTATATCTTTTTCCATTTAGTTGCATAGATTCGATTTTTTTACGTACTTTGTTATTCCAGAAATGTGTTTTTCCTGATCCCCACTCTCCATTAATCATAACTGCATAATCTGTATAATCTGATCTAATATAATCTAAAATACTTTCTACTAAATCTTCCATTATTTCCTCCTTTGCGTCTTATATATCTAGTCTTAATTTTTTTGTAATTTTTCTAATCTTTTGCTATCGTTAAAACTCCTATTTTATTAGTTTTTTCCTTATTTAAAATTTTACTACATTCATTTACAGTGCTTCCTGTAGTATATATATCATCTATTAATAAAATTTTCTTGTTTTTTATTAATGCACTATTTTTTATTTCATATACACCTTGTATATTTATTTTTCTTTCTTCTTTATTTAACTTACTTTGCTCTATAATATTCTTTGTTTTTATTAAACAATTATTCAAAATCTCCAAATCAGTATTTTTAGCTATTTCTTTTGCAATTAAATAACTTTGATTATATCCTCTTTCTTTATATCTTTTTTTACTAATTGGAACTGGTATAATTGTATCATAACTTTTTATTTTTTCAAATACATTTTTATTTTTTAATATAAATTTAGTAAATGTTAAATAAGTATGTGATTTTTCATTAAATTTATAGTCTAATATTATTTTTCTTATAATACCTTCATATTTAAACATTGTTATCAATTCCTCAAAATACCTGCTTGTTATATTACTTTCAATTTCTACATTCATCTCCTTATTTAATTTTATTTCACATTTTTTACATATTGAATTTGAATCTATTTTTCCACAAACACTGCATATTTGAGGATAAATTATATTTAATAAATTTTCTTTAATATTTAAAATTTTTGTTTCTCCTTATTCTTATTATTTTTTTATTTAACTAAAAAAGGAAATTAGTTAAATAACTAATCCCCCTTAATCTTTTTCATTTTATATTCTAATCCTGTATTTCTTTTTTTACTGTCAACATTTTGTATCATATATTGAACTACTTTTTCCATTCCTACAATAATTAGTAATTTTTTAGCTCTTGTTATTCCTGTGTAAAGTAGATTTCTTGTCATCAACATTGGTGCTGATGGTGGTATTGCCATTATTACAACATCAAATTCGCTTCCGTTGTGCTTTATGTATTGTAATACTATAGCTATGTTCTATTTGATCTAAATCTGCAAAATCATATAATGCAATTTTTTCATCATCAAATTTAACTTCTGCTTGTTTGTTTATTTCATCTATTTTTAAAATGGTTCCTATTTCACCATTAAACACTCCACTTCCTAGTTCTTTGCTTTCATTTGTTTCTTTTTCCCAATAAATATCATAATTATTTTTAACTTGCATAACTCTATCTCCTGGCCTAAATATTGCTCCCATACTAGATTTCTCTGGCAAGTTATTTATATTAGGGTTTAGTTTTTCTTGTAATACTTTGTTTAGTTCTCTAGTTCCCAATAATCCTTTTTTTGTTGGAGTTAACACTTGGATATTTTGAAAAAAATCATAATTTCCGTATTTTTTTAGTCTTCCTGTACATAAAGATATAATTTCTGATACCATACTTTCTTGTGAGTTTTCTTTAATAAAGAAAAAATCTTCTTGTAATCCTTCTTCTAAATCTTCTTTTTTTAAGAAATATTCTCCATTATTTACTCTATGTGCATTTAATATAATTTTACTTTTAGCAGCTTGTCTAAAAATCTTATCCAAATGTATAGTTGGTATTGCTTCTGAGTGTATTAAATCTTTTAGTACACTTCCAGGTCCTACTGATGCTAATTGGTCTTCATCACCAACTAAAACAAGTTTTGTACCTCTATATAAGCATTTTAATAGATAATTCATTAAAAACATATCAACCATTGACATTTCATCTACTATTACTATATCAGCATCAATTGGAGCTCCTTCATATTCTTTAGTGTTTTTATATAAATTATTATCATCTATTTTTCCTATTTCTAGTAACCTATGAAGTGTAGATGCTTCCTTTCCTGTTGTCTCTGTCATTCTTTTTGCTGCTCTTCCTGTTGGTGCTGCTAATACAACTTTTTTTCCACTTTTTTCGTATATATCTATAATGCTTTTTATAATAGTGGTTTTTCCTGTACCTGGTCCACCTGTTATTATTGTAACATTATTTTCATTTATTAATTGTATCGCTTCTTTTTGTTTTTGTGATAATTCGATTTCTGAAATTTTTTCTATTTTCTTTAATTCACTTTTAATATTGCTTATTTTTTTTATATTTTTACTTTCTTTCAATCTTTGTATTCTAATTGCAATTTCTTCTTCTACATCAAAAAATTGAGCTAAGTATATGTAGGTTGCATTTTCTCTTTTTTCTACTCTTATTTCATCTTTTAATTTTAAATTAATTATTCCATCTTCTATATTTTCAGTTGCAACATCTAATAATGTCCTTACAAATTCTATTAAATTTTCTTCTATGACACAGGCATGTCCGTTATATGTACTTCTTATAAGAGCGTATTTTATACCACTTTCAATTCTCTTATCATTATCATAACTTATTCCAATTTCTAATGCCATTTTGTCAATTTGTTTAAAATCAATCCCTGTTGCTAAGTCTATTAATAAATATGGATTTGACTCTATTTGTTCTATAGCACTTGTTCCATATAATTCATAAACTTTCTTGGCATTCTCTACTCCTATACCAAATTTATCTAAAAAACCTACTATTTGCCATACTTCCCAATTTTCTATAAAAGATTCTGATATTTCTTTTGCTTTATTTTCTGATATTCCTCTTATTTCTGCTAATAAAAACGGTCTTTCCTTTATTATTTTTATTGTTTCTTCTCCAAATCTATTTACAATTCTTTTAGCTAATGCTTCTCCTACTCCTTTTATATTTCCATTAGCTAAATATTTTTGTATTGCTTCAGATGTTTGTGGCATTTTCTTTTCAAATGTATCTACTTTAAATTGTCTTCCATATTCTTTATGCTCTACAAATTTTCCTTCTGCTTCTAAAGTATCTCCAGCATTTATAAATGGCAAATATCCTACTATTGTTGTTGATTCTTCTTCTGTTTCAAATTCTGCAATTGTATAACTGTTTGTTTCATTTCTATAAATAATATCTCTTACTTCTCCAATAACTTTCATCAATTTCTCCTATTATTTTTATAGTCTATCATAAAGAATATATGTTTTCAAGCTAATTTTGATCTACATTATCTATTATATCTTTACATTCTTTCCAACTAATTACTTTAAAACATTCATATTCTTCAGATAATCTTTTTACAATTTCTTCAGTATTGTCTGTAGATTCTAAATCTGAAAATATAATATTTTTAAAATAATCTTCTTTTCCATATAATATCTTGAATAAGATTGAACGTAAAACACATTCTATTTTATTTTCTTGATTTTTTGCTGCTATTATTAAATATATTCCATCTGATCTTAATTTTGTATATGTAAATATGTATATAATATTTTTGGTTATTTCAAATAGTCCATAAAAAGCTAATGTCCAAAATATAGTTTTAAATATAAATTCCATAGTATAGCCTCCTAAGGCTATTATATGAATTTATTTCTATCTTGTTAAAAAATATATAAAAAACTCTCATTAAAAAATGAGAGAAAGAAAAAATTCTTTTTTATTAAACAATTTGTACCAAATAGAGTGTATTTTGAGTATACATTTTATACACATCTACCCCTATTTTGGCCACATATTGTATTTCAGATGTTCTCTTAATTTGTATCCAGCCTTTTTCCTTTTCAAACCGCTTAAAGTTTGTCAGTTGTTTTCCTTCTTTAGGAATTTCACAGGAAATCGCAAAATAAATTTCGGGAATTTCATTAAACCAAATACTGTTAAATTCTCCTTCTATACCTTTTAAAGTATATAGTGTTTGAATTCCCCGTTCACATACTGAAGTCACCTCATAAACTTGGCCCTCTTTCAGTTTTGATAAATCCGAACATCTTTCACAACCTAAAATTTCTCCATTGTAAACAACTTCTTTTGCCATAACTAATCCTCCTAAAATAATTATTTTTTGTTGGATGTGATATTGTAATCACTTTGTTTACGGTTGTCTATATATATTTTACCATATTTTACATTTTCTTTCAATCCTTCTAATTAATAGTAAACTAATATTTTGAATTAAGAGCTTGAGTAGCGCTAGCTTACGGATAACCCATAAAACCTCGAAAGTCTTAATGAAAAATATTAGTTTACTATTAATTAGAAATAGAGCTAATATTTTAAATTAAAAGCTTGAATAGCGCTAGCTTACGGATAACCCGTGAAACCTCGAAAGTCTTAATGAAAAATATTAGTTTACTATTAATTAGAAATAGAGCTAAACTTTAATATAAATAAAAAAAGAGAATTTATAATCTAAATTCCCCCTTTTTATAAACTATATAAGTTGTAATACTGCAACTTCTGCTCCGTCTCCTCTTCTTGGACCTACTTTAATAATACGAGTATATCCTCCTACGTTTTTACCAGCGTATTTTGGAGCTATTTCGTTAAATAATTTTGATGGTAAATCTACGTTGTTACCTTCACTATCTTTAACTTTGTTTAATTTTTTCATCATTTTTCTTCTAGCGTTTAATCTAGTTGGCATATCTTTTTGTCTTTTTTCAGTAGTTTCTTCTTTAACTACTTTTAAATATTCTTTTCCGTTTTTGCTTTTTACTAATTCAGTTTCTTTATTTCCTTTTGAATCTAATTTAGCTTTTACAACTTTAACATCAACCATTTCAAAGTTATCTTTTTCTTTTATTGCTAAAGCGATTAAACTATCAGCTATTGATTTAACTTCTTTTGCTCTTGATAAAGTAGTTTCTATTTTACCATGCATAATTAGGTCTGTTGTTAATGTTCTTAGCATTGACATTCTTATATCTGTTGGTTTTCCTAATTTTCTGTTAGTAGCCAATTCTTTTCACCTTCCTTTATTAATGTTTTATTATTCATCTTCGTTTGCAAAATCTAATCCTAATGAATGTAATTTTGCTGTTACTTCGTCAAATGATTTTTTACCTAAGTTTCTTACTTTCATCATATCTGTTTCTGTTTTACTTGTTAAATCTTCAACAGTAGATATTCCTGCTCTTTTTAAGCAATTGAATGATCTTACAGATAATTCTAATTCTTCTATTGACATTTCTAAAACTTTTTCTTTTTTATCTTCTTCTTTTTCTACCATAACTTGTGTGTTTTTAGTAGCTTCAGATAAATCTATAAATAATTCTAGATGTCCTGTCATTACTTTTGCAGCTAAGCTTAATGCTTCATGTGCTTTTAAGCTTCCATCTGTCCAAACTTCTATTACAAGTTTATCGTAATCAACCATTTGTCCTACTCTAGTATTTTCAACTTGATAATTTACTTTTTTAACAGGTGTATAAATAGAGTCTATTGGAAGTACAGATATATCTTGATTTGGTTTTTTATTTTTTTCTGCTGAGTTATATCCTCTACCTCTGTCAGCAGTCATTTCCATTTTCAAAGTTCCACCTTTTGAAACTGTTGCTATATGTAAATCTGGATTTAATACTTCTACTGTTCCATCAGTTATTATATCCCCTGCTGTAACTTCTCCTTCACCTTTATAATCAATTCTTAATACTTTTTCTTCATTTTCGCTAAATTTTAATCTTACATTTTTTAAGTTTACTATTATTTCTGGCACATCTTCTACAACATTTGGTATTGTAGAAAATTCATGTAATACTCCGTCAATTTTTACACTTGTTATGCTACATCCTGGAAGTGATGAAAGTAAAATTCTTCTTAAAGAATTTCCTATAGTTATTCCATAACCTCTCTCTAATGGTTCACATACAAATTTAGCATAATTTTTTACATCATCAACCTCTAGACATTCAATATTTGGCTTTTCAAATTCTATCATTTTTACCTCCTAATATTCGAGAATATATCTCATTAAAAACTTTATAAGTTTTATAAGTAAAATTTTTAAAGTTTTGATTAAACCTTTTATCTCTTTTTTTACTTTATCTATTATTTTGAGTAAAGCTCTACTATTAAATGTTCTTCAATTGGAATATCAATATCTTCTCTAGATGCTAATTTTATTACTTTACCACTTAAGTTTTTACTATCTTTTTCTAACCAAGCTGGAACTGGTCTTTTTTCTGTTTCTTCAGCATTTACTTTTAATGTAGCGTTATCTTTTTTGCTTTCTCTAACTGTTATTATATCACCTGGTTTTACTAAATAAGATGGTATATTAACTTTTTTACCATTTACTTCAAATTGAGCATGATTTACAAATTGTCTAGCTTGAGCTCTTGATGTTCCATATCCTAATCTATATACAACATTGTCTAATCTACTTTCTAAAATTTGTAATAAGTTTTCACCTGTTACTCCTTTTTTGTTTGAAGCCATTTCAAAATATTTTCTAAATTGTTTTTCTCCAACTCCATAATATGCTTTTGTTTTTTGTTTTTCTCTTAATTGAGTTCCGTATTCAGAAAGTTTTGCTCTTTTTTGTCCATGTTCACCTGGTGCATAATTTCTTCTTGATATACTACATTTATCTGTATAACATCTTTCACCTTTTAAGAACAATTTTTGTCCTTCTCTACGGCATCTACGACATTGTTCATCTTTATATCTTGCCATTTTTTTACTCCTTTCTTTTTCTAATGACAAGGGATTCACTTTTTTATCTATGTACTTATTCACTTAAAAATAACTTTATATTATTTTCTTTATGAATTAGTGTTTACCCTCTTTTATATTAAACTCTTCTTCTTTTTGGTGGTCTACAACCATTGTGTGGTATTGGTGTTACATCTTTTATTGCACTTATTTCAAGTCCAGCTGTTTGAAGTGCTCTAATTGCAGCTTCTCTTCCTGAACCTGGTCCTTTAACAAATACTTCAACAGTTTTCAAACCATGTTCCATTGCTGTTTTTGCAGCTGTTTCTGCAACTTGACCTGCAGCATATGGTGTGCTTTTTCTAGAACCTTTAAATCCTAATTCTCCAGCACTTCCCCATGATATAGTATTTCCTTGAGTATCTGTTATTGTAACTATTGTATTATTAAAACTAGAATGAATATGTGCTGAACCTTTTTCTATGTTCTTTCTATTTCTTCTAGCTACTTTTTTAGTTGTTACATTTTTAGCCATTTTGCTTAACTCCTCCTTATTCAAAATTTAATTCTGAATTTTACTTCGACGTTTTTCATATTATTATAAAATTAATTTTATTTTTTGCTTCTACTAACAAGTTTTCTAGGACCTTTTCTAGTTCTAGCATTAGTTTTTGTTCTTTGTCCTCTAACTGGTAAACCTCTTCTATGTCTTAGTCCTCTATAACATCCGATTTCAGTAAGTCTTTTTATATTAAGAGCTACTTCTCTTCTTAAGTCACCTTCAACAGTATATGTTTCGTCAATAACCTTTCTAATATCATTTACTTGATCATCTGTTAAGTCTTTTACTCTAGTATCTGGATTTATACCAGCCTTTTCAAGAATTTTTCTAGAACTTGATACACCTATTCCATAAATATATGTAAGTCCTATTTCAACTCTTTTTTCTTTAGGTAAATCTACTCCTGCTATACGAGCCATATTTTTTTGCACCTCCAAAATAATTTGTTTATTTTTTATTATTTATTTGTTTGTCCTAAATAAATTAAAGGTGAAATGCATCTAATGAAATGTCGCTCCACAACATTCCTTCGATCTTTAAGATATTTAAAACATATATATAAACACAAATAGATATGTATATATTTAAAAATATACACAGCCGCTACCTAATTTGTGTTATTAACTAAATTTAAGGATTAACCTTGTCTTTGTTTATGTTTAGGGTTTTCACAGATAACTCTAATTTTACCCTTTCTTTTTATGATTTTACATTTGTCACATATTTTCTTTACTGATGCTCTAACTTTCATATCTACACCTCCTTGGCTATTTTATACAAGTACTAAAACTTATATATTTTATATTAATGGGTTAATTTCTAAAATATTTATATATTTATTTTGCTCTCCATGTAATTCTTCCTCTTGTTAAGTCATATGGTGAAAGTTCTACTTTAACTTTGTCTCCTGGCAAAATTTTTATATAATTCATTCTTAACTTTCCTGAAATATGAGCTAATATTTGATGTCCATTTTCAAGTTCTACTTTAAAATTAGTATTTGGTAAGCTTTCTACAACTGTACCTTCAACTTCTATAACATCTTCTTTTGACATTTTTTACCTCCTATTTTTCAAGAATTTATTGTCATTATCTGTTTTTTTAGACAATGACACATAATAACTATTGTATTATATAACAAATTTAAAGTATTGTCAATATTTCTGGCTCTTTTTCTGTAATTAAAATTGTATTTTCGTAATGTGCAGCCAAACTTCCATCTTCTGTTATAATTGTCCAACCATCATCAAGTTCTAAAATGTTTGGTTTCCCTTGTATTACCATAGGTTCTATTGCTAAAGTCATTCCTGGTTCTAATCTAATTCCTCTTCCTGCTTTTCCATAGTTAGGAATCCCTGGATCTTCATGCATTTGTTTTCCAATTCCATGTCCTTGGAATTCTCTTACTACACTATATCCTTGTGAATGTACATATTCTCCTATAGCATGACTCACATCACCTATTCTATAACCTGGTTTTGCATATTTTATACCTTCAAAAAAAGCTTGTTTTGTTACTTCAACTAATCTCTTTGCTTCTTTTGATACATTTCCTACCATAAATGTTCTAGCAGCATCTCCATTATATCCATTTTTTAATGCTACTGTATCAACACTTACAATATCTCCATCTTTTATAATATTATTTTTAGAAGGAATTCCATGTATAACTTCATCATTTACAGATATACATGTTGCAGCTGGATATGGTGGTACACCTCTTATTCCAACATTATATCCTTTTTCTGCTGGTATTGCTCCTAATTTTTTCATCATATTTTCTGCAATTTGATCTAATTCCCATGTTGTCATTCCAGGTTTAATCTTTTCTTCAAGTTCTTTGTACATTAAAGCTACTACTTTACATGCTTCTTTCATATATTCAATTTCTTTTTTTGATTTTATTGTTACCAAAATACAACATCTCCTTATAGTGATAACTTATATTATTTTTTTAATAACTCTATTACATCTTTTGCAACGTCGCTACCTAATCTATTTATTCTTTCACTCACTTCTGCTGTATATAATTTTTCTTTTTTCTCATAGTATTCAATTAATGGACTAGTTACATCAATATATGTTTTTATTCTAGATTTTATTGTATCAACATTATCATCTTTTCTTTGTACTAATTCATGTCCACATTTATCACATATGCCTTCTTGGCTAGGTGGATTTAATTTTAAATTATATACTGCCTTACATTCTGGGCAAACTCTTCTATTTTCGATTCTTTCTACAATTTCTTCTTCTGGTGTTACTAGATTTATTACAATATCTACTTCTGATTGATTGTTTTGTAATATTTTATCTAATTCTTCTGCTTGTCTTACTGTTCTTGGAAATCCATCTAATATTACCCCTTCTTTTGCGTCAGATTCTTTTAATCTGTTTTTTACCAAATCAATTGTTACATCATCTGGTACTAAATTTCCTTTTGATATATAACTTTCTGCTAATTTTCCTAATTCTGTTTTCTCTTTTATGTTTTTTCTAAATATGTCTCCTGTTGAAACTTGTGGTATTCCAAGTTCTTTAGCTAATAAACTTGCAACTGTTCCTTTTCCCGTTCCTGGGGCACCTAACATTATAATTATCATATGAAATTTCCTCCATTTTCACTTTAGTTTAGATTATTTTCTAATAACCTTTATAATATTTATTATTATTTATAATAAACATTATAAAAACTATTATTCTTATATTTCTTTTCTATTTATATAAAATTTAGCTACAGAAGAAATTGTCCATTACTAAATTAACCTTTTGGCAAATATATTATTTGTTAAAAATTAATTTAGGAACAGACAATTTCTTTCTGTCCCAAATTCATATTCTATTCTAAGAATCCCTTGTAATGTCTCATTGCTAATTGAGATTCTAATTGTTGTACTGTTTCTAAAGCAACACCTACAACGATTAATATTGATGTACCACCAAATGCTATATTTAAGTTTGTGAATCTTAATAACATTGGAAGTATTGCTATCAATGCTAAGAAAAATCCTCCAAACCATGTTAATTTTGATATTATTGATGATAAATATTGTGTTGTTGGTTTTCCTGCTCTAATTCCTGGTATAAAACCTCCATTTTTCTTAATGTTATTTGATACTTCTGCTGGATTAAATGTAGCATAAGTATAGAAAAATGTAAATCCTATAATTAATAGTAAATAAACAATTGCATTTGCTATTGAATAACCAATTCCTACATTTGATGTTGATGTAGCAATTGAGAAATTATATAGTCCTGCTAAAAATCCTGTTTGATTTGCTATGTTAGGTACAAAAATTTGAATAATCATTGCTGGAAATGTCATAAATGATGAAGCAAATATTACTGGCATAACCCCTGCCATAGCAAGTTTTAATGGTATATGTGTATTTTGAGCTCCTACCATTTTTCTTCCAACTACTTTTTTAGAATATTGTACTGGTACTCTTCTTTCTGCTTGTTGCACAAATACAACTCCCGTAACTAGGATTAAAGCTCCTACAACAATTCCTATTGCAGTTAATAGACCTGTTGTGCTAAATCCATTTTGTGTTACTATTAGTTTGCATATTGTAGCTATACCACTTGGCAATCTTGAAACTATACCTATAAATATTAATAATGAAATTCCATTACCAATACCTTTACTAGTAATTTGTTCTCCAAGCCACATTAATATAGATGTTCCTGCAACTAAAGCTGTTACTACTAATATTCCTGTTAAAGCTTCTTGATTTACAAATATTCCTGAAGATTTATAAGCTAAATAAATTCCTGTTCCTTCAACTAAAGCTAATACAATAGTTAATAACTTAGTATATTTATTTATTTTTTGTCTTCCTTCTTCTCCACCTTCTTTTGTTAATTTCTCCAAAGATGGCACAATCATTGCTAACAATTGTATAACAATTGAAGCTGTAATGTATGGACTAATTGACATTGCAAAAAGTGAAAATCTTGAGAAAGCTCCTCCTGATATCATATCAATTAATCCTGCAATTCCATTTGAGCTTCCCATAGCTTCATTTAAAGCTATACTGTTAACTCCTGGAACTGTTATATAACATCCAAATCTAAATACTACAATTAATAATAATGTGTATAATAATCTTTTTCTTACATCAGGTGTCTTTATTGCATTTATTATTGTTTTAAACAATTAAATCACCTCAGCCTTTCCGCCTAAAGCTTCAATTTCTTCTTTTGCCTTTGCTGTAAATCTTTTGGCTTTTACATTTAATTTTTTATCTAATTTTCCAGTTGCTAAAACAACTATTCCATCATTAATTTTTCCGATTATTCCTTCTTCTAATAATGTTTCAGCAGTAACATCTGTAGCTTTTGATTTATTTAACATTTTGAATGTAACTTCTGTATATGTTTTAGCATGTATATTAGTAAATCCTCTTTTTGGTAATCTTCTATATAATGGTGTTTGACCACCTTCAAATCCTCTTCTTACTCCTCCACCAGATCTTGCTTTTTGTCCTTTTTGTCCTCTTCCTGATGTTTTTCCGTTTCCTGAGGCAATTCCACGTCCTACTCTATTTCTTTCTGTTTTCTTTACAGCTGGTTTTAATTCGTTTAGTTTCATTATAACTTGCACCTCCTTTTTTAGTCAAGAGACACTTTTATAGATATCTTTCATTTTTTATAATAAATTCTTGTCTATAAAATCTTTCTCTCTTGTTAATGATTATAAAATATCTTCTACTTTTTTACCTCTTTTTTTAGCAACAGCTTCTACTGTTTGCATTGATTTTAATCCTTCAATTGTAGCATAAACTACGTTTCTTGGATTATTTGTTCCGATAACTTTTGTTCTTATATCTTTATATCCTGCAAGCTCTAATACTGGTCTAACACTTCCTCCTGCTATAACTCCAGTACCAACTGCAGCTGGTTTTAACATTACTTTTGCACTTCCAAAAGTTCCTACATATTCGTGTGGTACAGTTGTATCAACTATAGGTACTTCAACTAAATTCTTTTTAGCTTCTTGTATAGCTTTTTTAATAGCATCTGGAACTTCAGCTGCTTTACCATTACCTACACCAACATGACCTTTTTCGTCACCTACTACTACTACAGCACTAAATCTAAAAGTTCTACCACCTTTAACAACCTTAGCAACTCTATTAATAGCAACTACTTTTTCTTTTAATTCATTCTTTTCTTCCATAGGTCTTTGTTTTCCCTCCTTCTTCGATTCCTTAATTATTCTTATTTATAAATAATATTCTATTAGAATTTTAAACCGCCTTCTCTTGCAGCTTCTGCTAATTCTTTTACTACTCCATGATATATGTATCCACCACGGTCAAATACTACTGTTTCTACTTTCTTTGCTTTTGCTCTTTTTGCGATTAAAGCACCTACTTCTTTAGCAGCTTCTTTATTAGCATGTTTTATTTTAACTTCTTTATCTAATGTTGAAGCTTGGCAAATAGTGTTTCCAGCAACATCATCTATGATTTGTACATATATATTGCTATTACTTCTATATACACATAATCTTGGTCTTTCTGCTGTTCCAGATATTTTTCTTCTTACACGAATATGTCTTCTTGTTCTTTCCATTTTTCTATCTGTCTTTTTTACCATCTTTATTACTCCTTTCTTTAAGGTTCTTTTTATTTAAAATCTTTTAATTTTATTTTCCAGTCTTACCTTCCTTACGTCTAATAACCTCATCAGCATATTTAATACCTTTACCTCTATATACTTCTGGTGGTCTTTTTGATCTTACAACTGCTGCTGTTTGACCAACTAATTCTTTATCTATTCCATTTACTATAATTGTATTTGGGTTTGGAACATCAAAAGTAATTCCAGCTGGTGCTTCAAATATTACTGGATGTGAATATCCTAATGTTAAATTTAAATTATTTCCTTGTTTTTGAACTCTATATCCAACACCATTTATTTGTAATTCTTTACTGTATCCTGAAGTTACACCTATAATCATATTGTTGATTAATGTTCTTGTTAATCCGTGTAAACTTCTATTTATAGCTTCATCATTTATTCTTGTTACTGTAATGATGTTATCAGCCATATCTATAGAAATATTTTTATGTATTTCTCTTTCTAATGTACCTTTTGGTCCTGTTACAGTGATTTTTTGTCCATCTATTTTTACTTGTACTTCTGATGGTACTGTAATAGGTTTATTTCCTATTCTTGACATTTTAGGTTTTTCCTCCTTCTTTTATTTTTACTTTTCTACCAAACGTATGCTAGTACTTCTCCACCAACACCTAATTCTCTAGCTTCTTTATCTGTTTTTAATCCTTTTGATGTAGATATAATAGCTATTCCTAATCCGTTTAATACTTTTGGTAATTCTTCCTTAGAAGCATATACTCTTAATCCTGGTTTACTTATTCTTTTTAAACCATCAATTACTCTATTTCCTTTTTCATCATATTTTAGAGTAACTCTTATTATCCCTTGAGTATCATCTTTGATTTCTTCAAAAGATTTTATGTATCCTTCTTTATATAATATATCAGCAATACCTAGTTTCATGTTTGAAGCTGGGATATCAACTGTTTTATGTTTTGAACTATTTGCATTTCTAATTCTTGTTAACATATCTGCTATTGGATCTGTAATATTCATATTAATTACTAACCTCCTTTTCTTTCCTTATATTATCAGGGGACACACTTTTATTAAAGTTTATCTCCTTTTATTTTCTACCAGCTTGCTTTTTTAACTCCTGGTATTTCTCCTTTATGTGCTAATTCTCTAAAACATACACGGCATATTCCATATTTTCTAATATATGCATGTGGTCTACCACATAATTTACATCTGTTATATTCTCTTGTTTTATATTTTTGTGGTCTTGCTTGTTTTATTTTCATTGCTTTTTTAGCCATAGTTTTACTCCTTTCCTTTGACTAACTTTAAATTATCCCTTGAAAGGCATTCCCATTAATTTTAACAACTCTTTAGCTTCTTCATCAGTTTTAGATGTTGTTACAAATATAATATCCATACCTCTTAATTTATCAACTTTATCATATTCAATTTCAGGGAATATTAATTGTTCTTTTATACCCATTGAGTAGTTTCCTCTTCCATCAAAAGAATTTGCTGAAACTCCTCTAAAATCTCTAACTCTTGGAAGTGCTACATTAAATAATTTGTATGCAAAATCATACATTTTATCTGATCTTAATGTTACTTTACATCCAATGTTAACTCCTTCTCTTAATTTAAATGCTGCTATTGATTTTTTTGCTTTTGTTATAACTGGTCTTTGACCTGTTATTTGCTCTAAATCTTTCATAGCATTTTCTAAAGATTTTGGATTTTCTTTTAAATCTCCTAATCCTATATTTATAACTATTTTATCAAGTTTTGGAACTTGCATAACAGATTTATATTCAAACTTTTTCATTAATGCTGGAATTATTTCTTTTTTATATTGTTCTCTTAATTTTTCCATGGATTACTTAATCCTCCTTTCTTCTAATTTAATTTTGCTCCGCATTTTTTACAAACACGTACTTTTTCGTCTTTTTCTATTTTATATCCTACTTTTGTAGCTTTTCCACATTTAGAACATACTACATTTACTTTTGAACTTGGTATGCTGCATTCTACAGCTATTATTCCACTTTCTTCTCCTTGTTTTCTAGCTTTTACATGTTTTTTTCTAACATTTACATCTTTAACTATAACTTTATCGTCTTTTGGAATAACTTCTAGAACTTCTCCTGTTTTACCTTTATCATTTCCAGATAAAACTTCAACTTTGTCACCTTTTTTTATTCTCATTTAGAGTTTGCCTCCTTTTCTTCATTTTTCTTCATCATTCAAATATCTTGTTCTATATAGATATTTTTTGATAATTTATAAAACTTCTGGAGCTAATGAAAGAATTTTCATATACTCTTTTTCTCTTAATTCTCTTGCAACTGGTCCGAAGATACGTGTTCCTTTTGGTGTTCCATCTTCTTTTATTATTACAGCTGCGTTTTCATCAAATTTTATATATGAACCATCTGGTCTTCTTAATCCTTTTTTAGATCTTACTATAACAGCTTTTACAACTTCACCTTTTTTTACAACTCCACCTGGTGTTGCTGATTTAACTGAAGCAACTATTACATCTCCTATGTTAGATGTTTTTCTGTATGAACCACCTAAACATCTAATACACATAATTTCTTTTGCACCAGTATTATCTGCTACTTTTAATCTTGTTTGTTGTTGGATCATTTATGGTTCCTCCTTTCCTCTCTTAAACAAAGTTACTGCTTTGTTTTTTATTTGCTCTATTTCAAGGGATATTTCCCTTTTGTTTTTATATTATTTAGTAATTGCTTTTTCTAAAACTTCAACTACTCTCCATCTCTTATCTTTAGAAAGTGGTCTTGTTTCCATTACTTTTACTTTGTCACCTATTTGGCAAACATTTTCTTCATCATGTGCTTTTAATTTATATGTTCTTTTTACTGTTTTACCATACATTTTATGACTAACACTTGTTTCAACTGCTACTACAACTGTTTTATCCATTTTATTAGATAGTACAGTACCAATCATAACTTTACGAAGATTTCTTTCTTCCATTTAGATTTCTCCTTTCTCATTAGACATAGTTATACTTTAAAGTATCTACTTTATCTACGACTTTTAATTATTATGCTTTTTTTGATTCTGCTATTTTTCTTTCTGTTAATACAGTATTTATTCTAGCAATATCTCTTTTAACTTCTTTGATTTTCATTGGATTATCTAATCCGTTTGTAGCTAAACTAAATTTTAGTTTAAATAATTCTGTTTTTAGTTCACCTAATTCTTTTTCTAATTCTGGTGAAGACATCTCTTTTATTTTATTTATCTTCATCATTATCACCTACCTTTTCAGTTTCTCTTGCTACAAATTTTGTTTTATTAGGTAGTTTGTTCATAGCAAGTCTTAAGGCTTCTCTAGCAATTTCTTCTGGTACACCAGCTATTTCAAACATTACTCTACCTGGTTTTACTACTGCTACCCAATATTCTGGAGCACCTTTACCTTTACCCATACGAGTACCGATAGGTTTTGCAGTTATTGGTTTGTCTGGAAAGATTTTAATCCAAACTTTTCCACCTCTTTTTATATAACGAGTCATAGCAATACGGGCTGCTTCAATTTGATTACTTGTTATTAATCCTGATGTTACAGCTTGAATACCATATTCTCCATCTGTAACTCTATTACCTCTTGTTGCTTTTCCTCTCATTCTACCTTTTTGCATTTTTCTATGTTTTGTTCTTTTTGGCATTAATGGCATTATTTGTCTCCTCCTTCCATTTTCTTCTCTGGAAGAACTTCTCCTTTATATATCCATACTTTTACACCGATTTTTCCGTATGTTGTATTTGCTTCAGCAAATCCATAGTCTATATCAGCTCTTAAAGTTTGTAATGGAATATTTCCTTCTTTATAGAATTCAGTTCTTGCCATGTCAGCTCCACCTAATCTTCCAGATACTGCAGTTTTAATTCCTAAAGCACCTGCTTTCATAGATTTTTGCATACATTGTTTCATAGCTCTTCTGAATGAAATTCTTCTTTCTAATTGTCCAGCAATATTTTCTGCAACTAATTGTGCATCTGTATCAATGTTTTTAACTTCAACTATATTTAAGTTAACATCTTTTCCTATTAATTTTGTAAGTTCAGCTTTTACGCTTTCTACTCCTGCTCCACCTTTTCCTATTACAATTCCTGGTTTAGCAGTAAATAAATTTACTTTTATAGCTTTTGCTGTTCTTTCTATTTCAATTTTAGAAATTCCAGCTAAATATAATTTTTTCTTTAAAAATTTACGTATTTTTTGATCTTCTACTAAATAATCTGCAAAGTTTCTTGAATCTGCATACCATTTAGAATTCCAATCTTTTATGATTCCAACTCTTACACCTGTTGGATGTACTTTTTGTCCCATTTTTAAAAAATCCTCCTTTCTATTTGTCATCTCTTAAAACTATTGTTATATGACTTGTTCTTTTTCTAATTCTTACTGCTGAACCTTTAGCAGCTGGTCTAATTCTCTTTAATGTTGGACCTTGATTTGCATAGATTTCAGCAACATATAAATTTTCATGTTTCATATCATGATTGTTTTCAGCATTTGCAATTGCTGATTTTAATAATTTTTCAATTATTTCTGATGATGCTTTTGGTGTGAATTTAACTATTGCTAAAGCTTCATCTACATTTTTCCCTCTTATTAAATCTGCTACTATTTTAACTTTTCTAGCTGATATTCTTGCAAATTTAAGAGTTGCTTTAGCTTCGTTTATAACGGCTGTTTCTTGCTTTTCCACTTTTTTTACCTCCTTGTTTTTGCAATCAACGCTTTAAAATTTTAGCGTTTTCTTGTTTTTAAGTTTATTTCTCTATTTATTTACTTTTGATGTTTTGTCTCCTGCGTGTCCTTTAAATGTTCTTGTTGGAGCAAATTCACCTAATTTATGACCAATCATTTCTTCCGCTATATAAATTGGAACATGTTTTCTTCCATCATGTACCGCAATTGTATGACCAACCATTTGTGGATATATTGTTGAAGCTCTTGACCAAGTTTTTAAAACTTCTTTTTCTCCTGTTTCGTTCATAGCTTCTATTCTTTTTAATAGTTTTTCTTGTACAAATGGTTTTTTCTTTGTTGATCTTGACATGTAAATGTCCTCCTTTCCAAAGATTTTATTTAATTGTAAATTCATTTAATTCACTTTTAATTCAAAAGTCTTCTTGTTGTTCAAAATGCATAGCATTTCGAACTAACAATTAACTTATTTTCTTCTCTTAACAATAAATTTGTTAGATAATTTCTTTTTATTTCTTGTTTTATATCCAAGAGCTGGTTTACCCCAAGGAGTCATTGGTCCAGCGTGTCCTACTGGAGCTCTACCTTCACCACCACCATGTGGGTGATCTACTGGGTTCATAACTGATCCTCTAACTGTTGGTCTTATTCCCATATGTCTTTTTCTACCAGCTTTACCAATTTTAACATTTTCATGATCGCTATTTCCGATTACTCCGACTGTAGCTCTACATCTTGCTAAAATTAATCTCATTTCTCCTGATGGAAGTCTTACGTGTGCATATTTTCCTTCTTTAGCCATTAATTGTGCACTTTGACCTGCAGCTTTAACTAATTTTCCACCTTGTTTTGGATTTAATTCGATGTTGTGAATTAAAGTACCTACTGGAATTGAGCTAATTGGCATACAGTTTCCTGGTTTAATGTCAACAGCATCTCCTGATATTACTTTATCTCCATCTGTTAATCCTTGTGGAGCTAATATATATGCTTTTTCTCCATCTTCATATTGAATTAATGCAATATTTGCACTTCTGTTTGGATCGTATTCGATACCAATTACAGTTGCTTCCATATCGTCTTTATTTCTTTTAAAATCTATTATTCTATATTTTTGTCTATTTCCACCACCTTGGTGTCTTACTGTAATTCTACCATATGAGTTTCTACCAGCATTTTTCTTTTTCTTTGCTAGTAATGATTTTTCAGGAGTTTTCTTTGTTACTTCTGAGAAATCAGAAACTGTCATGTTTCTTCTTGATGGTGTATATGGTTTAAAGTGTTTCATTCCCATTTTCTTTTCTCTCCTTTATATATTATCAATGGATTTTTTCCTGCTCCATCTGCAGATATTCTTTATTCTCCGGGTTCTTTCCCGATATCTTCATTGTTCAATTTAGATTCCTTTATTTTTTTCAGACATTTCTAAGCTCCCATAAATTCATCTATTGAATCTTTATATTTTACAGAAATTTTAGTTTCTTTTCCACCTTTTGCTAAGTATGAAACTTCTCCTGGATTTGTATCTATTGTAACAATAGCTTTTTTCCAATCTGAAGTTTTACCTACATGGTATCCAACTCTTTTTTTCTTTCCATTTACATTCATAGTGTTTACTTTTAATACTTTTACTTGAAATAGTTTTTCAACTGCTTTTGCTATTTCAACTTTAGTTGCTTTTTTATTTACTTTGAAAGTATATTTACCTTCTTGTAATTCATCATTACTTTTTTCAGTAACAACTGGTGCAATTATAATTTCTTCTGGTAACATTATGCGTACACCTCCTCTAATTTTTTAACAGTATCAACTGGTAAAATTAGATTTGTATATTTTAATAAATCAAATACGTTTATGTTGTTAGCTGTTATTGTTTTAACTCCTTCAATATTTCTTGATGACATTAAAACATTTTGATTGTTTTCTGGAAGAACTATTAATGTTTTTCCTTCTACTTTTAAATCAGCTAATGCTTTTACCATTGTTTTTGTTTTGATTTCTTTTAATTCTAATTTTTCAACAACTGTTAATTCTTTTTCTAATACTTTAGAACTTAAGATTGATTTAATTGCTAATCTTCTTTCTTTTTTATTAACTGTATATTTGTATGAACGAGGTTTTGGTCCTAAAGCAATACCACCTTTAATCCATTGTGGAGCTCTTATTGAACCTTGTCTTGCTCTACCTGTTCCTTTTTGTCTCCATGGTTTTTTACCACCACCACGAACTTCTGCTCTTGTTTTTGTACTTTGTGTACCTTGTCTTTGATTAGCTAAATAGTTAACTAAAACTGCATGTACAATATTTTCATTTGGTTCAATTCCAAATACACTATCAGCTAATTCTATATCACTTACTTTTTTACCTTTTATATCATATACGTCTACTTTTGGCATGATCTATTTCCTCCTTCCTTTCTATTTACTAGCCTTTACTGTTGATTTTACTTTTAAGATAGCTCCTTTAGGTCCTGGAACACTACCTTTTATTAATAATACGTTTTTGTCCATATCAACTTTTACAACATCTAAGTTTTGAATTGTAACTGTAACTCTTCCCATGTGTCCTGGTAATTTTTTACCTTTAAATACTCTACCTGGTGTTGATGTTGATCCCATTGAACCTGGTCTTCTATGATACATAGATCCATGTCCCATTGGTCCTCTGTGTTGTCCATGTCTTTTTATAACGCCTTGAAATCCTTTTCCTTTTGTTGTTCCTTGAACATCTACTTTTTCTCCAGATTCAAAAATGTCAGCTTTAACTTCGTCTCCTACTTTATATGTAGATATATCTTCTAATCTGAATTCTCTTAAATGTTTTTTGTTAGCTAATTTTGCTTTTGCAAAATGTCCTGCTTCTGGTTTGTTGATATGTTTATCTTTTATATCTCCATATCCTAATTGTATTGCATTGTATCCATCAGTTTCTGTTGTTTTAACTTGTGTTACAATGTTTCCTTCTGTTTCTATAACAGTTACTGGTATAACATTTCCTTTTTCATCGAATATTTGTGTCATACCAACTTTTCTTCCGATTATTCCTTTTTTCATTTTTTTATTTCCTCCTATACGTTTCACCGTATAAGTTATCCGTAAAGTCATTCTATCTCTAACGGCTAACTTAACTATTGGCTGGCTTTTGTCAGCTTGGCTTCGTTATTTTTTGTTTTTCTACATTATATATGTAGTTTTTTGATTATAATTTGATTTCTATATCAACACCTGCTGGTAATTCTAATTTCATTAGACTATCAACTGTTTTTTGTGTTGGGTAAAGAATATCAATAACTCTTTTATGTGTTCTCATTTCAAATTGTTCTCTTGAATCTTTGTATTTGTGTGGAGAACGTAAAATTGTTACTATTTCCTTTTGTGTTGGTAATGGAATAGGACCTGAAACCTTTGCTCCTGTTTTTTTAGCAGTATCTACTATTTTTTCAGCAGACTGATCTAAAACTACATGGTCATATGCTTTTAGTCTTATTCTAATTTTTTCACTTGTTGCTACTGTGTTTGCCATTGTAATTTTCCCTCCTTTTAAAATTTATTTTTTTGTTGTGATAGCTATAGTTTGCTATCCAAATTACCGTGGCAAGTTAAAACGCACTCTGGTGTTTTGAATATCACCTATATAAAAACCCAAAATACGCATGATAATCTTGGGATAAGTGCTATTTATATAAAACTTACCGCCTGGTCTTTGCCATGACATACTCCACCAAAGTTCCCTCCATCCTTATCTCCGTAAGAATGTAGCCACATTTGGCTTCAACGCTAAACTCATGCTTAAATATTATACAATATTTCGATACTTTCTGTCAATAGTTTTTTCAAAATAAAACAGACTACTTACCTCTATATTAGTATGTAATCTGTTTTTATCATCTTTATATAATTATTTTTTAGTTGTTACCTTGCCAACTTAATATTGGATATCCATTATTTATATTTGTTGTATCCGCTACCCATGGTTGTTCAGTATTTGTTCCACTTTCATCATCAATTCCTGCATTTAATTCATTTAATTTTGTATTTGCTTCTGTAGTATAACAATTTGTCACTTCACCATATTTATTTATTCCTATTTTAGTTGTTGTATTTATTGTATATGAATTATATACATAACTTTTAGCTTTCTCTGTATTCCATCCAAGTGATCCAACTATTCCTCCTCCCCAACTGCCAGGTGCTGTTATGTTGGCCGTATTATAGCAATTATAAATTTTTCCGATTCCATTATTAAATGAATTACTACTACTTGTATTATACCCATTTATACCAGCTATTCCTCCGAGTAGAATATTGTGCTGATATAACATTTCCTTTGTTAATGCTTTTACTTATTTTTCCATTATTTAGTCCTGCAATCCCTCCTAATCCGTCTTTTCCTGTTATTGTTCCATAGTTTATACATTCTTCAACAATTCCTTTGTTATATGCCGCAATTCCTCCTGTCATCCAACAACTATCTTTCTTTTCTGTTACATTTATATAGTTACTACATCTTTTTATTATTCCCTCATTATAAGCTACAATTCCACCAGCAAATCCTCCTTCTTCTATTACTGTTCCTTTTGCTATTACATTTTCAATTTCTCCGTTTGAGCCTACAGCTCCAAATAAACCTTGCCATGCAATTTGACTATTAATACTAATATTGCTTATTTCTTTAAAATTTCCATCAAATTTCCCTTTAAATTTAGTTGTCAAATCTCCAATAGGTACCCATTGTTTAGATTGATCTAATGTTATATTATCATTTAATTTTATATATTTCCCATCATAAGAATTTTCAGCATATGTTACACTTAAAGCAAAAAATCTAAGTTGCGATTCATTTTCTATTATATATGGGTTAGTTTCGCTTCCATCTCCACCTGAAAACGGACTTGGAATTGTTCCATTATAAAAATTAACTGTAGCTGTTGAGCCAGTTTGTCCACTTCCAGAGCTTCCACTTGTGCCTCCTGTGCTTGTACCTCCTGTACTTATTCCATCTCCATCTATTGTTAAATCATTGTTTACTTTAAATTTATATCCATCTAATTCAACTCCTCTTGGAGTTCCTGTTTCTGCAACATATATATTCTTCTCTTTTAATTTATCTTTATTCTCATCCAAGCTTGTTAAATTTGCTTCTTGACCATTTGATAACTTATCTGTTTTTATTGCCATTAATTCAATTTTTAATCTCTCTTTTGCACTTTCTCTTTTTGTTTTTTCTGCAGATTGTGATGCTTTATTTAATATTCCATTTTCGCCACTCAACATAGCTATAGCCACTCCAGCTAGCAATAATAAAATAATTATTGTTATTACTAAAGCTATTAATGTTACACCCTTTTCATTTGTATTTTTCATTTTCTCTCCTCCATATTTTATATCAAAAACATTATACTTTATTTTATTTTTTATTTCAAGCATTTTGTTATCTAATAATTATCTATTCCATTATACAAATTATAAACATATTCAAATCCTAATCTATTTAAAATCTTTTGTGCTTTTTTACTCCTTGAACCTGTACTGCAATATACTATTATTATTTTTTTCTTATATGTTGTAATTTCATTTACTCTCGCTCTCAATTCATATCCTGGAATTAAAATACTCCCTTCAATATGACCTTCATTATATTCTTGTGGGCTCCTTACATCTATTAAAACAGCACCATTTATTAACATATTATTTAATTGTTCAATCGTTATATCGTTTTTTTCCATAGCTCTGTTATTTTTTCTTTTCAAAGCATATATTAAGTTATTAAACATTATCTTCCTCCAATAAAGTATTCTATATATTATAATATGACATTATTTTTTTACTTGTTATTATTTAAACATTAATATTCGCTTATTTTTTACAAAAATATTACGAGAGTATTTCATGCTCTTTACAATTATGTTATCTTTTCTGTTTTATGTTTCCTTAATTGTCGTTTTTTGTTTTTTTACACAGTAATATTTTGAGTTGTGGATACTGTGGATAACTTTGTGAATAACTCAAAATACTAAGTTTGAGTTCACAAGTTGTTCACATTTGATTTTGGTTTATATAATTTTTACATTTTTTTCTTTTTTTGCTACTATTTATGTGTACCTTCTTTTGTTTTTTCATTTTTAAAAAGCGAAGTTGTAAAACGCCTAAAAATTAAGTGTTTTACAACTTCGCTTTCAATTTTAAATTACATAAAACATACTATTTTATTATACCAAAATATATAATCGCTATAATTTCCAATATCGTTATAAATGGAAATCCTATTACAAATGCAATTTTTTGTGTTTTATGTCTAAATGTATACATCCCAGCGATTGTTCCTATTCCTCCTCCTAACGCAGTTATTATAAATAATGTTTTTTCTGGTATTCTCCATCTTCCTTTTTTAGCTTTTTGCTTATCTAGCCACATTATAAAAAATCCAAATATATTAATACTAATAAAATATATTATTATATTCTTTAATGTAAATATCTCATTTATATCTATTGTACTTTGTACCATATTTTTTCCTTTCTATTTTGATATTCTTTGTATTATTCCATTACATTTATTAAATATTTCTTTTTCATCTATTTTGCTCATCTTTTTGTTTTCCATTAATATTTTACCATTTACTAATGTAGTTTCTACATCAGTTCCTTTTGCATTATACACTATTTCTGCAAATACATTATTTATTGGTTGTGTTAAAACATTATTTAAATTTAAAACAATTATATCTGCACTTTTTCCTATATCAATACTACCTATCTTATCCTCTAGCATTAATGTTTTTGCACCATTAATTGTTGCCATTTTTAAAACTTCATATGCTGGTAAATCTTCAGGATCTTCATTTATTCCTTTTTGCAATAAAGCTGTAAATTTCATTGTTTCAAACATATCTAGGTTACTACCGCTTCCTTGTCCATCTGTTCCTAAAGATACACATATATCGTTATCTAACATTTCTTTTATTTTCGCTACTCCACATCCTAATTTTAAATTACTAATAGGACAATGTGAAATATACGAATTTGTTAATTTTAGTCTTTCTATATCTTTTTTATTTAATTTAACACTATGTGCTAATATATTATGTGTTTCTAAGAAATCTCTTTCTATAACTTCTACAGGGCTTTCTACTTTATATTCCCTTTTTATATCTTCTCTTTCTTGTTCATTTTCACAAAAATGCATGTGAACTGGTAATTTGTTTTCTTTTGCAAATTCAATACATTTTTTCACATATTGTTCATTGCTTGTATATAGACCATGTATACCTGCATTAAAACTTATAGTATCTTCATTGTATTTTTCTATCAATTGTTTTAATTCACTTAATCTTTGCTCATCATTTGCATCATGTCCCATTAATGTACGTGTTGTTTGTAGTCTTATTCCTGTTTTTAGTGCAGCTTCTATAATTGAGTCTGTCATAAAATACATATCATTAATTGTTGTTGTACCTGTTTTTATCATTTCTATACATGATAAAAGTGTTGCCCAATAAATATCTTCTTCTTGCAACTTATCTTCCATAGGCCATATTTTTTGTGTTAACCAATCTTGAGTTTTATATCCATCTACAGTTTCTCTAAATATGCTCATACTTATATGTGAATGTGTATTAATAAATCCTGGCATAACTACTTTATCGGTTGCATCAATAATTTTATCAACTTCTTGTGTTATATTCTTTTCTATTTTTGTTATTTTTTTATCTTCTATTAATATGTCTATATTTTCTTCATATTTTTTTCTGTTTTCACTCATTGATATTAAATTACAATTTTTTATTAATATTTTCATTGGTTCTCCTCCATTTTTTGTTTATCCAAATAAACTCATTTGATTACTTTGGCTCATACCTTTTAAACATCCATAATTTTTAAGTAAATCTGTAACTGAATTTCCAACTTTAGAACGTATTTTTAAATCATCAATAGACATAAATTTTCCTTCTTCTCTTGCTTTCACAATTCCTTCTGCCGCTACAGTACCAAGTCCTGGTATACTATTTAATGGCGGTCTAATTGCTCCATCTTCTACTAAAAATTTTGTACTATGTGATTTGTACAAATCCATAGGTAGAAATTCAAATCCTCTTTCATACATTTCTAATACTAATTCTAAAATCGCATACATATTTTTATCCTTTGTTGTTGCATTATTTCCTTGTAAGTCTATTTCTTTCATTTTATTTTTTACTTTTTCTTTTCCAAAAATCATACAATCACTATCAAATTCATCTGCTCTTATTGAAAAATATGATGCATAATATGCTAATGGCTCATGTACTTTGAACCATGCTATTCTAAATGCATTTGTTACATATGCTGCTGCATGCGCTTTTGGGAACATGTATTTTATTTTTTCACAAGATTTTATATACCAATCTGGCACATTATGTTCTTTCATTAACGCTTTATATTCTTCCCATTTTGCTGGATCTTTTAACGCCTTTCCTTTACGAACTGTTTCCATTATTTTAAATGCTGGGTTTGGTGGTAATCCCATCTTTATTAAATAAATCATAATATCATCACGACAACATATTGAATCTTGTAATGTTACTGTTCCTGCTTCTATTAAGCTTTGTGCATTTCCAAGCCATACATCTGTACCATGTGATAATCCGTGATATTCTAATTAATTCATCAAATGTTTTTGGTTTTGTATCAACTAGCATTCCCCTTACAAATTTTGTTCCAAATTCAGGTACTCCAAAACTTCCTACTTCTGAATGAATTTGTTCTTTTGTTACTCCTAGAGCTTCTGTTGAACTAAATATTGACATTGTTTCTTTATCATCTAAAGGTACTTTTGTTGGGTCTTTTCCTGTAATATCTTGTAACATACGTATCATTGTCGGATCATCATGACCTAAAATATCTAATTTTAATAGGTTTTGATCTATAGAGTGATAATCAAAATGTGTTGTAATAATATCTGAATTTGGGTCATCTGCTGGATGTTGTACAGGACAAAATTCATATATTTCTCTTCCCTTAGGTACAACTATAATTCCACCTGGATGTTGTCCTGTTGTTCTTTTTATTCCTGTACAACCAGATGCTATTCTTTGAGTTTCTGCCCTATTTATTGGAATGTTTCTTTCTTCATAATATTTTTTTACATATCCATATGCTGTTTTTTCTGCTATTGTACCTATTGTTCCTGCTTTAAATGTTGTTCCTTTCCCAAAAATAACTTCTGTATATTTATGTGCTTTTGCTTGATATTCTCCTGAGAAGTTTAAATCTATATCTGGTTCTTTATCTCCATTAAATCCTAAGAATGTTTCAAATGGTATATCCATTCCATCTTTATCTAATTTATGACCACACTTAGGGCAAGATTTATCTGGTAAATCAAATCCATTCTTATATCCGTAATCTGTAAAGTCAGAATATTTACAATTTGGACATCTATAATGGGCTGGTAAAGAATTAACTTCTGTTATACCTGTCATATTTGCAACAAATGATGAACCTACAGATCCTCTAGATCCTACTATATATCCATCTTCATTTGATTTCCATACTAATTTTTGTGCAATAATATACATAACTGAGAATCCATTTTTTATAATTGAATCAAGTTCTTTATCTAATCTTGTTTGTACTATTTCTGGCAACGGATCTCCATATAGTTCATGTGCTTTAGAATATGCTATATCTTTAATTGTCTGCTCACATCCTGGAATATGTGGTGGACATTTTTCAGGAGAAATTGGACTAATTCTATCACACATATCTGAAATTTTATTCGTGTTTGTTACAACAACTTCATAAGCTTTTTCTTGTCCTAAATAACTAAATTCTTCAAGCATTTCTTCTGTTGTCCTTAAATATAATGGTGCTTGCTTATCTGCATCTTGATACCCTTGTCCAGCTTCCAAAATTCTTCTATATATTTCATCTTGTGGATCCATAAAATGTACGTCACATGTTGCAACTACTAATTTATTTAATTTCTCTCCTAATGAAACTATTTTTCTATTAATATCTTTTAATGCTTCTTCATCTTTTACTGTTTCATTCCTTATTAAAAATTCATTATTTCCTATAGGTTGAATTTCTAAATAATCATAAAAATTTGCAATTTCTTCTATTTCTTCGTCTGTTCTTCCTAATTCTATTGCTTGATATAACTCTCCTGCTTCACATGCACTTCCTATAATTAATCCTTCTCTGTATTTTTCTAATAAACTTTTTAATATACGTGGTTTTCTATAAAAATAATCAACATGTGAATATGATACTAATTTATATAAATTGCGCAATCCTACATAATTTTTAGCTAAAATAATTGCATGATATGTTCTTAATTTTTTATATGCTTCTTTTTTTGCTTCTTCATTGCTACTTACTTTATCAATATCTTCAACTTTTTTAGCTCCTCGTTTTTTTAGCATGTCCATCATTACATTAAATACTTTTACTGTTGTATCAACATCATCTAACGCACGGTGTGCTACTTCAACTTTTATTCCTAAATTATCCGCAATTTTTCCTAATTTATATTTTTTATAATCTGGAAATAGATCTTTTGCTAAACTTAATGTATCTAAATATGTGTAATCAAATTCATATCCTAAATTTTTAGCATTTTGTTTTAAAAATCCCATATCAAATGGTGCGTTATGAGCAACTAAAACAGAGTCTTTTATAAAATCCAAAATTTTTGGAAATACTTTATCAATAGTTTCGCTATCAGCTACCATATCATCTGTAATATTGGTAACTTCTGATACTCTTTGAGGAATGTGCTTTTCTGGATTTACAAAACAACTAAATTCATCTAAAACTTTTCCATTTTTTATTTTCATAATTCCAACTTCTGTTATTTTTTCTGTTGTTGCTGAAAATCCTGTTGTTTCTAGGTCAAGTACACAATAAGTTGTATCTATATCTTGTCCTTTCGGATTTGTTACTATAGCATTTTTATCTGGTGCTAAATATGCTTCAACACCATATATAATTTTCATATCTGGATTATCATACCCTAACAACTTGTGTGCTTCTGGAAATGCTTGTACACCGCCATGGTCTGTAATGGCAATTGATTTCATTCCCCATTTCATAGCCCTTTTTATTAAATCTGTTGCTGATGTCATTGCATCCATTTGGCTCATTTGAGTATGCATATGTAGTTCTACTCTTTTTACTTCACTATTATCTTGTCTTATTTCCTTTTTTAATCCTTCTGTTTCAATTATTGTATTTGCCATTACTGTTAATTCGTTTGAAAACGTATCCATTTGAGCTGTTCCTGCTAGCTTTATTCCTTTTGATTTTTGAATTCTTTTCATTATTTTTTTAGCTTTATCTTTTTCTAAAAATGCTTTACAAGTAATTGTACTTGTACCATCATATAAATCAAAACTAAATAATGTTTTTCCTGATTTTAGAGTTCTATCTTCTGAATAAATAACCTCTCCTTGTAATGCTACTCTTCCATCATCTACTCCTAGGTCTTCTACTTTTACTATAGTTTCTGTTATATTTGGAGTTGCGCCTAAAATTAATGGAGTATCTTCTATCTCTTCTTCTTTTGGCAATTCTGGCACATCAGTATTTGTTTCAACTATTGTATTTGCAATTACAGTTACATCTCCTGCATATGTATCTAATCCTGCTTTTCCTGTTAATTTTATTGCATTTGCATTTTTTATTTTTTCTGTAATTTCTTGTCCTTCTTTTAAATCTTTTGCAAATGATTTACATGTAATAATTCCTGTTCCATCATATAATTCGCAAATAATCATTCCTTTTCCTGATCTAGTTTCTCTAACATCAACTGAGACAACTCTTCCTTCTAGTGTTATTCTTCCATTATCTGCTGTAATGTCTTTTATTTTTATTAATTTTTCTTTTGCTTTTGATGGTTTTCCCATTATATATTCTTTAACTTCTGTCTCTTGCTCAAGTTCAGGTACTATATTTTCTTCTGGAATATAACCTTCCATATCTGTTGGTGGCATATAATCCACATCATTATATTCAGGAACTTGTACTTCTTTTTCTGCTCTATATTGCTTATTTTCTTTTTCAATTCTTTCTATTATTTGTTCTTCTTCTTTTTTCAAATTCTCTTTTATTGCATTTATTTCTTCTTTTGATATATCTTCTATTAATTCTATTTTATATTGCTTTCCAAATAAATTTTTTAATACATTTGATAACTCAACATCTGTTTTTTTGGCTTTTAAAAAATCAGCACCTTTTATATGCATTTTTACAATAATCTCTTTTTCTCCAACTTCGATATTACTTTTTAAAAGTAACATTGGCTTTGTTAAAGGATATTTATGTGCCATATATGCTATTATATTTTTCCATTCTGTATCTATTGGCTTTCTTTCTACTTTGTCATGATAATTTATTTTTATATCTATATGAGAAAATTGAAATCTTTCTTTTAAAAATTTTTCAAAATACCATATTTCTTTTATTTCTATATATTCATCAAAATAAAGCCCTACTTGTAATGTGTTTGTTTTCTTTACTACATTTAGGACTGTTACTTCTGCATATTTTATATTTGAATTTGTTTTGTAATCGCTAAATATTTCTCCTACTTTTTTTGATTTATTTGACATCCTTTATTCTCTCCCTTTTGTGTTTTTAATTTTATCATATTTTAATTTATAAAAAAAGCGAACATTAAAATTTAATCTTAGTTTTTTATATTTATATTGTTTTAAAAAATATAATTTATTTTTTGTAACACAATTTTGTTTAATTCATATTATATATCATACAAAGGAAACAACAAAAGAAGAACATATTTCTTTAAAGGAAGGGGGTCTAGACTATGCCAGAAAATAGAGGATGCGGTGGATTCGGATTTGGTGATGATTGTTGCTGGATTATAATCCTTATATTATTAATCTGCTGTTGTTGCGGTGGTGGTAGAGGAGGCTGTTGCTAATCCTTTTTCCCCTCTAGCTTTTAATATAAATATATATTAAAAGCAGACAATTTATAACATAAAAGAGTTCCTTTTTTGGAACTCTTTTATATTTTATTTAAATCTTTTTCCTTTACGTTTTCTTTTTGGCTTTGGTTCTTCTTCATATTCATCATCATAATTATTAGAATTATAATTTTCTAAAAATTTTCTTTTTAAAGCCTCTTTTTCCTCTTCCTCTGTCTTGCCTTTTACCTCTGTAAAATCTATATCATCATTTTCTGTATCTTCTTCATAATTTGTTTTTTCTTCATCATAACCATCATTTATATTATCTTCTGGAAATAAATCATTATGGTCTTCTTCCCAATCTTCTTCATCTTCATAATATCTATTTCTTCTGTATCTAATTATAAATGCAATTATTAATATTATAATAATTATTCCAACTACACTTGCAATAATAATTTTCTTTCTTTTCTCAGCTTGTTCTTTTTGTACTGCTTCTTCATCTACTAAACTCTTATTTACTATTACTTGATATGTTGCAACATTTTCCCCATCTGAATCAGATACTAATATTGTAATTATATTTTCGCCTTCTTTTAATTCTTCATTTCCTGTTACTTCTACAACAAATTTACTATCTGTTGCAACAGCACTAATATTTAATTTTGTATCTTCTCCTATGTATTTTGTTGTATATTCATATGTGTTTGTGCTAAATTCTGGTTCTAATGTTAAACCTTCAATTTTTAATTCTGATAGACCTTTAGATCCATCTTCATTATCGATTTTAGTACTATTTTTTGCATTTCCACTTTTATTTATATTAATTGTGTAAGTTTTACTAGTTCCATCTTCTGCTGTTACTACGACTGATACTGTATTTTTTCCACTTTCTAGTTGTTTTTTTCCTGTACCTGATACAGTAGCTTTAGAATCTTGCGGGGTAGCATAAACATTTATTTCTTCAACATCTTCTGATACTGTAACATTGTATGTTGTTATTGTTGGTTTAAATCCAGAAAAGTCATTTGGTTTAATCCCTAAATTACTTAAGTTTGCATTACTTGATTTTTTATTTGTAGTACTTGTTGTTTTTTGAGTATTTTCATTTTTACTTTTGTTTGATGTTGTATCAGTACTTATTGAGCTATTGTTTTTAGCAGTATTACTTGTATTTGTTGATTGATTGTTTGCTGTATTGTTTGATTGAGATACTGCATATGAATTAATATTAAACAAAATGATTAAACTTATTATAGATATTGTTACAAATAAAATTTTTTTTGATTTTTTCATATAATTCTCCTTCTTTTTTATTTCTTTTGTTTGTATTTTTAAAATTATATCATTATGATTTTTTTTAGTCAATAAATTTATTTTAAGAAAAAACAATTAATCGAATTCGCTTTTAAATATATATCTTTTATAGCAAACTTTTTCTAATAAATAACAAAAAAAGAAGAGCTTATTTCTAAGCTCTTCCCAACTTCTTAGCAGCGAATCAAATCATTTAGCATTCTCACACTTCTGATTTCCTACTGTACAAGAAGTTTTGCATGCACTCTGGCAAGAAGTTTGACACTCACCGCATCCTCCGGTTTTTAATGTGTTTTTAAGATTCCTGCTTGTTAACGTTTTTATACGTTTCATGTGCAGCTCCTTTCTGCTACAAAAAAGTAGCAAAACTACTAATTAATAGATACTATATAATATTACAACATTTCCTTATTTATGTCAATTGAATATCGATTATAAAATTATGTTCATAAACATTTACTTTTATGTATATTTATGATATAATTGTTTTTGTCGCTGTTAATTAGCTTATTTTTGAAAGGAGGCTTCGGTGTATGAGCAACATATCTAGAAGCCAATGGTACAATCAACAAATTAGTACTTTTTTAAGTTCTACCAAAAATGAAACATTTATCTTACTTTATGGTCGGGAAATTAAAAAAGTTGCTAAAAGCTATCCAGAGTTAACTATAACAACGGTAGCATGTGCCGGGCCAAATGACAAAAGAAAAATTTGTCGTTTAGCTAAATAACTTTTCGGGAGCATATTTGTAATTTAAATATGCTCCTTTTCTTATACTATTTTTATTCTATAGTATTTTACAAATTTCTTCCTTTTTTTCAATTTTTGTGATAAAATAGCAAATGGTAAAATTAATATTTTATGGAGAAGATTATAATGATAGATTTACTTTCACCTGTTGGTGATTTTGAATGTTTAAAAGCTGCCGTTCAAAATGGTGCAGACAGTGTTTATTTTGGTAGTAATTTATTTAGTGCACGAGCATTTGCTAATAACTTTAATTTAGAAGAATTAAAGCATGCAATTGAATATGCAAAATTACGTGGCGTAAAAACCAACCTAACTTTAAATATTTTAATAAAAGATACCGAGTTTGAATCAGCATTTGAATTAGCCAAAAAGGCTTATGAATATGGAATAGATGCAATAATTGTTCAAGATTTAGGATTAGCTAAAAAATTGATTGAAGAATTTCCAGATTTACCTATTCACGGAAGCACTCAAATGACAATTCATAACTTAAATGGTGCTTTAGAATTACAAAACTTAGGTTTTAAAAGGGTTGTTCTATCAAGAGAACTTTCACTTGATGAAATTGATTATATTTGCAAAAATACTGATTTAGAAATAGAATGTTTTGCTCATGGCGCTTTATGTATTTCATATTCTGGTCAATGTCTATTTTCTAGTATGATAGGTGGAAGATCCGGAAATCGTGGAAAATGTGCTCGGACCTTGTAGACTTCCTTATGAATTAATAGAAAATAACAAATCAATAGATTCTGGCTATCTTCTTAGTCCACGCGATTTATGTAGCTTAGAACATATTCCAGATTTTATAAATTCCGGAGTTGACTGTTTAAAAATTGAAGGAAGAATGAAAGCCCCTGAATATGTAGCAACCGTTACAAGAATATATCGTAAATATATTGACTTAGCTTTATCAAATCAACCATATATTGTTGATGAAAATGATAAAAAAGAACTAATGCAAGCATTTAATCGTGGTATGTCTTCTTCTGGTCACTTAGAAAAAGAAGCTAATAGAGATTTTATTTTTAAAGAAAAACCTAATAATATGGGATTATTTTTAGGAATTGTTCAAAAATATAATAAGTCAAAAGGTCTTATAACATTAAAATTAAAAGAAAATATTAAAATTGGTGATACTATTTCTCTTCAAAACGAAGATGGTAGTTATACAATTTCAGAATTAATGAGTGACGGAAAAAATATTACAAAAACTCAAATAGATCAAACTGTTACAATCGGAAGAATGAAGGGAAATATAAACTTAGGTGATAAAATATACAAAATGTCTTCAAAAGAACTTTTAACAAAAGCTCAAAAAAGTTATAAAACAGAAAATAGGAAAATCCCTTTAACTTGCACAGTAACAATAAAAAAGAATGAACCTATATCTATTTTAGTTACAAGTTCATCTAAGCTTGATGTATATAAAAAATTAAATATTTCTTGCAAATTAGATTGTTTACCTGTAGAAGCAAAAAATAAACCATTAGACGAAAATACAATCATACGTCAATTATCTAAAACTGCTTCTACCCCTTATGAATTTACAAAAATTAATATTGATTTAGAAGAAAATTTATTTTTGCCAAAATTAAGTGCATTAAATGAGTTAAGAAGAACTGCTTTACAAAAGGTCGAAGATTACGCAATTTCTAAAATTCATAAAAATATAAAAACAGACTTCAAAGATGACTTATCTACTAATCCATCTTTAGAATCTATGAGAGACTTTGCTAAAGAAAATATCAACTTCGAAAATAAATTTACAAAAATTTCTTTATTATTAAATATCCTAAATACAGAATTTGATTATTCTAAATTAGAAGATGTAGATAATTTATATATACCTTTAAATTATTTTAATGATAAAAAATTTGATAATATATTAAAAACTTTAACCAAAAAATTTAATACTTATATATATCTTCCTACTATCAAAAAAATAAATTATAGAAATTTATTTTATAACAATATTAAAGATACTGTAAATAAATATCAAATAAAGGGATTCGTAATATCTAATATTGGTAATTTGTTATTATTGAATAATTTATTTGAAGATTTAAACAAGTCTTTTAATATAATATCTAATTATACTTTAAATGTTTACAATAATAACACTGTACTAGAATTAAAAAAATTAGGAGTTAGTAAATTTACTATATCCCCTGAATCAGATAAATCTACAATATCAGATTTATGCAATTATAATTATTTACAAAAAGAATTAATAGTTTATGGTAAAACTCCTTTATTAAATATTAGTTATTGTTTATTAGGTTCATCTAATAAATGCTATCCTGAATGTAAACAATTATGTAGAAGTAATAATACTTATTATTTAAAGGATAGATTAAATATGAAATTTAGAATATTGCCTGATAATATTCAAACTGTTACTACTGTTTTTAATTGTAAAACTACTTCTATATCTTCTAAAGATTTTAATATAAATTTTGCAAGAATAGATATTTTAGATGAAGATATACAACAAATAAATGATATCATATTAAAAGTTAAATCTGGAAACCGTTTTGAAGGAAAAGATTATACAAATGGTAATTTAAATAGAGAAATATAATAAAAAATCACTACTTAATAATCATCAAATAAAAATTAAGTAGTGATTTTCTTTTACATTTTATATTCTTTAGCGCTAAGCTTTATAATTAAGTCCATATTATCATCCTTAGCTGCTTTATTTTTTCTAATCATTCCACATTTTTTACATTTAAAAACAATAACATATCCTTTTTTATTATTCATTTCTAATCCAACTGGTTCCATGTCTCCATGACATTCTTCTTGCCTATCTCCTGGATTTTTATCTAAATGTTTTGAATGCAAACAATAAGGGCAATGATTTCTACATGAATATCCTAATTTAGGTACTTTCTTTCCACAGTTTTCACATATAAATTCTTCATCTATCTCTGTAAAGTTTCTTTGTTCCATGTTATCTCCTAATATTTAAAATTTCCTCCTCCAACGAATTCCTTAATTAATGAATTTGCTGGAACATATTCTGCTGGTATTTCTCTAAAATATTTTAACATATTTATTAATCTTCTTGCTTCTGCATATTCTGGATCTTCTGGTTTTATTTCTTCTAATAATGGCATTGCAATATTTTTTAATACTCCTAATTCATAAATTAGAGATGTATTAAATATTACATTAGCATTTTCTTGATATGGGAATATATTTTTTTCTTCTCCTCTATTTACCATATACCAGCTCGCAATTGTTTGTTTTGCAGAATATCCTCTAAATTGATAATCTCTTACAATTCTTCTAACTAATCTTGTATCTGTTGATGAAATTCTATTATATCTGTCCATATTTAAAACTGTTAAAGCACTAATATATATTTTATATTTTTGGTCTTTTGGTATACTACTTGTTAATTTATCATTTAAACAATGTATTCCTTCTATTACTAGTACTTCATCTTTTTCTAATTTTAATTTCTTTCCATTATATCTTTTTGTTCCTACATGAAAATCAAATTCTGGCATTTCAATTTCTTCGCCATTTAATAATTTTGTTAAATGATCATTAAATAATTCTAAATCAATTGCACCAATATTTTCAAAATCATATTTTCCATCTTCATCTCTTGGTGTTTGTTCTCTTTCTACAAAATAATTATCTACTGATATTGTAACTGGTTTAATTCTATTAATTCTTAATTGTAATCCTAATCTTTGTGCAAATGTAGTTTTTCCTGAAGAAGATGGTCCTGCTATTAATATCATTTTTATATTTCTATTTTTAGCAATATCATCTGCTATGTTTGCAATTTTCTTTTCATGTAATGCTTCATCTAGCATTATTACATCTTTTATTTCTCCATTTTCTACTGCACTGTTTAATTTATAAACTGTATTCATATTTAATATTTTATGAATATCATCATATTCATCTAATGCCCAAGCTAATTTTTTTGTATGTATTAATTTAGGCATTTGTTCTGGTGCACTTGAACTTGGATATCTTATTAAAAATCCATCACTATATTTCATAACCTCAAATATTTTAGTTATTCCTGTTCTATTTGCAATTGTTCCATAGCAATAATTATAATAATCTTCACAATAATACATATAAATTTCTTTATTTTCTTCAAAATCGAATTGTAACCTTCCTTTAAATGTGTTTGTTTGATCGTATAATTTTTTTGCTTCTTCTCTTGTCATAATCGCTTGTCTAATTGGTAAATTTTCTTTTACAATTCTTTTCATTTCTTCGTTTAATTTTTGTACAATCTCTTCTGTTACTTCTGTATTGTCTATATCACAGAACATTGAATTTGTTAGTTGGTAATTAACTGTCATTTTACGATCTGGAAATAACTTTTCAAAAGCCATTCCTAATATATAAATTAATGTATTTCTATATATTCTCATTCCAGCTTTTGATGATAAGTCTATTAATTTTATTTCTCCGCTTTCTTTTATTTTATAATTTAAATTCACATACTCATTATTAAAAGTTGCTGCAATTACCTCATGCTCACTTTCTTTTATTTCTTTTTCTAACAATTGTCCAACTGTTGTTTCTTCTTTAAATTCTATTTTTTTATCTTTGTATTTTGCTTCCATAATACCCTCCTCTTTTGATACTTAATTATTTTATATTAATTAATAATATAAGTCAAATTAATTTTTTAGTTTTGTACTTTCTAAATAAAAGTATTTTATTATAATATTTATATTTAAAATTGAATAAATTATAAATATATGGATATACTTAAAATAAGTTTACTAAGGAGGGATTTTACTATGGATATAAATAGAATTAATCATATTTTAAATAATGATGAAAAATGTGATGTTTTTTATGAAAATAGGTGTGTATGGATTCAAGGTGTAAATGACCAAATGGCTAAAATAGGTTTTGTTGATAATTTTGAAGAAAAAGATGTTTCTATAACTGATTTATATGAATAGCAAATAAAAAGAGATGAAAAATATTTTTTAAAACTCAATATTTCTCATCTCTTATTTTATAAACTTTTATAAATAATATATCCTATTACAGGAAAATGAAAACTTATTATTTCTTTTATTGTTTTTTTAAGCATGTTTTTTCCTGATAAATACTTAAAATATTTTATTAAATGAATATTAATATATTTAGATCTTTCTAAACTTTTATAGTATAATATTAAATCATTTATAAATTTTTCATCTTTACTATTTGTGCAGTAATCCTTGCACATTTTTGCTCCATCTAAATATGCTTTATCAATAACCTTTTCTTTTCTATATTTTAAATATGCTTTATATGTATTTCCATTTTCTTTCTTCCATCTAGAAAGGTTTTGTTTCAAACTTCTTCCGCCAAAAACATTATTTGTGTGTAACCTATAATTAAATAATGGTTCTTCTATATATGTCATTCCTTTATTTTCGTTAGCTATAAATGCTGCTAACCAATCATGTGCCATAACATTTTTAGTAAATGGCAACATTTTTTCTTTTATTGTTTTTGTTATTAATTGTGAACAACCAATTCCTATGCATCGAGATATAGCAATTTTACTTTTTCCATTAATTAGAGGAACATTTTTGTATTTAAAATAACTATCATGAAGCACTTTTCCATTTTCATCTACTTGTTTGCAATTACAATAAACCATATCAACATTTTCTGTTAATAATTTTTCTAGGCTTTTTTCTATCTTATTTTTGTACCATATATCATCATGATCTGAAAATGCAATATAATTTGCCTTTGATTTAGTCAATAAAAATTCAAAATTTCTGTTGTATCCTAAATTTTTTTCTTGTAAATACAATGTTATTCTTTTATCTTTTTCTTCGTAGTTTTTTAATACTTCTTTTACTTCCTTATTTGGTGAATTATCATCACTTATAATTAAATGAATATTTGTATATGTTTGTTCTAAAATACTATCTATTTGTTTTTTTAAATATTCTATATTTGTATTGTAAGTAGTAAGTAATATATCTACTTTTTCTTTCATTTTTTCCTCCAATTATTTTTTATTTTTATTTAAATTGGTTATCTATTTCTTTTAAGATTACATCATGTGCACTTCCTTCTGATATACTTACGTCAGAAACTAATGTTAATCTTGCTTTTTCATGTAATTCTGGTATTGTTACACTTCCACAGTTGCACATTGTTGATTTTATTTTTGCAACTGTTATATCTAAGTTATCTTTTAATTTTCCTGCATATGGAATATATGAGTCTACACCTTCTTCAAAAGAAAGTTTTTTATCTCCTCCCATATCATATCTTTGCCAATTTCTAGCTCTATTTGATCCTTCTCCCCAATACTCTTTTACATATCCGTTTCCTTTTTTTACAACTCTTGTTGGGCTTTCATCAAATCTTGCAAAATATCTTCCCATCATTACAAAATCTGCTCCTAATGCTAGTGCAATTGTTATATGATGATCATGTACAATTCCTCCGTCTGAACATACAGGAATATATATACCTGTTTCTTCAAAGTATTCATCACGAGCTTCTACAACATCTATTAAAGCTGATGCTTGTCCACGACCAATTCCTTTTGTTTCACGAGTGATACAAATTGATCCTCCTCCTACTCCAACTTTAATAAAATCTGCTCCTGCTTCTGCTAAATAACGGAATCCTTCTTTATCTACAACATTTCCTGCTCCTATTTTTACACTATCTCCATATTTTTCTCTTACAAAATCAATAGTATTTTTTTGCCATACAGAATATCCATCTGAAGAATCCATACAAATCATATCAACTCCTGCTTCAACTAATGCTGGTATTCTTTCTTCATGATCTCTTGTATTAATTCCTGCTCCTACTATATATCTTTTGTTTTCATCTAATAGTGAATTAGGGTTATGTTTTCTATCTTCATAATCTTTTCTAAATACTAAATATTTCAAATTTCCTTCATTATCTAATATTGGTAGGCAAGCTTTTTTGTTTTCCCATATAATATCATTTGCTTCAGATAAGCTAACACCTTCATTTGCCCATACTACTTTTTCCTTTGGTGTCATAAAATTATCAATTGGACTATCAAAATCGTCTCTTGAAATTCTATAATCTTTATCTGTTACAAGACCTATAAACTTACCATGAGCTGTTCCATCATCTGTTATTATTACAGTTGAATGACCTGTTTCTTGTACTAAATCTATTACATCTCTTAGTGGTGTTCCTGATTTTACATTAGAATCACTTACAACAAAACCTGCTTTATGTTTTTTTACATGGCGAACCATTCTAGCTTGTGATTCTATTGATTGTGAACCATAAATAAATGCAACTCCTCCTTCTCTTGCTAATGCAATTCCCATTTCTTCTCCTGATACAGATTGCATTATTGCAGAAACCATTGGTACATTTGCATAATATTTTGGTTCTTCTCCTTTCTTAAATTTAACAAGTGGTGTTTTTAATGATACTTTGCTTGGTATGCATCTTTCATCTGTTAAATTTGGTAATAATAAAAATTCATTAAATGTTCTTGAAATATCTTTTAATATTTTTGCCATTTGTATTTCCCCCTATATTTTTTTATATTATATTGTACAATTATACTATAGCAATTTTTTGTTGTAAACATTTTTAGACAAAAAAAGAATACTAAAAATAGTATTCCTTTTTTATTATTTTTCTACTGGATAGACACTTACTTGTTTTTTGTCTCTACCTTTTCTTTCAAATTTTACATTTCCATCTATTAATGCATATAGTGTATCATCACTACCTTTTCCTACATTAGTTCCAGGATGTACTTTTGTTCCTCTTTGTCTTATTAGGATATTTCCTGCTAAAACAAATTGTCCATCAGCTCTTTTTACACCAAGTCTTTTAGACTCACTGTCTCTACCGTTCTTGACATTACCTTGACCTTTCTTATGAGCCATGTTATCTCACTCCTTTCACAGTTTAAATTTATATCCGTTTAAATAAAAATCTAATTATGCTTCTACTTTTTTAGTAGCTTTTTTTGTTGCTGTTGTTTTTGTTGTTTCTTTTTTTGCTGTTGTTGTAGCTTTTTTTGTAGTTGTCTTTTTTGCTGTTTCTGTTTTTTTAGCAGTTTCTTCTTTAGCTGTTTTTGTTTCAGCTTTTTTTGCTGCTGTTTTTATTGATGTAATTTCTACTTTAGTATATGGTTGTCTATGTCCTTGTTTTCTTCTATAATTCTTTTTAGCTTTCATTTTGAAAACAATGATTTTTTTACCTTTACCATGTGAAACTACCTTTCCTTCTACTTTTACACCTTTTACATAAGGATTTCCAACTTGTACTTTTCCTTCTTCAGATACTAAGATGATTTTATCAAAAGTAACTTTTTTACCTTCCTCAGCATCTAATTTTTCAAAAAATACGACATCTCCTTCTGCTACTTTGTATTGTTTACCACAGCTTTCAATTATTGCGTACATTTAAAATGCACCTCCCTTATTTGTATACTCGCTAATCCTTAAATAAAGGTAATTAAACTTAATTAATCTTTTATAACCTTGATTAAGCGGATTACAGTTTACAATTTTATCATAAAACTTTATTGTTGTCAATTATTTTTATTTATTTTTCTACATATTTTTATTTAATAATACTTATAAATATAATTGTTAAATTAGAAAATTTGAAGTTTTTTATATTACTTTTTTAGTTTTGTAGCACTGATAGTTCGTGTTTTTTTTCTTGTCTAATTGCTATACTTTGATAAAGGTATATTGGAGGTAAATTATGAATAATCACGAAAAACTTTTAAGAAAAAATATTGGAAAAAAAATAAAACTAGCAAGAACTAATGCTAATTTCACTCAAGAACAATTAGCTGAAAAAATATCACTTTCTACTAGATATATAAGCCAATTAGAAAGAGGTATTGCTTTTGGTAGTGCTACTACTATAACTAATATTTGTAAAATCTTAAATATAAATCCTAACTTTTTATTTGAAGATTTACTTAATGAAGATTCTTGTGAATTTAATGATTTAATTGATGCTAAGTTTTTAAAAAGTTATTCAAAATTAAATAATTACAATAGAAATATTTTAAATTCTATGGCAAGTGAATTATTAAAACTTCAAGATGCAGAATCAATGAATTATAAAGATGCATAGTAATCAAGAACAAAAGTAATTTAATTATTTTTGTTCTTTTTTGACTTTTTTTATAAAAGTTATTGACAAATTATAAACAAAATATTATAATACTAATTGTCTTTAAAAAACAGTTCAAATATTTATGCAGATGTGGCGGAACTGGTAGACGCACAGGACTTAAAATCCTGCGGTGGTTAAACACCGTGCCGGTTCGATTCCGGCCATCTGCACCATAAAAACCTCAAGTAGTTTGTAAAATATACTTGGGGTTTTTATTTATAAACAAATTGAATTTCACATGATTTTGTGCTTTAATATTAAATGTTTTTAAACATTGCATTTAAATTTATATCATAATGATTTATTTTTTACAATAAATATCAAAAAAAAGTAACATTGTCATAAAAATTTAATATTTATGTTTCTGAAAAAATTAAAATTTATGCATATAAAGTTATCAATTAAAGTTATAACACTTACATTATAGTAAATAATATATTTATTAATAAAAATAGGACAGCATATTTATGCCATCCTATTTTCATTTTTTAGGTAGTTAATTGAAATCCACTTTAGGGACTTCCTTTGCCGCCTCATCAGCTTCAAAATACTGTAAAGGATAATAGCCACTCATTCCAGCGACTATACTTGTAGGGAATTTTTGAACTTCTGTGTTATAAGTATTTACCTTTTCATTGTAATGCTGTCTTGCTACAGAAATTCTATTTTCCGTTCCCGCCAATTCATCCTGTAATGCAATAAATTGTTCACTAGCTTTGAGGTCTGGATAATTCTCCGAAATTGCAAGCAATCTACTAAGAGCAGAATCCAAAGTATCATTTGCTTCACTGATACTTTTCATATCTCCGCTTTTTATACTTCCAGCAAGTTTGGACCTTGCCTCAGCAATTTCTGTGAATACTTTTTCCTCATGGTTTGCATACCCCTTAACGGTTGCTACCAAATTTGGAATAAGGTCACTCCGCCTTTGGAGCGTTGTCTCAATTTGAGACTGCTGCATTTCGACCTCTTCTTTCAAAGAGACCAAACTGTTTCTAGTTCCAAAAAACCAGATTAGTATCAATACTACTACTACACCGCTACCAATTAATACTTTTGTTCCATTTTTCATTGTCAATTACCTCCTAATTTCTTAGTTTGTTGTTTTAATTTACAATTTCTTAGTTGCTATCTTGATGCACCTCCGCCACCGGAAAAACCTCCACCAAATCCTCCGCCAGAAAAGCCACTTGAAGATCCGCCATAGAATTCTCCTCCTGATGAATTACCACCACTAAAGTAAGAAGTAATAATTATTCCTGCAACAATAATTATCACAATTATTATCCATACCCATAATGGTATTTCATCATCAGAATCATCTTTAACAGGTAAATTCTTTTCCAAACCTTGAATACCGATTTTATATTCTTCGGCAACAACATTTAAAACAGCTTTTACTGTCATTTCTGTTGCTTTGGTATATTCATCGTTTTCACGGTAAGGAACAAAGTAGTCATCAAGAATTCGACCGCATTTTGAATCATTTAGGCATCCTTCTAGCCCTCTTCCAATTTCAAGTCTAACTTTTTTATCAGACCGAGAAAATAAAAGTAATAATCCATTATCTTTTTCTTTTTTCCCGATACCCAAAGTATTAAACAAATTATTTGCATAATCTTCAATACTTCTGTCAAGTAAACTTTCCACTGATACAACAACGAACTCTACTTCTGACTTTTTTTCAAGTTCTACTAACATCTTGTTGAGTTTCTCCTCTACATCATCATCAATGATATTATCCTCATCATAAATGTAGACATCCTTCTCAACTTTCGGAATTGGGATTTTCTCAGATGTAGTACATCCTGTAAGCATAATCACAAAAGTAATAAGTAACATCACATAAGAAATTATCCGTTTTTTGTTCATTTCTTTTTCCTTCCTTTCTCAGATTACAATCTGATTATTTTGATCTATGTTAAATAAGCTCAAAGCTTACATATAAATATTATACTATATTTTACCTAAGATTTCAACTTGACCTAAAATTCTTAACGCATATTAAATATTTAAAGTAAGTTAAATTTTAAAATAAATATATAACTAAAAAATATGCAATTAAATAGAATAGTCTACTATATTTTTTATTTAATAAATAAAAATGAGTGGGAAAATTCCTACCCACTCTCTCATTTTAACCTAATGACACATCTCGTACAATTGTGCCTGTCGGAACATAGAATATATATTCATACTTCTTAGCTCCAACAGCAAATGTCCAAAATGATTTCTTACCATATCTTACATATTGAGCTTCTCCATAACCACCACTTACTGCACAAGTAATTCCTCCAATAAGTCCCATAAATTTTCCTCCTTAAAAAATTATTTTTATAAAAATGCCTATATATCAACCTGTAAAACAGGATAAAAAATTTTGTTCATAACATTTAATACTATCAAAAAAACATTGCTTATATGCAATGCTTATTTTTCATATTTATTATAAATTTTCTGATGTTCCTGTTCCATCAAATGGTATAAATTTGTTTACTACACTTTCTTGTGCAACATCATCAGCTCTAAACATCATATATGATGTGTTTATTTTATTTTCTACTAGCTCTTCAACTTCTTCTTGTGATGCATGTTCTGCTAAAACTAATTCACTAACTAAAATTTGTTTAGCATTATTTAACATTTTCTTTTCCCCTGTTGATAAACCTTTTTCTTTTTGCTTAAAACTTAAATTTCTAACTACATCGGCAATCTCATAGATATCTCCACTTTTCATTTTATCCATATTGTCTCTGTATCTTTTATTCCAGTTTTTATCCATTTCTGTTTCATCTTTTTCAAGTATTCCTATTACTTTATCCGCTGAACTTTTATCTATTATATTTCTTACTCCTATTGATTCAGCCTTTGCTGTTGGTACCATTATTTTTACTTCTCCTGGCATCTTTAATATGTAGTAAGATTGTTTCTCTCCTAATATATCTTTTTCTTCTATTGAATCAATTACCCCTGCTCCATGCATTGGGTATACAATTTTGTCACCTACACCAAACATGTAAGTCAACTCCTTTCAGCATTTCGATATTTTTTGTCAAAAAAAGATAATAAAGTTATGTCAATATTTCAATAACTTTACTGGATTTTTTAACCATATTTATTATACAACAAAAAATGATAAAAGTCAAAGCCTTTATCATTAATTTTTTATGTATATTTTAGTTGTATCGCCTATCTACGTAAGGTTATAAGTTTTTTTATTTTTTTTGAATTTTTTTATTTATTAGTTGATCCAAATCCACCTAATCTTTCTCCTTCTGCTGAATCATCATCTGATACTAGATATTTTTGGAATATTGCTTGTCCTATTACTTCACCTTTTTTTATTTCTATGTCTTCACTTTTTATATTATAAAATGCAAACATAATATGTCCGTCGTTATCCGGATTTCCATAGTAATCTTTATCTACTACTCCAACACTATTTGATAAAATTAATCCTTTTTTCTTTGGGTTTGAACTTCTATTATATAATAATAACATTTCATCATCTTGCATATAAGCTTTTATGCCTGTTTTTACAAGTACTGGATTCATTCCCTTTTCAAAACTTGGAATAGTTACATCTTCTGCTGCTTCTACATCATATCCTGCTGAATATTTTGTTTTTCTTATTGGTAAATTTATTCCTTTATCCTCAAATCCTTTTGCTATTTCGAAACCTCTTATTTTTTCCATTTTTTATTTCTCTCCTCTACATTATTTTTATTAATTAAAATAATTTATTACTAAATTATTTTGATTTTTTCATAAATTAATTTAATTGTCAAGTAACTTTATATTTTTATTTTTTAGGATAAATCTTCATTATATTATCTTATATTTTTCCATTTTCTATATCTTTTACAAAATCATCTTTTATTTCTTGTGGTAATAATAAAAGATTTTTAACTTCTTCTCTTTTTACTATTTCAGGTATATATTTTCCACTGTCCTTATACTTAGGATCATTAGAAAATTCTGGTCCTGTACCTGTTCCAAATTCTCCGTCAATATATTCACATAAGAAGAAATATTCCTTTTGATCAAATTTTTCTGAGTTCATTTCATATAGTTTTCTTATTATCTTTACATTTATTCCAAATTCTTCTTTAATCTCTCTTATTGTTCCTTCTTCTAATGTTTCACCTTCTTCGAGTCCTCCACCTGGAAATGTATAATAATTTTGAAAATCCTTTCTTTTTATAACATCTGCTCTATGCATAAAAGCAAAACCATCATTAATTGGAACTATTCCAGCAACTCTAATTCTAGACATTCTACTTTTTCTCCTTTCTTGTGCCAAGCCATTCTTAGTATTTATGGCAATATATCTTTTTATAAATTTTTTTCTTAGTTATACAATTATTATTTTTTTTTGTCAAATAAATCTAATAATTAATTTTTAAAATTGTGTGTTAATATTATACATTTTTTTATTTTTTTTATAAATTTTGTTTCATTTTTGTTAATTAGTGGTATAATTTTTAAGGATTACTAAAGATTAGGAGATGATTTTATGTCAAACGTAAAAGAGGAAGTCAATGTAGCTAAAATGTATGGCGAAGAATGTACACTTCCTAAAGATGAATTTATAAAAAAATATAGAGTATCTGAAAAACGGTTTGTCTAAAAAAACAGCAGAGGAAAAATTACATAAATATGGTTATAATGAAATTACTCGGAAGCAAACCTAAAAGATGGTATAACTACTTATTAGAAAGTTTATTTAGCCCTTTTAATTGCATTTTACTTGGTATTGTTGCAATTTTATTTTATACTGATGTTTATCTTGCTGAAAAACCAAGTTATGCCAATATTATTGTTATTGCTATATTAGTATCTGCTAGTACTTTGTTAGAGTTTTTCGAAGAATATCGTTCTAATAAAGCAGCTGAAAAATTAAAAGAACTTGTTGCTACTACTACAACAGTTTTAAGGAATGGTAAAGAAATTCAAATTCCTATAAAAGAAATAGTATTAGGTGATATTGTTATATTATCTGCTGGCAGTATGATTCCTGCTGATTTAAGAGTCATAGAAGCAAAAGATTTATATGTAGGTCAATCTTCCTTAACAGGTGAATCTGATGCTGTAAGAAAAAATGTTAATTCTGATATTTCTATGGAAGATTTAGATAATATATCAGATTTAGATACAATTTGTTTTATGGGAACAAATGTAATTAGTGGTACAGCTAAATGTGTAGTTATAAAAACTGCTGATAGTACTTATTTTGGTAAAGTTGCTCATACTATTACAACAGGAAAACCTAAATCTTCTTTTAGTAAAGGAATTGAAAATATAAGTAAATTATTAATACGTTTCATGCTAGTTTTGACCCCTATTGTATTTTTATTGAACGCATGGAAACATAGCCCAGTAACTGCTTTTACATTTGCAGTAGCAATTGCAATTTGTATTACACCTTTACTTCTTCCTGTAATTACTTCATCTAGTCTTTCAAAAGGTGCTGTAAAAATGTCTAAAAAGAAAACTATTGTAAAAAAATTAGATTCTATACAAAATTTTGGTGCTATGAATATTTTGTGTACTGATAAAACAGGAACTTTAACAGAAGATAAAATTGTATTAGAAAAATATTTAGATATAAATGGTGAAGAAGATCTTAGAATTTTAAAACACGCTTTTCTTAATTCTTATTTTCAAACTGGATTAAGAGGAAATATTGATGAAGCAGTTGTAGCAAGAGGTTTAACAAATGGAATGAAAGAATATATTGATAAATATAAATTAGTTGATGAAGTTCCATTTGACTTTACTCGTAGAAGACTTTCTGTTATTGTTAGTGATGGTACTAAAAAACAACTAATAACTAAAGGCGCTATTGAAGAAATTTTAAGTATTTGCAGCATGGTAGATTATAAAGGGCAAGTTTCCCCTATTACAAAGGAAATTAAAGAAAATATCAAAAAAATATCAAAAAATTTAAATAAAGACGGCTTACGTGTAATTGCTGTATGTCAAAAAAATGATATAGAAAATATATCCGAATTTAGTATTAATGATGAAAAAAATATGGTTCTTTTAGGTTTTATAGGTTTCTTAGATCCTCCAAAAGAAAGTGCTAAATCTTCTATTGAAAAATTAAATAATGCAGGAATTAGAGTTGTTGTTTTAACAGGTGATAATGCTGAAGTTACAAAATGCATCTGTAAAAAAGTCGGTATTCGTTCTAAAAAAATTGTAGAAGGAAGTCAAATTGAAAAACTTACTGATATTGCTATTTTAAGATTATTAAAAAATACTAATATCTTTGTAAAGCTTTCTCCAATTCAAAAAGCAAGAATTGTAAGACTTTTAAAAGAAAGTGGAAATGTTGTTGGTTATATGGGAGATGGTATTAACGATGCACCTTCATTAACTAATTCTGATGTTGGGATATCTGTTGATACTGCCGTAGATATTGCTAAAGAATCTGCTGATATAATTTTATTAGAAAAAGATTTACATGTTCTATTAGATGGTGTTACAGAAGGAAGAAAAACTTTTGGAAATTTAATGAAATATATAAAAATGGCAACAAGCTTTAATTTTGGAGAAGTTATGTCTGTTATTATTGCAAGTGTTGCTTTACCATTTTTACCTGAAACTCCTATTCAATTATTAGTAGAAGGATTACTTTATGATTTTGGTCAATTAACTTTACCTTTTGATAATGTTGATGAAGAATATTTACAAAAACCTAGACAATTTAACATTAAAAGTTTAAAAGATTTTATGCTATTTATGGGACCTTTAAGTTCTGCATTTGACTTAATTGTTTTTGCAAGTTTATGGTTCATATTTAACTTAAGAGAAGTTGCCTTATTCCAAACAGTTTGGTTTACTTATAGTATAATTTCAAATTTACTTGGTATGCATATTATTAGAACTGCTAAAATTCCATTTGTACAAAGTAATGCTCATAAAATGGTTTACTTATCTTCTATTTTACTAAGTGTTATTGGAATTATTGTACCATTTACTTGGCTTGGTAAAACTATTGGATTAGTTCCAATTCCATTACCTTATATGACTATTATTATTGGAGTTCCAATTCTATATTGTTTTGTAGCTATGTTTGCCAAAAAAGTTTATATTAAAAAACATGGTGAGTGGATTTAAAAAAATAGCCCCTTTTTGAAAGGGGTTATTTTTTTATCTACCTTCATCTTTATCAAATTTAGGTTTAAAATATGAATCACAATATTTCATTTTTTCTTCTTCAATGTCATTAATTATTTTTTCTACATCAGTTTCTTTAAATCCTTTTTCTTGTTCATCATACAAGTAGTAATATTTATTATTTTTTATTTTTACTTCATATAATTCACTATCTTCCTTTTTTCCTTCATCATCCATAAAGAAAACATCATAATCACCTATTTTTATACTTGATTTTTCTTTATCTGTTAAAAGTATTTGGAATAATTTTCTGTAATATTTTTTTAGTTCTACCATTCCCATTTTTTCTTTTTCTGAAATATTATTTTTCATGTATTTAAAAATAAAATCTATTTTACATTTAATTATGATTTCTTCTTTATCTTTATTTTCACTTGTAGCATATTTTTTAATGTACTCATTCCAACTATCATCATCTTGCATTTCTTTTTTTATCATTTCAATTATGTCTTCCATATACATATTATTTTTGCAATATCCTATTTTTTCGTCCATTTTCTTTATTTCTTCATCTGATATAACCTCACATTTTGTTCCATCTATTGCTTCTGTTGCTTTTGCAAACCCTTTTGTTTTCATTCCTTTTTGTATTCTATATAAATCTAATGCGATATCTAAGTAATAGTTTTTGCCATCAATATCTGTTATAACTGCTACGTGTCCTTCTCTTTCTTCGTCATATCCTACAATTCTTGCATTTATATTTGCTTTTTTTAACCTATTTATTGTTTCTGATTCTATTAAACTCATTTGAGAGCATACTGCTAAAATCTTATTATAATATTCCCTTTTTTCTATATCATCTATTGACATTTCTTTACTATACTCTGCTAATATTTCTCGCTCTCTTCCTAAATACATATAATCTCTATCATATGAAAATATATTTCCTAATGCTAAATATATATATCTAACTTTTTCAATATCAGTTAAATTTTTTGGCATATTTTCTAATATTTCATTAATACTAATTTTCACTTATTTTAACTCCTTCATTTGATAAAATATCTTTAAAAATATTCAATATTTCATCTGTCAAATAAATTTGCCCACAAGGCTTAAACTCTTCTCCTATTTTTATTTGAACATTGATATTATTTTTTTCTCCATTAAAATATTTAATAGCCCCTCTTAGTTTTTCTTTTTCTTCTTCATTTGCATTTGTAATATCTAATGTTAATATTTTTACCTTTTTTTCTCCAAAGTCTTTTATATCGTTTGCAATAATTGTAGTTGTATCATCTTCACGAATACTAAGTCTACCATTAACTTCTACAATATTTTCTTCTATTAAACTTTTTCCTGATTTTATATAAGCATTTTCAAATACAATAATTTCAGCTGTTCCGTATAAATCTTCTATTGTTACAAATGCCATTATTTTATTGCTTTTAGTATATTTTTTCTTAATAGATGAAATTATTCCTATGTATTTTACATTTTGTCCGTCTTTATATTTTAATTTTGTATTTTGTTTTATCATTCCGCTTTCTTCATTATTTACATTAGTATTCATTTGTTCATCTATATTTTTTAATTCTAATGTATTTATTGTGGCTTGTGCCTCTATTTGTTTTCTTAGTTTTTCTAAGGGATGGCCTGAAATGTAAATTCCAAGCATTTCTTTTTCTAACGATAATAGTTCTTTATTTGGAAATTCTTCATGTTCTTCAAATGTATATTTTATTTCATTTAATTCTTCTTTTTCTTCTTCTGTTCCTAAATCAAACATTGAAACTTGTCCTTTAAATCCTTTTTTATTGTTTGATTGTATAATATCCATAATTGATTCAAAAGAAGATATTAATGTACTTCTTGTTTGTTCAAAAGCATCAAAAACTCCAGCTTTTATTAAACTTTCTACACATTTTTTATTAACTGCTTCATTTGCAATTCTTTCACAAAAATCTGTAAAACTTTTATATGGACCATTTTCATTTCTTTCTTTTACTATATTATTAACTGGAACTGTACCTACATTTTTTATGCTACCTAATCCAAAACGAATTTTACCTTTTTCAACAGTAAATTTTGTGTTACTATGATTTATTTCTGGTTTTAATATTTCAATTCCTAGTGTTTTACATTCATCTATATATTGAGGAATTTTATCTAAATTTCCTAAAAAACTATTTAATGTTGCTGCCATAAATTCTGCTGGATAATATGCTTTTAAATATGCTGTTCTATATGCGACTACAGCATAGCAAGCTGCATGTGATTTGTTGAAAGCGTATTTTGCAAATTCAGACATTTCATCAAATATTTTATTAGCTGATTTTTCATCTATTCCGTTTCTTACACATCCTGGAACTATTATATTTCCATTTTCATCTACTTGCCCATGAATAAATATTTCTCTTTCTTTTGCCATAACATCAAGTTTTTTCTTACCCATAGCACGTCTTACTAAGTCAGCTCTTCCAAGTGAATATCCTGCTAAGTCACGAACTATTTGCATAACTTGCTCTTGATATACCATACATCCATATGTTACGTTTAATATTGGTTCTAGGCTTGGATGTGTATATTCATTATGCCCTGGATGTAATTTTCCCTTTACATATCGTGGGATTTGATCCATAGGTCCTGGTCTATATAATGAAACTCCAGCTATCAAATCTTCTAAACAGTCTGGTTTTAATTCTTTCATAAAGTTTGTCATACCTTGTGATTCAAATTGAAATATTCCACAACTTTTTCCCTCTTGCCATAATTTATAAACTTTTGGATCAGCCATTTCTTTGTCAAATTCCACATCTATCCCTTGGTTTTCTTTTACTAAATCTATTGTGTCTTGTATTACAGTTAACGTTCTTAGCCCCAAGAAATCCATTTTCAAAAGTCCTAGTTCTTCTAATGTTGTCATTATATATTGAGTAGAAATTTGTCCATCACGTACATATAAAGGAACATATGTGTCTACAGGGTCTTTTGTAATAACAATTCCGGCATGCATGTGTTGATGCCTGTCTTGGCATTCCTTCTAGTCCCATTGCTATGTCTAAAACTTTTTTTACCATCTCATCTGTTTCGTACAAATTGCTTAATTCTTTGTTTTGTTCTAATGCTTTTTTTATTGTTATGTGTAATTCATTTGGTATCATTTTTGCTAATGTATCCGCTTCTGAGTATGGAACATCTAAAACTCTAGATACATCACGAATTACCATTCTTGCAGACATTGTTCCAAAAGTAATAATCTGTGAAACATGATCATGTCCATATTTTCTAGATACATAATCAATAACATCTTGTCTATGTTCATAACAAAAATCCACATCAAAATCTGGCATACTTATTCTTTCAGGATTTAAAAATCTTTCAAAAAGAAGTCCATATTTCATTGGATCTATATCTGTAATTTCAATTGCATATGCTATAATTGAACCAGCTCCGTGATCCTCTACCTGGCCCTACTGGTATATTGTGTGTTTTTGCATAATGAATAAAGTCCCATACAATTAGAAAATAATCAACATATCCCATTTTTTTGATTACACCTAATTCATATTCTGCTCTATCTAATATTTCTTTTGATGGATTTTCTCCATATCTATTTTTTATACCATCATCACATAATTTTTTAAAATAATCATAATGTGTTGGAAACTCTGGAGGTACATCATAGTTAGGTAATATTGTATGTCCAAATTCAAACTCCACATTACATTTTTCCGCAATTTTAACTGTATTTTCTATTGCATCAGGAAATGCCTTAAAATATTCAATCATCTCTTCTGGTGATTTTACATATAATTCTTCTGTATCAAATCTCATTCTGTCTATATCACTCATTCTTTTCCCTGTTTGTATACAAAGCAAAACTTCATGATTATATGCATCTTCTCTTTTTAAATAATGAGCATCATTTGTAGCAACAAGAGGAATGTCTAGTTTTCTTGCTAATTGTACTAATTTTTGGTTAGCTAAAACTTGTTCTTTAATTCCATTGTTTTGTATTTCTATATAATAATCTTCTCCAAAAACTTTTTTATGCCATAAGGCAATCTCTTCTGCCTTTTCATTTTGTCCATTTAACAAAGCTTGATTAACAGAACCTGCTAAGCATGCACTTAAGCAAATTAAACCTTCATGATATTTTTCTAATACCTCTAAATCAATACGAGGTTTATAGTAATATCCTTCTGTAAATCCAATTGAAACTAATTTACTTAAATTCTTATAACCCTCATTATTTTTTGCTAGTAAAATTAAATGATTATATTTATTATCTACGTTGGGTTCTTTATCAAAACGAGAACGAGGTGCAACATATACTTCACAACCAATAATTGGCTTTACGCCTTCTGCTATGCATGCTTTATAAAAATCGATTGCTCCATACATAACGCCATGGTCTGTAATTGCAATTGAATCCATACCTAGTTCTTTTGCTCTTTTTGGTAGGTCCTTTATTCTATTTGCTCCATCTAATAAACTAAATTCACTATGTATATGTAAGTGCACAAAATTAGACATCCTTTTTCTCCTCTCTTGGATTGTTTTCGTTAATTTTATTTTTTATATTGTATCATAAGAGCAGATAGTTATCAATAACTATCTGCTTTATAAACATCTTTAACTATAACTTAGGCTTTCACCCAAATAGATGTTGACTTTCCTTTTACTTTAAATGTTCCACATCCTTCTTCATCTATTATAATTTCTTCTTCACAATTTGACAAAGCATCTATAAATTTCTCTCCTGAAAATTGTGTTCCAATATACATTCTTTTTTCTCCATCACCTTTGTTAGAAATTACAACGGCTAGTCCTGATTTTATATGTTCATCATCACCTTCACAAGTCCATCCTATATAGTCTGGATGATCAAAATAATCATGTTGCTCTCCATATGATCTTTCTTTTCTCAACTCAAGTATTGTCTTAAGTTCTTCTAATGGCTCAATATTATCATGTGGTATTCCATAAAAATCCCCATAAAAAACACATGGATATCCAGAATTTCTTAATAAAATCAAACTATATGCAGCTGGTTTAAACCATCTTTCTACAAAGCTTTGTAAACTTTGACCTGGTTGAGTATCATGATTGTCCACAAATGTTACTGCCATACTTGAATTTTCTTTTACTAAGGTTCCTTCAAAAATTTTGGATAAATCATAATTTTCGTCTTTTGATGCTGTATCAAAATGATAATGTAATGGTATATCAAAAAGTGATATTTTCCCTTCGGTTTCTGTTATATATCTGTGTAATTTTGCTATATCACCACTCCAATATTCTCCAACTGTAAATAATTCTTTCCCTGTTTCTTCTCTTAATTTTTGTATCCAATCTTTGTAAAAAAATGCTGGTATGTGTTTTACTGCATCTAATCTAAAACCATCTACTTTTGTTGTTTCTAAATACCATTTTCCCCAATTTGTACACTCTTTTACTACTTCTTCGTTTGTAAAATCTATGTCTGCTCCCATTAAATAATCATAATTTCCAAACTCTTCATCAACTGCTCCATTCCAATTTTTATCTTTAAATTTGAATATTGCATTTTCTTTTGTATTTTCTGCATAATCTATTCCATCAAAATGTGTCCAATTCCATTCAAAATCTGAGTATTTATGTTTTCTTCCTGGAAAGGTAAATTTAGTTGCAACACGTACTGTTTCTTGTTCTCCTACTTGTTGATTATGATCTCCCCAATCAACTTTTGTTGCTGGAATTGTTTGTAGCATATCTGCTCCCATTTTATGATTTAAAACTATGTCTGCATAACTTTCTATTCCATTTTGTTTTAAGTTCATAATACAATTTAAGTATTCTTCTTTTGAACCATACTTTGTTTTAATTGTTCCTTTTTGGTCAAATTCTCCTAAATCATATACATCATATACTCCATATCCTACTTCATCTTTTCCTCCAATACCTTTGTATGCTGGTGGAAGCCATAATGCTGTTATTCCTAATTTTGATAATTCTTCTGCTTTTTCTGAAATTGTATTCCATAAATTTTGATTGCAATTCATGTACCATTCAAAGTATTGCATTATTATTCCGTTTATTTTCTTCATTTTATTACCTCTTGTTTTTTATAAATTTATATTAGTATTATATTATTTTTTTTTATTTTTTTCAAATTTCACAAAACACTTTATCTTTTAGAAAAATTATGATACAATACAATAAATTTTGTAAGTAATTGTCAAAAGATGAATGGAGGAAAAATTTTATGGAATTCAATAAATGTAGTAGATGTGGTACTTTTTATTTATCTGAAGGAAATGTATGTCCTAAATGTAGCACTAAAGATGGATTTGAATTTTCAACATTTAAATCTTATATAAAAGAAAATGGATTAAATGAATCTTTAGATACAATTTCTGGAGAGACAGGAATTTCTGTTAAAAACTTAAATAGATTTATGGGATATGAAGAATTCAAAAATTATAAAAAAGAATATGAAAAATCTTTAAATAATGGAAATTCAAAAATTTCTCTTAATTAAAAATTTCATAATGGATAAAATCCTTATGCATTATGGATATTTGCTAATATAGAAAGGATGATATAAATGGAAAATGTATTTAATATATTAGAAGAGCGCGGATATATTGAACAAATGACTCATCCAAAAGAAATAAAAGAGTTATTTGGAAAAGAATCTGTTCCTTTTTACATAGGAATTGACCCTACTGCAGATAGTTTACATGTAGGTCATTTTGTTTCTTTAATGGTTGCTAGTCATATGCAAAAATGCGGCCACAAACCAATTATTTTAGTTGGAGGAGGTACTGCAACAATAGGTGACCCTTCTGGAAAAACTGATATGAGAAAAATGCTATCTCGTGAAGAAATTAGCCATAATGTAGAATGCATAAAAAAACAAGTTGAAAAATTTGTTAGCTTCGAAGGTGACAATGCAGCTATAATAGTTAATAATGCTGATTGGTTGTTAGATGTTAAATTCATTGATTTTGTACGCGATATTGGTAGTTTATTTTCTGTAAATAGAATGCTTGCTGCAGAATGTTATAAACAAAGACTGGAAACAGGTTTAACTTTTTTTGAAATGAGTTATATGTTAATGCAATCTTATGATTTTTTACATTTATATGAAAAATATGGTTGTAAACTAGAAATGGGTGGAAATGATCAATGGTCTAATATAATCGGTGGAGTTGAATTAATTAGAAAAATTGGTAAAGATGATTCTTATGGTTTAACATTTAAGCTTCTTACAACAAAAGAAGGTAAAAAAATGGGTAAAACTGAAAAAGGTGCTTTATGGTTAGATGCTAATAAAACTTCTCCATATGAATTCTATCAATATTGGAGAAACATGGAAGATAGTAGTGTTGAAACTGTTTTAAAAATGTTAACTTTCTTACCTATTGATAAAGTAAATGAATTATCTTCTTTAAAAGATGAAAAAATAAATGAAGCTAAAAAAATAGCAGCATTTGAAATAACTAAACTAATTCATGGTGAAGAAGAAGCTAAAAAAGCTGAAGAAGCTTCTAATGCTTTATTTAATGGTCAAGGAAGTCTTGATAATATGCCAACTGTAAAGATAGAATCAACTAATATCTCTATTGTTGATGCAATTATTTTAACTAATATTGCTCCATCAAAAGGTCAAGCAAGAACTTTAATAAATCAAGGTGGTATATCTTTAAATGATGAAAAAATAACAGATATTTCTTATCAATTATCTGATAAAGATTTTTCAGATGGTTATGCTATTTTGAAAAAAGGTAAAAAAGTATTTTACAAATTAGAAAAATAATATAATTAAAAACATAATAAAAATCCAATTTACAAATAAATTGGATTTTTATTATTGTTTAATTGTTAGTTTTATTATCTTCTACAGAATTTGAACTTGTATTTTCTGTTGTATTCACTTCATTAGCTATTGTATTATTAGAACTAGTTGTTTTTTCTAATTCTTCCTTTTTCTTATCTTCTTTTTCTTTAACTTGTTCTAATGAAGTAATTAAATCTTGAAGCTTTTGAACATCTTTTCCCATCATTTCCCAATCATTGTTATTGTTTGAGTTTGTTAGATTTTCATTAGCTTTAATAATTGCTTCTATTAGACCTTCAACATCTTCTGTATTTTCTACTTCAATGTCTACTGCATATTTAGAAAGTAAGTTTTCTAATGCATTACTTAAGCTATTTCCTATTGCTACTTTATTACCTGAAGCTACAATTACTTTCTTTAATACTGGAACTTCTGATTCATTTAACATTGTTTGATATATTGGTTCTACATATAATAATGTATTTTTTATTGGAACTATTATCATTTGTTTTGTTAATTTTGTTCCTGTTGTATTTAAAGTTTCTAATTCTGCTGATATTGCTTCATCTTCTTCTATTTGTTTATCTAATTGCATAGGTCCAACTATATTACTATCTGCTGAAAATTTATATAACTTCAATTCATTTGTAGCACCATTTGTACTACCAACTAAATAAGAAATTAAATTTTGTTTTTCATCAGGTGTATAGATTTGCATTAAGCCCATTTTTTCGCCATCATTTGTTTTTACCATTGTATAATATGGTTCCATATATGTTCCAGTAGATTTTGATGATTTTACACTATTATATTTTGCAATATCCCATAAATCATCTGCTCTATATAATACATCTGGTTTTACATTGTGATATACTTTTAAAATCTCTGATTGAACATTATATAAAAATTCTGGATATACAAAATGGCTTGATATATCTTGTGGTATTTGTGTGTTTAAATCTACAAATAATGTATCATACACATTTCTGTACGCCATGGCAATTGGATCTGTTCTATCTGTAATATAATATGACATTGTTCCATCATAACTATCTACAATTACTTTTACTGAATTTCTAATATAATTAATATTTTCTTTTACTCCATCATGTTGTATTGTTGTATATTGTGAATATGGATATTGGCTTGATACTGTATACGCATCAATAACCCATACAATTTTTCCTTCTTCTGTTACTACTGTATAAGGATTTTCATCGTATATTAAATATGGTAAAGCTTTTTTAGCTCTTGATATAACATCTCTGTTTATTAGAATTTTGCTTTCTTTTGTTATTTCTCCTGAAAATGCTAAATTAATATCTCCTTTTGTCATTCCTAATATTAATCTATCAAAAAATCCTAGTTGTAATCCTGCTTTTCCATCATATGTTGATGTTTGATCTACTCCATTTTCATCTGTATAGTCATATTCTTGTTTATTTTTTGCATTTGTTGCAATTGTTTCTTTACTTCCTAAACCAAAATACATACGAGGTTGAGATAATTTTATTTTTTCATCTTTTCCAGATACATCTTTTTGTATATATTTTGTATTACCTGTTTCTGTGCTTTGTGTAGCTGATGTTATAATTTGTCCCATTCCGTGTGTATATTCATATGTCTTGTTATTATATGTTCTTCCTGAGTTTGTAATTTCTCTAGGTGATACATATACTAATTGATCTTTTCCATCTATTTTATATTTAGCTAAATTTGCATTTCTATAAGTATAGTACCCTGTTTTTGTTTGATTATCTTCTAATGTTTTTACAACAGCTTCTTTGCTTATTATTGGAATGTTGTTTATAACATTACTACTTTCACTTACTTCTTCATTTGTTATTGTTCCTGTGCTCTCTAATTTATCTTCTTCTATATTTAATTGATAAGCATTTTTAGTATTTTTTATATTTTCAGCTATATTTTCTTTTTCTTTGTCTAACTCGTTTGAATTAACAAATACTAAATCAAAAACAACCATTATAATAAATAATGCTACTAAATATACTGGAATAACAGCTAAATTTTTTAATACTTTGCTTGTATTTCCTTCTTTAAAGAATTTTAAAGCTCTAAAAGAAATAATTACTATAATAAAAGCAAATATTATATATCCCCATAATTTAATTGTTGATTCTATTAATCCTGCTCCAATTATATCTATATCATCATTTACTGTTAACATTTTTCCAAATAATATATTTTGTGTATTTAAGACTGTAAATATTGCTATTCCTATTACTACTAAAAAGATATTTCTTAATAGTTTTTTCATAAATAAGCTTTCTTTTAACATATTTCCGTCTACACCATCAAAAAATTGATTAAATGCTATTATATAATACAAAGCCATATATATTGTAATTCCTACTATTAAAGCTATTGCATATAATACTAATCCTTGAATTACTGGTTTTTGGAAAATGTAATATGCTATATCTAAATTGAAAACTGTATCTTGTATTCCAAATGCTGTACTATTAATCATAAGCATTATTTTTTGTACAAATATTGAAGAAATAATAACACTTACAATTGCTGATATTACTAAAGCCAATGATTTATTTAATAATTTAGGCATAGTTTTCTTTTCTTTTGCAAAAAATGGCTTTAATCCTTTTTTTATTCCTCTATTGGTCATATATATAATAAAATATAAGATAACAAAATTAACAGCCATGATTGAGTATCTATAAATTAAATTTGTTTTAAATACATTTATGTATTGTTCTCCTAATTCCATATACTCTAAGTAACTTCCTCTTAATTGTATATAATTAATTAGTGCATATACTATTAAAAATAAAATTACTAACCATTTTCTTGTTTTACTTTTTTCCTTTTTATTTCTCATACCTGTTTCTTTTGTATTAGCAGTATCCATTATTGTTTCTTGTTTTACTACTTTTTCGTTTGTTTGTTTGTTGTTTTTTGCGTTTTCTTCCACTAATTTCAACCTCCTATATTATTTTACTATATTATCGCTTTTACGAAGTCTTCTGAATTAAATATTTCCATATCGTCAATTTGTTCTCCGACACCAATAAATTTTACAGGTATTTTATTTTCTTCAACAATTCCTATTACTACTCCGTCCTTTTGCTGTCCCATCTAATTTAGTTAATACTAATCCTGTAATATCTGTTTCTTGTTTAAATGCTTTTACTTGTGAAATTGCATTTTGTCCTGTTGCTCCATCTATTACTAGTAGTACTTCTTTGTCTGCTTCTCCCATTTCTTTATTAATAACTTTTTGTATTTTGTTTAATTCATCCATTAAATATTTTTTATTGTGCAATCTTCCTGCTGTATCTACTATTAATACATCTGCTTGTTTTTCTTTAGTTATTCGCATTGCATCATATACTACAGATGCTGGATCTACGCCTTCTGCTCTTTTTACTATATCTGCTCCTGCTCTATTTGCCCAAATTTCTAATTGTTCAACTGCTGCTGCTCTAAAAGTATCTGCTGCTGCTATAACTACTTTTTTTCCATCTTTTGCTAGTCTGTTAGCAATTTTTCCTATAGATGTAGTTTTTCCAACTCCATTTACCCCTACTACAAGTATTACTGATGGTTTGGTATTTAAATGTAGTCCTATATCTGTTACATCTAATATTTTTTGCATTTCTTCTCTTAATGCTCTTTTTACATCTTCTTCATCTTGTATTTTTTCTTTTTTTAATCTATCTCTTAAGTTATCTATAATTTTTATTGATGTATCCATTCCAACATCTGACATAATAAGAATTTCTTCTAGTTCTTCTAAAAAATCCTCATCTACTTTTCTAAAATTACTAAAAACATTATTTATTTTTTCATCAAATGATGTTTTTGTTTTGTTCATTCCATTTTTTAATTTTTCAAAAAAGCCCATTATTATCTCCTTAGTTAAACATTTGTATATTCCTCTTAAAATTTACGGATATTATTATTATAACATATTTTAGTATAACTGTAAACCTTTCCATTTTTATCTGTTTTATTTTTTCTTTTCTATTCAAAAAAACATCACCTTTATGATAAAATTTATTTTATTTTATCATAAAGAGATATTTTTTACTTATATTACTATGTTTTTTATTGTGAAAAATTTTACTCTTTTTTTCTGAATTAATAGTAAAACACTTGACATTTTTTACTTTTTTGAGTACGCTATATATAAGTACCTAAGAGGAGGTCATAACTATGGATGGATATGATAAATTAACTTTTATAGATAAAATAAGATTTAAATTAAGAGTAAGAAAATTAGAAAAAATTGAAGACATAAGACAAGGCATCGAACATGATGATCGTATGTCTATTGATACTCAAAAAATAATTAATGAATTATTAGCTGAAAGAGAAAATAAGAAAAATAAAGCAAAATCTCTTCCTGCTCCTGAACTTTCTGAAAGCAAAGTTATAAAAAAAGGAAATAAATTAGACCAGTATAAAGTACCTGAAGACACAGTAAAATCACCTATAAAAATGCATATAGAACGTGAACAAAAAAGATTAGATTATATATTAGGAAAAGAAATAAAAAGTGAGACAGATGCTTATGAAAACATAGTTGATTTGCAAACATTTTTATCTTATCCTCATGATTATTTACCATATGCCGAACTAAAAATAAATGAAAAATTATATAATATACAAAATATATTAGGACCTGATATTTTAAATAAAGGTATTAAAATATATGAAAATGATAAAGCTTCTAAAGGATTTTATAGTTGTATGACTTTTGAAGAAAGATGCAAATTAGAACAAGAAATTATTAATAATCCAAAATTATCACAAGATTTATCTTCTCTACGATATAATCCTGATAAAGTAAAAAAACTAACTGGTCCTATTGTTGACTATCTAGCAGTTTATGCAAAAATGACAGAAGAAGCAAAAGATAATGAATATGATAAACACTACAAAAATTCTGATGAATTAGAAGAAAGATAATAAAAAATAAAGTGTAATTATTTTACTTAATAATTACACTTTATTTTATTTGCTCTTTTGGTAATAAATTTTCAAATTTTTCATTAACTTCTCTTTTATACTTTTTTTATTTTAATTATTTTGTGTATCTTTTTGCTTCTTCCATAATTTTTTCTGGTGTTATTCCTAAATTTTCTAATAGTTCTTGTGCATCGTATCTATCGTAAAATTCTTTTTTCATTCCTAAGTTTTTAACTTTTATATCGTCTAGTCCATAGTATCTTGAAATCATTTCTCCAAACCCACCATCTACTATTCCATCTTCTAGTGTAATTACTAATTCATGATCTTCTTTTAAGCTATCTAGTAATTCTTCATCAAAACCTGTTAGGAATCTAGGATTTATTAATGTTGGTTTAAATCCTAATTTTTCTTCTATTAATTTAGCTGCACTTTCTCCTATTTGATAGAAATCTCCGCATGCAATTATTGCAACTTTTTCTCCTTTTTGTTCAAGTTTATATTTGTTAATATTTGAATATTCGCTTTGTGCTTCTCTGTTATCATCTATTACTCCGTTTCCTGGAATTAATATCATTACAGGATGTTCATTTTGTTCTATAGACCAATCTAACATTGATAAATATTCCTCTTTGTTTGTTGGTGCAAGTATTACTAAATTAGGTATATTTTTAAATGCTGATATTGCAAATATTCCTAAATGTGTAACATCATTTAATCCAGCAACTGATGCATAACCTAATAAAATTGTTCCTGAATTATTATTTATACATAAATCTTGAGAAACTTGGTCATAAGTTCTTTGAATAAATGTTGCATTTGTTCCAAATACAGGTTTTCCTCCATTTTTAGCAATTCCAGAAATTAATGCAACTGCATGTTCCTCTGCAATTCCTACATCTACAAATTGTTTTCCTGCTTTAATTCTTTTATCTTGAGTAAATCCAAAACTTGTTGGAACACCTGCAGCAACTGCAACAACAGTATTATCTTTTTGAATTTTATCTAATAATAAATCTGATGTTAAACTTAAGTAGTCTTCTCCATCTCCAAAATTTACAGTTGTTTTTCCTGTTCCTCTATCAAAAGGCATAGTCCAATGCCAGTTCTCTTTGTTTTCTTCTGCTAGTTTGTATCCTTTTCCCTTTTTAGTATTTATATGAACTACTATTGGATGGTCTATATCTTTTACTTTTTTAAATACTTCTATTAATTTTTCGATGTTATTTCCATCATTTTCATAAATATAATCTAACCCCATAGCTGTAAATAAATTTGTTTTAGCTGTTCCATTACCTTCTCTTAATTCTTGTAGATTTTTGTATAATCCTCCATGGTTTTCTGCTATTGATTGTTGATTATCATTTACAACTATAATAAAATTAGAATTTAATTCTGAACCAGCAAAATCTAATCCTTCTAAGGCTTCTCCACCACTTAAAGAACCATCTCCTATTACTGCTACTATATTTTCTTTATCATTTTTTAAATCTCTTGCTTTTGCCAAACCACATGCTAAAGAAATTGATGTTGATGTATGTCCAACTGTAAAGAAATCGTGTTCAGATTCCTCTGGATTTGAATAACCTGAAATATCTAAATAATGATTTTCATCAAAATATCCTTCTTTTCTTCCTGTAAGCATTTTATGTGGATATATTTGGTGTGATACATCAAATACAAATTTATCAACTGGTGAATTAAACACATAATGCATTGCAATTGTTGCCTCTACAAATCCAAAATTTGGTCCAAAATGTCCACCAATTTTTGTTAATCTGTTAAATAACCCCTCTCTTATTTCTTCTGCTAAAGTATTTAACTCATCAATTGTTAACTCTTTTAAATCCTTTGGTTCATTAATTTTATTTAAAACTTTTAACATATGTTCATTCCTCCTATCTGTTTATTATATATCACTTAAAGTTAACTCCAAGTCAAGAGCTTTTTCAAAAAAACAAAGTGAACTTATTCACTTTATTTTTTATAAATAAACAATAAATCTACTATTTTTCCCTATATACAATATTACCATTATCAGAAATTTTTATAACAATATTATGTTTTTCTGTAAGTAATATTTTTACATCTTTATTAGCTCTTTTTAAATCATCATAAATTGTACTATTATTTTTTAAATATTCGTCCTCGTTTGTTATTACTGCTATTTTAGGTTTATATATTTCTAATGCTTTATCACTATTACAATTAATTGTGCCATGATGAGGAACTTTATAAATATCTATTTTTTCTTTAATTGAAGAAGCTATTTGATAATTAACGTAGTTAGCTTTTGGATGAATTGCTTCTCTATCAAATATATCACCACCTAAAAAAACGTTAATACCATTTACCTTCATAAATATAGCTAAGCTATTTTGATTTTCACTAAATAGTATCTTATGATATGAATCTTTATAATTGTCATCTTCATATATTTTTTTAATAGAATTATCATTGTTATATAATTCTAATTCAGTATCTCCAAATTTTATTGTTTTTATATTTTCAGTTTGTATTAAATTGCTATTTTCTAGAATTATCTTTTTGATTTCTAAACATTTTTTCATTTCGTTATTTCTATAATTATCATCTGCAATAGTCCCCCAAGCCGTAGTCTTATCTAATCCGCTATAATCCTTAAAGTAAACTTTTTCCACATCATATTTTTTAACTATTTGGGCTATTGAACCATAATGATCTCTATGAAAATGAGTTAATAAAATAAATGATATTTTTTTCGCATTCAATTTATCTAAATAATCACTAATTTCGTTAAAATTTCCATCATATCCTGTATCAACTAGTGCAACTTCATCATCACTTTTTAAAATTATGATGTCTCCCCATGTGATTTTTAAAAAATGTAATTCCATTATATCACCTCATTCAAACCATTCAAATTTATAATTTTCAAAGTAATTAGTTCTATCAAAAATATCTCCAAATTTATGAAAATTATATTTTATTTTTTCCATATCTTTTTTCCTATATCCATCATTTATTTTAAGAAAAAATTCATATATAATAGTAAATGCTAATTCTTTATTAAATTGTTCTGGTATTTCACCCTTAAAAAGTCCTTTGTAAATTCCACGATACATTGCTTGTTCATTTATCTTATTATCTCCATCCCAACCAAACCAACAATTGCCTCTAAAGTCCAGAGATCTAAAACTGCTTTTTCCATTAGATGTATCTATAAAATATGTTTTCCCATCTTTAACAATAACATTGTGTAAATTAATGTCACCATGAATAAATGTTGGTTCATTTTTATAAACATATTTTTTATATTCTAAAAAATCATCACATAATCTATCTAAATCAATATAGTATAATTTTTCACTTTCGTTTTTTTCATAAAAATCCTTTGAAATGTATAAAATATTAATTAACTTATTAAATTCTTTATCGTTTAAGTCTATTATTTCTTGTTTATTACATTTAATTTTTTCAAACTTTGAAAGATTTTCTCCTACTTGTAATCCTATATTTTCAATCTCTTCTATACTCAATTCTCTTGTTAAATCAATTAATTCTTTTCCAGCAATATATTCATATACAACAAAAGTTTTATCTAAATCATTTAAATATTTTGCTTTAATAATTTTTGCAGTAGGAATATCTAAATTTTCATAAATAACTTCAATTTCTTTAATTTGTTCTAGATTATTTCCATCATATATTTTTATAAAGTATTTTTTATTATCTTTTTCACAAATATATCTTAGAGCACTAGAATAACCACTAAAATCTTGTTTTACATTTTTACACTTTTTAAAAAAATCAATTTTAGATATTAACTCACCACTCATATTACATCTCCTAATTCATCTAATAATTCATTAAATATTATTTGCCTATTTTCAGATGTATCTATGCATTTTATATTATATTTCTTGCAATCCTTTATAATTTTCTTTTCTATATTTTTATAAAATTTAAAATGATTTAACAACTCGTCATCTGATCTTCTTGTAGTCCATTCTTCTTTTGAATCAAATTTCCTACAATTTTCTAAAATCTGTTCAGGAGATAATTTTTCAGTCACAAAATAATAAACAATCATTTCTTTTAAATCAAAATATTTAGATAAATCTTCAGGCAAGATAGAATCACCATTTATAATAAAACCTAGTTCTTTTCCATTTTTATTAATATTTTTTTGTATAAACAGATTTAAAAATTCAGGCAATTTATTTTCTTTTAAATTATCATGGATAAATCCAATTGGAATATCTGGTATAGTTTTTTGTAATGCAGAAATAATAGTGTCAACTTCTATAATTTGATAATTTCTTAACTTTTTTTGTATCATCCTTGAAAAAGTAGTCTTCCCAGTTCTACATATCCCAAATATCATTATGTTTTTCATAACATTTCTCCTTTACTCATTTTTACCGCTTGTTTTAATAATTCTTCTAATGAGTTTATTGGCTTTTTATTATATTCTAAATTATATAACCAGTCTAAATAGTGTGCCCTATAAGCGCCATCTGGCCTACCATATATACATTTTTTGCTTTTTAGCCAATATCCAAATTCTACATTTGTAGTTAATCCTAACATTGAAGGAAATTTTCTAGGTACCCAAAATAATATTACATTTGAATTAATATAACAATCTCTTTCCCAAGCTACTTGTTCATCTTTTGTTTTAAATACTGGCATTTCATTTTTTAATTCGGGAACATACACAATCCCATCATAACCAATATTTTGTAATATTTCTAAAGCTTCTTTTCTCCAACTAATTAATTTATTATTTCTAGGAGTAGGTCCGCATAATGATATTGCTTTTTTATTTTCTTCTATTTTATCACCATAATATTTTACTTTCATATATATACCTCACTTAGTAATATGTTTCTCCCTTTTTTGCATTATCTATAACTCTTTTATAATTAATGTTCCTTTTGAAAAACTATAATCAATATATCTATAGGAAATTTTTGTATAAATAAAAATCAGTCATATTACTGACTGAAAATATATTAAAAAGTTCATCCTTTCTTGATTTGATGTCTGATTGATTTTTGTCTCTCTCTGTTCTATTAGTTCAAACAGATATGTAAATGGTGCCAACAGGCAGAATCGAACTGCCGACCTACGGGTTACGAATCCGTTGCTCTACCAACTGAGCTATATTGGCATATTATTATTATTAACTAGTTTTGATTTTAACACACTATTATATTAATATCAAGAAGAATAGACCACATTTGTGGTCTATTCTTCTTGGTTCTCAAGTATGTATTTGACATCCTTCTGGATTGTCCTTAATGGGACTTCAAGTTTTTCTGCAATTTCTCTTGTATTCATGCCATTATTTAGGCAATCTACAACTTCATATAATCTCTGCCTTCTTCTTTCAACTTGTTTTCTATTGTACATACTTATTATACCTCCTGCTATTGTAAATTATGTATTTATATTTTAACACATTTTATGCAATTATTCAAATTTATTAATACATTCCATCCATTCCTGCTGGCATTGCATCTGAATGTCCTCCACAATTACATCCTTTTTCTTCAGGTACATCTGTAACTAAACTTTCTGTTGTAAGTACCATTGATGCTATTGAAGCTGCATTTTGTAATGCACTTCTTGTTACTTTTGTAGGATCAACAATTCCTGATTTTTTCATGTCAACATATTCCTCATTTGCTGCATCAAATCCTACTCCTACTTTTGATTGTTTTACTTTGTCAACTATAACAGCTGGCTCTAATCCACTATTTCTTGCAATTTGTTTTACTGGTTCTTCTAAAGCTTGAAGTACAATTTGTGCTCCTAATTTTTCTCCATTTTCTAAATTAGAAATTAATTCTTCTACTTTAGGAATTACATTTATTAATGCTGTTCCACCACCTGCAACTATACCTTCTTCAACAGCTGCTTTTGTAGCAGATAAAGCATCTTCAATTCTTAGTTTTTTGTCTTTCATTTCAACTTCAGTAGCTGCACCAACACCAATTACTGCAACACCTCCTGCAATTTTTGCTAAACGTTCTTGTAATTGTTCTTTGTCATATTCACTTTGTGTTTCAGTAATTTGAGTTTTTATTTGATTTACTCTTTCTTCAATTAATTTTTTATCTCCTGCTCCATCTACTATAATTGTATTTTCTTTTTGTACTTTTACTTGTTTTGCTCTACCTAATTGTTCTATTGTAGTATCTTTTAATTCTAGTCCTAAGTCTGATGTAATAACTTCTCCTCCTGTTAATATGCTTATATCTTCAAGCATAGCCTTTCTTTTATCTCCAAATCCTGGCGCTTTTACAGCTACAACATTTAGAACTCCTCTTAATTTGTTTAATACTAATGTAGATAATGCTTCTCCTTCGATATCATCACAAATTATTACTAATTTTCCTGATTGTTGCATTAAGTTTTCTAATAAAGGTAAAATTTCTTGAATATTACTAATCTTTTTATCTGTAATTAAAATATATGGATTATCTATAACTGCTTCCATTTTCTCTGTATCTGTTACCATATATGGTGAAACATAACCTTTATCAAATTGCATACCTTCTACTACATTTAATTCTGTATTTGATGTTTTTGATTCTTCTATTGTAATAACTCCATCTTTTGATACTTTTTCCATTGCATCAGCAATTAGTTTTCCTACCTCTTCATTATTTGCAGATATACTAGCAACTCTTGCTATATCTTCTTTTCCATTAACTTCTGAACTAATTTCTCTTAATCCTTCAACAGCAGTGTTAACAGCTTTGTCAATTCCTCTCTTTATAGCCATAGGGTCTGCTCCTGCTGCTACATTTTTTACTCCTTCTTTAATCATACTTTGAGCTAAAACAGTAGCAGTTGTAGTTCCATCACCTGCAACATCATTTGTTTTGGTAGAAACTTCTTTTACTAAACGAGCTCCCATATTTTCAAATTTGTCTTCTAATTCTATTTCTTTTGCTATTGTTACACCATCATTTGTAATTAGTGGAGCTCCAAAGCTCTTGTCTAATACTACATTTCTTCCTTTTGGTCCTAATGTAACTTTTACTGTATCAGCTAATTTATTAACACCTTCTAATAAAGATTTTCTTGCATCTTCTCCAAATCTAATAATCTTTGCCATTTTTTATCATTCCTTTCTTTTTTATTCTACTATTGCTAATATATCTTCTTGTTTTACTATTATGTATTCTTGACCTTCATATTTTACTTCTGTACCAGAATATTTACTTACAATTACATTGTCTCCTTTTTTCACTACAACTTCCTCTATTTTTCCGTCAACTTTTTCTCCTGGTCCTACTTCTATTACTTCGGCAATCTGTGGTTTTTCTTGAGCATTTCCTGCTAATATAATTCCACTTTTTGTTTTTTCTTCGCCTTCTTTCATTTTTATTAATACTCTACTACCTAATGGTTTAATCATTTTACATTACCTCCTTTGGTTATTAGCACTCTTGTTTAGTGACTGCTAATAATTTATACCCATTTTATTTAAATGTCAATACCTTTATTATAATTTTCACACAAAGTTCACATATCTATTTTATGCATCATATATGTGATATATTACTTCATGTACAAAGTAATTTCATTTTTCTTCTTATTAATAAATTCTCTTGCTTTTTTACTATTTAATAAATATAATATATATATGAAAAAATTAATTGTAGATAAAAAATATAATGAAAAAAAATTAAATAAATTTTTATTAGATAATATTCCATATTTAACATCTAATTTATTTTATAAAACACTTAGAAAAAAAGATATAAAAATAAATGGAAAAAGAATAAACAACAATGTAACCGTTTTTAGCGGTGATGAAATCTTAATTTATATTCCAGATAATTTATTAAAACCAAATTTAAAATTAGATGTTTTTTTTGAAGATGAAAATATCTTAATTATAAATAAACCTTATCAAATTGAAGTTACTGGAGATAATAGTTTGACATACTTTGTGCATAAACAATACAAAGACTGTAATTTTAAACCAATGCCATGTCATAGAATTGATAGAAACACCACTGGATTGGTTTTATTTGCAAAAAATGAACAAAGTTTAAATATTCTTTTTGATAAATTTAAAAATCATGAAATAGAAAAACATTATTTAGCGTTAGTTTATGGCATTCCAAAAGAAAACTACAAAAAATGTGATGCTTATTTATTTAAAGATACAAAAAAATCTACTGTATATATTAATGATAACTTTAAAAAGGGATATCAAAAAATAACTACTATTTATAATGTTTTAAAAAGAAAAGATGATAATACATGTATTTTAGATGTTGAAATTCCAACTGGTAGAACACATCAAATTCGTGCTCATTTAGCTTATATGGGATATCCTATAATTGGTGATGGAAAATATGGAATAAATGAAATTAACAAAAAGTTTGGTAAAAAATATCAGATGCTTTGTAGTTATATTATTAAGTTTGATTTTAAATCAGATGCTGGTATTTTAAATTATTTAAATGGTGAAAAGTTTATATTAGATACAAACCTATTAAAATAAGTTTGTATCTTTTTTTAATTAACATATCTTCATCAACATGCTAATCTATAATTTCTTCAAAACGGTATTTTTGATTTACCTCTGGATATTTTTCATGGTCTACTTCAGATAAAAACATTTCCAATGGTCTTGCATAAATTCCATCCTTATGATTTGTTTTCCCCTCATTATCCATACAACGATAAACAACTAATTTTTCTCCTGTTTCACTATGCTCTGCTACTGTAATTACAAAAGCTCTTGTTCCTTTAAAATGTCTCCACATTGTAAAAGGTTTTACTATTCTTTCTTTCATATACTTTCTCCTTTTTATACTTTTTATTAATTTAAATTATACAATATCTTTTTATAAAAAGATACTAAAATTTTAATATCTACTTAAAACAGTTTACTATTTGGACCTAATGTCATTAGATGAAATAATATTATTTTTGTTATAAAAAATTATAAAAATATTTCTGTTATGTCATTTTCCTAGATATTTTTCGAAAATATTGAAGATTTATAATATATATAATATAATTTTTGTAGATTAACGATTTATATTTTATTTTGGAGGTTATTCTATGAAGGTTGAAATAGATATTGATAATATTGTACCAAATTTGGACAAAACATCTCTAGATGAATTTATAACAAAAGATAAAGATAAAAATAAATATAATGTAATTTTAGATACAGATACATATAATGAAGCTGATGATCAATTTGCATTGTCATATTTATTAAAAAGTCAAGAAATATTCAATATTGAGGCTATAACAATTGCACCTTTTAAACATTCAAAATGGCAAAAAACAGTTTCTGAGTCTATAGATGCAAGTTATAATGAAGCATGTAAAATATTTGATTTATTAGACTTTATAGAAGCAGTAAAAGTAGTTTTCGAATCCAAAGTTAGACTTACTATTCTCCCCTGCTCTCCTATAACCTCTAATCTAATGACATCAATATACGAATTAGAAAGCGAACTAAAAGGCAAAAATAAGTTATGTGATTATTTATGTTATAGATTTTATAATAGATCTCATGGTCCTACAAAAAGGTGGCCATTATGGGATATTAGTGTAATTGCATATATGATAAATAAAAATTGGTTTAATACAATTGATATTAGTTGCCCTCTTATAAACAATGATAATACTTTTAAATTTACTAAAAATAGACACAATATTAAATTTGTTAATTATTTAAATGCAAACGAAATATTTAAAGACTTGTTTGAAAAATTGACAAGTGATAATATTTGATTCATTATGATACTTTTATTTGTTAAAATGTATAAAAAAGGAAGGATATAAATGAAAAATATAGAAATTAAATTAGAAAAAGAAAATAATGATTTTTTTAGAGATTGGATTATAAAAGAATGGCAGCATCATAATACAGTAGATACAATATACCAATTAAGAATAATAAAACCAGAAGAATTAAAATTTAAAGAAAATGAAGAATATTATAAAATTTTATATAACAATAAAATGGTTGGATTTATTGGAATTAAAAATTATGAAAAAGAAATATATTTATATAGATTTTTTATAGATGAAAAATATAGAAATAATGGTATTGGTACTATTGCACTAAACCAAATAATAGAATTGGCCAAAGATCAAAATAAAGATGTTTCATTAGAAGTAATTGGAGAAAATATTGCTAGAGATTTATATGAAAGATTAGGATTTAAAACTCATTACAGAAGAATGATATTAAAAATAAATGATGATATATACGAAAATTAGGAGAAAATATGAAGTAGATTTAGGATATGGATAATTTTGAATTACAAGATTTTAATAAAAGGATAGGATTAATACAATATTTAGTATTTCATCATTTTTAAGAAAATTATATATGTTAAAATTGAAATAGTTGTATAACAATAAGACAATGCTTAGCTGGCATTGTTTTTATCATTTTTATATAAAAAATAAAAACTCATGAACAACTAAGTCTGTAAGTTGATTTCAAATGGAGCGAACGTCGTAGTTATCTACAACTTTTGGGCTCTAATAACGATTAATACAAATATCAATCAATTTATTAAAGTATATCATATTTTTGATAAATTACAATAAATTTATAACAAAAATTTATAAAAAACCAAAAATGATTTCAACTAAATCTCAATAATAAATATAGAAATAGCTTCGCTACCAATTGGTAGCGAAGCTGAAGAAATCATTTATAAGAACCAGTTTTTACCAGTCTTTATAAATTCTCTCCTGTTCGCAAAGATAGGCCATAAGTGGGACAAGGTCAATGGGGTTCTCTGAATTGTCAAAACTTCCAACCAGTTCAAGTAAACTCTCTGCTGTTAATTCGTTTGTAGAAGGATATCGAATTACTGTACTCCAAGATACCAGAGAGTTTCCACTTTTAAGCATAATCTCAAAATTATCATCTTGTGTATAGCAATATTCCGTATATCCAGCTTTCCACCTTTTAACATCATATCCCTTTGCAACAAGCATTTCTGGTGTATAAAGCACCAATTCACTGTCTAAATTGACAGCTGTAATGTCGCCGACTAATTTGGCTATTTTTACTAAAAGTTGCACAAATTTGTCCTTGTATGCCTGGATATTTTTTTCTTTACAATTCGGAGCTTCTGGTTCCGTTTCTGAACAGAAATTGAGATCATATGTCCAAACCGTATTAGTATAGCTGTGCCCACAATAATGTTCTTCAAGTTGCTTGTTTCGAATTGCTTTAAGATGATAACCATTACTGTGGTGAGACCCTTGACCAATCCACACTCTACCGCAGTCGTCTAACTTCTCGGAATAGTATTTAGCCCATAAGCGGGTACCAAACCGCTCATTTGCTACTGGTTTTGCTAAAGTTACATTAAGTGTTTCCATAATTATTTTATCTGAAATATTAACATTTAATGGATAAAATAACTTAATGCTATTTCCTAGCCAGCAAGTCCACAGACCTACAATTCCATTTGTTGTTTCAATAACCATGTTCCATCCAATTTGCATAATCAAATCCTCCTAATTAGTGTTGTATTTTTCCTCCTGTGAAAGCAAGGAAATGTTATAGAGTAGCATGTGCTAACTAACTATATTATATAATAATTTTACATAATTTTCAAGTTTTTATAAACGTTAAAATTATTTTAATTCATGATATTAAATAAATACAATGCCACTTTATTTTGTTTTGTTGTTTCCATTTCCATAATTTTAGCCATTATAAACATTACCATCTTGTATTTAGCAAAATTTATTAAAGTATTTCTATATTCCTCATCTACTTCTTTTAGCATAGTATCAAATTTCTCATACATTTCAGTTTTGTTATATAATATATTAGTCCAATCGCTTGTAGTTAAGCATATACATAATCTTAATTTATCTTTTATATTCATATCTTTAATTATATTTATTACATTTTTAACTTTATCTTCTTCCATAACTTTTTCCTCATTATTAAAATCTGGTATCATTATTTTTCTTTTTACTCTTTGTTTGCTTGTTTTCATCTGGTATAGTTACTCTTCTAGCAATATTATTTGCAATTTCATTATCGTTGTTGTCAAATATACCATTTTTGTATAAATCATCACTAACAATCTTATAGTTATTATCTTTATCATAGCAAATCCTTTTGTGAAAATGGCTCATAATACTATGCCAAAAATCTTTGAATTTCTGCAATTCTTGTTTTATCTTCTCTTTTTCAGCTTGTAATTTTCCTATAATTTTATCTTTGGTAGATAGTTCGTTTTTCAAATCTCCAATTTCATTATCTTTTAGTTCCATTTCGTATTTTAGGGAACGATTTTCTTTTCTTCTTTATATTCTTGTACTTCAAAAGCACCGTTAATGTAAGCCTTTTTTATTCTCTCTAGTTTTACTTTTTGCTCATTGATTTCCTTTTCTAGTTGTTCTTTAGGTTCATCAAATTTTTGCTTTATCATAGGCAAGAAAAATTGATTTACAACAGAATCATATTCTATTAGTTCGCTAATGAAATGATTGAAATAGTCATTTATAATCTTTTCTTTAAATTCAATTTTACAATCATTACAATAGTAGTAGAAATAAGTATTGCCATTTTTCTTTGTAGTAGCTTTACCACCTAAAACTCTGCCACATTTAGGACATTTTAATTTTTGTAAATATAAATAAGTTAATGTTCTTTTATAACTTCTTGAATTTTTCTTTTTCTGTACTTGGCAATCTGCCCACATTTCTTTTGATATAATAGGATCGACCACATTTTCATAGTAAGTAGGGTGTTTAGTTTTCTTACCATGAACAAAATCTCCTTTATATATTTCATTTTCTAAAATACCCACAATTGTTGAATCTCGCCAATTATCTTTTCCTAAAACATGTTCTTCATTTAACACATTACTTATTTTCTTATATGATAAACCATTGTAGTACATATCGAATATTCTAATTACAATATCTTTAGTAGAATAGTCAATTACTAATTTTTTATCTTCTCTTTTATAACCTAATGGAGCAACATGAGGAATATGTCCTTGTTTTATTGCACCTGCTAAACCTATCTTTGTTCTTTCGCTAGTTCTCTCAATTTCATTTTGGCTAACACTCATTAAAAGTCTTGAAATCATCTTACCATTTGCACTTGTAGTATTTACTTCATCATTTACACAATCTAAATAAGCATTGTTTTCATCCAAAAATGTCATTAAATTTTCCCAATCATAAATACTTCTTGTTATTCTGTCTAATTTTAGAGCAACAATAGTATTTATTTTTTTAGCCTTTATATCATTTTTTAATCTTTCAAATTCTGGTCTATGGTTACCAGTTTTAGCACTTATTCCAGCGTCTTCGTAATAATCTATTATTTCATAACCTTTAAATTTACAAAAAGACTCTAATCGTTCCTTTTGCTCTGGCAAACTAAATCCGTTCTCTAGCTTGATCCTCTGTTGAAACTCTTAAATATAACCCACATTGTTTCTTTTCTCCGTTCAATTTTCAAACCTCCAATCTAACAAAAAAGAGACATCAAAGTACAATACGAGTACTACTGACATCTCTTAAATCCATTTATCATAAACTAAAATACAATAATGCAATATAATATAATTTTTTCAAAGTACTCATAAACATATAGCTTTTGACGGACAGCTATACATAATTTATTGTCTATACTATATCACGATTTAAAGAAATGTCAATTATTTACAATTATATGTTTTTCAAATATTCTTCTAACTCTGATAATTTAATCTTTTTAGTTAAGTTAGAAATATACACATCATTTGAATAATTGAAGACCAAAAAAGTAATATTTTTAATAATCACTCTATGTGGCTCAATATATGTAAGATTAGTTCTCTCTAATTTTCTAATACTACCATTAATAAAGGTAGGAGTAACTTTTGAAAACTCACATATAAATTCAAGTCTTTGTTTTAGACATTCCTCAAATTCTAGTTCTTGCTTAATTATCTTCATATCAAGCACCATCCTTTCGTTTGGATGATTTTATATTGTTTTTAGACAACAAAAAAATCAACCAGATTTTGTTTTCTGATTGATTTTTGTATCAATTCTGTTCAATTTAGTTCGAACAGAAACGTCGTTGGAGCGAAGCACATACAAGTTACGAACTAAGTTCTCTTTCTAAAAACATTATATAGTAATTCCCATATTTTTTCAAGGAAGTATGGGAATTTTTTGTAATTTATAGTATAATTTTGTTAGTTAATTTTACAGGAGGTATTTTATGTACGATTATGTATTACAATATGGATTTGATACTGAATCTAAATATTATATTCAAAGTATTAAAGATTATTTAAAAAATAATAGGATTATAGATAGAGAAAGAAATTGGTTGCCACATATAACTATTGATTTATATAATTGTAAAAATGAAAAAGAATTTATTGATAAATTAGATGTAATAGTAGAAAAAATTAGCGTTTTTAATATAGAATTTAAAAATTTGAATACTTGTAATAATGAAACATTATATATTGAACCATATAATAAAGAAATTTTAATGGAATTAAATAATTATATGTTAGAAAAAAGAAGAGAAAGAAAATATATACCTCACGCTACACTTTGTACAAGCGATACATTGGATAAATCTATTCAGTTAGCAAACCAAAAATTTAATCCATTTATATCAATGATAAAATATATATGGGTTTATAACAGAGATATGCAATTAATAAAGGAATATAATTTAAAATAATAAGGAATATCAAAGGAGTAATAAATGAGTAAGATATGGAAAAAAACAGAAAATAAAATATTAATTATACTATTATTATTTAGTATATCAATTGGATTATGGAATAATTTTAGACAATTATGGATGCAAGATAATGGACTTGACCCAACACAAATAAGTAGAATTTTAAGTTTTGGAACATTATCCTGTGTAATTGGTATATTAATTTTTTCAAAATATATAAAATTAAATAAGATAAAAAATTTTATAACAATTGCTTTACTAATTAAAATAATAAATTTAGTTATATTATTTTTTATAAATAATACAAATTTAGGTTCATTTATTAATTTATCTATTATAATTGATATAATCATAGAACGATTAATAATTATTAGTATTTATCCATTAATTGTTACGATTAAGAAAAGTAATACTTTATATAGTAAGAGAAAGTTAGTAGAATATACCGGTCGAGATTTAGGAGTTTTAATAGGTGGATTTGTAATTGGAAAAACAATATTAGGAATAGTATTTAATTATAATTTATGTTTATTAATTTCAATTATATTTTCCGTTATATCATTAATAATTCTATCTAATGTTAAACTAGAAAGTGTTGAGACAAAAACTTCGAATGAAAATATATTTAAATATATTTTTACAAATAAATTTAGAACAACTTATATTATATATTATTTAATAGGACAAGTGGCATATTCTACTGCACTGGGATTAAAAATGCTAACCCTAACTAATTATTTAAATTTTACAGATAGTGCAGCAACAAAGTATTTTTTAATTATAGGAATACTTGCTGATATAATAGGAATAATAGTTCTTAAATTTCTTACTCCAAAAAACGATTACATTACAATAACTATAAAGTTTGGAATAAGATTTTTAGGCTATACTCTAGCATTTTTATCAAATAATATTGTGGTTGTAATATGTGCAATATCTTGGTCTTTACTAGTTTCAACGGCATATGAAAATGTTACAGATGCACCTTATATTAATAGTATCGAACTTGATAAACAATTAGCATATACTAATTTAAGATATATGGTTGGTTCATTAGGAGAAGCAATTGGGACATTTTTATGTGGAATCATGTATGCTATTGGTTTAAGATATATGTTTGGACTATCTGCCTTCTTTATGTTAGCACAATTAACATTAGCGTACATATTAATTCATCAAAGAAGAATGTTAAATATAAAATAAAGATTGTTATTAAAGGGTATGGGAATTTCCATAATAGAATTTGTATGGGAGTACAAATTCAGTGCTGGCTAGACAAGAATATTACTCCCAAATTAAGAAAAACATAAAAAGAGGATTAAATTATTTTGATAATTTTTTCCTCTTTTTTAAAGATTATTTATATAAAAACATATTCATTTAAGACAATTTCTTCTGCTGTATTTTTGTAATTGTTCATTAATTTTGTCCATTCTAATGGATTTAATTCTTTGTTTTTTTCAGATAGTCTTTCATCATTTTTAATATAATTTCCCATTAGTTCTTCATAATAATTCTCACAAGAATCACTGACTAAAAGAAGATGATGAGTTAATTTATTTGTCATCAATAATGTTTCATAAAGTGCTTGCTTGTTTTGGGCAATAAAGTGTAATCTTAATATTCCATATCTTCCAAGCCTTCCATAATTTTCGCCTTTTTCTAAATATAAATCTGGTAATAAATAATCTCCTTTTCTTGTATAAGTAACTTTCATTTTTATCATTCCTTTCTTCTTTAAATAGTGTTAATTAATTCATTTTTCGGCACTAATCTTGGCACTAATATTAAAATATCTTTAATAACATTTCCTTCAGTATATGGACAACTAACAATGCCGTCTATATATAAATGCTCTTGTGATTTTGAAATAAATTCTTCTAAAAATTTATTAGAATATTCTTTGTTTTTCATTTTCTTAATTGATAAAATATCATAATTCGATTCCATATTTTTTAACTCAATTTCGTTAATTTCTTTATGAAATTTAATTCCAATATTATTATCATTTATAATTGTATTAAGATATTTTAAATATTCTTTACAGCTTTTAGTTATAAATTCATCTGTGAATTTTATATCTTTAATTTCAATATTGTAGTTTTTATCTCGCTTAATTTCTATCATAGATATAAGCCTATGAATCATATCTCTTTTAGACTCTCTTGATAACAAATCATAAAGAAAAGCAAATCCAATATTTTTTATATTAGTAAAAAATAAAGTGTTATTTTTCTCAGTACAACCTAATTTTTTAACAAGTTCTACAGTATATTCTTTAGAATTATTATCTGGATCAAGTCTTACTTTCTTTTGATTTAGTTTATCGATTTCCTTTTTGATAACATCATTTTTATGATTGATTGTTTCGACATCTAAATTAGAACTTAAATATAAATCTACTAATCTTTTTTCCTGTAATTTTAATTTTTCGATTGCTTTTTCTATATCTTTTACATCATCACTTTTGGTAGAATTACAAGTTATAATTTCATTATCCATAGAAAGCATAAATAGTGTTAATTCTTCTAATACTTGTTTTAATTTTGTTTCTATTTTTTCAGTATTATAATGAAGTCCAAATCCACTACAATTATGATTTTTACATCTTAAATGGTAATAAACTTTTTGCTTTCCGCTAGGATATTTAAAAGATTCTGATGATGACATTATCTCACCACAAATAGGACATTTTACTAAACCAGAAAACAAATGAATATATTCTCCATAGTTAGAATGTTTGTTTTTTACTAAAACATTTCTAGTAGCATTCCATGTTACTTCATCAATAATTGGTTCACAATAATTTTCAACTCTTAAAATATCTTGTGATTTTCTTTTGTACTTTCCATATTCAAAGATACCAATATAAATAGAATTAGTAAGTATTTTATAAACTCTATCAGATTTCCATTTTCCTTGTTTTAGATACGCATTATTGTCTTTCATAATAGTAGCAATACCTCTTGTAGAATTACCTTGTTTGCATAATTCAAATATTTCTTTTACAACTTCAGCCTCAATAGGTTCTACTTCTAAATGACCTGTTTCCTTATTTCTAATATAGCCATAAGGTGCTTTGCTAGGATGAATACGTTCTAATGCCATTTCTTCCATAGCACGTTTAGTTCTTGCTCCAATTTCTTTTCTTTCTCTTTGACCAAATACTAAATTCATTCCAAAAATCATTTCACCATTAGCAGTAGATACATCATAAGGTTCGAGCATTAGTTCTATTTTTACATCATGTTCTTCACAATAATTAAGTAGCCAAAAGCCATCATAATTATTACGAGTAAGTCTATCAACTTTAATTGCAACTAATTTATCAATCTTTTTAGATTTAATATCTTTTAATAATCTTTGCATTTCGGGTCTCATCAAATCTTTTCCAGAATGTCCAGCATCATTATAAACATCAACAATATCATATTCATTCTTTTCACAATATTCTTTAATCATTCTAAG
>JABLTO010024315.1_pt1 | contig 116751 bp, 85 predicted proteins | sample 7160091 | NCBI WGS metagenome assembly JABLTO01 (sample SAMN14651225, study PRJNA627086) | human gut metagenome | isolation source: feces | host: Homo sapiens | reverse complement strand
CGGGGCCGCCACCCATGCCGCCACCGCCGCCGGGACCGCCGCCCATGTTGCCGCCCATACCGGGGAACATCATGGTGTTATCGCTGCTGACAAGCTCTGCGTAGACAACGTCGCCCTCGTTTAAGCCGGATTTTACCTCGACAAAGCTTTCATTTTGCAGACCCAGCGTGACTTTAACGGTTTTGTAACCCTCCGGGGCGCTGTCGCCCTCTTCGGTTTTATCGCCTTTGACATAGACGGTGTCGCCGCGGTTTACGGCGGTTGACGGAATCACAATGACGTTTTCCGCTTTTTCTACCGTAATGGTCGCGTCAATGTTCATGCCGGGCAGAATATTATCGTCAACGTCTTGAAGCCGTACCTTAACCGGATAAGTGGTAACGCCGTTTGTGCCCACGGTGCCGTTGACGCTGACGTTTTCAACCACGCCGGTATAGGCGTGACCCTCGACTGCGTCGGCGGTGACCTCTACGGTCTGCCCCACGGTGATCTTTTTCACATCCAGTTCATCCACATCCAGCTGAAAGCACAGGCTGCTCATGTCATAAATCACGGCAAGCACATTGGAGTCGCTGCTCGATGTCCCCATCTCAATTTTTTCGCCGGTTTTTTTGTTTTTGGTTACAACCGTTCCGGCAATCGGGGCGGTGATGGTATAATCCTCTAATTGGGTGAGTACCTTATCGCGGGCAAGCACGGCGTCATCCAAAGAAAGCTTTGCATTGAGCACGGTAGACGCGCTGCTGTCATCGATCTGCTGCAGTCTCGCCCGTTCCTGCGAGAGCTGTGCCTCACGGACGGAGAGCTGCGCCGTGCTGAGCTGTGAATCCAGATTGTCGGATTCGATCACGGCAACGATACTGTTTTCCAAAACCTGGTCGCCGGCGTCAATATCCACCGAGGAGATGGTGCCGCCGACCTTTGCGGTAATGCTGACGGAATCGATCGGCGAGAAGGTGCCGACATCGTTGCAGGCCATGCCGTTGATCATTGCGGTTGCACTGTCACCGGAGGAGAGCGCACCGGGGTTTGCCGCCTGAATGGTCACATAGCGAATCCGCATATAACCGTTGGTGGATTCTCCGGCGTTGCTGACGGCGGTAACCGTTCCGCCAAGCCGCGTTCCGGTGCCGACCAGCGTAAGCGAGGCGTCCATGCCAGGCGTGATGGAGGCGGCGTCCGCCTCGTTAAAGGGGATCCGGATTTCCATATAAGAATCATTGACAACGTCCGCAATTTTTGTGCCGACATTGACGGTGTCGCCGTTCTTTACATAGACTTCGCTGACCCGTCCGGCAATGGAAGAGCGAATGTATAAATCGTTAAAGTTATCTAAAATATCCTGATAGCTTTGCTGCGCTTTTTGCAGCGAAACGTCCGCGCTCTCCTTTGAAATTTTCAGCGTCTGGCTGTTATGGGAGCTCAGCGCGTCGTTATAGTTTTGCTGCGCCTTTTGAATGGCAAGGTTTGCGCTGGACAGAGAGGTTTGCACCGTACTGGAATCGATATTGTACATGGTCTGTCCCTTTTCTACGATATCGCCCTCCTCAAACGGGGCGTCCAAAATTTCGCCGGTGACAAGGGGAACAATGGAATATTCCGCATTGGGTTCTACCACGGCGCTGCCGGTCACGGTGGAGGCAATATCCTGTCTTGTGGCGGTCACTTCATTAAAGTTGGCGCGGTCTGCGTTTTTCTTCTTGCCGCCCTGAACGAGCAGAACCAGAGCGATCACAAGAATCAGCAAAAGCAACCCGGACAGAATCTTATGCCGTTTCATAAACTTCAGAACCGGGGTAAATACGGTGACGGACCATTTTTTTACGGTGCGCCAAAAGGCAGATAGAATTTGTTTGAGTTTGTTCATGTTCCTGTCTCCTATTCCTTATGTAGTCTCTTGCCTGATATTCTCTAAACGATTTTAGCATAGGAATATTAAAATTTCATTAAGAAAAAAAAGAATTATTTCATCAGCTGTTTTTGCTGTTCTTCGCAGATGGTGGTCAGTTCCTCCAAAAGCGTCAGAAACTGTTCTGTTTTTTCCTTTCCGAAACGGTCAAGACAGACCATACAGTTTTGATAAATGCTTTCTCTGCCGCGCATCAGCGCCTCTTTTCCGGCATCGGTGAGGGAAATCATCGGCTGCCGCCGATCCTCACAGTCGATGGTGCGCGTGATATACCCTTTTTCTTCAATACTGTTCATCGTTTGTGAAATGGCGGATTTGCTGACTCCCAAGGCTTCACTCAGCCCGGCGGTGTTAATTTTTTGCTTTTTTTCCTTTAAAATGGCAATGGTTTGCATCGCAAAAAATTCCGGCTTGCTGATTGCCATAAGATGGACGTGCTGCGTCATCAGCCGATGCAGCCGATCCCCGATGGTATAAAATTTGTCCGCGAAACTGTAATCCATAATGCGGCCTCCTCAAAACAAATATTTCGTTAAGGTTCTTAATCATTTTAGCACTGAACAACATGACCGTCAATGGAAGAATGCACGAAATCACTGCCGCTTTTTAAAAAATTTCCTACAATTTGATAAAAGATGAAAAAAATACTTGCAAAATATGGGGATAGAGGATATAATCATAGAGTACGATTGGAAAATGAATTTTATGTGCGAGGAGGGATATTATGAACGAACAGATGATGGCAAACATTTCTCCGATTTTAATGATGGTACTTTTGCTGGCGGTATTTTATTTTATGCTGATTCGCCCGCAGAAAAAGAAGGAGAAAAAGCTGCGGGAGATGATCGCTGCGCTGCGTGTCGGTGACGAGGTGGCGTCGATCGGCGGTATTCATGGCAAAATTGCCAGAATTAAAGACGATATCTTTATTCTGGAATCCGGTGTCGGTACCACAAAGTCCTATATTTCGATTGAGCGCAGCGCAATCAGCCGCCTGATTAAAGAGGGAACCGGCAAAGGCAGCAAGGAAGACGATGTTGCACCGCTCCCCGATGAGGCAGAGGCAGGAGATGCGGCAGAGTAATCCCTGCACGGAAGGCAATGCAAAAAAGTGATGCTTTTGCAAAATGGGGCATATCGGGATGACGTCCCGGATACAGGCTCTGTCATAACCGTCTGTTTCTTTGCATACATTGTATTGTGAAGAAATGGAGGGGAAAATAATGACAAAGGAAGCATCAGCAGAAAGGGTACAGCCGGATATTGCGTTTCTTTGCATCAATACGGTGCTTGCCTTTTTGATGACCGGTATTTTATTGCTGGTTGCGGCCGCGGCCGCAACCTATTTTGCACTGTCTGAGTCTGTAACGGACGGAATCGTAATGGTTCTTACCGGGTTTTGTGTGGCTCTGGCCGGGTTTCGCGCCGCGGGTCATGCCGGCAGACAAGGGCTGCTGCAGGGCATGCTTGCCGGCGTAATTTACATGGCGTTTTTGTATCTGGCGGGATCCTTGATTTTTGGTGAGTTTTCCTTCCGGACGGCAACGCTGCTATCCTTGCTGATCGGCATCAGCTGCGGTGCGATCGGCGGTGCTTTCGGCGTAAGCGCCGGCACAAAAAAGAAAAGAAAACGTTAATCGGCACACGGGTGCCGAAGCAAAGGAGAGTGTCAAAATGAAGAGAATTAAGACTTTAAATGAAGCAACTTTGAAAAAGAGCGCTGCAAAGGGCGGCTGCGGAGAATGTCAGACTTCTTGTCAGTCCGCTTGCAAAACTTCTTGCACCGTAGCAAACCAGAAGTGTGAGAGAGCGTAGGCTTTAAACAAAAAATGAGAGTCGGGCGCCCTGGTTACGGGCGTCCGCTTTTTATGCGGAATACGAAAAAAGAAAGAGGATTTCTATGGTTCATACATTTCATATGAAGGATCGGTACATCGCGCTGGATGTCAACAGCGGCTGCGTTCATGTATTGGACAAGCTCTGCTATGACGTGATTGAGGGCTTGAACCGGGCGGAAAAAACGCCGGACGACGTTGCTTTTTCCTGGGTTCTTGACCGGTTTCATGACGCATACAAAGAGGAAGATTTAAAAGAGGCCTGGGAGGATATTTGCGAGCTTTATCAAAAGGATCAGTTGTTTTCCAAAGACGACTACATCGATATTGCAGGCAATATGAAACGCAACTCGCCGGTGAAGGCGCTTTGCCTTCATGTGGCGCATGACTGTAATCTGCGCTGCGCCTACTGCTTTGCCGATGAGGGGGCTTACCATAAGCGCCGCGAGCTGATGAGCGCCGAGACGGGAAAGCGGGCGATGGACTTTTTGATTGCACAGTCAAAGGGAAGACGCAATCTGGAGGTTGACTTTTTCGGCGGCGAGCCGCTGATGAATTTTAACGTGGTTAAAGAGGTTGTGCAGTACGCCAGAGAGCAGGAAAAGATTCATGATAAGAACTTTCGGTTCACCATTACCACCAACGGCGTGCTGCTCAATGACGAGAATATCGATTTTATCAATCGGGAGATGTCCAATGTGGTGCTGAGCCTGGACGGACGGAAGGAAACCAACGACCGTGTGCGCTGCCGGATTGACGGGAGCGGATCGTACGACAGCATCGTACCGAAGCTGATTCGCGTTGCGGAAAGCCGAAACCAGGATCGCTACTATGTGCGCGGCACCTTTACGCGGTATAACCTTGATTTTGCGGACGATGTTCTGCACCTGGCCGATTTGGGATTTAAACAGACGTCGGTCGAGCCGGTTGTCAGTGAGCCGGATGCGCCCTATGCTCTGCGTGAGGAGGATCTGCCGAAAATCTATGCCGAGTACGAAAAGCTGGTTGACGCATATTTGGAGCGGAAAAAGGAAGGCAGAGGATTTAATTTCTTCCATTTTATGATTGACCTGGATCAGGGGCCTTGCGTCATCAAACGGCTATCCGGCTGCGGCGCAGGGTGTGAATACCTGGCGGTTGCACCGAACGGCGATGTTTATCCCTGTCACCAGTTTGTGGGCAACGAGGCTTATAAGATGGGTACCATCGAGGATGATTCTGTCAATATGGAGCTGCGAAAGACCTTTGAGTCCTGTAATGTATATACAAAGCCGAAATGCCGCGAATGCTTTGCAAAATTTTATTGCAGCGGCGGCTGTATGGCAAATGCCTGTCTCTTAAACGGTGACATCAATGAACCGCATGAGATGAGCTGCAAATTACAGAGAAAACGGGTGGAGTGCAGCCTTTATGCCAAGGCGGTTGAGGCGGAACTCGGCCTTTGACGCGGCCCGATAAAGACGGATAGGAGGATTGCAAAATGGATGCAGAATATGAGGCAGAGAAACAAAATGCGGTGACGGTTACGTTTCAGGACATCGTAAAGAACAAGGAAATTAAAACATACCTGGAAATGGGCGATAAATACTTAGGAACCTTGGGGCTTACCAACCACTCTCTGCTGCATGCACAGCGTGCGGCAAAGGTGGCGCATGATATCCTGACTGCATTGCATTTTGATAAAAGAACGGCCGAACTTGCGCGGATTGCAGGCTATATTCACGATATCGGCAATGTGGTAAATCGGATCGATCACGCGCAGAGCAGTGCGGTGATTGCGTTTCAGATTCTGACCCGTATGGGAATGGAACCCAGAGAAATCGCAAAGGTGATTGCCGCCATCGGCAACCATGATGAGGGAACGGGAACGCCGGTCAACCAGGTGGCAGCCGCCTTGATTCTGGCCGACAAATCAGACGTGCGCCGCAGTCGGGTGCGCAACCGTGACCGCTCGGCATTTGATATCCACGACCGCGTCAATTATGCCGTGACGCAGTCGGACATTGCGGTCTGCAATGACAAGGTGATTCGGCTGAAACTTACGATTGACAACGAAATCTGCTCTGTAATGGATTATTTTGAGATCTTTTTAACGCGTATGGCAATGTGCAAACGGGCGGCGGACTTTTTGGGCACCGGCTTTGAACTCTTTATCAACGAAACCAAGCTCGCCTGAAAAAGACAATCTCTGGCATCCTGTGGCCGTTGTGTTTAAATATATTTAACATTTTGCGCGAAACGCTTGACTTGCGCCGCCGATAAGGTTATAATAAGGCGTTGTTATGTGCGGCCGAGGCTTTGATGCCGCGGTTTGAGAAACGGGGTGGGAGACGCATGGTGAAAAAACACAGAAAAGGCAGACTGGCGATGGCGCTGGTTTTGCTTATGGTGTCATCCCTGCTTTGCTCTCTGGTTTTAAATTATATTGTATCTGCGGCGGAAAACTGCATGGGAGAGCAAGCGCCCGAACTCAATATCATCAGCCGTACCGCATCCATGAGCGTTCCGGCGGAGCCGGAGAGAGGTGCGGTATACCGCGCGGCACCAGTAATCAGCACGGATTCCGCGCAGCGGATGCAAAAAGCAATTCCGTTTTCTGCGGCAGGGTATCTGCCGGCGTGGTTTGCGCCGCGCGACGGCAGAAGAGGGGCGTTCGCCTTTTTTAAGGTTGCCGGGATAGAAGGATTCCCGGATTATGGCATTGTGATGAGGTGTTAGGCGAAGGATGCCGATTTGTAAAATTGTAAAATAATCAATCCGGTCAATAACCGGAAATGGAATTATCATTAAAATAGGGAAGGAAGTACCTAAACAAAGGAGGAAGAAAAGTGTCCAGAAGTTTTGTAAAATTTACGGCAATTATTCTGGTAATTGCAGCACTTCTTTATGTCGGCCTTTACGGTCTTGACATTACGGACAAAGTTCGTTTCCCTGGTATTCTTGACGAAGACGGAATTACCCAGGGTCTTGATTTAAAGGGCGGTACCGTGATTGTGTATAAGGCACAGACGGATGAACCCACCGATGATGAGATGGATACCGTGGTGAGCATGCTGCGGACCCGTTTGGATAGCCAGGGCTACACCGAGGCAACGCTGACCAGACAGGGCAGCGACAAGGTTCGGGTTGAGCTGCCGGACGTACAGGACGCACAAGAGGCAGTCGAAACTCTGGGTGCAACCGCACAGTTAGAGTTCCAGGATCCGAGCGGTAACGTTGTCATGAGCGGCAGTGACGTCAAGAATGCATCGGCAGAGTTTGGCCAGACCGATAAGGGTATGAGCAAAAACTCTTATTATATCAGCCTGGAGCTGACCGATGAGGGCCGCGACAAGTTCGCAGAGGCAACCGGCAGACTGGTCGGCCAGAACATCGCAATCGTGATGGATAACCAGCCGCTTTCCATGCCGAGAGTCAACGAGCGTATCGACAGTAACACCTGTGTGATTACCGGTGAATTTACCGCTGAAGAGGCAAGAAGCCTTGCGGCAAACATCAAATCCGGTAAGCTGCCGTTCTCGCTGGAACAGGTTGAGGTTCGTACCGTCAGTGCAACACTCGGTGACGAGGCACTCTCGAACGCACTGAGAGCCGGCATTATCGGATTGATTCTGGTTATGCTGTTTATGCTTTTAATTTACCGTCTGCAGGGACTGCTCGCAGATATCGCACTGCTTTCCTATCTTGCGATTGTGTTTATCATCTTGGCGAATGTGCATGTAAACCTGACCCTGCCGGGTATCGCAGGTATCATCCTGTCAGTCGGTATGGCAGTCGATGCCAATGTCGTTATTTTTGAGCGTGTCAAAGAGGAGCTTCGTCTGGGCAAGACGGTAAGAAGTGCCGTTGACGCCGGATTTAACCGTGCGCTGACCGCCGTCATTGACTCCAACATTACCACCATTATTTCGGCAGTAATTCTATGGGTATTGGGTACCGGTACCATTAAGGGATTTGGTATCACCTTGTTCATCGGTGTTATCGTATCCATGCTCTCCGCAATCTTTGTTACCAAATTCCTGCTTAAGCAGATGATTGGTATGAATGTGAAAAACCTCTGGCTTTACGGCATTAGCAAGAAAGCGGATGCAGAGTCTATGAAAGGGGGCAAGGCGTAATGTTTAGCATCGTAAAGAATCGTAAAATCTTTTTATCCATTGCGGCTGTCCTGGTTTTGGTTTCGATCGCATCCTTGATCTTCCGCGGATTTAACTTAGATACCGACTTTGCAGGCGGTATGGCGGTAACCTATGAGATTGCAGAGGCATTTACCGTTTCCGATGTACAGGAAATCGTGGATAAGGCGCTGGGTGATTCACAGAGCCCGTCTTCGGTGCAGCAGTCCGGGGATGAAGTTGTCATCAAGTTTGGTTTTGACAACAGTCTTGAAACCGATGAAGAGCGCTCGGACTTCTCTATGAATAAGGTTGCCGCAATCACCAAGGCACTGGAAGAAAAGTACGGCGCTCCCGTTGTAGAAGAGGATAACAACGATGCAGCAGCACAGGAGAACAACGCAGAAAATACGGACGCAGACAGCACCGCTGCAGAAAATCAGGATGCTGCAGCTGCGGATAGCACTGAGGCTGCGGCAGCAGACAATGCCGCAGAGGATCAGGCAGCAACCGTGACCGCCGGCGTTGTTCTGAAGAATCAGGATATCGTTTCGCCGTCCAGCGGCCGCGAACTGGCAAGATCCGCGATTATGATGTCGCTGCTTGCATGCCTTGCAATCCTGCTTTATGTAAGTTTCCGGTTTGAATTTACCTCCGGTGTGGTTGCAGTGCTTGCTCTGGCACACGACGTGTTAATCCTTTTAGGTATTTACTCCTTGCTGCAGTGGTCGGTTGACACCAACTTTATTGCTGCGGTTTTGACGGTTCTGGGTTATTCAATCAATAACACGATTGTCATTATGGACAGAATCCGTGAGAACACCAGACATGCAAGAAAAGAGACTTACGGGGATATTGCAAACAGCAGTATTATGCAGACAATGACCCGTTCGATCAATACGACAGTGACAACCCTGTTGACGATCGGTATGGTCTATATCCTGGGTGTACCGTCGATTCAGGCGTTCTCGCTGCCGATTGTTATCGGTATTGTGATTGGTTTTTACTCTTCTGTATTTGTATCCGGTCCGCTGTGGGCGCTCTGGAGAGATTCTGCAGTCAAGGGAAAGAAAGCAGCTGCAAAATAAGAAAAGCAGATATGACAAAAAAGTCCGGCAGGAAAATCCTGCCGGACTTTTTTTCTGTTTCACAAATACTTTCGCATATGGCCCAGTGCGTTTTTTTCCAGGCGTGACACCTGTGCCTGAGAAATGCCGATTTCCTTTGCAACCTCCATTTGGGTCTTTCCCTCAAAAAAACGGAGGTTTAAGATATGCCGCTCCCGCTGGCCGAGTTTTTTCATCGCCTCTTTTAATGAGATTTTTTCAAGCCAGGAATCATCGATGTTTTTCTCGTCCTTTACCTGATCCATCACAAATACGGCGTCTGCGCCGTCATGATAGACCGGCTCTTGCAGAGAGAGCGGATCTAAAATTGCATCCAGCGCCGTGGCGATATCCTCTTTGGGAACGTCCAGCTCTTTGGCGATTTCTTCAATGCCCGGTTCCCGGCCGGTAGCGGCAGTGATGCGTTCTTTGACCGAGAGCGCCCGATAGGCCGTGTCGCGGATCGAACGGCTGACGCGGATTGGGTTATTATCGCGCAGGTAGCGGCGGATTTCGCCGATAATCATCGGCACCGCATAGGTTGAAAACTTGACGTCATGTGAGGTGTCAAAGTTGTCCAGTGCCTTAATCAGCCCGATGCAACCGATCTGAAACAGATCGTCGGCGTTTTCGCCGCGGTGGTGAAAACGCTGCAGAATGCTCAAAACAAGGCGCAGATTGCCGTAAATAAATTTTTGCCGCGCCTCCATATCGCCGTTTTGAATTTTTTCAAACAGTTCCTTTTTTTCCGCCTCGGAAAGAATCGGTAATTTTGATGTATTGACTCCGCAGATCTCGACCTTGTTCATCATCGCGCTCGCTCCTGTTTCTCTGAAATGGTGGCTCCAATTTCAGTATTGGCAACGCATGATTTTTTATACTGTCGAAGCGGTATAATCCTTGTCGAAACAGGCACGGCTTTTAAAATGCAAAATTTATTTTTGCGTATGACCTAAATGGACGGCTTTTGTCCGATTAAAATTTGTGCTTACAGACAGAGATTCATGATTTCCTTTGGCAATGCGGTAAACATGGTAATATGTTAAGCCGGGGCATTTCAGACGGAATATGTTGTGACGGCAAACTTATGCTTGATTCTCTTCGTTCGTGCGGCAGACGGCAATTACCGCAAGCGTGTCGGCAAGCTGTGTTAAAGCGGCGGCAAAAAGCGCAAGTTCGGCATCGTTTAACTGATTTGCAATGCTGAGCGCTAATGCGTGGATACCGCTGGAAAATGTGTTGGACGGATTCATCCCTATCACCCCTTTTATGATATGACGCAATCAAAAAAAGGGTGCCGATGCACCCTTTTTTTACTCATTTTTTGGTATGAACGTGTCGTAGCGCGAAATAATATCCATAACGCCCGGCGCGTTTTGAAAAAGCTGCGGCGAAGCGGAGGAGGCAACGGCAATGATTTTCCCTATGCCGGCTGCGTGTGCCGCGGCAATGCCGGAGAGTGCGTCCTCAAACACGGTGCAGTCCTTTGGCAAAACGCCGATTTTGGCTGCGGCGCGCCGGTAGATATCTGGGTACGGCTTTCCCGGAAAGCTGCCGTCCTCATAAACACAGTTCTTTTTTTGAAACCAACGGGAGAGCGGAAAGTGCGCAAAGTAAAATTCCAGATTTTTAAGGTCGGAAGAAGTTGCAATCGTGACCGGAATCTGATTTTCTTTTAAGTAGTCCAGATATTCTGCGGCGCCGGGCGCCAAGTGCAGTGTCTTTGGGTCAGAGAGACAGAGACGGCGGTAATGTTCCTCCTTTTCTTCGCCCATTTGTGTCAACTCGTCGTCGGTGGGTTCCCGGTTTAACAAATAGGTCAGAATCAGACGGTTGTTTCGGCCAAGCATGGAAGTCTGAAATTCCTGTTCCGTAACCGGCCGGCCGAGCAGCTGTTCTCCGTATTGCATCCAGGCCTGTTTGTGCTTGGGGGTATCATAAAATAACGTTCCGTTAAAATCGAAAATAACGCCCTGCATAAAATAATGTCTCCTTCCGTTATGCAAAATGCCGGTTTCCAAAGAAACCGGCATTTTTATCATTCTTAAGATCGGTACGTCTGGGTCAGAAACCTTATTTGTCCAAACCGAAACGCTTTCTGAACTTGTCTACACGGCCGCCGGTATCAACCAGCTTCTGCTTACCGGTGTAGAAGGGGTGACAAGCAGAACAAATTTCAATACGAATATCCTCTTTCGTAGAGCCGGTCTCGATGACATTACCGCAGGCGCATTTGATGGTGGTCTGCTTATAATCGGGATGAATACCCTGTTTCACGATGTTTCACCTCTTTCAATCTATAAAGTCAGTCATTGTCATACATGATATACTCACAATGCAAGCGTGAAATATTATAGCATAACAAAATATAAAATGCAAGTTTTTTTTCAAAAAAATCAAATGTTTTTTGAAAATTAGTCGCCAAGGCACATTCCGATGCCGCGTGCAGCGCGGATCCAGTAGCTGTCCTCTTCAACGGCCTTGTTTTTGCCGATGACATTTTCCAGGGAGTCATAGCCAAGCTCTGCACCGTTTAATACAACCATGTTGCCGAACTTGCCCTGCATCAAAAGCTCTACGGCATAGGTACCGTAACGGGTCGACAGAATACGGTCGTTTGCAGTCGGCGTACCGCCTCTCTGTACGTGACCTAAGATGGTAGCGCGGCTCTCTAAACCGGTCAGACGCTCCAGCTGCTCCGATACAACCTCGCCGATGCCGCCGAGACGAATCGGATCCGGGCTGTCTGCTACAACCTTAGATACAACCACGTCGCCGCCCTTCGGCTTTGCACCCTCTGCAACAACAACCAGCGCAAAGTTCTTGCCTCTCGCGCGGTTTGCCTTGATGGCGTCTGCAACCTTATTGATGTCGTAGGGAACCTCAGGAATCAGTGCCGCGTCACAGCCGCCGGCAAGTGCGGAGGCAATTGCAATAAATCCGGCATAACGACCCATAACCTCAACCACGATAACGCGGCTGTGAGATTCAGCCGTGGTGCGCAGACGGTCGATGGATTCCGTTGCGGTAGCAACTGCGGTATCAAAACCAAAAGTGGTGTCGGTCGATGCCAGATCGTTGTCAATCGTCTTAGGAACGCCGATTACCTTAACGCCCTTTCTGGAAAAGTCGCGGCCGCTGGTCAGGGTGCCGTCGCCGCCGATAACAACCAGTGCGTCGATACCGGCCTTTTTCAGGTTCTCAACGCCGACATCCGATACGTCGCCGTGCTGTTCCTGTCCGTGCTCATCAACATAAGTATAATCAAACAGGTTATCCTTATTGGAGCTGTATAAAATCGTGCCGCCCTTTGAAATGGTACCGGAAATCGTGTTTAAATCAAGCTTTACAAATTCATCGCCGCCAAGATACAGACCGCGGTAACCGTGCTTAATCCCGACAACCTCCAGACCGTACTTTTGAATCGCGGTCTTTGTCACAGCGCGAATTACCGCATTCAAACCGGGACAGTCGCCGCCGGCGGTCATAACACCAATTCTTTTAATTTCACTCATGAAAACTACCTCCTAAAATATGTTTGTGCGCTTTTTTTAAGCGCCGGTTGGCAAATCATAAAATCCATAGACCGTGACTGCAAGAGATACATTCATTTTGCCCGTCATACACAGTGTATGCAAGATCCCTCTATACAGTTTATCCAAAGATTTAAAATCTTATCAGCAGTATTATTTTGCCGCATGGCAGAACCATTTTTCCGCAAATGAAATAAGATTCAAAGTCTAGTTTACAATATTTGAGGATATTTTGCAAGACAAAATTTGATATTTTTTTAACTAACTCAACATTTTGGTAAATTATACAAAAAATGATTCTGTATAAAAGGAATTTGGAGAAAAAAGTGTGAATTATGCCGAATAAAATTTGGCAGAATAAAAAATTCTGCCAAATCAAAAAGGGAAAACGTCTTTTTATCCGTGTTTTGGCAGAGTGTTTTTTCTGAAAAAGGATCATTTTTATAAGTAGTCAATATGGTGAAAAAAAACCGAAAATCCTGAATTTTTTGTATAAAAAGCCATTGCATACAGGTCTTAAAATAGTGTATAATAAATGCGAGAAAAAAGAGGTACGTGAAAGGTTGTCCGGGGTGGGCAACGCAGATTATGAATCAAAGGAAAGGGTGCAAAAAATTGGAAAAGGAAAAAGTAATTACCAAAATGACAGAGGCCGGCTTGGTTGCAGTTGTACGCGCCAATACGGCGGAAGAAGCCATTCGGATCAGTGACGCCTGCTTAGAGGGCGGTTGCCCGTCCATCGAATTGACTTTTACGGTTCCCGGTGCGCACAAAGTCATTGAGGCGCTGGCAAACAAGTATCAAAACGGTGAGATGCTGCTCGGTGCCGGAACGGTGCTCGACAGTGAGACGGCGCGGCAGGCGATTTTGTCCGGTGCAAACTATGTCGTAAGCCCCGGTTTTAATCTGGAGGCCGCAAAGCTTTGTAACCGTTACCGCGTGCCCTATCTGCCCGGCTGTATGACGATTACCGAGGTGCTGACCGCTATGGAGGCCGGTGCCGATATCGTAAAGATCTTCCCGGCGGATTTGTTCGGACCGAAAATTATTAAGGACATCAGAGGGCCGCTGCCGCACGCAAAGATGATGCCGACCGGCGGAGTTGATGTTGATAACGTGGATCAGTGGATCAAAGCCGGTGCGGTTGCTGTCGGCGCGGGTTCTTCGTTAACCAAGGGCGCAAAGACCGGCGACTATGCCGCAATTACCGCTACCGCGAAGGAATTTATCAAAAAGATCAAGGAAGCGCGCGGTCAGTAATCGTTTCGCGCTGATACATAAAAATTGAAAAAGAGAAGGAGAATTTAACAATGGCAAAAGTAGTTACCATGGGTGAAATCATGCTCAGATTATCCACGCCCGGAAACCAAAAGTTTATTCAGGCGGACGAGTTCGATGTATGTTACGGCGGCGGTGAGGCAAATGTTGCCGTTTCGCTTGCAAATTACGGTCATGACGCAAGCTTTGTAACCAAGGTTCCGGAAAATCCGATTGGTGAGTGTGCGGTTGCCGCACTGCGTAAGATGAATGTTGACACCAAATTCATCGCAAAGGGCGGCGAGCGCCTGGGCATTTACTTCTTAGAAAGCGGCAGTGCAATGCGTGCCTCCAACGTGGTTTATGACCGTGCGCATTCTTCCATCGCGACGGCAACGGCTGCGGACTTTGATTTTGATGCGATTTTTGACGGGGTGGATTGGTTCCACTTTACCGGAATCACGCCGGCGGTATCGGACGCTGCGGCAGAGCTGACCGAGGCGGCGCTGAAGGCTGCAAAGGCAAAGGGCGTTAAGGTGTCGGTTGACCTTAACTTCAGAAAGAAACTGTGGAGCAGTGAGAAAGCACAGAAGGTTATGACAAACCTGATGCAGTATGTTGATGTTTGCATCGGCAACGAAGAGGATGCAGAGAAGGTCCTGGGCTTTAAGCCGGGCGCAACCGATGTAACCAGCGGCGATTTGGAGCTGGCCGGTTATGAGGATATCTTTAAGCAGATGGTAGAAAAGTTTAACTTTGAATATGTCATCAGCTCTTTGCGTGTCAGCCACAGTGCATCGGATAACGGCTGGTCGGCTTGCATCTACTCCAGAGATACTAAGGAATTCTACCATTCCAGAGAATATCGGGTACGCCCGATTGTTGACCGTGTCGGCGGCGGCGATTCTTTTGCCGGCGGTACGATCTGCGGATTTTTGGACGGCAAGAACTTTAAGGACGCACTGGAATTCGGCGTGGCGGCTTCTGCCTTGAAACATACCATTCCCGGTGACTTTAACCTGGTATCCCGTGCCGATGTTGAAAACCTTGCCGGCGGCGACGGCAGCGGCCGCGTACAAAGATAAGATAGGTAAAAAAAGGATATGCAGCATAGCGCACGGCCGCTGTGCTGCTTTCTTGGTTTTTAAAAACGTATCGGAATTTTAATAATTCCTTAACAAATATGAAATCATTCTCTGCTATAATGAGAGAATAAAATGGGTAGGTGTGCGGATGCCGAACCGTATTGTGTTCCGTTTCCGTGCGCTCGGATTGGTGTGTTTTGCGGAACAAAATCACACCTTTTAGGAGGTATCATAATGGCTGATTGGCTGCGAAAGATCGGATTATCGAAAAAGAAGCAGGAGTCGGAAAAGATTGAGGATTTTGTCTTATACGGCGATGATAACGCTGACGGAAAAGAAACGGAGACCGTTGATGCGGCATCGGAGTCCCCGGAGCTTTTTGAGACTGCACAGTTAGACCTTGCTAAAATCAGTGAGGCGGAGCAGAAGGCGGAAGAGATGACGGAGGAAAAGCCGGACGAAAATGCAGAAGAAAATGCAGTTTCTTTTTCCTGCCCGGAGGAGGAGGCCTATTTTTCGTCGGTGCCGCAGGTGATTGACGAACCGGAGCAGAAAAAGCCGTCTCGCTTTTTACGGCCGCAAAGCAAAAAGTCCATTTTGATGGGTTCCGGGATTGCGGCCGGTGCAATTGTTTTGATTGCTGCCGTTGTTGTGGTATTTTCGGTTGTGATGAATCCGCTGCACGGGTATACCGAGGTTACGGTCGCTAAGGGAAATGTGATCCCGTCCATGAATACCAGCGGCGTGATGGAGGCAAATGCATATTATTCGATTACCTCATTGGTATCGGGCACCGTGGAGGAATCCAAGCCGGAGGTCGGTGATCGGGTAGAGGCCGGTACTGTGCTATACAAATTGGATGACACCGAGGCGCAGCTGTCGCTCAAACGGGCGCAGAACCAGCTGGATAAATCCAAGGCGGTCGGCGCATCCAGCAAGGTGTCAACGTCCCGGATTTACGCCGGCGAAAGCGGTGTGATTCAAACCCTGAACATTAAATCGGGCAGCAGCGTTTCGGCCGGACAGATTGTCGCAACGATTTTAAAAAGCGACGGCAATGCGGTTTCGGTGACCTCGTCGGTCAGCGGTACGGTTTCTTCGGTCAGCGTCAGTCGCGGCAGATCGGTCACGGCAGGGACGCTTATTGCCAGCGTGACGGATGATACCACTCTGATGAATCAGAAAACCAACACATACGATCAAAAGAGCAACGAATATGATGTTGAAGCTGCAAAAAAGCAGCTGGAGAATTATACCATCAAATCGCCGGTCAGCGGCATTGTAACGCAGAAAAATGCCAAAGTAGGCGATAATGTTGCGATCACGAACCTGGATAATCCCATGATGGTGATTGTGGATATGAACTCCATGAAGTTTACCTTCCTTGCCGATGAAAAGCAGGTCATGGATCTGGAAGTCGGACAAAACGCGATTATTACCACAGATTCTATCCCCAATGAGACGTTTGCCGGCGAGGTAAGCCGGGTGTCGAACGAAGGCAAGCAGGACGATGAAGGAAACGTTCAGTTTGAGATTGATGTAACGATTGACGAACCCGGTGATTTAAAGGCCGGTATGACCGTGCAGGCAAAGATTGTTTTGGATTCCGCAACCAACGTGATGTATCTTCCGGAAAAGGCACTTCTGGAGGCGGACGGACAGAATGCGGTTGTCCTTGTGAAAGAGGATAAGCTGGCAGAGAATACGTCCGATAACAAGGATGGCGGCGCGAGCGATGAGGAGCTTGCTTTTCCGTGGATTAAGGTGCCCAAGGGCTGCCGTTTGGTTACGGTACGCTACGGAATTTCGGACGGCACCAATGTAGAGATCATTTCCGGCCTGGCACAGGGAAATGTGGTTGTATACAATCCCAAGTGGGAGACCAAGGATTTGATTCCGAGCAGTGCGACAGCGACACCGTCCCCTGCAAAATCGAACCGGGATACGCTAGATACCGATCGCACGGAGTCGCCGAGTGCAACCGCATCGGCGGCACCGCAGGAAGAGGATGCCGTTGTGGATGAAGAGATCAAGCGCCAGATTCAGGAAAAGATTATGGAAAAGCAAAACGGTGAAACCAATGCGCCGAACGTGACCAAAAAACCGATTGGCGTATCCTTTTAAAAAAGGATTAGAGGGCGGCGCATTTTAGGTTGATGCGACCCCATAAAGTCGGATTTTGAAAGCGCAGCAGTCTGCATGACTGCTGCGTTATTTTTATCCCTGTATCGCGGTGATACAGGGCAGATGGGGCAAAACAGAAAATCAGTCCGCCGATTTTGTGAGCGTAAAATGGTTTTTGTGAAAGGTGAGAACGCCCTCATTTTGCAGCTTTGACAACACGGCGGAAAGCGCGCTGCGGTCGGCGGCAAGATAGTCGGCCAGTTCCTGGCGGTTTAGGGGGATCGAAAAGGAAAGGCTGTTTTGCAGCGCCGACTGTCCGCTGAGATAGGAAAGCACTTTTTCCCTAAGACTGCGCTTTGACAAGTGGCGGATTCGTTCGGTAAAGAAAATGTTTTTCTCTGCCAAAAATCTTAAAAGGTTCGATAAAACATGGACCGCGGTTTGGCTTTGATTTTGAAAGCCATATTGTATTTTTTGATAATCAATCCAAAGGACGGCGCTGTCTTTGACGGCCGATACCGATACGGTAAAGGGATGACCGGCACAGGTAAATGCCTCGCCAAAAAGCATGCCGGGCAGAATCTGATGCAGCAAAACACTGTTTCCTGCATAGTCGGTCTGTCGGATTTGTGCAATGCCGGATAATAAAATGCCAATCTGCTGCGACGCATCGCCGTGAAGAACCAAAGCGGCGCCTTTGTTGTAGCTTTGTATTTTCGCATCGGATTCTTCCAGAAAGGCGGCCATCATTGCCTCATTAAATTGGAAAAAGAGAGGACATTTTGTAAGAATTTTAAAATATTCCTTCATTTTTTTCTCCTTTGGTTGTAGATACAACATACTTTTTTCTTACAGTTTAGTATAGTATGATCAGAAAGTCAAGAAACCATCAAATTGAGGAGGAAATCAAATGCTGCGTAAAATTATAAAAATCGATGAAGAAAAGTGCAACGGCTGCGGTCTGTGTGTGGACGCGTGTCACGAGGGCGCCATCGGACTGTTGGACGGAAAGGCAAGACTGATGCGCGAGGATTATTGCGATGGCTTGGGCGATTGCCTGCCGGCCTGTCCGACCGGGGCGATTTCGTTTGAAATGCGCGAGGCACCCGCGTATGACGAGCAGGCGGTAAAGGCGGCGCAGGCAAATACGGCGCATCAGGGCGGCCATGCCGGGTGTCCGGGCAGTCGTTTAAGAACCTTTTCCCGTCCGATGATAAATCAGCAGGAGGAGAAACGAAACGAGAGTGAGCTGATGCAGTGGCCGGTACAGATTCAGCTGGTGCCTGTAAACGCGCCGTATTTTAAGGACGCAAACCTGCTGATTGCGGCGGATTGTACGGCCTATGCTTACGGTAATTTCCATCGGGATTTTTTAAAGGATCACATTGTGCTGATCGGCTGTCCGAAATTGGATCAGGTGGCTTATGCCGATAAGCTGGAGCAGATCATCGCGCAAAATGACATCAAAAGCGTTTCGATTGTCCGCATGGAAGTACCGTGCTGTGGCGGCCTGGAAAACGCCGCCAAAGAGGCGTTAAAGCAGAGCGGAAAATTTATTCCGTGGCAGGTCTATACGATCACCACGGACGGTCAAATCAAACGGTAACAAAATACGGGATGGAAAATGAAAATTTTCCATCCCGTATTTTCTTAGTAGCACTGCTTTAAAACGGCAAGAATATCTTCGGCGTTCATCACTTTATATGCACCGCCCAAAACGGTAGAGTTTGCGATCTTGGGCAGCATTTCCTCTGTTGCGCCCAAATCACGCAGGGTAAGCGGAAGCTCTAACTCCTTAATAAAATCCCGGAGTTTTTCGATGCCGGCCTCTGCCGCCTCGGTTTTACTGAGTGAATCCGTGTCGATGTCCCATACGTTTTTGGCAAAGCGTACGAACTTATCGATGCCGTAGGGGGCAATCATGCGGTAGTAGGGCAGCGAAATGACCGCCAGACCGGCACCATGCGCACAGTCCGTATATGCGCCAAGCTGGTGTTCGATCATGTGCACCTCCCAGTCCTGCTGCTTGGAAAGCCCGGTGATGGTGTTTAAGCCAATGGTGGCGCACCACATGATATTGCTGCGTGCCTCATAATCATTCGGGTTTTGCATTGCGATTTTTGCACTGTGAATCAGTGAGCGCAAAACGCCTTCGATGACATAGTCGGTGGTGTTGTCGTCATCGCCGGAAAAATACTGTTCCATCAGATGCGAGGTTGTATCAAAGATACCGCTTGCCATCTGATACTTGGGAACGCTGTACGTGTAGGTCGGATTTAAAATGGAGAATTTGGGGTTTACCTCGGCCGGGAAAACTCTGCCGCATTTCAGCATTTTTTCCTCGTTGGTGATGACCGAACCGCCGTTCATTTCCGAACCGGTACCGACCATGGTGAGGATGGCGCCGACCGGAACAATTTTGTTTTCAATCGGCTGAAAGTCGATCCAATATTTTTGCCAGGGGTCGCCGTCACAGTAAGCAGAGACCGAGATTCCTTTTGCACAGTCAATGACCGAGCCGCCGCCGACGGCCAAAATCAGGTCGATCTGATGCTCTCTGACCAGGCGTGCGCCCTCTAAAAGCTGGGTATAAGACGGGTTTGATTTGATGCCGGAAAGCTCTGTCACGGTCTTACCGGCCTGTTTTAATATGGCAAGCACGTTGTCATAAAGACCGCTTTTCTTGACAGATCCCTTTCCGTACACAAGTAAAATATTTTTGCCGTAATGGGTTAATTCATCCGCAAGATGCCCGATGGCGTCCCGGCCGAAGTGAATCCTGGTTGGATTGTAATAGGTGAAATCGTACTTCATAATCAAAAACCCCTTAATTGACAATGGATATTTTTTGTGCTATCCTTATTGTACAACTTAAACTGTACTTTAAGTCAAGTGTTTTTTGAAAATTTTTTCAAAATTTTTTTGGAGGGATTACAATGACTTACACGGTGGGCGAAATGGCAAAAAAACTGGGCGTTGCACCGTCCGCCCTGCGCTATTATGATAAAGAGGGCCTTTTGCCTTTTGTGAAACGCAGCAGCGGGGGTATCAGGATCTTTCAGGATTCGGACATGGAATGGATGCGGATGATTGCGTGTCTGAAGAAAACGGGAATGCCCATTAAGGAAATCAAAAAGTTTGTGGACTGGTGTATGGAGGGAGACACGACCATTGAAAAAAGACTGGAGCTGATCGATCGGCAAAGGGATGCGGTGCTTGCCCAAATGCAGCAGCTGAAGGAGACATTGTCGACCTTAAACGATAAGCATTGGTATTATGAGACCGCAAAGCAGGCCGGCGCCTGCGCCATTCATCATCAAAACAAAGCGCATGATCCGCAGGAGGAAATTTGTGCGATGGAGGGCGCGGCAAAGTAGGTGACGCTGATTTTTGTGCGACGGTTTGGAAAAAAACGCACTGGTCTGCGTTCCGTATCCGATACAGGGTCATGAAAATATTTTTTTGGGCATACTGGTATATAAGGGGTGATTTTATGTGCACAGCGGTAACTTATAAAACGAAGGATTTTTATTTTGGACGGAATTTGGATTATGAATGCTCTTACGGAGAGAGCGTTGTCATCATGCCGCGGCAGTATCCGATGAAGATGCGTATGACCGAGGATTTGCTGCAGCATTATGCGGTGATCGGCATGGCGCACGTCAGCGAGAACTATCCGCTTTATTATGATGCGGCAAACGAAAAGGGCCTCTGCATGGCAGGCCTTAATTTTGTCGGCAATGCAGTATATCAGGATCCGCAGGAGGGCACGATAAATATTGCGCAGTTCGAGCTGATACCGTGGATTCTCGGAACGTGTGCCTCCGTCAAAGAGGCGGAGTGTGCACTCAAGAAAATCACGCTGACAGGTACTTGCTTTCGGAAGGATATGCCGGCCGCAAAGCTGCATTTTATGCTGGCGGATCAGCATGACTGCATTGTCGCAGAGCCGATGGCGGACGGGATGCATATCCATCAAAATGCAGTCGGTGTTTTGACCAATAATCCGCCGTTTCCGATGCAGATGTTTGCGCTGAATAACTACCAGGGACTGTCAGCTTATGCACCGGAGAACCGTTTTCCGGGTGATATTCCGCTTTCTGTTTACAGCAGAGGTATGGGCGCTATCGGGCTGCCCGGGGATTTGTCCTCGCAATCGCGTTTTATCCGTGCGGCATTTGTGCGCGGCGCCTCTGTTTCCGGCTGCGGCGAGGAGGAAAGCGTCAGCCAGTGTTTTCATATCCTCGGCGCGGCAGAGCAGCAGCGCGGCTGCTGCCGACTGAAAAATAACAAGAACGAAATTACCATATACACAAGCTGCATCAATGCGAATCGGGGAATCTATTATTACACTTCCTATGAGAACAGTCAAATCACAGCGGTTGATATGCATAAGGAGGACCTTGACGCAAAAACCCTGATCTGTTATCCGTTTTTGTGCAAGCAGAATATTTTTTATCAAAACTGATTGCCGCGCACTGTATGCCATGCGTGCCGATAAGCCCGATACCGCGAGAAGTCTCATTGGAAGAAACCGCCCGTAAAGGTTTGGTTTACGCTTAAAAAACTGTCAGAAAGCCAACCGTAGTCATAAAAAAACAATCAGAAAGCCAACGAATATTGACTTTTTGCTGTCTTTTTAATAAGATAACACAACAATGCGGCATATGCCGGCAAAACAAAACGGTCAAAGCAGAAGGAATATTTTGATACGGCGAGGGGAACGGGGAGGACAAAAAAATGCGGCTTCATAGAAAATGGACGAAGAAAAATTACTCAAGCAGCAGGCTTCGGCAGATTTATAATATGCTGTATCTGGGCTTTTTTTCGTATTTTATTATCTGCTTTATTTTGTCTGCATGCAGTTTTTTTCTGTACTTTTCGCTGAATAAAACCAGCCGTGAATATATGGAAAAGAGCTACATGGATACCCTAAACAAAAACATGCTCCAGTTTGACAACAAAATATCCGCGGCAAACACGCTTTATAAAAATATTGCTACCAACGATACGGTAAACAACATTATCGCAGTCGGCGTTGCCGGGGATTCTATCAATGCGGTTTCGATGTATCTTTCCAGAGACATGACAAGACTCTTAGAGTCCACGTCCTTTGAAAGCGCATACATCTATTTCAGGGATTTGGGAGAGGTAATCTCAACGACGCATACCGATGATGCCGCGTCCTTTTTTCAGTATTACTATAAGGATTCGGGCATTTCGTTTGAGGAGTGGGAAAAAATCATGCATACGCCAAATCTGGCGGCGCAGCTGGCGGTTACCTCGGAAAACGGAAGCCGCTGTCTGGATCTTATATATCAGCTGCCGGCTTATGTGGACGATAGTTATGTGCACGCGACGGCGGTTTTCCGCATCAATGATTCTGTCTTAAAAACGATAACATATAGCAAAAGCAAGACGGGACAAACCGTGATATTAAACAGCAATGACAAGGTAATTATGGCAGACACAGCGGATTTGCCGCCGCTTATGCACTATGCCGACTATAAAAATGATATTATTTATGATGGCAGCACCGTTTCTGTCTGCGCGACATCGGCATATACGGGCTGGAAGTTTTTGTATATCAGCGACAACAGTGAGCTTTACAGCGCTTTGAAGAGGGCGAGAACGTTTTGGCTGGTCTTTATTATTTTTTCTTTGATGCTCTGCTGCGGGCTGGGTGTATGGTTCTCGGTGAAAAATTTCTTTCCGCTGAGCGAACTGATTCGGATTTACAAGCGTCAGGAAAACAAAAACAGCGTCCGTACAAACGGCTATGGCATTGTCAAAGAGGCGCTTAACGATTACGTGTCGAGTAAGCGCAGCCTGAACATTTTGGAGGGAAACCTTCAGGAGCTTTACGTAAACACCTATCTTTGCGGATTGCTCCAGGGAAATTCGGTAAATTCATCCTCGGATCTGGTTGATTTTTCCTCAGAGCTATTTACGGTGATTCTGTTTCAGCCGTATAACAACCGAAATCTGTTCGGGCAGGATGATATTGTGAGCACCAAGGAAGCGGAAGAGATGACCTTTCTGATTATACAGAATGTTTTTGAGGAATTATTCAACGAAACCGATACCTGTAAAATCATCCGATATGATAGCTTAATTGCCGGCCTTTATTGTTACTGCGATGAAGAAAATTCGCATATCTACAAAACGACCATTTACAACGCGATTGCTCACGGCATGTCGGTGATTAAAAGCAACTTTAAATTTGGCTGCAACATCGGTGTTTCCTCTGTTAAGAAGGGATTTGAAACAGTGGCGCTTGCCTATCATGAGGCAAAGTTGGCGCTTGGGTGCAGTATTTCGGGCGCAGACAATATTGTGTTTTATGATGAGGTTTATCACGCAAATGACGGCGCCGAACGTTTGTTTTACCGTGATTTTAACGATTATCAGAAACAGCTTGTAGCATACCTTAAAAAAGGCAATCAAAAGGAGGCCGTAAACACCTTAAAAATCATTTTCAGGGATTGTATCAAATCCATCAGCATTGAAAAGGCAAAGGTGATTTTACTCCATCTGACAAGCACCATGATCTCATTTTTTGACTTTAACGCGGACGCGGATCGTGCGGATGAGCCGGTGGAAATTTTAAACAGCATGGATTTTAACAGTCCGGCCGAGGTCTTTGAAAATCTTGAAAAGCTGACCGAATATATCTGCATGGGGTCAAAGAGTGAGGAAAAGCCTTTTGCAAAGGAGAGCGATGCGGAAAAGACGGATAATCTTTTGCCTAAAATCATTGACTATATCCGTGAAAACTTTGCGGACAGTAATTTAAACCTAAATACCGTCAGCAATCATTTCGGGTTTTCATCGTACTATATTTCAAGGCTATTTAAAGGTGCAACCGGGGAGACCTTGGTTGGCTTTATCGCGCAGCTCAGGATTGAAAAGGCAAAGTATGATCTTGAGCATACGGATTTATCCATTACGGAAATCTATAAGCGATGCGGCTTTGTCAGTGAGAAAACGTTTTTCCGAACATTTTTAAAATATGAGTCCGTAACGCCCGGAAAATACCGGGCTACCAATAAATTTTAGCCCGAAGTTGAGATTTTGACTATAAAATCCGCCGCCGTTTTGATTATGACGGTGGATTTTTTTTGTGCCCCATGATACAGTAAGAATAGGAAAACGAAAAAATATTGCAGGGGGTGTATGATGGCCGGTATACAGAACGGGATAAGAGGAGGTGCTTTTACAGATCAACAAAAACAGAAAATAAAAGGACATGATAAAGGAGTACGCAATGAACGGTAATTTAGAAAAATTGTGCAGAAGGATCACCGACTGCGCTGACAATCAAATGGGAATCTGGCAGTGGGGGCAAGGCGTTGCGCTTTACAGCCTGTCGCAGGTAGCCAAAAAGCAAAAAGCGGAATTTTGCATGGACTATATCAAAACCTGGATTGATGGTAAACTCAGTGAGGCATATCCGGGAAAAAGCATCAACACAACGGCACCGTGCCTTTCCGCATTGGAACGATACAAGCTGAGCGGTGAAACAAAGTACATAAAACTGTGCGAAGATTTTGCGGACTGGTGTATGGCACAGGCGCCGAGAAGCGAGAGGGGCGCCTTTGAGCATTCCTGTACCGAAAACACATATCCAAATCAGATATGGGCAGATACGCTTTTTATGGGTTGCCTTTTTCTTGCCGAATACGGTGTTTTTACCGGCCGCAACATGTACGTGTATGAGGCGCTGCGCCAGTACAGACTGCATGATGAATTTTTAAAAGACAAGTCCACGAATCTGATTGTGCATGGTTACTACGGCAATGAGCGCAGACAAGAGGGCTGTGTGTGGGGACGGGGGAACGGCTGGCTTGCCGCAGGAACACCCATCATACTGTCCCTGGCGGACGAGAGCTTTTCGGATTATCATGTGGTAAAAGAGAATTTTATTCGTTATATGGCATCGCTTGTGACCTATCAGAACGCGGACGGAAGCTGGAATACGGTGGTGGATTCGTCCGATTCCTATCCGGAGATGTCGGCAACGGCGGCGTTTGCGTTTGCCCTCAGTGAGGGGATGCGTCTTGGGGTTTTGGATAAGGATTGCTATAAGAAACATGTGGATTTGGCATATGCGGCGCTGGAAAAAAATATCGGCGCGGACGGAACGCTGCAAAACGCATCGGGCGGAACATGCATTATGCATACGGCAGAGGAATATAATGCCATTCCCGTCTGCTACTCTCCATTTGCGCAGGGATTAGCCATTTTGGCGTTAAACAGCCGATATTGATTTTATGATATTGATGGATTTTTTATAAAAATGAGGAGGAATCAAAATGAAATGTAAGATGAGAATCACGGCGATGCTGATGATTATGGTAATGCTGTTTGCTGCTTTTCCGATTTTTGTTTCGGCACAGGATGCACAGGATGTGATCATCGGCGCACCGATGTTTTTGAATGCGGACGGCGCGCAGATCGGATATCCGACAGCCGGTGAGGCATTTAAGATCTCGGTCAATGTGATGGGCAATGCGGAAAACGCGCGCCTTATTGTGGGCTTTTATAAGGATAGTCAGCTTTTGAACGCTTATCTGTCCGAAGAGGTGAGCGCCTCGGCCGATGCGCTCACGATTGAAAACCTCACCATGCCGGAGGGCAGCACGATGCGCCTTTTTGTATGGGATAACCTCACATCTTCGATGCAGCCGCTGGAATTTTCGGCGCCGGTCAATCTGCGCGGAACGGCGGCGTATAACCGTGTTATGCTTTTCTGGGATGCAGCGGACAGCTATAACAAAGGAACCTTTGATGTATACCGCGACGGAGAGAAAATCGGCACGGCAAAGACCGACAAAGGCGGCTATATCATCGAGACCAAGGATTATGACAACGCGCACAGTTATTATGTGAAAGACGAGCTTAACAGGGTGAGCAACACGGTCAGTCTAAAGCCTGATATCCCCAAGGCGAATGATATTTTAAATACATACGGCGCATGGATTAGTAAGGATGATTCGTCAAAGATGACGGATGATTTGAATGGTCCGACGCTTTCTGCTATGAACGGTGACGAGATTTATCATGCTAATGAAACAAATACCAGACAATGGTTCGGATATATAGGCACAAATGCCTTTTCTACCGGTCTTGCAACACCGGACGGAGATAGAGGCTTTAAAAGTCCCGATAATGAATCAAATGCATGGATTGTAACAAAATATTTAAGGAAAGACAATAACAACGGCAGGTATTGGGTACAAGACGGAGGCGCACGTATTACCGTCAACGAAGGCACATTTAATGCAGATGCGACAAGCTATCGTGTGTACGTTGAGTATTGGAATGATTTCAGATGCTGGGATAATGTAGACTCAAATTGGAAAGGTCAGCTTAAGCCGTATATAAAGATTGGATATACAAAAACGGCAACGGATAAAGCGGAAAACAATGTTGTTGATTTGGTTCAAAGCAGCAGTTTATCATCAGAATGGAAAGTGGCGTTCAAAGATTTAACCGATGCCTATTTTGCAAAAAAGACGAGCGGCGATGTCAATCAGATTGTTTTGAGATCCGGAAACGGATACACAAATTATATACGTCGGATCGCAATTCTTCCGACGGAGTATGTCAGCCAGCTGGCAAACCCGGACAACGTCTTTGATGAGGCAAATCTCTATGACAGGAATAAGACTTATACCAATGAGAGTGCGGACACCCATGCGGACGGATTTTATGTTAATTACAAAAAGGGCGTTTTAGATGGCAGTCAGGTCAGCATGGAACGAGGCGGTCGTTACGGTATGCAGCTTGTGGGATATAAGAACGGATGGCCGTATAAGTACGGTGTGGGTGACGGAACGCACGCGATCATGCCCGCAGCAGGCAACGCGGAAGGCTATAATCAGGTATATCCTGTACCGGACAACATAAAGAGCGAGAGTGATATTAGCAGTATCAATCCTGCCGGACTGAAACCACGGTTTAAGATAAGCTCCAATGCGTATGTCCTTACCGGCAGAGATCCGTTTGTACAGATTGAGGTCGAATACAAAAGCAGCGGGATCACCTCGGCAAATCTTTGGTATAAAAACTTATCGGGTGTCAATAATGCGTCCAGGATATTTACCCTGGAGGACGATGGACAAAAGCATACTGCGGTCATAACCTTAAATGACATGGTGTACGACGGAGGACTTTTCGGAGAAGGTTCGACACCTGACTTTGCAATTTCCGCAAAAGACGGCGCGAAAAAAATGAGCGAAGAGACAGATGCCAGCAAGTATTTCTATATTTACTCGGTTAGACTGAAGAATCTGTCGCACCGCGCCATCGGAAAAGCGCCCCTGCAATCACCCACCCTCTATCTTATGGGAGATTCCATTTGCCAGACCTACGGCGATACGGGATATATGGATGGCATTCAGGGTTGGGGCGAGATGGTAGGCGACTACCTGGGTGTTGCGGTCGATAACAAGGCTGTGGCAGGCAGCACCACCAAGACCTTTCCGAATTACAATTACATTTATGACCGGTTAGCGCCGGGCGATTATGTGACGGTTCAGTTCGGACATAACGATTCGCTGAGCGATGGCCGACATGTACCCTTAGAACAGTATAAAAAGAACCTTCAAAGCATCATCGATAACGCAAGGGAGAAAGGCGCAACGCCGATTCTGCTCAGCTCTACCGCGTGTTTTAACCGAAACAGCGGCAACCTTAAACGAACCGATGATATCACGCCGTACAGAGCGGCAATGAAGGCAACGGCAGAGGCAAACGGCGTGATGTTTGTTGACGTATTTAAAAAGTGCCTGGAACTGTTTGACACCTACAACTGGAAGTATGACCCCTACGGATTTATCGTTGATGACGGCGGTGTGCACCTGACCGCTGCCGGCGCACGCGAGGTTGCGAAAGCGGTACTGAGAGGCATTTGCGAGACCGGGGGAGCGGAAACCTTAAAGCGGTATATCCGCACCGATTTGATCGGCGCCGAATCGCCGGCAATTACAGATCCGGCGGACGGTGCGTTCGCGGTATACGCGGATGCGATTTACGCCGATGCGGTATACCTGCGCTGGGGAACGCCGTTTCGCACGGATACAATCGGTACCTACAAGATTTACCGCAAGGCGGCCGACAGCGCGGAATCAGGCGATGGTACGCTGATCGGAACGTCAAGCGTGTCGGGTTACTATGATACCGCAGATCTTACTGCCGAAACCGAGTATATCTATACCGTGTACGCCGATCAAAGACTTCTCGGCACACAAAAGATAAAGACGACAAGCGCTGCGGTTACAACACCGCCGACCGTGACGGGTGATAAAACGAATTACATTATCCCGACCGAAGTAAAACTCTTTATCGCCGGGGATTCCACGGCCGAGCCGATTAACGATACGCAGTTCTTCCCTGCGTCAAGCTGGGGCAACGCGATCGACGACGGATATTTTAACGGACAGTATACGCCAAAGTGGGTGCAGAATCCACCGCAGATTGCAAAGCCGGCATCCTTTGACTTTGCCTCTTGCGGAGAATATTTTACCGCCGGAGTTTATACGATAAATAAGGCGATCGGCGGCAGAACGGTAAAGCAGTTTATCTCCGAAGGCAGGCTTGACGATATTTTAAAGCAATCAAGACCCGGCGACTACCTGTTCATTCAGTTTGGGCATAACGAGAAGGGCAAGACAAGCGGAGACCAAAATGCAGACGCTGTTTTGGGCGGATATTACGGAACCGAAGTAAAGGGAATCGAAGGCGGCGTCTATACAGCGGATTCATACGAATACTGGCTTAAGTATATGGCAGACAAGGCGCGTGAAAAGGGAATGAAACCGGTCATCCTCAATTCGATTTTAGAGTACAGTTTTGATGAAAGCGGCGCTGTGCTTGATGAAAATCCGGCATCGGGACGAAGCCTTGCAAGCTATCGCACAGCGGCAAAGAATGTTGCTGAGGATTTAAGTGTTCCGTTTATTGACATTGCGGCAAAGAATAACGCTCTGCTAAATACATGGGGTGCGCAGCAGGCAAAGTATCTGTACCTTTATCTTTCGGGCGATCTTGCGACCCAGTATCAGGCGCAGTGGAATAACAGCCCAAGCAGACCGACCGAGGACTACACGCACCTTTCCTACATCGGCGCGGACGAGATCGCAAAGCTGGTGGTAGGAGAAATCAAAGCTTCTTCCGATTCGGATCTGGCAGGGCTTAAAAACCTAATCAATCCCAAGGCAAAGCTTGACGGCCGCAATCCGGGCAGCATCACGGGATATTAAAAAACGGTTTTATGCGGCTGCGGAGAATCGGAAAAAGATTGAGAAATGACAAAAAAGGAGATGGAGAATAGTGAGAAAATTTTCAAAGGGACTGAAGAGAGGGATATCGGTATCGCTGATCGCAGCAACGGCGCTTAGCCTTACTGCCTGCGGAAACAGAAAAACCGCCGGAAACGGAGACGGTGACACACTGACATATTGGATGAAGCTTCCCGGAAATATTGCGACAAGCGTTGCAAACTATGCGGAGACCCCCTTTGCCAAGGAATATATGAAACGGACGGGAATCGAGGTTACCTACACGCATCCGGCACAGGGACAGGAGGACGAGGCGCTGAATCTTCTTTTGGCGTCGGGAAATCTGCCGGACATTATTGAGACGGACTGGATTGTGAAAAACCCGGACTCCATGATTCAAAAGAATATCATACAGAGCTTAAATGACATCATCGATACCAAAGCGCCGAATTTAAAAAAGTTTTTGAGCGAGAATCCGGAAGTCGACCGTGACGTCAAGACGGACAGCGGCAATTATTATGCGTTTCCGTTTATTCGAAACGGTGAAAAACTGCTGAATATCAGCGGATTGATGATTCGCGACGACTGGATGCAGGAGCTGAACCTGGAGTATCCCGAAACGGTCGACGAATGGGAAAAGGTGCTGACGGCGTTTAAGGAAAAGAAGGGCGCGAAGTGTCCGCTTGTGGGCGATACAGGGACGATGCTTTACTTTGCGGGCGGATACGGCATAGCAGACGGGTTTTATGTGGACAACGGCAAGATCAAGTACGGAACCATCGAAAGCGGCTTTGGCAAGTTTTTGGAGACCATGAACCGTTGGTACAAAAACGGGCTTGTCGATAAAAACTTTACCACCATGGACACCAAATACAGAAACACCTGTATTTTAGACGGCAGCGGCGGCGCGGCAATGGGCGCCGGCGGCAGCGGCATGGGCGCGTGGATTACCGGTGCGAGAGCAAACGGAAACAGCAGCTACTCGCTGAAAGCCACCAAGGCATTGGCGGAGAAGAAAGGCGAACTGCCGCGCTTTACCACGCGTGAATTAAAGCATACGCCAAAGGGTGACGCGGCGATTACCAGAGACTGTAAAAATGTTGATGCAGCGGTAAAGTTTTTGGATTATTCTTATTCGGACGAGGGCGCTATGCTCAATAACTTCGGTATTGAGGGCGAGAGCTATACCATGGAGGACGGAAATCCTAAGTATACGGAAAACATTGTCAACAATGCCGAGGGACTTCCGATGTCGCAGATGCTTACGATGTATGCAAGATCCAGCGCGGAAGGGCCGTTTGTTCAGGACGAAAGATATATTGAGCAATATTATCAGCTGCCGGAGCAGCAGGATGCACTCAATACCTGGAGTATTAATGACGCGGCAAAAACAAAGATTCCGCAGCTTACGCTGACGGAGGAAGAAAAGCAGGAGTACAGCAGTATTATGACGGACTTTAATACATTCCGCGAGGAGAATATCATGTCCTTTATTATGGGAATGCGTCCGATCAGCGAATTTGATGCCTTTGTGCAGGAGTGTAAGAATCGGAAGATTGAGCGTGCGATCGAAATTTATCAGGCAGCATATGATCGGTATTTAAACAGGAAATAATCAATAAAACCAGACCCTGTGAGGCTGACACGTTTGGCGTTTAGTCTCACAGGGCGCAAGAAAAACAGCGTACGATCGATGTTTAGCGGCTTGCTTTTACAGAGCCGCCAAAAACGGCGGAAAGGTGATTACATTAAAATGATTAAAAACAATGATGCGACCATGTGCAAGGAAGTAAAATTCTCGGCACGGCTGCTCCGCGATTTGAAAAGAAACAAAATGTTATATATGTGGAGTATTCCGGTGCTCTTATACTATTTTATATTTTGCTACGTTCCTATGTCGGGCGTATTAATGGCATTTCAGAATTATGATCCGGTGCGGGGTCTTACGGGCAGTCCTTTTGCAGGATGTAAGCATTTTATCGATTTTTTTACCAATGATTATTTTTGGAGATTGCTCCGAAATACGATCCGAATCAGCCTAAGCTCGCTGGTATTCGGTTTTCCTTTTCCGATTCTTCTCGCCCTGCTGCTGAATGAAGTCAGAAACAGAAAGTTTTTGCGGACGGTGCAAACCATCACGTACATGCCCTACTTTATTTCGCTGGTTGTCATGATCGGTATTTTAAAGGACTTTACATCGGTGGACGGAATCATCGGAAGAGTTTACGCGCAAATCACGGGGAACGATTTTTCCATGATGTCAAATCCGAAATGTTTTGTTCCGCTTTATGTCGCGTCCAACATATGGCAGGGCGCCGGCTGGGATTCTATTTTGTATCTTGCGGCGCTTGCCGGAATCGACACGCAGCTCTATGAGGCGTGCAAACTGGACGGCGGCGGCAGAGTGCGGCAGTTGTTTACCGTGACGCTGCCGGGGATATTGCCGACGATAATTACCCTGCTGATCTTAAGGCTCGGTAATATACTCAGCGTAGGAGGCGATAAAATTATTCTGATGTATAATCCGATGACCTATGAGACGGCAGACGTAATATCAAGCTATGTATACCGTGTCGGCCTGCAGGAGTCAAAGTGGAGCTACGGCGCGGCGGTGGGACTGTTTAATTCGGGCGTCAACATTCTGTTTTTGATTGCCGCCAATTATATCAGCCGTAAAACGGTAGAAACCAGCTTGTGGTAGGGGAGCGTGAAACAATGGAAAAATCAACAATCGAGCGAAAAATATTTGTCGCATTTAATACTGTATTGCTGCTTCTGTTTTCGATCATATGTCTGTACCCGATCCTTTATGTCACATTTGGCTCGCTCAGCGATGCCAACATGCTGATGGAATACAGGGGATTTTTATGGAAGCCGCTAAAGCCGACGCTTGCGGCATACAGAGCCGTTGCAAAAAACAAAATGGTACTGTACGGCTATGCCAATACCCTGTTTGTGGTAGGAATCGCGACCACCATTAACATTATTATGACAACCATCGGAGCATATATTTTATCGAGAAAAAACGTGATGCTGAAAAAGGCAATCATGATATATATTATGATTACGATGTATTTTAGCGGCGGACTGATTCCGTGCTATTTGAATATCAGAAATCTCGGCCTGTACGACTCTCTTTGGTCGCTGATTTTGCCGGTGGCAATCAACACCTATAATTTGATTATTATGAAAACCTCTTTTGACGCCGTCCCCGACAGTCTGACCGAGGCGGCAACCATTGACGGCGCGGGGCACGCAGTGATTATGTTTCGTGTGATTCTTCCGCTCGCCAAGGCCACGGTGGCCGTTATGGTTTTGTATTACGGCGTTGCGCACTGGAACTCATGGTTTACGGCGGCGATGTATATCCAGGATCGGTACAAGTATCCGCTGCAGCTGGTGCTGCGTGAAATCCTGATTCAGAATGATACCTCCGCAATGATGCAGGGCGGGAGTGTAAACGATACTTCCAACATCGCGGAAACAATTAAATATGCGGTCATTGTAGTATCAACTTTGCCTATTTTATGTATCTATCCTTTGCTGCAGAAATACTTTGCCAAGGGCGCATTGGTCGGAGCAGTAAAAGGGTAGTCGGCGATCCTAAGAAAAGGAGCAAGAAGAGATGAAAAAAAGCAGAACCTTGATTTCCATCATGCTGATATGCCTGCTGACAACTGCAATGTCTCCCATTTTTGCTGCAAGCGGTGAGGAGAGCGGTGCAGCAGATTATGCTGCGTACGAATATTTTTTAAATACGTCGGATGAAAACGCGTATGTGTTGTTCGGTGAAAAAACGCAGCAAAAAAACTGTACCTTTTTAGACGGTATTTCGCTGGAGAGGACAAATCCGTTATACAATGAGCTGTCAACCGAAAAATCGCTTGACGGCAGAAAGTTTTATAAAGAAAACTACGCAAGCATCCGTGTTGACAAGGATTTTTATGAGCCGGGCGACCATGAGTTTCTTGTTTCGATCGTATATTATGATTACGGTCCGGACGAGGGCAGGTTTCACGTTGACTATTACACGGAGGAACAGACGGCCAAGAGGATTTCTTTGGTGAAGCCGGGAAAGGTACAGGATTGGTTTGTCAAGACCATTTATATCGATGACGCCGATTTTAGCGGATCACTGGATGAGGGCGGTAATATCCGGCTTGCCAGTAACGTCTACAATCTGTTTAAAAAGGTAGAAATCGTTAATGTGTCAAAGCTGAAAAGAGAGAAAAAAGCGGCACAGATTTCGGCGCTTGCCAGCACAAAACGTGATTCGCTGATTAACATGCGAATCATTGACGGCAGCGATGGAGTCGCGCTTGACCGGAACCTTTATAAGCCGTGTACGCTATATGATGCAAAAAGATTGTTAAACCGAATCGGCGCAAAGGGTGAACGTGCGATGACAAAGGAAGATCAAACCGTCACCCTCACCCAAGGGGAGTTAATCAGGCTTTTTGCAAAAGCAGCGGGAATCACAGGAGAGGAGAATGATGCCTGTGCCTGGGCGGATCAGATCGGACTGACATCGGGTGAAGACTTACTGCTTCAGGACAGTGCGGCGGCGAGCAATTATAACCTGCTCAGTATTGCCTATGATGCGTTCCTCTATGAATCGGACCATCAATCATCCTTGCTGGAAGATTTAATCGGAACCGGCTTTTTTGATGCGTTTGCAGATACGGTCACCAATGACAAATTTCTTGCGAAATGGTACAGGGTGCCGAAAAAGTGCCCATACCAAATCATCGCGGATAATGAGACCGGGCAGTCCTATTACTATATGAACATAAACGGAAATCCGACATGGAGAACCTATGTTACTGCGCAGAGCTGGACCTCGGACGGAAAGAGTTTTGTTTGCTCACTTGCCGACGGAGAAATGTTTTTGTATAATACAGAGACGCAGATGCTTGCGTACATCGACAAGGCCTCAACCATGGTCGAAAGACTGCATGCGACAATCGGTACCGATGATTACATTTACTACATTAAAAGAGAGGACGGCAATTACAGCATATGGAAAGCGGACGTAAAGACCTTAAAGCCGGAATTGGTGACAAAGGGACCCGGTATGGCGATATACTGTGTGCAGCTTTCCAACGACTGTAATTATCTGTCGGTGGAATCCGATGCAGACGCGATGCGCTTTGCAAGGTATAGCGTGAAAGAGGACAAGTGGGATATTTACTCGCATACATTTGATTATAGTCCGGTTTTGACGCACGCACAGATCAATCCGCAGTACCCTCATCTGATGTGCTTTTCGCACGAGCTTTTAAACATCAGCTGGCTTTTCCTTATGGACAGAATGTGGGTATTTGACTGTGACACGGGACAGGCAAAGAACATATTCAAGCAGGGAACCAACGAACAGCTTGGCACGACCCTGCAATACGTAAGTCATGAGCTATGGTCAAACAACGGAGAGTATCTGTACGGTATTGCCCCCGATGCAAGGAGAAATATGACGGATATAGGAGCATCCGCTCCGGTGATGGTCGGCAATACGCCGTTTGCTTTTCGGGTGAATAAGGACGGAACGCACCGGCAGTATTATTTTGACGCGATGAACCAGATTTACGCATACAATCACGTGTATCCGAGCGGAGACGATCAGTTTCTTGTTGCTGACGGCGACTATCTTGTTTTAATCAGCACCGAAACCAATGAGCATTTTCCGATTGCAAGTCATATTTTAGCCAACAAAAGACCACACCCGTACCAGGCACACCCTGTTGTCGCAAGAAATCAGTATAAAGTCAGCTGGGGCGGTATGGATCAAAATGATATGCTTGGCGTATGTTGGTTTGATTTTACCGATATGGCAGAAAAAAAGGCAAAGGGCGGCCGGTATCCGGCAGGCAGTCACGTAAAGAGGGTAAGCTACGCCGGCCTTGACTGCGAAAGCGCCGAGACAACCCAAAGGGGAAAAAGCTGCTATTTTGCCTCAAGCGGCCAATCGATCTACCTGGATATAGACGAGACTCTGGTCGATACAGACAACGGACAATTAACACTCAGCTTTGACTATTTTGATAACGGTACGCAGCCGATTGTTATTACTTATACCTCGGGTGTGAACACAGATAATGACCGATATCGAATCTTTGATGCGGAAAAGAGAATCAAGCGCAGAAACACAAACACATGGAAGCACTGTGAGATTTTTATCGACAGCGGAAATTTTGAAAACATCGGAACGTACGCAACGGATCTGAAAATCAAAGGTGAATGTGCGAATCTGTACCTAAAAGATATCTCGGCAAGATGATGGGTTTTCGGCAAACAAGTACCAAAATATAAAACGGACACAAGGGTGAAGGGTGGTAACAATGAAAAGACGTATGAAAGCGATACTCTGTTTTCTGGCAGCGGTCGTGCTGATGGGAATGACGGCAGGCGCCAAAGAGGAAAATATACATATCAGCTGGCGCGGTGATTATCAAACAAACGAGATAGTTGTTTCAATCCAAAGTGCGGCTGATTATATCCAACAGGTAACGGTGGTGATGTACCCTGCCGGTCTGGCGGAACCGAAGTTTTCCGATTATTGCCGAATCGGTGAGGTTGCAGTTTATGGCGGCAAAGAGACAGAAATACGATTTAAAATTTCTGACAGACTTGATGCCGCCGACGGCGCCTATATTCTGCGCGTACAAGGAAGCGGATATCAGGCGGCGCAGAGCCGTGCGGCAGAAGAGGTGTGGGTACTGCGCCCCTCCGATATTGCGGATGAAAACGGCGAAGGACTTTTAAAACAGATTAATGCTGCATCGGCAGATCAGGTAAAACCGTATATTGAAAGAGTGAGTAAGGCGCTGTCTCTCACGGTTGCCGAAAATGAAAGCGCGGCGCGGCTGGAGGACTTTATCCGTGTGAAAAACGACAGCTATGGCGGAAGCTTTCAAACCATCAGCGATGTCGCAGCGGCATGGAGGATTTCCGATGTGGTCGCGTATCTTGCGCAGGATTCTCCCGATGCCAAGACGCTGGAAACAAAAATGGACGAAATCGCGGATATCCTGTCGGCAGAAAGAGATGATGAGATTTATCAGACCTACCGGGAGGATATTTACAAAAATATGATTTCGATCCGTAAAACGTACCGGGGCGGCATCGGCGTTCAAAACCGCAGTGATATTGAAACCGTGTTTGAAAAAGCAAGGGTTCTTGCCGTGATTAACGGATCCGCGGAGGACGCGCTGGAGAATCATCTCAAAACCTACTATCGTATACTGGGAATCAGCGCCGAAACATATCAGAAATTCGCATCGTTTGGGGGGTCGGACAGGCAGAAAGTGTTAAGGCAGATTTATCAAAAGAATTTTGTGGATACCGACACAATCTGCAAGACCTTTGAGACGGCGGTCAATCAAATCGCAGAAAGAAATGCATCGGGCGGAAACACATCGCCGTCCGGCGGATCGGGAGGATTGGGAGGATCGGGCGGCTCCGGCGCTTCCGGCGGCAGAGGCTATGAGGATGGATATGCCATCAGCGGAGAGACAAATGATACGCCAAAGCCGGACATTGCTTTTGCAGACTGCGGTAGCTCGCACTGGGCATATCCCTATGTCGGTGAAATGAAGAGAGACGGTATCATATCCGGATATGATGATGGAAATTTTTATCCTGATCAAAAGGTGAAGCGCGAGGAATTTGTCAAAATGGCAGTGATGGCCTCCGGTCTGTATGATAAGGACGCTGCCTGTGATTTTGAGGATGTGCCGCAGGACGCATGGCATTATGGGTATATCGCCTCCGCGTATCATGCGAATGTAATAAACGGCGTGGGCGAAAAAGCTTTCGGTGTCGGTCAGGAAATGAAAAGAGAAGATGTTGCAGTGATCCTATGCAGAATTTTAAATATGCTTCAAATATCGGAGGGAAACAGCGACGCTTTGACCAATAGCGGAAAAGATTTTACCGATAGCGCCGATATCGATGATTATGCCAAAGACAGCGTGGCGGTTTTAGCCGAAATGAAGATACTGAGCGGATTTGAGGACGGAAGTTTCAGACCGCAGGATTGTTTGACGAGAGCGGAGGCTGCGAAGATCCTATCGGTGGTTCGGGGGTACATTCGAAAATAATCGTAAAATCGCAGACGACGGAGTGACGAAGAGCAGGAAGGAGCATATGGAAACGATGAGATACAGATTGATTGCTTTGGTATTGGCAATGCTTATGGTCTGGCCCGGCATGTATGCCGCGGCAGAGACGGAAGAAGAAAACGCGGCTGCGCCGATTACAACCCGTGAATTTGAGGCGCTCGGCGCCCTGCATGTGCTGACGGATGATTTTTTGAGCATGAGCGCGGAAGACACGGTGAGCCGTGCCCGGTTTGTGGGGGCGCTTTCAAAGCTTGCCGGTTTGCCGGTGGAAAACCGAACGGAAAAACTTCCGTTTTCCGATGTAAATGCAACAACGCCGTATCATAATGATATTGTTTATTTTTACAAGGCAGGACTGATTAACGGCAACGAGGACAATACGTTTTCGCCCAACGATCCCATAACCTATGTGCAGGCTTTGAAAATGTCGATAGATCTTCTCGGATATAAGGAATATACCGCGGAACGCTACGGGGCCTATCCAATGGGATATCTCCTTGCGGCCAAGAACTTTGAACTGTCTGACGGACTGAGCGTAAGCGGCAGTGAAGAAGTTCTTACGGCTGTCGATGCCGTCACCCTTTTGTATCACTGCGCCATGACATGTGTTGCGGTTCCTAAAACCTTTGGCGGTGATGGGAAGACAACCTACCAGCCGGATTCGTCAAGATACCTCTTGTCAGAATACCGAAATATTTATTACGGCAAGGGTATTGTGACAGATAACGGTATTGTATCGTTATCAGACGACGAGTGCGGCGAAGGCAGAGCGCGCATTGATGATAAGGTGTATGAGCTCGAGAACGATATGGATCTCATGGATGCTATCGGATACAGGGTCGAGTTTTTTTATCTGTCAAAGGGTGGCACCGATACGCTTTTGTGGATCTCAGAGGATAAAAACAACAAGGTATTAAGAATTAAAAGTGATGATCTTTCCACAGACGATCCGAGTTACGGCGCCGACACCATCGTTTATTATCAAAACGACCGAAAAAAAACGGCAAGGATTGATCGGTATGCGGATGTGATTTATAACTATGCGCTCTGTAATCAGTATGACGCTGACAGGATAAAGCCGAAGTCAGGCGATGTGAAGCTGATTGATAGCAATGATGACGGCGTTTACGAGGTGGTGGCGGTAAGCGAATTTCAAAATTTATTTGTTGCTGCGGTTTCGGCGGAGAGGAACACGGTTTCCGGCAAGTACGGCGATGCGCTGGTGCTGGATGATTATCAAACGGTTCGGATTTTAAAAAACGGCGTGACAGTCACAAGAGACGAGATCCAAAAGGATACGGTGATTTCGTATATCGAAAGTCCGGATAAAAAATTTTTGTATATCTATGTCAATGCACCTCGCAGCATAGAAAAGCTGACGACCGTATCAGAGGACGGAGGAAAAACATATTACACGTTTGAAAGCGGAAAATATCGGCTGGCAAACAGCTTGAAAAAGCTGATGGAAAGCGGAACGTATCACATTCCCTCTGTGCAGCTTGGAAACCGTTACCGGTATTGCCTTGACATGGCCGGGGAGATTGCTGCAATAGAGCTTGATAACGAGGCGCTGCAATACGCGTTTTTGGTTGACGGAGCAAAAGAGGACGCGGCGTTTGCAAGCAGCGGCAGTGCGCGGTTTAAACTGGTGCTCAAAGACGGGTCTGTGGTTACGGCCGTGACGGCAAATAAAGTTTCTTTTAACGGCACCAAAGGTATGAAAGGCACCGATGTGCTCGATGCCGCGATCTTAAATGGCGAAATCGTGCAGCAGGTTGTCAGAGTCGCGTTTGACGGAGACGGAAATATCAAGGAATTTGAGCTTGCTTCGGATGTGGCGGAGTCCTCGGAATACGGCTATGACAAGCGGAAGTTTACATGCGATTACGTGAACCAAAAGGCGGTGTATAACACCGACAATTGCTATATCTTCAGCAACAAGTATCTGGTAAACGGTGAAACGGTTTGCTTTGTAAAATATCAGAACAAAGACGGCAGCGCCGACTACGGTGTGATTCCGTACACGACCTTCAGCAACGGCTCGGAATATGATATTAAGCTGTATGATTGTGACGAGTATCTGACTGCCGCTGCGATGAGTGTGGTCAAAGACGGAATGGGTTATCAGGAAACATATATCCTCGTTGACAGCGTATCCTCCGTTTTGGATCAGGATAAAAACACCTGTCTTCAGCTGGAGGGGCTTGCGTACGGTAAGAATGTGAAATATACGGCAAATGATGACGGAACAATCCCCGATGAAATAAAGCGCGGTGATATTGTGCAGGTATCGGTCGGGCTGATCGACAACAGGATTGAACGGCTGCGTAAGGTGTGCAGTCTGCGCGATCGCCCGGAGTCGTTTATCAATGGGAAACCCGGAAACATTGTTACTGAAATCTTCGGCTACCTGTATTCAAACAGCGGACGCAACATTGTCACGCTGAATCCGAACGGTTCGCCGTACGGAAAGCTGATCGCAACGTCCACCTCAAACGGGACACCGGGGATTTCGATCTATGACTGCAAGAGAGATACGGTCTCGGTCGGAAACCTCCATGACCTGTATCCGATCAATGGACCGGAAAGCAACGGTGCGCTGCATATTACGGATGACAGCGTGATGGTTTTTGTCTACCGACGTTATAATTGGGTAAAGGATATTGTCGTTGTGTATTATTAAACCAAAGCAAAGTTTAGCACGATTTTTCCTGCGGTAAGAGATGCTAAATGATGATATGGAGCCGAAGCAGGCGGCAGAATGGAGATGAACGATGAGAAGAACGAGCAATTATACAAGAATGTTGTTGTCGGTCGTTTGTTTGATACTTTGCATGAGTATCCATGCATACGGGAGTGATACGGTCGTTTTCTTTCAGGATTTTTCAGGCGTTTCTGATCAATATCTCTCCTCGGATATGATTCCGGAATCAAAATCCGGCTTTTCGGCCGAAATCAAGGATGAGGCGCTTGTGCTCAAATCCGATTCCATGTGTTATTATCGAGTGGATGATGCAGAAAATTTGAACGGAGAAACCAACGCGCACGGAATGACGCTTCAATGCATTCCGGGCGTAGTTGTGACCGCGCTTGAATCTCCGATCACGGTCGGCGGCAGAGAATATGATTACAGAGGGCCGGGCAACGCTGCAATACATATTGCAGAAATCGGCGGAAAAAATGCCTTGATGCAGTCAACGTATGTGAATTTGCCGGCGGGAGCCGATCCCGGGTCTGTCACAAACTATACGCTGAGAACCAACGCTGCAAGACTTGTTGTGGATAAGAATCAGTTTTTGGACACAGACAATGACATGATGCTTGAACTGGAATATTATACGGAGGATATCGACGGCAATTGGTGCAAGGTTACGTACCCCGGAAAGGATGGTTCTAAAAAAACCGTCATGGCCTATGACGCTGAGAAAATAAAAAAAGACGGGGCGGGTCAGTGGAATAGAATCGCGGTAGCGCTCCCCGACGCCGATTTCAGCCGATATATCAGAGAAGAGTCGGGCTATGAACATAGCATCTTATTGGAAACGCGCGAGCAGAGAGAAAACTATTTTCACGCGGTCACGTTATATAAAAACGGAGAATCCGAGGTAAAGGACGCCGCGGTTTACAATGTAGTACAGACAAAGATGCCGGATGGCGGAATGTACGGAGACGCAAAAGTGTCTTATGACTTAAAGTTCCCCGGCGGCGAAAAGCTCACGGATACTTGCGATTACAATCGCGGACAAAATGTGATGTCGGTCAACCTGTTAGATGCCGATCAGGCAGAGATGGCGTCTATCTTGTATGAAATGACTGATGGCGTTGCCAAAATATACGCAGTCTCCGACACGGAAAAGGTGAAGGTCTACGAGGGCGATGTGATGGATAAGACCCTTCGGTATACCGTAGCCATCAGCATCACGGATAAAACATATACGCTTGCCATTGATGAAGGAGACGAACGAAAGGGCGAGACTGAACAGCCCGTTGCACTCAAAAACCGGGAGGGCAGCTCGGAGATCGGCATCGTTCGCTTTATCAATGCAAAGCATAACCCTTATTCCTGTGCGCTGCTTTCTGTGTTTGACAATATAGCGGTTTCGGTCAGCGAAAACGAGGGCTACCGCAATTGCATGGAGGATGCGGACCATATAGCGCTTACGGTTTTGCCGGGAAGCTTTATAATGAACGATTTTGATTTGCCGGCTTTAGGCAGTATTCACGCAAGTGAGATCACCTGGAGAAGTTCGGACGAGAGCGCGATTGAAATTGTCGACAATGGAACAGAAGCATTTGCGAGGGTAAAACAGTCGGACAGTCCCAAGGCGGTTTCACTGTACGCAACGGTTACAAACAACGGATTTTTTGCAGAAAAGAAGTTTGATTTTACCGTGAGGGCGATGACGGACGCCTATTTGCAACGCGGAAAGGCGGAGATCAGGACAGAGACGGACGGGAGCGTCACGGCAAAAATCAGCTTAAAAAATCCGGGCACCACAGGGGCGGCGGCGATTACCTTTGCCGTCATGTCCGTTGATAGCCGCACGGGGGATATTTGCAATCAAAAGTTTGACGTAAAGACCGAGATTCCGAAGTACGGAACCCTTACCTTTGAAGTTACGGGACTGCAAAAAAACGGCGGCGATGAGATTGTGTACTACCTGTGGGATGAAAACGATGTATCGCTCATCAATCATGCGCCGACGGATCTTTCCGGGTTCCGGACAGAAAACAGAGTCAGAGGCGCCAAGCTCTTGTGGAATGAAAGCCATGACGATTATAATGCGATTGACTATTATGCGGTATATCGGGACGATGTGCTGATTGCAAAGTGCACTGATACCGAATACATTGACACAGAGGCCGTACGCGGCAAAACGTACCGTTATACGGTAATCCCTGTCGATACCAACGAAAACTGCGGCGCAGCAGCAAGCGGCGAGGGAGAAAAAATTGACATGCCGTATTATCTTGCGCCGATCGGAAACGATGAAGCAAGCATCAACCGAAACGGAAACGGAATCTATATGGCATATCGTGACGATCCCGTGAGAGCAGCCTATACCGAGTATGCCGAGGTAACGGATGCCGATCGCAACACCGTTCCTTGCCGCTATGTTCCAAACGGAAAGTACATCGGATTTTATACCGATAAAAACATTGTCAAGGAAAGAAACAAGGTTGCGGTGAAGATCACTTATCTTGATACCAGAGGAAAATTGATTTTCAAATATAACACGGTGATTCCGAACGGCCGGGAAGATAGCGCTGCGTATGCGGAAAAGAATATAGACTGCGGTGAAATGACAAACACCAATACGTGGAAAGAGCTTGTTGTGGAGATCGAGGATGCACAGTTTAGAGAGTCGCTTTTCCTGACGGCATCGGATTTTGCCTTGCAGACAACCGGCGGCAGCGGCGTTTATGTCAGAAAGGTAGAGCTTGCGGAACTGGATGTTTATTGATTGACTGACGGCATCGGATTTCAGATCAAAAGGAGCAATGGCGGGGTATGAAGCGGATTACCCCGCCATTGTTGACAATTTGTCCATTTTTTATCGAAACTTTGCGATTCTGTCCATTGAAAATCGGTGTGATCTCGTTTATAATAGCGAAAAGTGAAAGTCTGCCCCCAAATTTTGGGTGCATGGGAATCAAACCCGTAGGCCAATGATACGCTATTGGATCTCGTTTTGAGGACGGATTTTTGCTAAGGTTGATTTGCCAAGAGGAAAGGAATGACAGAGATGAAAAATATACATGTAATACCGCATTCGCACTGGGACAGAGAATGGTATATGCCGTTTGAATATCACAGGGCGCGGCTGATTGAACTGATCGATAACTGTATGGAACTTTTTGAAAAGGACGAAAATTACAAAAGCTTTCACCTTGACGGACACACCGTTTTGGTGGAGGATTATCTGGAAATCAAGCCCGAAAACGAAGAAAAAATCAAGAAATATGTTGCAGAGGGACGGTTTGCGGTCGGCCCCTGGTACGTACTGCAAGATGAATTTTTGACGAGCAGCGAGGCGAACATGCGAAACCTCCTGATCGGTATGTCAATTGCAAAAAAACTGGGAAAGGTGACAAAAATCGGTTACTTTCCGGATTCTTTCGGAAACGCGGGACAGATGCCGCAGATTTTAAAACAGGCCGGGATGAAAGCCATTGCGTTTGGCCGGGGGGTAAAGCCCACGGGGATGAACAATGCCGTCTCAGACGGGTACACGTCAACCTTTTCGGAGATGTACTGGCAGTCGCCGGACGGGAGCGCGCTGCCGGCGATTTTGTTTGCCAACTGGTACCATAACGGAATGGAAATCCCGGAGGACGGAGACGCCGCGTATTGGGAACCCAGAATTTTGGCGGTAGAAAAATATGCGTCCACCGGCGAACTGCTCTTTTTAAACGGCTGCGATCATCAGCCTGTCCAAATGAATCTGAGCAAGGCGCTCGCCGCGGCGAGAGAACATTTTGGGAAGTACAACTTTATTCATTCAAACTTTGAAAGCTACGCGGATGCGTTGATGAAGGCGCTGCCTTAAAACATCACGACGGTAAAGGGCGAATTGACGGGGCAGGACACCGATGGCTGGTGGAATTTGGTGAACACCTGTTCTTCGCATGTTGATTTAAAGGTCATGAATAAAAAGTGCGAAATCCTGCTTGAAAATATTGCGGAGCCGCTGGCTGTTATTGCTGCAAAGATTGGGAAAACATATCCGAGAGAAATGCTGACCTACGCCTGGAAAACACTGATGAAAAATCATCCCCATGACAGTATCTGCGGCTGCAGCTGCGATGCGGTCAACGATGAAATGCACACAAGATTTGCAAAGAGCAGGCAGGCGGCCGAAACCGTTGTCAGCGACAGTCTTTTGTATATCGGATCGCATATCGGAAGAGGGGCGTTTAACGAAAACGACATTGTTTTTGCAGTCATCAATACGCTTGGCAAAAAGAGGAGCGGCATCGTATCGGCGGACATTGATATCCGAAGAATATACGGCTCAGAAAAGCTGCGCACTTCGGCTGCGGAAATCGCAGATTCGCTCTATACCGGCGAATTTGAGCTTGTGGACGAAAACGGAAATATCCTGCCTTGTATGACGCAAAAAGACGATCTTCGGTTTGGATATGACTTACCGAAGGATCGGTTCCGCCAGCCGTACATGGCAGAAACCGCCTCGATTTTATTTGAATCGGGTGAAATTCCGCCGATGGGGTACGCTGTGTATGCACTCAGAAAGAAGAAAAACGCTGCCAAAACAGAAAGCCTGGTAAGCGCGAAAAACACGATGGAAAACGAGTATATCAAGGCAGAAATCTGCGCAGACGGTACGCTGGATGTGACGGATAAGAGAACAAAAAAACGGTTTACCGGGCTTTTGCGGCTTGAGGATGTCGGCGATATCGGCACGGAGTATACGTTTATTCCGGCAAAGGGAGATCGGCCGATCTTATCGGGAAGCACCCCGGCAAAGATTGCGCTGGTAAAAGACGAGGCGTTTTTGGCAGAGTATAAAATCACGGTGGAGATCACCGTTCCCAAAAGCGCTGATGCGCATAGCTACGAAGAAAAACGCCTGTTTATCTGCGGCGCAGAGCGGAGCGGCAGAGGAGACGAGACGGTCACGATTCCGGTCACCTATTTTGTGTCACTGGCAAAGGGCGGAAAAAGAATCGATGTCAGATGCGAGTTTGAAAACACCGCCAAGGATCATCGGCTGCGCGTCCTCTTCCCCACGGGACTGACGTGTACCAAGCACAAGGCGGAGAGCGTTTTTGAGGCCGCGCTGCGAGACAATAAGCATAAGCCGACCTGGACCTATCCGAGCGGATGCGAGCATCAGCAGGGGTTTGTGATGATGAGGGACGATGCAGCCGGGTTATCCGTTGCCAACATCGGTCTTTATGAATACGAAATTCTGGAAGATAACACCATTGCCGTTACCTTGGTTCGCGCGGTGTCGGAACTGGGCGACTGGGGCGTGTTCCCGACCGAGCTTTCGCAGATGCAGAAAAAGCTGTCGCTTGCGTTTTCGATCATACCGTTTGAAGAGGAGGCGGAAGTTTTCGATGAGGCGGCGGCGTTCCAGTGCCCGATGTCGGTCACCTGTCTGGGGCAAAACACCGATTCGGCATATCATAACAACGAGTTAAGGTGGAGCGGGGATTCTTTAAAGCTTACCGCGCTGAAAAAGGCACAGGAAGGCGATGACATTGTGATGCGCTGGGTTAATCTTTCGGACAAGGTGCAGACGCTGACTGTCGAAAAATCCGACTGGATCAAAAATTTATATCGGTCTGACATGATCGAGGAAAAGAGAGAACACCTGGTGGAGGAGAACGGCCGCTGGAGCACGGAGATAAAACCGTATGAAATCGTCACATTCATACAGGAGTAGTTGATGTTTGCCCGTGCACAGTACGAAAAAAATACATTATCAATCGTAGGAGAGTATAGAATGGATTATATGCAATATGTTAATATCAAACAAGGCGCCAAATCATCGCGGCGGTTTTCCAACGGAAACACCCTGCCCCTCATTCAGCGTCCGTTTGGATTTGCGGCCTTTGCGCCGCAGACGGATGCAAGCCGCGGCCCGTGGTTCTACCATCCGGACGACAGAAGCTTTGAGGGGGTACGCCTTACGCACCAGCCAAGCCCCTGGATTTCGGAACACGGGGCAATCGTGATTCAGCCGCAGAGCGAGATTCCGTATATGGCGGAGGAAAGTCGTTGGTCGGGATTTGTCAAGGATAAAACCGTGCTTATGCCGCATTATCTAAGCTATGACCTGACAAGGCCGAAGGCAAAACTGGAGCTGACGCCGACAGAGTATGGGGCGTGTGTCCGGCTTGCGTTTTACAGCGACTTTGATCATTATATTTCTGTTTTGCCCGTGCAGGGAATGTGCCGCTATTCATTTAACGCAAAGACGGGCAGATTGTATTGCGATACGGATTGCGGCGAACCATCGGACGGATATGATAAGGGTAGGGCAAACACCTATTTTGTATTTGACTTTGGAAAAGATGTGATTAACCCCGATAAGACCATGATTGAAAGCGCCGCCGGAAAGGAAATGGGTTTGTCGGTGCAGGGAGAGCATACGGCGATTCATCTGTATGTCAATACAAAAAAACTGACCTTTTCGATGGCAAGCTCTTATATCAGTTATGAACAGGCAGAGCGGAACCTCGAACGCGACCGCACCTATGATGACTTTGACAGTTTAATGAAGGAGAACTATGCCGTATGGAACCGCGTTTTATCGAGGATTCCCATCAAGGCGGACAAAACGGTGATGAAAACCTTTTATAGCTGCATGTATCGGGCATTTCTGTTTCCGCACAAGGCCTATGAAATGGACGAAAACAATCAGCCGATTCACTATGCGCCGTCTTGTGATGGTGTAAAAAATGGGTATCGTTACACCGACAACGGATTTTGGGATACATACCGAACGGTTTATCCGCTGTTTGCCTTGATTGCAAAAGACGAGTACAAAGAGATGCTTGCCGGGTTCATTCAGGACTACATTGACGGCGGATGGCTGCCGCGATGGACGGCAATGAATGCCAAAAGCTGTATGCCGAGTACCATGATTGACGCGGTGATTGCCGAGGCGGCGGTTTGTGGGATCATATCGGACGATTTGCTGCGAATTGCCTTTTCGGGCATGGAAAAACACGCCAATACACCGTCACAGAACCCTGCATACGGGCGGGAGGGCTGCGAATATTACACCAAAATGGGGTATGTGCCAAGCGATAAGTATAAAGAAAGCGTTAACCTTACCTTAGATTCGGCATACTGCGATTATTGCCTGGCCGTAGTTGCCGATATCCTCGGTGAAAAGGAAAAAGCAAGGGTTTACCGCAAAAGGTCAAAAAACTATCAAAACATCTTTGATAAGGAAACCGGCTTTATGCGCGGAAAGCGGACGGACGGGAGTTTTGAACCCGATTTTGATCCGATCCTGTGGGGCAGGGATTATACCGAGGCGGCCGCCTGGCAGACTTCGTTTGCCGTGCAGCACGATCTTGACGGCCTGGCAGAGCTTTACGGGGGCAAGGATAAACTGATTCAAAAGCTGGACGATCTGTTTGCCGCTTTGCCGGATTACCGGGTCGGCGGCTATCAGCGAGAAATTCACGAAATGACCGAGTTTGCCGACGGAAAATGGGGTCAGTGTGCCATTTCCAATCAGCCTAGCTTTCATCTTCCGTTCCTATACGCCTATTTCGGTGAGACCGAAAAGACCAGCGAATGGGTGTCAAAACTGTGCCGCGAGGGCTTTTCAGCCGATGATGACGGCTTTCCCGGCGACGAGGACAACGGAACGATGGCGGCGTGGTATATTTTTGCAGTGATCGGTATCTATCCGCTTTGCCCCGGAAAAGCGGAGTATGTAAAGTTTCGCGGACTGGCGGATGAAGTTTATCTTTAAAATGTGAAAAAATGGGTATAAGGATGGCAGCAATGACAGATGCGATCATGCTGATTTATAGCGTGTGAGGCAGCGTCATTGCTGCCATTTTTGTTGCAGGAAAAGAGGAGAAAATGGTTGATTTGCGCAAACGGTTATGATATACTAGAGACAGTGAAAAGGTCGGTTTTGCGGAGGGGCCGAGAGGGCTGCGTGGGGGTGAGAATGATGTGGAGGAAGTTAAAGCTGCTGTCCGGAAGTTACTCCTTTAAAATTGTGATTTCCTATTGGTTGATCGGGTTTTTGCCCTTTTTGTTAATCAGTAATATTATTTTTCATTATTTTACCGTCTATGTGCAGACCAGTTCGATTGAAACGCTGCAGGAAACGCACGCCAGGGTTGATGAAATCATTTCGGATAATATCGAATCCGTGTCTAACGTTCTGGATTCTGCCCAAAACTATAATATGTTCGGCCGGATTGACACACTGCTTTCGGAGATGACCGCCCCCGACAGCATGAATCGTTTATCAGTGGTGATGAATATTTTCCTCCAATCCAGCATGAGCGTTGAGAATGTGATTGCTGTCAACCGCGATGAAGAATGGATGCATGTATCAAGATATAAAAAGTATCGGTCCGGCTATTATGATTTTGAGGGAAAGGGACTCATTAACCCCGATATGGATGAACGGGTTTATATGATCCCAAGACATCATTCCCAGGCGTATTTTTCTAATGCAAACTCCTATGTTGTCAGTATGATAAAAAATTTTACGGACAGTGACGGCGCATATGTCGGCAGCATTATGATTGACATCAATCTATCTTATTTTCAGGATATGCTGCAGAGTAATCCCAAAGCGGGATATTTTGCGCTGACCGATTCGGAGCACTATTGTATTTTATCCAATGATATCTGGAATGTGGATAACGAGATTCAAACCGAGGGCATCGCCGCCTATCCCGTGGATTTTGATTTTAATAACAATCTTCCGAAGAGCAGCAGCTTTTTTATCGAGTCGGACATCAACGGCGTTTGGAGAGCCTATACCTACATAGAAAAGGATGTGCTGACATCCAACATCAATGAAATCCGAAGGGCGTTTGTCACCTTGGTCGTGGTGATTACCTTAATGCTTTTGCTGATTTCGCTCTGGTATACGCACCGTTTGACGGCGCCGGTCAGCAGAATTGTCTCGCAGCTGAAAATTGTGCAGAGCGGCAACCTTGATATCTGTCTGGCAGATGAAAGGGTGACGGAATTTTCACAGATTATTTCGGGCATTAACGAGATGATTCAGAAACTGAAGATACACATCGACCAGACATACTGTGCGCGGATGAAACAAAAAGAGGCAGAGCTCAACGTTTTAAAGATGCAGATCAATCCGCACGTTTTGTATAACATGCTTGAAATCATCAATATGACAGCCATTGAACAGGACGACTATAAGGTCAGCGATATGATTACATCGCTTGGGGCGCAGTTTAAATACATGCTGTCAAACGATAGAGATTTTGTGACACTAAGAGAAGAAATCGAGATTTTAAATTATTACTTCCTGTTTATCAAAATGCGCTATGATAACAAGATCAGGCTGAATGTAAGGGCAAAAGACAGCCTGATGGATTTTACCGTGATGAAGTTTATCTTGCAGCCGCTGGTGGAAAATTCGGTCAAGCACGGCTATGACAACAGTGCGGTGCCGCCGCAAATGATGGATATCAACGTAAATATCATGCGCCAGGGCGAGGAATATCTGCTGGTCGATGTCTTTGATAACGGAAAGGGAATGGAAAAGGAACAGTTGGAAACGCTGCGGCAGCGTGTTTGCAGTGCGCAGGACAGCGATACCAAGGATTCGATCGGTTTGAAAAACGTGTGCAGCAGACTGCACTTCTTCTATGGAGAAGCATTTGCGGCAGAAATAAACAGTTTGCCGGGGCTTGGTACGGAGGTTTTACTGAAAATACCGCTTGGCACGGTGAGAGAGGAGGCAGAAGATGAACAAAATTAAGATTGCGATTGCCGATGACGAAACGATTATTATAAACGGCTTGTGTAAAATCTTAAAAGAGCTTGACGATATTGCTGTGGTTTGCGGTACCGCAACCGACGGCATACAGCTGAAAAAGCTGGTTGAGCGCGAGCGGCCCGATATCGTGATTACCGATATTTGTATGCCGCAGTCATCGGGGCTGGACGTAATCCGTCAAATTCAGTCGCTGCGCTCCCGGCCGGAGATTATCATTATCAGCGGATACAAGAATTTTGAGTATGCGCAAAGCGCCATGAAATACGGCGTGACGGAATATCTATTAAAGCCGATCAACCGCAAAGAGCTTTTGGAAATTGTTCGGCGGATGTGTGAAAAAATTGCAAAGACAAAAACTTTTGTGAAAAATCCTTTTGCCGGGGCTGAGCGGCAGCAGGATAATGAAAATTATTATCAGGTTTTGATCGGCCGGTGCGAATCGGTGCAGGACTCTGCCCGATTGGAAAAGCTGATTACAGATACGCTGCCGGAGGGGTGTCACTATTTTAAATATTACCTGGATTTATGCGTGGTGTTTTCGTTTGCCACGGAAAAAGAGGCGGATCGGTCGGCGCTCTGCTATGCGGAATCTCTTTTAAAAAATGTGAGCACCGACTATGCAATCGGCGATGTGTATCGAGGGTTTAACGGGATTTCGCAGTCGTATGCATCGGCGGTCAAAAAGCGTGAGATATCGTTTTTCTTTCATGAGAACAAGGTGATTGCAAATGCCGATATCGGTTTTTGTCCGAAACCGGGCGATAACCTAAACGATGTGCTGGATGCATTGTGTGCTCATATTCGCGATGAGGATTACGCGGCTGCGGTTGCGGAGCTTGACCGGCTGGAGGAGGTCATTATCGGCGCCAGCGGAGGGGTGCGCGATATCGCCATTATCCACTTTTATTCTGCGGCAGACAAAATCCGATCAATGATTTTTGAGCCGTCTCTGCAAGAGCTTTACTCCCCGGACAATATTTTGGCGTTTGTCAAAAAGTGCCGCAAATTTCAGCAGGTGAAAGAGTTTTTAAAGAAAATGATTGCAGACACGATGGAGCAGATCGGCAGCAGAAAAGAGTCGCAAATCAATGTTGAAATCAAGATGGTTACGGATTATATCAAAGCGCATTATGATGAAAAGATCACGCTGGAATCCATGGCAAGCCTGGTTCATAAAAACGCGTACTATTTCAGCGTATTTTTTAAAAAATACACCAACGAAAATTTTAAAGATTATGTGATGCGTGTGCGGATGGAAAAGGCGCTGGAGGAACTGAATAAAACCGGCAAAACCATCAACACGATTGCCCTGGAGGCAGGGTTTGCGGATCCGCATTATTTTAGTAAGGTTTTTAAAAAATACTACGGCTTTACGGCCAGCAGCGTGCGGAAAAAATGAGCATAGCTGACCTTGCATCATGAAAAAAGAGAAACGGCACAAAAGCCGTTTCCCTTTTTTTGCAGATGTTTTGCGATATCGGCATTTACCAGATTAAAAAATCCGAGCCGCGCAGCTTGAGCAGCGCCTCTGTGTAAAAGAAGTCGCCGTAGATGATCGGGATATGAACGCCCTTCATCTGTGCCTCTTTTTTGGGATATGCCTCGGTTCCCATCAGTACCAGGGAATCCGTGTCGGGACTGTAATCACAAAAGTACTGATCCGCTGCTTTTAAAAGGTTTAAAGCGCCGGAAAGATAAGCGGCTGCCTCGCAATCGTCGGTATGCCGCGCGATTTCGATCATGCCGCAGGCGGCGCACACACCGGCCGTACTGTCATAGTAGACCTTGTCGGGCGTTTGGCCGAAGTCGCAAAGGGGTTTAAAGTCCGTCGCCGCCGCATGCGCGATAAAATAGTTCGCGGTTTTTTTGGCGGCGCTAAGATAGGCTTCCTTTCCGGTGTGGATATAAGAGAGCGCCATGCCGTAGATCGCCCAGGCAAGACCTCTTGACCAGCAGCCTGCCGCACTGAATCCCTGATCGTATCCAAGATCTGTATAGAATTTGATCGGCTGTCCGTTCTCGGTGTCATGAACCACGATATGATTGACGGCGCCGTCCTCGCGGATATGATCGCGCAGCGCCATGTCCGCATGTGCCATTGCAATCCGCTTGAATCTGGGATCGCCGATCTCGCCGGAAGCCCAGTACAAAAGAGGAAGATTCATCATGCTGTCGATAATCGACCAGCCCTCCGCAAAATCCATATTCCATGCCCGGATAAATCCTCCGTCAATATTATAACGGGAGGCCAGCGCGGCCGCCATAAAAAGGTTGATGTTTTTGGCGTCGGAATCCCCGGTCAGCCGAAAATGAGCGCCGTTTACAATGTGCGACATAAATCCGACATCGTGGTACAGATATTCATATTCTTTAAGGCCGCGATTGACGTACGCAGATGAATGAATCGCCGTCTTTTTGTATCCCTCATCGCCGGTTCCCGCATATAAGAGCCACATAAGGCCGCCCCAAAATCCGTTGGTCCACGTGTACGGCTCGTTCTTGCGATCGTCATGTACGCCGTCTGCGGAGGTATACGGGATTTTGTCATAAGACCGCACGGCGACCTTCTTCATTTTGGCATCGACTTTTTCCCATACCTTGGATAGCCACTTGGTATCTTGTGTTGAAAGTTGTATCATGCTATGCCTCCGGTTTTATTTTTTTGCGTCCTCAACATTTTTGAGATAGCGTTCATAGGCGGCCTGTCTTACCTTCACAACGTCCTCAAGCCCCATGCTCTTTAACGTTTTCTGATAGTTGTCGTAGTTGTCAAAGCTTTCGCGGCCGGTGATAAATTTATTTATCATTTCATTATTGTAGCTATTGACTTCATTAAATGTCGTAATGGCGGTATTTAATTCTTCATCATTAAATTTTAAAACAGGAACCGTTCTTGCGGTGTCGCAGTCCTTCCAGATGTTAATCGCAGCTTTTTGCGCCGGCAGCATAAACTGATCAAAGTAGTCCATGCTCTGTACCATCGGCCATCCCGTTGCCACGGTGTACTGTGACAGCATCTCGGACATTGACTTTCCGGGCGTATTGGTAATCAGATCGGTGTAGGTCGGAGTACCGTTTACCATGGTGTAAGACTCGTTTTCTACGCCAAAGCTCAGCAGGGTGCCGCCTTCTTCGCTGTATGCATAGTCGGCAAACTTGACCGCAGCTTCCGGATTTTTGCAGTTGCTTGTAACGGCAAATCCGATATATCCGGAAAGAGGGGAGAGATACTCTACGTTGGTGCAATATTTTTTCCCGTTGGCTGACGTCATCCAGGGGAGCGCGGAAATTTTAAATTCCGGGTCGATCGGCTGCATCAGCGTATTGATTCTGGCGAGTCCGCCGCCGGCAAGACCATACCACATCGCCGCCTGACCGTTTGAAATTTTGGTGTCAAACTGATTGCGCTCGGTGATGGCATAGTCGGGATCCAGCAGTCCCTCGTTGTAGAGCTTGTTTAAGTATTGCAGCATTTCTTTATATTCCGGCTGCAGCCACCCGGATTGCAGCGTGTTATTGTCATCAATATAGAAGGTAGAGATGCCCCACCAAGCCGAAAGATACGGCAGTGCGTTGCCGCTTTCCATGATAAAGGGAACCTCATCGGCAACGCCGTTTCCGTTCATATCACTGTTTTTGATGGTCTTTAATACGTTGTATAACTCATCAACATTTGTGGGCATTTTAAGATTGAGTTTGTCCAGCCAGTCCTGGCGGATCATAAATCCGTTAAAGACGCGAAGCTCCGGATCGTTTCTTAAAAACTGGAAGGAGTAGAGGAATCCGTCAGCGTCTACGGCCTGTGCGTGCAGCTCCGGATCTTGTTTTAAAATGTTGACGTAGTTTGGTGCGTACTTTCCCATCAAGTCATCCAGGCGAAGAATCTGTCCATCGTTATATGCTTTCTTTGCCTGACCGTCGCCCCATCCCTGAATAAGAACATCCGGCAGGTTGTTGGATGCCAGCAGTAAGTTCATTTTTTCTGTGGTTACGTGCTGAAAAACTGGCTTTATGTTTGTGCGTTTCTCATATTCTTCAAAAAGCGGAATTTCGTTGTAGGAGCTTTTCCCCATGGGAGCAGGGAATGTTGTGGCAATGGATAATTCGGAAAGATTGCTCTCAATCGGCAGTGTGATTTCTTCCGGCGCGGCGGTGTTTACGTTAAGCGGCGTGGTAACTTCGCCGCTGCCTTGCCCGGTTTTTGCGCCGTTGCCGACACAGCCGCTGAGCAGAGCCAGTGACAGAATGCCGGTCATAATTGTTATCGGTGTCTTTTTTCGCATATGGATACCCTCCTGAAATTTGGTTTTATATGTTTGTTTGATTATTTTTATAAGGTTTGGATTATTCCTTGACGGCGCCAACCATAACGCCCTGCACAAAATATTTTTGCAAAAACGGGTAAATACAGAGAATCGGCACGGTGGACACCACGATGGTCGCATATTTAATGGCCTCTGATATCTGTACCTGTTCAATCCCGTTGTTTGCATTACTGTTTATCATGGAGTTGGTTTCGTTCAGAATCAAAATCTCGCGCAGGAAAAGCTGCAGCGGATATTTATCACGGTCGGTTAAAAAGATCATTGCGTTAAACCAGCTGTTCCACAGACCCACGGCATAGTACAGGGTGATCACGGCAAAAACGGACAGGCAGAGCGGGAACACAATCGAAAACAGTACCCGGATATGACTGGCGCCGTCAATTCTTGCCGATTCCTCCAGTGAAACGGGAATTGATGCCATATAGGTGCGCATGATGATAACGTTGTACGCGCTGATTGCCACCGGCAAAACCTGCGACATTCTCGTGTTTAACAGGCCAAGCCCCTGAACGTTTAAATAAGAGGGAATCAGCCCCACACTGATGAACATGGTTAAAATCAGTATGATGTTAAAAAAGTTGCGCAGCGGAAACTTCTTGCGGGACAAAACGTATGCTGCCATCAGGGTTAAAACATCGCCTAAAACCGTACCGACCAGAACATAAAGGATCGTATTGATATAGCCGGTGATGATGTCGGGGTTTTCCAGCACGGCGGTATAGGCGTCGGTATGAAATCCGAGGGGTCTAAGCAAAAGACCGCTGTGCTGCATCAACGCGCTCGGCGACGATATCGATGCCATCACCACGTAGATCATAGGATATAAGCAGATAAATGCAACGGCCAATAAAAATATCAGATTGCAAACATCAAAAATATTTGCACCAAGACTTTGTTTGCGTGTTTTCATAAAATCACTTCACCTTTGTTTCCTTTCCATTTTGAGTTGCAAAAAACGATTACCACAGGGTCGTTTCGTTGACTTTGCCGCAGATGTAGTTGGTACTTACCAGTAAAATTACGTTGATGACGGTGTTAAACAGGCCAACCGCTGTCGAGTAGCCGTAGTTCGGCGCCGCCCCGAATGAGATGCGGTATACATAAGAGGAAATAATATCCGCCTTTTCAAGCACCATATCGTTATACATCAGAATGATTTTTTCGTACCCCAGCGACATGATGTTACCGGTTTTCATAATAAATAAAATGACAATCGTCGGCATAATGCCGGGCAGTGTGACATGAATCAGCTGCCGGAACCGTCCGGCACCGTCAATGGCGGCTGCTTCATATAAATCGGCGCTGACGCCGGCAATGGCGGCCAGATAAATAATGGAGGACCAGCCGACCTCCTGCCAGATGTCCGACATGATATAAATCGGTGTAAACCAGTTCGGCTCGGTCATAAAGGCGATGCGCTCACCGCCGCAGAGGGCGATGATATCATTGATGACACCGTCCCGCTGCACAAAGTCCAGAACCAGACCGACTGCGACCACCAGAGAGATAAAGTGCGGCATATAGCTTACCGTCTGAATGACCTTTTTTGTTTTATTCAGGCGCAGCTCGTTGAGCGAGAGCGCAAAAATAATCGGAGCCGGGAAGGAAAAAATCAGAGACGATACGCTGATCCGAATCGTATTGATGAGCGTTCTTGCAAAGTTGGGGCTGGAAAAGAAGTTGCGAAAATGGGTAAAGCCGACCCAATTGCTGCCCCAGATGCCCTTTCCCGGTGCGTAATCCTTAAACGCGATCACCAGTCCAAGCATTGGCTTGTAGTAAAAAACGATGTAATACACGAGCACCGGCAGAAAAATCAGATATAACTCATAGTTCTTTTTCAGTGCCCGAACCGCGCGGGAGGTGATGGAGTCGCCCTCCGACGCGCGAAGTGATGTTGATGGGTTTTGCTTTTTTATCATTGTTTTTCTCCTTTTTCCGAATTTTGCTGAAGATATTGACCCGGAGATACCCCGGCGTATTGCCGGAATATTCTGTTAAAGGTTGTACGGGACAAAAAGCCCGTTCCCTTCATTACGTCCGCGATGGACAAGCCCCCTTTCAGAAGTCGCTTTGCGGCCTCCACTTTTGACTGATTGACATAGGCCTTAAAATTGATGCCGGCAGTTTTTGAAAAGAAACGGCTGGCGTAGGAGGCGGATAATCCGATGTGCTCCGATACCTCCGAAAGAGAGATGTCGGAGGCGATGTTTGCGCTGACATAGTTTCTGATTTTATAAATCAGCTTGTTTTGTTCGATAACGTTCTTTAACGGTTCCTCTTCAAGAACGGAGAATGGCTGCAATAAATCAGATTTCAGCAGCTGCGCACTCTTTTTATAGATTTCAAAATCAAGCGTCGGAAGATTTGCGCACATGCCGGATTCAAAGAAGTGAAGCTCCTTTAATATTTTAACCAGCGTCGCGGCAAAACGAAATCGGAGATTCAGCAGCTCGTACGGCCGAAACAAATCTCCGATGGTTTCTTCGATGACGTCCGTTAGGATCGAAATCGCGTCAGCCGAGCGTCCCTCTAAAAACAGTGATATCACGGAATGTTCGGTTTGCAAGGGATAGGGGTCGCTGATTCCCTCATTATTGAGAAAGCCCTTATCATTCGGTTCCATAATCGCCCTCCTCATGGTATGTGCGATTTTTAGGCACAACCGCACGCAACTATATTATACAAGCGGCGGAAATGGAATACAATGGATTGTTTTAATAACAAAGTGTATATTTTATATATTTTTTGAACAAAAAACGATTATTTCCATGACAAAATCTGTTAATAGACAACAAAGAAACAATGTGCTAGAATGTATTTGTTACACCGAGCAATTTTATCTGTTTTTCATTGGAGGGAACAAAATGGTAAAAAAAGCGATACAGCCATGGTTGATTTTTTTGTTGTGCGTAAGCTTCGTTGTTTCGATCAACGGCTTTGCCGAGACGGTAATTTCGGAGTCGGTCATCGTTGAAATGCAATCCTTTGATATTGTAAGAGGAGATGAAAACGGGGAACTGCATTTAGACGATGCGATCACCCGTGCGGAATTTAGCGCAATGATGGTGCGGACGCTGAAAATGCAGGATTGGATCTATACAGAACATGTGTTTTCGGATGTGAAGGAGTCCGACTGGTATTATGAGGATGTGATGCGTCTGACGATGGTGGGGATTATCGCCGGATTTACAGACGGCACCTTCCGCCCCGATGATTTTATCACCGCCGATGAGGCATCGAAAATGATTGTTACGGCGCTTGGCTACGGTAGCGAGGCGGAAAGAATGGGCGGATATCCGGGCGGATATTCGGCCATGGCGAATAAGCTTCATATCTTTTACGATGTCAACGTATCGGCAGAAAAGCTGACGCGCTCCGATGTCATCATGATGTTGTATAACAGTTTGGATATCTCGCTTTTAGAGCCGAAATATGCAGATAAGGACAGCCTGGTTATCAGTAAAAATACGCTGCGTGATTTACATATCTACAATGGAGATAAAAGCGTCTTTATCAAAAAGGAGGGTTATGTGACCGCCACGCCGAAAACATGGCTGATTACTCCTTATCCCGATTTAAAGGACAATGAGGTTGTGATTGACGGGACGGTCATCGATACGAACGGATATGATGCAGAACAATACCTTGGTATGCAGGTTACCTACTATGTGTCCGGCGATAACGAAACGCGCTCCTATACCCTGCGCGGCATTGTCCCGACCGCGGATAATTTTGTTGCAGAGTTTGACGAGAGGGACTATGCAGGTAAGACGGGAAACGAAATTTCTGTCTATGAGGGCGACAAGCTGCGGACGTATCGGACGGATGACTTTTGTATTCTGGTTAAAAACATGAGACCGGTCACATCGCCGACGGATGCGGACTATGATTTAAAGCGCGGCAATGTGCGCCTGGTGGATAACGACGGCGATCATGTCATCGAGTACGTATTTATTGACGAATTTGAGAGTGTTTTGATTGACCGTACGACGGACAACGAGATATGGCTGGATCACGCGACCCCCTACCGTAAGCGGATATATTTTGACCTGTTTAAGAACCCTGATGTGACCTATTTTATCGAGGATAAGGATGGAAATACCGTAAAACCGGAGGATCTTTCGGACGGCACCTTAGTGAGCATTATATCGGACGGGGAAAGCGTATATCGCATCATTGCAGGTCAAGACGAGGCAATCACGGGTATCGTGACCGAACTTGGCAGCAGTGATAACGAAAGATATATTGCGATTGGCGATAATCGGTATAGGCTTGAGCCGGGTATGGAATTTGATGTCCAATTAAGAGATGAAGTAGTATGTAAACTGAACTTTCGCGGCGAGGCGGCGCATGTGGAAAAGACCGCGTTATCGGACGGCGCTTACGGATACGTATTAAATGCGGCAAAGGACGGATTTCACAGTAAGGTCAAGCTGCTGGTTCCCGGTATCTTTAAGGCGCAGGTTAAAACAGAAGAGGGTGATGATGAGGATGATGTGACCGAGACCCAGATTTTAAAGGGCGCAAATTCGGACGTGATTACCCTGCAATTGGCGGATCGGGTGCGGGTGGATGATCAAAGACTCAGCGGTGACGAGGCGATGAGAATCATGGCCGCAAATTCGATTGTAAAATATTATGTCAATGATAAGCAGGAAATCAACAAGATCGAAACGCCCGAAATCACGGGCAGCGATCTGATGGGTTCTGCACAGCAGAGAAAGTATAACGGATATGAGCAGATATTCGGCGGAATCGGCGCCGGTGCCTTTGCGGTGACCGAAAAAACCAGTGTATTGTGTTTGCCGGATCATGACGGCGTTACCAACGATCAGGACTATCTGGCGGCGGTTGAAATTCTGGACGGCAGCAAGTATGTTGTCAACGGCTACGATAAGGATGACAAGGATGAGGCGGCCGGGTTGATTGTGATTCAGGTTCCGCTCCGATACAACACCGCAGCAGGACTGGAAGAGGACGCGCCGGCTGTTTTGGAAGATATTGTGACGCATTTAGACGATGAGGGCGACAGCGTCAACACGCTGATTTACTGGCAGGACGGCGTGCAAAAATCCATCGATGCGGATATGGAGTGCGATGTTTCCGCATTAAAGCCGGGTGACGTATTCTTAGCTGCACTGGGCGCAACCAGTGAGAATGTTTTGCAGGTTCAAAAAATCGTAAGCCTTGACGGGATTCAGCCCGGAACGACCAGCACGGGCAGCGGTTCTGCATCGCTTTTGGGCGGCAATGTTATCGCAGGGTATCCGATGGATATGATGTATAACAAGGTTGACGATGTCAACAACAGACGGGTTGACATTGTGACGCTGGGTCTAGACAGCGACTGTTTGCAGCAGCGGAGCATTGCCATCAATGTGCGCAACGCGCCGGATATCTATGTTTATGATGCAAGAAGAGGCACAGTGTCGGCCGCGGATACCAAAATCATTCCGCTGTGCGGCGAAAAAACGGCGGATGCGGATATGGTTGTGGTGTATGAAAAGTATTTGAAAGTAAAGCTGGTTGTCATCGTGACGCAATAGCTATGACTCACATGTCCAAATATTATTTTATCAATAAGGGGTGCATATGACAATGAGGATACGAAGATTTACGGCACTTGGCTGCATTGCGGCGATGCTGCTTTCTCTGGTTGTACCGATGACGGCTTTTGCGGCGACAACGGCAGGGGTGCAGACGGGCGGATCGTTTTTGATCGCAGACTTTTCGGATCAGGACACCTGCATAGCGTGGGGGCAAGGAAGGGTTAATGATTTTTCCCAGAGCGGATTGCGCGGCAATTTTGAAGGCGGCTTTGGAAGATATAACACGAACTGGCAGACGGATTCCGGCGGCGATTATATGAAGAATGAAGCGGCTGCGTTTTCCGATCTTGATTTTTCGGACTATAAGTATCTGGAATTTTCTTTTAACATGGCGGCATCTTATCATGACAGCACGAGAAATAACTATGTATCAAAGATCAAAAACTGGGTTACCGTGGTTCTTTCAACCGGCGAGCGTGCAGGGGATTACAGTACCTACCAAAATAACGAATGCTTGACCTATGAGATTGATTTAAGCGGGTATACGATTCCCGATACAAGCGATGGTCTTGATGTGAAAGTCATGATACCGCTGCGTGATTTTGTGACGCAGTTTGACGGAATGAGAGACGGCGTACAGGGCAAGACGGACGGCGTCACGCCGCTTGATACCATCCGGTCGATTTCGATTCTCGGCAGCGGCATGGGCAAGGAAGAGGTCGGCGGCGTCGGCAATGGAACGGCATGGTGCTTTAAAAACTCAAAATGGGCGGACGTAAACGGCTGTGATTTTTACTTCAAACGTTTGGCGCTGCATACGGGAGATTCTATCGATATCCGAACCGCACTGGATGCCTATATGTCAGAATTCGGTGAGGTCAGCGCAAATATCACGCTCCCGGTTTCCTTTGACGGGCTGAACGGTTCCATCACCTGGGTCTCTGATAAGCCGGAACTTATCACGGACGAAGGGGTTGTCACACAAAAGGCAAAATCCGATACGGCAACGCTGACGGCAACCATTTTGGGTGACGACGGTTCTTCAGATACGGTTTCGTATCTGATTACGGTAACCGGTTATGCAGGCGACGGTGTTTTAGAGTACCTGTATAATGCAGATATGAGCAAGCTCCCCGACGGGGCAATCAATGATGAGACGGCCGCGGCGCTGAATGATTTAAAAATTTCCGGCGGTCATCTGGGGACTGCATATGATGTTCGTATTGAAAACGGGGCGCTGATCCAGCAGGCAAAAAACAATATTCCGAGCGGAACGCAGCCGGCGGATACCTCGCAGATACAAAGCTCGTACAATATGGTACGGGACGGAACGAGACAGTATTATGAGATTTGTTATGCATCGCCGCTGAAAAAGGAAATCAACTTTGCCTTTCAGGCAATCGGCGGAAAATATAACAGCTTTTTGATGATCGGCACCACGCCGGGCGGCGCGGTGGGCGTCTCGGCGTCACCCGGCAAAGGAGAGGCTGCTGCCGTAAAATATATAAGCCCCGGTATAACGGCGAACGCCAAGGTGCGTATGCGGCTCCTTCTGGATACAAAGAATGACGAGATTGACGGATTGTGGTTTTCTGTCAACGGCGGCGAGTTTGTGAAGTATAATCCGTTTGGGAGTATCGATGAACCCTTTGGGTATGCAAGCTACCAGTCCAGTGACGCCAGCAACCGCTTTAACCTGGTGCGGTTATATGCCTCCGGATCGGGAAGCGTCGATGCCGGTCAGGATGTATTAAAACTCTATTATATCCGCAGCTGGACGGATATGAGCAGCTATTTTGATGTAGCAGAGAATGACATCAACAAAAATCTCAACAGTATCATCGGCGATAGCGGCGTGGTAAGGGATGATTTGGAACTTCCGACCGCGATGCCCGACTGTAAGGGTCTTGGCATCGGATGGAGCAGCAGCAACCCGGCCGTGATTGCCGATGATGGCAGCGTGACGCTGCCGGACAACAATACCGAGGTGACTTTGACGGCAAACATGAGTTTTGACGATCCGTTTTATGAAGATCTCAGCCATGCGGTTTCGTATACAGTGACCGTTGGCGGCCGTCTGGATGAGGAATATATTGTCGCAAACGATGTCTTTTACGGAAGTTCGGCGCTAAACGCCTGGGAGATTGACAGTTCCGGCGGCACAGCCGAGGTTATAGACGGAAATATCGTGCTTGAAAAAACCAAGACAGGCAAGCTGTATCTGACAAGAAAACTGACGGCAAACGAAAAATTCGAGCTGCAAGGCGATATTGTTGTTGAGACCGCGCTAAAGAGCGAAGAGGGCATTGCAAACACCTCCGTTTTGGATAAAAGCGGCAATGCCGCAGCCAAAATCGAAACCTCTGACGACGGTATTGTCTATACGACGAAAAACGGGCGCAGTTCGTTCACCGATGCAGGGGTAAGCTCAAAACTAGCGATCCGCACGGACGAAAATACAACGCAGATTTGGCATAACGGCGTATCTGCCGGTGACGCCGATCAGAATATAGCCGAAATATCCGGCATCTCAAAAATTGAAACCGTGGCAGAAAGCGGTAAGACATATCTTGCCGGGCTTAAGGTTACCATGCCGAACGCGGAAAGACTGCCGCGTATGCAGCGGCAGCTGACCTGGGATCTGATTTCCGATGATCCGATGGAGGCAGTCACCCATGTTCAACTGTTTGACACGGCGGCGGCCGGGATCAAAATTCAATGGGAATCCGATCACGAGGCGGTCATTGCAAAGGACGGGACGCTTAAGCGTCCGGAAACGGATACGCCCGTAACCCTGACGGCGCGGCTTTATAAGGAAGAGGATCCGTTGCAGTATGTCGAAAAGAAGTTTGATGTCATTGTTCCGGCAAGGACGGCAGGAAACCTGGCCTACGGCAAGCCGGTCACCACAGACCTTACGGCAAAATCCGGCGCTGCGTCTGATATCACGGACGGGAGTGTTGGTACCGTGTTTCGCGGCACGCCGCGGCGAAAAACCGGCACACTGACCGTTGATTTGGAAAAGGTGATGCCGATCTCTTCGGTTCGGCTGCTGGAGGACAACGCTGCGATTTCAGGATTTACGATCGATACATCGGCAGACAATGTTACCTGGAATACGGCGTATACGGGAAACACGGTCGGCGAAAGTCTGCGTGCGGAATTTGAACCGGTTTTGGCGCGCTATGTAAGACTCAATGTAAGCGCGGTGCAGTCCGGCTCTGCGATCAGCATCTCTGAGATGGAGATTTATTTTGACGCGACCGATCAGCAGCGCGTCAATGCAGATGCCAAGGCGCTTACCACCGACGCATCGTATACGGTTTCGTCCGATCTGCATCTTGCGGATCAAGGCGCGTTTGGCTCTGCGATTACCTGGGAATCCAGTCATCCCGATTGGATCAGCAACAGCGGTAAGTTTCTTGGCCGACCGAATGCCGATACCGTGGTTGTCATGAAAGCAACGTTAAAATACGGTGATGCGACAGCGAGCAAGACCTTTAACCACCTTATCACCGGCAGCAGCAGCGGTTCGATCGGCGGCGGCGCTTCCGGCAGACCAAGCGGCGGCAGCGGTGGCGGCGGAGCCTCGTATTCACCGCCGGTAACCGGCGTAACCGAGCCGACCGCGCCAAGCAATCCTTCTTCCGCGCCGGCGTTTTTGGACATCGATGGCGTACCGTGGGCGGCAGAGGCGATTAACGCTTTAAAGAGCAAGGGGATTTTAAAAGGTGACGGACTTGGAAACTTTGAGCCGTATCGCACCGTTACACGGGAAGAGTTTTTAAAAATGCTTTTGCTGACGTTTGAAATAGAGATTGATACCGCAAAGACCGAGAATCCGTTTGCGGACTGTGCAGAGGGCGAATGGTATATGCCCTATGTTACGGCGGCGTACAGTGACGGCATTATCAATGGACTGCCGGACGGTAATTTTGGCATAGGAATGCCCATTACCAGACAGGATATGGCGGTCATGGTGTATCGGGCGGCAATCAAATACGGCAAAGCGCTGAAAGAGGGAGAGGGAAAGACCTTTTCCGATGCGGAGTATATCGGCGCATATGCAAAAGAGGCGATTGATCGGCTGAGTGCCGCCGGTGTATTTGGCGGCGATGACAGCGGCGGATTTCACCCGACGGACGATGCCAATCGCGCAGAGGCCGCGGTGGTGATGAATCATCTGTCAAAGTAGGAGGTGGATTATGAAGCAATTGAGCAAAATTTTTGTCATGCTGCTGGCGATGCTGATGACTCTCAATGCATTTGGCGGATTCCCGGCCGAAAGGGTATTTGCTGAAGAATGGGATCAGGAGGATCTGGCGGCAATGGATCATGTCCTCGGCTTTACCGATGATCAAAGCATTTATACGGATGAGGAATTTTACGGGCAGTACGATGAAAAAAATCAGACGTGGATGCAGCCCGGCTATCTTGCCTATGACAAATATGAGAGCTTAAATCCGGTCAGAGATGCGGCCATGAAGGGCGACTATGCGGCGGCAAAAAGAGAACTGCTGGAATTTCACCGCGACATCTATCAGCAGTATACGCCGGCCTATACAAGTGCAACCCCTACCGTCCGTCAGCTATACAGCGCCTACGCCACAAAAAACAATTTTCAGCTGAACTATTACATGGTTCCGGCGATCTGGGGGATTCCGACGCTGACCGGCAATTGGCAGGAGATTGAAATTGATATTACGGATCGGATGTCCTCCATTTTGGCAAAGGATGAACCGGTTGTATCGACCGAGCTTTTCGGGTTAAAAAAGGATGGAACCAGCCTGGAATTTGAGAGTATCAATGCCGGGGGCGCACATCCGCCCGTGGTTGAGGTGACCTCCAAAGGGGTGGTTCAGACAATCGTTGCAACGGATGACGCCACCATCTCGCCGGAGGATAACAGCATGACAAACTACGGGTCAGAGCCGGTTTTGAGGGCGGAGGAGAGCGAATCCTCCATCGGAATTTCCCGGTTGGCGGACAGCAATACCAAACGGTCGCTGATTAAATTTGATTTTTCCGCCATTGACGCCGAGACAACGCCGACCAGAGCCGTCCTTAAACTGTACGGCCGAAACGCAAGCGGCAGAGGAAGCGGCGAACTGCTTGCAATCGAATATTCCTATAATACCTGGGATGAAGCATCCGTCACCTTTTATGAGGGACGGCCGGGTACCGCGATGGAACATGCAACGTTTTCCAATTACGGGCAGGAGAGCTTTCTGTTTGACGGTGGAACGGCGCCTGCAATGGATTTTGGCAAGGATGTGTTTGCGTACCGTTACCCTGAAGAGCTGCTGCGTTTTACCTGGGCGTCTGTGCTGGGTGATTTGTATGCCTACGACCGTGACGAGGTATACGCGCTGACACTTTTTGATCAGTGGGTCGGATATTTAGAGCAGCGCGGCAGCGAGCCGCGGTACAGTAAAACCCTGGATGCGCACGTCAGAGACGAATATATTACCAAGCTGCTCTGCCTGATGATCGACAGTGAGTATCTCACGCCGGATTTGTGGTCGGCCACCATGAAGTATTATCAGATGGAGGCACGGGCGCAGATTGACGGCGGAAACGATGTCGGTAACTGGGGCGTGTACCAGATGTCCGGCATGACATCAGTCGCGACCTATGCGCCGGAGCTGAAAATTTATGACGAACTGATTGAGGTGCTGCGCACGTGGGAAAAACAGAAACTGGATGATGCCTTTTATCCGGACGGCAGCGCACATGAGATCGAATGGAGTTATGCATTTGTCAGTACGTTTATGCAGATGGTTGATACGGATCGGATTTTAAAGTTCGGGATTACGGACGATTCCCTATTTCCCGATACGGCGCGGGAGCAGGGCGCGGCGATCATGAAGTATTTTGCGTCTATGCTGCTTCCCGGCGGCGGAAATCCCCAGGTGGGCGACGGCGCCGGGTATACGCTGAAACACTATGAGGGCAAAACCAGAAATCGGACATTGTCTGCCGCATTTGACATTCCGTTTTGGAACTGGCTTGCCAGTGACGGCAAGGAAGGGGAAGCGCCGGACTGGACGACTGTTCGGTTTACCGGATCTTCCGACCCCGATGAATTTTTGACCGGTGTTTACATCAGCCGAAACAATTGGAGCGACAAGGGACTGTATTTGTATACGGATGTGGACGGCAATATGACGCCGGGTCACGGTCACCAGGACGATAATCAGGCCATCATCAAGGCGTACGGCCAGTATCTTTTGGTGGATAACAGCTTTCAGTCCTATGCAGCCGGGCGGATTCCGCTGGACAGTACCATGTATCATAACACGGTGACGGTTGATGAACAGACACAGTCTATGCAGCACACCGCTTATGATGATGCATTCGGCGGACAGCCGAAAAAGGAAAAACGGTACGAGACCAACTACCTTTATGATAACCTTACGCTTATGACGCCGCAAAACTATGAGTTCTTTGGTTTGCATACCAGAAATACCCTGTTTAACCGTACCGGCGGTTTTTGGATTGTGAATGACTACTTAGAGCCAAAGGATACCGAACGCCATAAGTTTTGGCAGCACTGGCATATGCTGCCGGCGGCAAAGCCCACCATGACCGATGGCGGAATCGGGCGCAGCAACTTTGCCGACACGGCAAATGTACAGGTTGCCCAGGCCGGCATGGATGATGTAAGCGCAAGCGTTCAGAATGGCTACTTTGGCGGCGGAACCGGCGCGGTATACGATTCGCACTATTTAAGGTACGAAAAAACCGCGGCCGGCAACACAACGTTTAACACGGTGATCTATCCGGAGCGTCCTGGCGAGACAGCGGATGTGGAAACCTATGAATATCCTTTAAGTGATGTGAGTGATGAGGGCGCGGCAGCAATGCATATCGGCATTACCAGTGACGCCGGTACTTATGTAAATGCGGATTATTATCTGCTGCATGACCCGGCGCAGCAGGCGGAGCGTACCTTCGGCGCTTACCAAACGGATGGTCGGTCGGCCTATGTCAACCGGAATGTTTCGGGCGATGTTTCGGAGGTTTATCTGCAGGATACCACGCAGATTAAAGACGTAAATAACGGAATCATACTCTTTCAGTCAAAAACGCCCGTGACGGAGCTTGGCTATAAAAAGGAAGGCGCTAAGCTGATCCTGTCCTCTTCCAAGGAAGTCGCACCGGAGGATCTGACAATCTATATGGAAAAGGTTGCCGATATCCGTCAGGTAGAACTTAACGGACAGAATGTGAGCTTCAAAACCGCCGGAAGATATCTCTATTTTGGCGCTGCGCCGATCCTGACGGATCCCGACTATAACCCGAATCCGAACGGAGGGGGCACAAGTCCCGGCGGCGGTGGCAGCGGCGGTGGCGGCGGTCACGCAAGCAATGCAGGAAGCAGCGGCGGCAGCAGCCTGCCGACCCCGACTCCGACTCCGACCACCGAGCCGCAGAACCCCACGGCAAAATTCCCCGATGCGTACCTTAAAGAGATTGAAAACCACTGGGGCACGGAGGAACTGAAAAAGGCGGTTACGGACGAAATTTTGCAGGGACTGGATGAAAGCACGCTGGGGCTTGATGAGACAGTCACCCGTGCGCAGTTTGTGACCTTGCTGGTTCGCGCGATGAAATTAGAACTTACGGAAGAGAAGGACAGCACGTTTTACGATGTTGCGCCGGATCGCTGGTACGCGCCTTATGTACAAACTGCCTATGCGGCCGGACTGATTGACGGCATTGGCGACGGCATATTTGCGCCGGAGCAGCCGATTCTGCGTGAGGAAATGGCAAAGCTTTTGGCGCTGGCACATCAAAAGCTTTGCGGAATCAATGAGATTACCGCGTCGCCTGCCGATTATGCGGACGATGCGGAAATTGCCGACTGGGCAAGGCCTTATGTTGATTATGCCAGGGAGTATCAGATTCTGCGCGGCGATGCGGACAACCGCTTTAGTCCAAAAGACAATGCAACGCGTGCCGAGGCGGCGGTCGCAGTGCTGAGAACCGGGTCGGCGGAGACCGGGAAGTAAAAAGGGAAAATGAATCAATAAAATATATAAAATTTTTTCACGGAGGTATGATAAAAATGCGTAAAAAAATGATTGCCATGTTGTGTGTGTGCGCCATGCTGATTTCGACGATGGTGCCGATGATGACTTTTGCGGCGACGACGGCAGGGGTGCAGTCTGACGGGACATTTCTGATTGCGGACTTTTCGGATTCCGCTACCTGTACAGCCTGGGGGACGGGAAGAGTCAATGATTTTAGTCAGACAGGACAAAGGGGTCAATATTTAAATGGCAGATATAACACGAACTGGCAGACGGATTCCGGCGGCGATTACATGAAGAATGAGGCGGCGGCGTTTAACGGCCTTAACTTTGCAGACTATAAGGAACTGGAATTTTCTTTTAACATGGCGGCATCTTATCATGACAGTACAAAAGACACCTATGTTTCCAATGTTAAAAATTGGGTTACACTGATTCTTTCCACCGGGAAGAGTGCAGGGGATTACAGCACCTACAAAAATAATGAGTGTTTAACCTATGAGATCGATTTAAGTCAGTATACGGTTCCCGATACAAGTGCCGGTTTGGATGTAACGGTATCGGTACCGCTAAGTAGCTTTACGACGCAGTTTGACGGAATGACAGACGGCGTGCAGGGCGCGGTGGACGGCGTCACATCGCTGAGTGATATTAAGTCCATTTCAATTCTCGGTGCCGGAATGGGTATGACAGATGTTGGCGGCGTAGGAAATGGTACAAAATGGAGTTATAGTAATTCCAAATGGGCAAGTTCCAATGCATGTGATTTTAGTTTTTATCGTTTGTCACTGAGCAAGGGCGATGCCTCAAAGATCAAGGCTGTCATTGATGCGCAGATGGCAAACTATCGCATTGTCAGCAGCGATATCACGCTGCCGGCTTCTGTGGACGGATATCCGGGAAGCATTGCCTGGACGTCCAGCCACCCGGAGATTATCGCTGCAGACGGCAGCTATACCCAGCCGCAAAGCAACACGGTTGTGACGCTGACCGCTACGATTACGGCAGATGATACAACAACGGCAACCGCAACCTATTATGTCGGCGTAAAGGGAAGTGCAGCGGTGCAAAACCGCACCATTGTGGACTTTTCTCTGGATGGTGCCGGACAGGCATGGCAGGATTCGTCCGTTTATAATGAAGGTCATATGGGGATTGTAGGATCAATAGCCTATGAATATGGCAAAAATGGCGTATATGTTCCGACGGGCGGCGGATATCTTGCCAATCACCCGGAGCAGTTTGCTGACCTGGACTTTTCCGACTATAAGGGTTTGAGACTGAATATCTGGTCGGATCGCTATGAGAATGTCAACGAAAACTACTTTACGGTGATACTTTCTACCGCAAAGGATCCTAAAGGCAAATATACAAACGATGAGTGCGCCATGACCGAGGTGGATATCCGTTCCTTGCCGATGAGTGAAAATAGCAGCATTTACCTGCCTTTTAGCGCTTTTTGCACCGAGTTTGACGGTATGTCAGGCGGTGTACAAGGGACTGCGGACGGCAAAACGGACTTTAGCAAGATTCAGTCGATCAGCATTTTCCCCGGTGCGGCAAAATCACCGAACGCGTGGAGCGGTACCGGCGCTACGTCAGACAACTTTCATGATTTTTTTGACTGGGCATTTAAGAACAAAGAAACGGCGAATATGAATTCTTGTCTGATGAGTCTGTATAGCATCGATTTACTGACCGAGGAACCGTCGTCAACCCTTGCACTGTACAAGGCCGACGGCACAGCGTTTGAGGATTTAACCGCCGCAGCAGAGGTTTACGGCAAAGTCACACTGTCGGCAGTGCCGAAGGACACAGAAATCTATACAGTGACCGCGCTTTATGATGCAGAGGGACAGCTGGTCGATGTGGGCTTTGAAAAAAAGACCGTAGGTAACGGCGATATTACCACGCCAAAGCGAAACTATGACCCTGCAAAGCATAAAAAGGCTGCGGCGTTTATCTGGGATACCGATTTTACGCCGCTGGTGACCGAGGCGATTAAGACGAAGTAGCGCAAAAGGATATCGTACTTTAGAAAACAAAAAAGACAGGCTGAATCAAAAAGAAGGCTGCAAACCTGCCCGAAAAGGATAGGCTTGCAGCCTTTTTCAGACTGAAAACTACATTAGGCTGCAGCCTTTTTTGTAAAATTTGGGGTTGCATCTTAAGGCGCAGTCTGATATAATCTTAGCGATCGCATTTAGGAGGAAATAAAAATGCTGTTTGAAAACAATGACAGAATCGTTTTTGCCGGTGACTCGGTCACCGATATGGGAAGTGTCAATCCTGTCGGAGAGGGACTGTTTGACAATCTGGGACATGGCTATGTCAGAATGTTTGAAAATTTTCTGACGGCGCGTTATCCGCAGATGAATATCCGAATCACCAATTCGGGCATCTCCGGCAACACCAGCCGGGATTTGCTGATGCGGTACGAGCGTGACGTAATCGCCTTAAAGCCGGACTGGGTGTCAATCCTTATCGGAATCAACGATGTATGGCGGCAGTTTGATACACCGGCCATGAAGGACATGCAGGTCATGCCCGATGAATACTATAAAAACCTTGAAACGATGATATGCAGCGTCAAAGAGAATGTAAAGGGCGTATGGATTCTTACGCCGTATTATATGGAGCCAAACCGTGAGGATCCCATGCGCAAAAGAATGGACGAGTACGGGGCAATATGCAAAGAACTGGCCGAGCGATATCATTGCACCCTGGTAGACTTTCAAAAAATGTATGATGCCTATTTTGTCCATCAGCATTCGTCAAGGATTGCGTGGGACAGAGTGCATCCCAACGAAATCGGCGCGACACTGATGGCGCTTACCGTTTTAAAAAAATTAGAAATATCCGTTGATCTGTAAAGGACGGTTTATCGGAGCGCACACTCAACCGTAGGTTGAGTGTGCGCTCAAATCCTGTTTTCCACCGCCTTTATAGTTGGGGAATTTTCGCTTATAATATCTGATATCATGGTTTATATGAGGTGAAACGGTTGTGAATGAATTTAATCCTGACATGATGAAGGAATTGAGAAAAAAGCGCAAAATGTCTCAAAAAACGCTGGGAGAATATCTTGGCATCAGCGACAGGGCGGTGTCAAAGTGGGAGGTAGGCTTATCCAAGCCTTCGGGGAAAAACCTGATCCACTTAGCCAAGATTCTGCACGTGCCGGTAGAATATTTGTTAAATCCCGATCCGGCGGCCGGGCAGAAAGATACGCCAAACGGTATGGAGTCACTCACCGAGCTTTATAAAATCGGGCGCGGCCCCTCCAGTTCTCACACCATCGGGCCGGAGCGGGCGTGCATGATTTTTAAAGAGAGAAACCCCGATGCCGATCGGTTTGGGGCAATCCTTTACGGCTCGCTGGCAAAAACGGGAAAAGGGCACGGGACGGATGTTGTCATCAAAAAGACCTTCGCCCCTTATGAATGTGAGATTGCGTTTCATGCGGCGCAGCGGGATATTCCACATCCCAACACGATGCTGCTGATCGCATATCGGGGAGAGACCGAGCTTAACAGAACCAGAGTGATGAGCATCGGCGGCGGAAGTATCCGATTTGAAAACGATGCGGCAGAGGAAAGAAAGATCATTTATCCGCTTTATCAGTTCAGCGATATCGCGGCATATTGTGATAAAAAGAATATAAGAATGTATGAATACGCGCTGGAGAGGGAGGATGACGGCTTTTTTGCCTATATGCAGGACATATGGGAGGCCATGAAGGCGTCTGTGAGAAGGGGTCTGTCCGATACCGGGATCCTCCCCGGCGGTCTTAAGGTGCAAAAAAGGGCAAAGCTGTTACTTGGCAGCCAGCACATCGATGAAACGGCGGAAACCAGGGAAAACAGAATGGTTTGCGCGTATGCGTTTGCGGTCGGTGAACAGAACGCCTCCGGCGAACGGATTGTCACGGCGCCCACCTGCGGTGCAGCCGGGATTCTTCCGGCGGTGCTTTATTATCAGCAGCAAAAACACAATTTCAGTGACGAAAAAATCATTGATGCGCTGATGACGGCCGGCATTGTCGGAAACCTGATTAAAACCAATGCCTCGATTTCCGGCGCGGAGTGCGGCTGCCAGGCAGAGGTCGGCAGTGCGTGCGCGATGGCCGCTGCCGCGCTTGGTGAGCTTTTTGGACTTTCTATGGATAAGATTGAGTACGCGGCAGAGATCGCGATGGAGCATCATTTGGGGCTGACCTGTGATCCCATCGGCGGTCTGGTGCAAATCCCCTGTATTGAAAGAAACGCGGTGGCCGCGATGCGTGCCATCAACGCGGTCAGCCTTGCCAGCTTTTTATGGGATTCCAGAAAGATTTCCTTTGATCGGGTCGTACAGACCATGAAAGAAACGGGAATGGATATGAACACCTCGTATAAGGAAACCTCTGAGGCAGGGCTTGCTAAAATTGATATTGAATGAGTTTATATAAAATTCTTATCAATATAAAAATGAAAAAAAGATTGGAGAAAGAGTATGAAACGTTATGAACACAATGACAAAAAGTGGCTGTTTCCGTTTGTGGAATATTCCCCTGCGGAAAAAAAGGAGCATTTGCCGATCATCATTCAGCTGCACGGCGCAGGAGAGCGAGGCGCCGGCGGCGAGGATCTTTATAAGGTCGATATACACGGATTTTCGGACTATCTCAGCGGTGCTGAAAAGGATTGCATCGTGATCATGCCGCAGTGCCCGACCGATACCTTTTGGGCAGCGCGGATTGAGTCGGTCATAAAATTCATCGGACAAGTCGTCGAGGAATATAAGGCGGACAGCGACAGGGTTTATCTGACGGGGCTTAGCATGGGCGGATACGGAACCTGGTATACTGCGATGGCAAGACCGGATTTATTTGCCGCGATTGCGCCGGTTTGCGGCGGCGGCATGGCATGGAATGCGGATGTTTTAACGATGCCGGTCTGGGCATTTCACGGTACGGCGGATAATGTCGTATCCACCGTACAATCGGATGAAATGATCGAGAAATTAAAAGAGTTTAACCAAGATGTTACATACACAAGAATGGAAGGCGTGGAGCATAACGCCTGGGATTATACCTATGATGATGAGTTGTTTGACTGGCTGCTCAGCAAAAAGAAGAGCGTTTAGCCTTGCAAATCCCGAAGAAACGGCTGAGCGGAAATTTAGCAAGCATTGGGCGCATGTGTTCGAGTCTCTGATGCCTAGCCGAAAGAGAGTAATCCGAACTCCGATTTTGGGAGGCGGATTTCCGTTTTCGCTGCGCCCAATACTCGGCAATCCGTTAGGATTACCTACTTTTTTGCTTATGCAGCAACCAAAAATCCGCTCTCTCAAAATTCTACGACCTGAAAAGGATTCAATTTTGAGCAGATTTTGGCGCGGAAGATGCAGCAAGGCTCGGCGCCTTGCAAAGATGACAAGCCGAAAGATGCCGAAATTTTGCCTTTTCAGGCGGGTTCGGATTACTCTCTTTCGGCTAACGCATCGGATCGGCAGATCGCCTATGGGAGAAAGCTTAGCGGATTGCCGCAAAAGCATCGTCTAAAGCGTCAATTAAGTCCTCTACATTTTCAATGCCGATCGAAAGACGAACGGTGTTGGGTTTGATGCCCTGCTCCAAAAGTTCCTCCTCTGTGAGCTGCGAGTGGGTGGTGCTTGCCGGGTGAATTACCAGGGATTTTACATCGGCAACATTGGCAAGCAGCGAGAAAATCGCAAGGTTATCAATAAACTTTTGGGTGGTCTTGGCATCGCCCTTTACCTCAAAGGTGAAGATCGAACCGGCGCCATTCGGAAAGTATTTTTCGTACAGGGCATGGCTCGGATCGTCCGGCAAAGAGGGATGGTGTACGGCCTCAACCTGCGGATGGTTGTTTAAATATTCCACAATCCGCAGCGCGTTGCTGACGTGCCGCTCTACGCGCAGTGACAGGGTCTCCAGTCCCTGCAGAAACAAAAAGGCGTGGAAGGGAGAGAGAGTTGCGCCGGTATCGCGGAGCAAAATAGCCCGAATGTAGGTGACAAAGGCGGCAGGGCCCGCTGCGTCCGCAAAACTTACGCCGTGGTAAGAGGGGTTCGGATCTGCGATCCAGGGGTATTTGCCGGAGGCCTTCCAGTCAAAGTTGCCGCTGTCTACAATCACGCCGCCGATTGCCGTTCCGTGACCGCCGATGAACTTGGTTGCGCTGTGTACAACGATGTCGGCGCCGTATTCGATCGGGCGGATCAGGTAAGGCGTTGCAAAGGTGCTGTCAATCACCAGGGGAATTTGATGATCGTGCGCGATCTTTGCAACCTTTTCGATATCAATGATGTTGGAATTGGGGTTACCCAGGGTTTCGATAAAGATTGCCTTGGTGTTTTCCCGGATGGCTTCTTCAAATGCGCCGTCAGATGCAGGATCCACAAAGGTTGTGGTGATGCCGGCCGAAAGCGGAAGAGTATGCGCCAGCAGGTTGTATGTGCCGCCGTAGATGGTCTGGGAGGCTACGATATGCTCGCCCGTTTTTGCCAGTGCCCGAATGGTGTAATCGATGGCAGCCGCACCGGATGCAACAGCCAGCGCGGCGCTGCCGCCCTCCAGCTTTGCGATGCGCTGCTCAAAAGCGTCCTGGGTCGGATTTGTCAGACGGCCATAGATGTTACCGGCGTCACGCAGGCCGAAACGGTCTGCGGCGTGCTGACAATTGTGAAATACATAAGATGTGGTTTGGTAAATCGGAACGGCTCTTGCATCGGTGACGGGATCGGGCGTTTCCTGGCCGACATGCAGCTGCAGAGTTTCAAAGCGATATTGTTTTTCTTTCATGACAAAATCCTCCTTGTTTTCTTTTTGTGTGGTTGTTTCATTGCATGGTGTCATTATAGCAGAGCTTTCTGCTTTTGTCCAATACACAAAACTTATTGTTTGTTATAAATTTTTTTTATAACAAAAGGGACTGCCAATGGCAGCCCCAAAGTGTTATGTTGCAGTTCGCAAAAAGCTGATTGGTTATTCCGTAAGGAGCGCCTTGACGCGCTCAACGTCTCGGATATCGATCAGACAGGAAATCTCCGTTTCGGCAGTCGTAATCAGCTTGATGGGAATATTGGCGTCGGAGAGCAGAGAAAATAATTCTGCGGCAACGCCGTAAGTATTCCGCATACCGGCACCGGACAAAATTACCTTGGTGTTGTTGCCGTTTAAGTCGGTGGAGATGTCGGCGCTCAGCGCTTTAAACGCCGCCGTGGCTTCGATCACGTCAGCAAGGTTCTCTTGCGGCACCGTAAAGGAGAGGTTGAACTTATCCTTATAGGGTGCGGTGCGGCAGATCATATCCACCGTCACATGCCGGTCAGAAATTTCATTCATAATTTTAGAAAGGTTCTGCGGCGTATTGGGAATATTGTTGACGGTAACCAGTGCAACGTCCGGCAAATAGCCGATTTCGGTAATGGTTTTAATCATACAATCGTCTCCTTTCTTCATTTAGTTTTGCGATGCAATCAAATCTTTCATGGCATACAGACCCGGTTTTTGCGTTTGCAGATAGATCGCCGCGCGGACGGCACCGACGGCAAAAACCTCTTTCGATGCGGCACTGTGCTTGATTTCAATCACTTCGTCCGTGCCGGCAAAGATGACATCGTGTTCGCCCACAATGGTGCCGCCGCGTACGGCGTGCAGGCCGATTTCGTGTTTATCACGCTTTTTGCGCACCGAATGGCGGTCATAGACATACTCGGTCGGGTAAGAAACCGCATCGGAAATCGCATCGGCAATGGCAAGCGCAGTACCGCTGGGGGCATCCAGCTTTTGATTGTGGTGCTTTTCGATAATTTCGATATCAAAACTGTCTTCTAAAATCTTTGCCGCTCTGCAAACCAGATCGATCAGCAGATTGACGCCAAGCGACATGTTGGCAGAGAAGAAGATCGGAAGCTGCTTTGACTCATATTTCAGTCTGGAGATTTGTTCCGTTGTCAGCCCGGTGGTGCAAATCACGGCCGGGATATTCTTAGCTGCGGCAAAATCCAGCAGACTGTCCAGCATCGCCGGATGAGAAAAATCAATGATGACGTCAACCGGTTCTTTCACCTGTGCCAAGTCGTCATAGACGGGATAGGTGGATTTTTGCGCGGTATTGATGTCATAACCGGCACTGATTTGTACCGTGTCAAGATCGGCGGCCGCACGGGTCACGGCCTGACCCATCTTGCCGTTTGCGCCGCTTAGAAGTATGTTTATCATTCGTTTCACACCTTTTTCCATGATCGCTGTGTATTTTCAAAGTACGAAATCCCAAAAACGTACGGTAAGTCCGTTTGCGATTTACAGCAGACCGTATTCTTTGAGCGTGGATTTTAAAACTGCCAGGTTTTCCTCGGTCATGTCGCAAAGCGGCATCCGCAGCGGCCCGACGCCGTAACCGAGCAGGTTCATCGCCGTTTTGATCGGGATCGGGTTGACCTCAATAAACAGTGCACGAACCAGCTTTAACAGCTTTAAAAACTGCTCTCTTGCGGCGGCGGTATCGCCGGCTAAGTAGTTTGCACAGACATCGTGCGTTTCCTTCGGCAGAATATTGGCAATTACCGAGATAACGCCCTGTCCGCCGATGGACATGATCGGAACAATGATATCGTCATTGCCGCTGTAAATAACCAGATCGGTTTCCTCTGCGACTCTTGCCGCAAAGGAGAGGTCACCGGTCGCCTCCTTGATGGCGTTGACGTTCGGGATCTTTGACAGCTTCTTTAAGGTCTCAATGCTAAAGCCAAGACCGCCGGTGCGGCCGGGAATGTTATAGAGGATCATCGGAATCGTAATGCTCTTTGCGATGGCCTCGATATGGGCGCAAAGACCCTTTTGCGTTGTCTTGTTATAGTAGGGGGCAACGACCAAAACGGCGTCCGCACCGGCCTCCTGGGCGTAAACGCTCAGTTCGATGGCGTGGGCGGTGTCGTTGCTGCCGGTACCTGCAATAACCGGAATCCGCTTGGCGATCTTTTCGACCGCAAAACGAATGACCGCTTTATGTTCTTCGTCCGGCATGGTAGACGGTTCGCCGGTCGTGCCGCATATGATGATCGCGTCCGTATGATTTTGAACGTGGAACTCTAAGATTTCGGCAAGCTTTGGAAAGTTTACGCCGTTTTCGTCAAACGGGGTAACCAGCGCAACCGCCGAGCCTTGAAAAATAGGGGTTTTCATGGTGCCAGCTCCTTCCTGAATCAGTCAAAGTAGCCCTTTGCGGCTAAAAGCTCTGCCATCAGTACCGCGCCGCCGGCCGCGCCGCGCAGCGTGTTGTGTGACAGGCATACAAACTTGTAATCATACTGCGTATCCTCGCGCAGACGTCCCATGGATACGGCCATGCCGCCCTCTAAGTTGCGGTCCAGCTTGGTCTGCGGACGGTTATCCTCTTCAAAATAATGCAAAAACTGCTTTGGTGCGGACGGGAGCTGCAATGCCTGCGGCTCGCCGGAGAAGGCCGCCCAGTCAGCCTTGATCTGCTCAATGGTCGGTTTGTTCTCAAATTTTACGAATACGGCTGCCATATGACCGTCCGAGGATGCAACACGCAGACACTGCGTGGTGATCGAGGGAGAGACAGCGTCCGCGATCGCGTTACCTTGAATAGCGCCCCAGATTTTAAGCGGCTCAATTTCGCTCTTTTCTTCTTCGCCGCCGATGTAGGGGATGACGTTGTCAACCATTTCCGGCCAGGTTGCAAAGGTCTTTCCGGCGCCGGAAATTGCCTGATAGGTGCAGGCAAGCGCCTGTGTAATGCCGTATTTTTTCAGCGGATGCAGCGCAGGTACATAGCTTTGCAGCGAGCAGTTTGACTTTACTGCAATAAAACCGCGTTTGGTGCCGAGACGCTTGCGCTGTGCCGGGATGATCTCTGCGTGTTCCGGGTTGATCTCCGGTATAATCATCGGAACGTCCGGCGTGTGACGGTGTGCCGAGTTGTTGGAGACAACCGGGCATTCTGCCTTTGCATAGGCCTCTTCCAGTGCGCGGATTTCATCCTTTTTCATGTCAACGGCACAAAATACAAAGTCTACCTGCTTGGCTATGGTATCGATATCTGCCGTTGCGTCATAGACTTTCATCGCTTTCACGGATTCCGGGATGGGCGTACTCATTGCCCAGCGGCTGCCCACGGCTTCTTCATACGGTTTGCCGGCGCTGCGCGGAGAAGCCGCCAATACCTTAAGCGTAAACCACGGGTGGTTTTCCATCAAGGTGATAAACCGCTGTCCTACCATGCCGGTTGCGCCGATAATACCCACATTATACTGTTTCACAAAAGTTTCCTCCTTGTTGTACCTGATACAATATTTATGCATACTCTCTTAATATAAAATTATATGCGAAGTTTTCGGATATGTCAAATGTTTTTTGGACAGAATTACCTAAATTTATCAAAGGTCTTTTGACGATTCCGACAAAAGCCGAAAAAAGCTGACGGAAACCGTGAAAAAAGTCTGGTAATTTCTCATTTTTTGTGGTATGATAAGAGAGAATTTTCAGAATTTCGGAATTTCAGAATATCTGCGGAAAGGCTGTGAGATCATGAAGCGGTTGTTTTTGATAGCGGCGGTTTTTCTTTTTTTATGTTCCTCTGTATCGCCCGTGTTTGCGGATTACACACTGGTGCAGTACGTCCGTGTCGGGCTGCTGTACGGAAACAGCGCGCCGTCCTCCGTCACGCTGGAGGCGGACTGCGGTTTTTCTGTCGGCAACTATAAAGAGCGCGAATTTGAAGAAAAGAAGAAGGTAGACGATAAAAAACTGACGGTATCCGTCGGAAACGGTGCGGCGGTCGAAGTAAAAAACGAAGCGGGCGAGACCGTGTATACCGGTGACGGCAGTGTCGGCGTCCGCCCGGCGGCCTCCGGCATGGATCAAGTGCTAGCGCTGAACGGGACGACCTATCGCGGCGGAATCCATTGTGTCCGTAAGGGCGGCGCGATGACGGTTGTCAATGTGGTCTTTTTGGATCATTATCTCTACGGCGTGATCTCACGGGAGATGAGCCCTTCCTGGCCGAAGCAGGCATTGAAAGCACAGGCGGTCTGCGCCAGAAATTACGCGATGCAGAGTTTGAATAAGCATGCGGATCAGGGATTTGATCTGTGCAGCAATGTGGACTGTCAGGCCTATGCCGGCACAAAGTTTGAGACGGAGGATTCCTATCCGCCGGTGGACGAGACAACGCGGCAGGTGCTGACCTACGACGGAGAACTCGCGCAGCTTTATTACTGTGCGTCCATGGGGGCAACCACCGAGGATGTGCAGTATGTCTGGGGAAACACCGTTCCCTATCTGATCAGCGTGGATAACAGCTATGAGGATACCGAAAATATCCCCAACGGAACCTGGTCCGGGTTTTTAACCTGTGATGAGGCGTCCGCCATCATGCGGAACAAGGGTTATGATATCGGGGATGTCACCAAAATCAGCGTACTGGAATACACGCCCAATCAGCGTGTTTTAAGAATGGAGGTCACCGGCACCAACGGGTCAAAGATCTTTGAACGGGAGGCTTGCCGCACCATCTTTAATACCGTGACAAAAAGTCAGATGTTCCGCGTGACCGGCAACGGCGCGGGGAATGCGATTCCTGCATCGGTCTATGCAACCGACGGCACCAACACGGCAGAAAAGGCCATCGACAAGCTGACGATTTTATCGGCATCCGGCCGCGGCACCTTGCAGAGCGGCACGCTGTATACCTCAAACGGTCAGTATCAGAAAACCTATGAATCCGTCAGCGCCGGCAGCGGTGACAACACCGGCTTTTACTTTGAAGGGACAGGCTGGGGTCATAGCGTCGGCATGAGCCAGTACGGCGCAAAAGGTATGGCAGAGGCCGGATTTTCCTACGTGGATATTTTAAAGCACTATTTTGTCGGCACCAACCTGGAAAACGCATATTGAAAAGAGAGTGAAGCAGCATCATGATAACAACCAAGGACTTTTACTATGATTTGCCGCCCGAATTGATCGCGCAGACGCCGCTTGCGGATCGGTCGGCCTCAAAGCTTATGGTGGTAAATCGGGAGACGGGCGAGATCAGGCACAAGCATTTTCGGGATATTGTAACGTTTTTGCGGCCGGGCGATTGCCTGGTGATGAACAATACCCGCGTGATTCCGGCCAGACTCTACGGCGAAAAAGAGGGAACCGGCGGCAAGATTGAATTTTTATTGCTTCGGCGGATCGATCTTGATACCTGGGAGGTCATCTTAAAACCGGGAAAAAAGGCAAAGCCCGGCAGCCGCTTTGTGTTTGGCGGCGGCCTTTTGCGCGCCGAGGTGCTGGAGATTGCAGAGGACGGCAAACGGATTGTCCGATTCCACTATGAGGGCGTTTTTGAAGAACTGCTGGATCGCCTGGGCGAGATGCCGCTGCCGCCCTATATTAAAGAAAAGCTAAGCGACCGTGAGCGTTATCAGACGGTGTATTCCAAGATTGACGGCAGTGCGGCGGCGCCGACCGCCGGTCTACATTTTACGCCGGAACTGTTAAAGGAAATTGAGGAAAAGGGCGTTTCGCTTGCGTATTTAACCCTGCATGTCGGACTCGGCACGTTTCGCCCGGTTTCGGTCGAAAACGCCGAAGAACACATCATGCATACGGAGCATTATGAGATTTCCGCCGCCGCCGCGGAAAAAATCAACCAAACCCGAAAAAACGGCGGCAGAATCATTGCGGTCGGGACAACCTCGGTGCGGACTTTAGAGACGGTTGCGGACGCAAACGGACTGGTGCGCGCACAGACGGGCGAGACCAATATCTTTATCTATCCCGGATACCGGTTTAAGGCGGTTGACGCGCTGATTACCAATTTTCATCTGCCGGAATCCACGCTGATGATGCTGGTTTCGGCATTTGCCGGCCGGGAGCATATCTTAAACGCGTATCAAAAGGCGATCGAAAACAAGTATCGGTTTTTCAGCTTTGGTGACGCAATGTACCTGGAAGGAGAGACATCATGTTCACGTTAATCAAGCAAAACGGTGCGGCGCGCCGCGGCAGTTTTCAGACGGTGCACGGCACGATTCAGACGCCGGTGTTTATGAATGTCGGAACGGCGGCCGCGATCAAGGGTGCCCTTACGACCTTTGATTTAAAGGAAATCGGCTGTCAGGTGCAGCTTTCCAATACGTATCATTTGCATCTGCGTCCCGGCGATGAGGTGGTGCGCGACATGGGCGGACTGCATCGGTTTATGAACTGGGATCGACCGATTTTGACCGACAGCGGCGGTTTTCAGGTGTTCTCTCTGGCAAAGCTCAGAAATATCAAGGAGGAGGGCGTTTATTTTTCCTCCCATATTGACGGCCGAAAGATTTTTATGGGGCCGGAGGAAAGCATGCGGATTCAGTCGAATCTTGGCTCGACCATTGCGATGGCCTTTGATGAATGCATTGAAAACCCCTGCGAAAAAAACTACGTTAAGGATTCGGTGGCAAGGACGGCACGCTGGCTGAAACGCTGCAAGACAGAGCTTGCACGCCTTAACGGCATGGAGCAGACCGTCAATCCGCATCAGATGCTCTTTGGCATCAATCAGGGCAGCACCTATGCGGATCTTAGAATTGCCCATATGAAAGAAATTGCAGAGCTTGATCTGGACGGCTACGCCATCGGCGGACTTGCGGTCGGCGAGACGGCCGAGGAGATGTACGGGATTATCGAGGCGGTCGAGCCGTTTATGCCGAAGGAGAAACCCCGGTATCTGATGGGCGTCGGAACCCCGGTCAATATTTTAGAGGGGGTTGCGCGCGGTGTGGACTTTTTTGACTGTGTGATGCCGAGCCGAAACGCGCGGCACGGTACGCTGTTTACCTCACAGGGGATCGTCAATATCTGGAACGCAAAATATGAGCGCGATGACGCGCCGCTTGATCCGATGTGCCATTGTCATACCTGCCAAAACTTCTCCCGTGCTTACCTCAGACACCTGTTTAAGGCAAAGGAGATGCTGGCGATGCGGCTTTCGGTCATCCATAATCTGTATTTTTATAATCACTTGATGGAAGAAATCCGGCAGGCTCTGGATGAGGATCGGTTTGCGCAGTACCGTGCGGAAAAGGTTGCCGTACTCGGAAACAGAATTTAGAGATAAAGCCATGAATAAATTGAATGAAAACAATGCTAAAATCGGTGAGCGAATAAGGGAAACCAGATTAAAAAGGTGTATGACGCAGGAAATGCTTTCGGAGAAAGCCGGTGTTTGCAATCCGCAGCAGATGAGTAATATTGAAAGAGGTTTGTCGGGCATGTCCATTGCAAAGTTTAAGGATATTTGCACGGCGCTGGATATTGATGCTGACTACATTCTTTTTGGCGTGTCGACGCACAATGTCGAGACGACACTGAATAAGTACATCAAAGAAATGACAAACGAACAGCTAACAAACCTTTTGGAAATGGTTAGGGCTTATGCAAAAACCTGCGGCATTGAAGAAAAATGAATACGGATATGAATGAAAAAAGCGCGGCTGGCCGCGCTTTCAGACTGTCGAAAAAGTCAGTTTTCAGCAAGATATTGCTTTGAATTGATAGCCCAAAGCCCGCGTCACATCTGCCTGCGCAATGGCTCGATTTGACGAAAACCGGCAAACCATCGCCTGGGCTTTGGCGCTGCTCCTTTTCCCAAAAATCAAGTAAGATTTTTGGGAGACCCTATATATGCTTTCCAAGCCGCAGCGGCAATGTCGCAATATCTTGCCGAAAACGGCGTAAAATCGGCGAAAAATTTCATCGCTGCGCCGCCGTGGCGATGACTGCCGGTGGCAGTCGTCCATCGCTGACCGAGGCGAGAGCCGAGAAGGCAATGGCGGAACAGGGGACGGCGATCAAATCAAAATGAAATTTTTCGCAAAATATGGTTTATCGACACGCTCAAAAGCGCGGGAAAATCCCGCGCTTTTTCAGTTACAGGGAGATGTAGTAGGGACAGATATCGGCATAAGAGCCGTCATCGCAGCGAAAACCGCCCTTGATGGTGCCGAGCGGCAGAAAGCCGATCCGTTCATACAGGTGCCGTGCCGGGAGATTGGTCGCTACAACGGCATTAAACTGCAAAATTTTAAATCCGAGACGCCTTGCCTGTTCCATACAGTCAAGCACCAGCTTTTCACCGATATGCATGCCGCGGCTTTCGGACGAGACGGCGTAGCTGGCGTTGGCAATGTGTCCGCAGCGACCGATGTTGTTGGGGTGCAGAATGTATAGGCCGAGAACTTTTTTATCATCGGACTTCTCGGATTCTGCGGCGCATTCGGCAACGCCGCAATGGCTTTGCTGTGCAAAAAAATCCGCGGCTGCGGAGGGGGTCAACGGTTCCTCCTGCGGAAAGGCATTTCCGGCGGCAACAACTTCATTCCAGATACCGGTCATTGCGGCAAGATCGTGTGCGGTATATTCTCTGACGGTTACTTTCATTGGTTGGTTTCCTCCTTGCAGATGTTTGGTACAATATGATAAAGCAGCGACAGGCAGCCCTCTTTGACATCCCGAAAGGTGGCGTCAAAGTCGCCGGTATACCACGGATCGGCAATGTCACGGGGGCTTGATGAAAAGTCCAAAAGCTGCATGATTTTTGGACTTTCGCCAAGCATGCGCCGCATGTTTTTGATGTTTGCGCGATCCATACCGAGCAGATAGTCAAATGCGGCAAGATCGGCGCGCGTGATTTGTCTTGCGCGGTGGTCACCGCAGGCAATGCGCATTTCGTGTAATTTTCGGCGCGTGCCGGGATGAACCGGGTTCCCGATTTCCTCCGTACTGGTGGCGGCAGAGTCTATGAAAAAGAGGTCGGATAAGCCTTCTTTTTTTACAAGGTCTTTCATGACATATTCCGCCATGGTGGAGCGGCAGATGTTGCCGTGGCACACAAATAAAATTTTTTTCATATTCTTCCTCCGGGGTGGGTTGTCGTATTTGTTGAAAGCGGTTCTATTTTATCATAATTTGCCGTTTCTGTAAAGGCTGAAGTCTTATTGCGGTCACTTGGCGCGGGGCGGAGCGCAATCAGCAGAATCAGACAGAGAATGCCATAAACCGGAAGAAAGGATTCCGGCGGTACCGATATTGGAATCAGAAAAAGGTCGTTGGAAAAGAACTTGGCGATTTGGTTCATCAAAAACAGAGGCGGCCGCAGCAAAAATGCCGCGATCAAACGGGCAAGCGGCGGACACAGCAGGTAGACAACCCAATGAATCAGACCCAGAACAAAGCTGTACGCACCAAGCGGCAGAATCGCGATGTTGGCAAACAGACTGCCCCAGTTGATGCGCTGAAAGAAACGGGCAGAGAAATAGCCGACGCCGATATTGCTGGCAACCGACATGGAAACGGAGGCAAGAACCTGTTCCTTTGCGCCGGCGGCAATGCGGGCTAAGAGAGGTGCGATGCCTTGCGGCGCGGCAGACGGCGTCTTGTGAAATAGGTGCTTGAACGACAGAGTCAGCGGTGTGGCAAAGAGCAAGATGCCGAGCGTAGAACTGAAAGAGAGCAAGAAGCTGTAGCTTGTCAGGGTGTAAGGGTTTATCAGCAAAAGCAAAAAGGCCGCCGCGGAAAGCGAGGTCAGGCTGTCCGGCTCCTTTTGTACCAGCATGGAAAGAAGAAACAAAAGCATCATAATGACAGAACGGCAGACGGAGGGCGTAAAAGCCGTTGCGGCGGCAAACAGGATCAAAACCGGAATCAAACATAAATTGGCAATGCGCTTTTTCAGCCGCAGTGCACGCGAGAGAAAGAACAAAAAGGAGGATAAAAACATGACATGCATGCCGGACACGGCGGTAATGTGAATGAGGCCGGAGTCCGCAAAGCTCTGGTACTGTTCCGGCGTGAAATCGTCACGGATTCCCATCAGAATACCTTTAAGCAGAGCGCTCTCCTCCGTCACGCTCCCAAAGCTTTGGTCGATGGCGTTTAAAATGCTTTTCTGAATCGTAAGACCAAGACCCTGCAGACGCTCTGTAAAAGTATAGGGGCAATCTTTTTCGGGGCAAGGCGCAAGTTCTTTCGCATAGGCAGAAAAACAAAGATTTTGCCGGCGCAGGGCATCATGATAGGAATAGCCGCCGGGATACGGAGCGGTTTCGGGATTTTGCAGCTTGGCGGTAAAGGTGATGCGGTCTCCGCGCTTTAAAGCGGCGGCGGATGCAGGATCGGCATAAAGCTTGATGCTGCCTTGGATCGGTTTTTCTTCCGTACCTTCATGCATCGCAAAGATCCTGACGGAAAATCCAAGCGTCTTTTGCGTGCTGCTGGGCGTCGGATCTTCGGTCAGCATGCCGTCGTATCGGCAAACGGTACTGGCTTGTGCCATAAGGTCTGCATATTGCAGGCTGTCAAAGACATAAATGCGGAAGATGCCCAAAATGCAGAAAAGGAGCATGAACCAAATCAGGAAAAAGCCGGAAAAGGAACGGGTCATCAGCCCGGCCAGAGAACAAAGCAAAAAGAGAGCGCCGAGCAACAAAAGACTGATTTGCAGAAAATCGGTGAAAAATACTTTGGAAATCGGAAAACGGAGCGCAAAATAGATGCCAATGACAAATGCCAGGGTCAAAACCGAAAAATATCTCCGGCCAAGAAAGGTATTTTTATGATGTTCAGACATGTCAGCGTCGCTCCTTTCCAATAAGTAAGAGTAAACATGAACAAAAAACAGGGATATATTTTGTTGAAAAAAGCAAACGGACGCCGGAAATTGTCGGATGAAAACCATAAAAAATGATGAAAAAACTTTGAAAAAAGCCTTGACAATTAAAAAACGATGTGCTAAAATATCTCGGTAAAGCAGAAGACATCCGCTTCTCCCCTTCGCGCAAAGCAAAAGGGCTTCCTAATTTGGGACATATTGAGACCTATTTCATAAAAATGGTTACAATACGAGCGGAGTGCCTTTGCATTCCGCTCTTTTTGTGTCAAAACGGAAACGGCGGAAGAATAGGGGACAGTTTGACTGCTCATTTAAGCTATATTTTTGGAGGTGTTTTGTTATAGCAAGGCAAGATTTGATGATTAACGAGGAAATCAGAGACAAAGAAGTCCGCTTGATCGGGCCGGATGGCGAGCAGCTTGGTATCGTGGATAACCGGACTGCACAGAACATGGCGGAGGAAAAAAATCTGGATCTGGTGAAAATCGCACCTCAGGCAAAGCCGCCCGTGTGCAAAATCATGGATTATGGAAAGCATAAGTTTGAGCTTGCAAAACGGGAAAAAGAGAACCGAAAGAATCAAAAGGTCATTGCCCTGAAAGAGGTTCGGCTTACTCCCAATATTGATGACCACGACTTTAACACCAAGCTCAACCAGGCCATTAAATTTTTAAAGGCCGGTGACAAGGTAAAGGTCTCGGTTCGTTTCCGCGGACGTGAGATTACCCACAGCTCTTTGGGACGCGATCTTTTGAACCGTTTCAAAGAAGGCGTCGGAGAGGTCGGCGGTGCGGACAAGGACATCAAGATGGAAGGCCGCAGCATGGCTATGATAGTATCACCCAAAAAGGCTTAATGGAACTTAATCAGATGGAAGGAGAGAAATACTATGCCTAAAATCAAGACACACAGAGGCGCGGCAAAGCGTTTTGGCATCACCAAAAACGGTAAGGTGAAGAGAAGCAAGGCGTTTCGGAGCCACATTTTAAACAAGAAGACCACAAAGAGAAAAAGACATTTGAGAAAAGGCGGATATCTTTCCGCTGCCAATGAGGCAACGATCAAGAGTATGATGCCTTACAAATAAGCCATACGGCTTTGGCTTTGAAAACGTGATTTGAGAAAGGAGCTTTTAACATGGCAAGAGTAAAGGGCGCTATGAGAACCCGCGCCAGACATAAGAAAATTTTAAAGCTTGCAAAAGGTTACAGAGGTGCAAAAAGCAAGCTCTATAAGACTGCTAACCAAGCGGTAATGAAGTCTTTGGTATACGCTTACAGAGACAGAAAAGCAAAGAAGAGAGAATTCAGACAGCTCTGGATTGCCCGCATCAATGCGGCAACCCGTGCCAACGGCATGAGCTACAGCAAGTTTATGAACGGTCTGAAACAGAAGGGCATCGAGATCAACAGAAAGATGCTCTCCGAGATCGCTATTTCTGATCCGGAGGCTTTTAAGAAGCTGGTCGATCAGGTTCGCTAATTCGGTGTTGGAGTGAAATTCTTCAGTCGTCAAAACGGTTGTTTTGGCACTGGAGAATTTCTTTCTGCATAGCCGAAAGGGAGCAATCTAAGCTCGCCTGAAAAGGCAAAATTTTGGCATCTTTTGGCTTGTCATCTTTGCAAGGCGCCGAGCCTTGCTGCATCTTCCGCACCAAAACCTGCTCAAAATTGAATCCTTTTCAGGTCGTAGAATTTTGGGAGAGCGAATTTTTGGTTGTTGCATAAGCAAAAACGCAGGTAATTCTAACGGATTGCCGAGTATTGGGCGCAGCGAAAGCGGAAATCCGCCTCCCGGAATCGGAGTTTAGATTACTCCCTTTCGGCTAGACGCGCGGAAACAAAACCATATTGTCAATCTCCGTGCGCCTGAGAACAAAGACAGAATTTAAGAAAAATACAGAGTAGGCATTCATGCGTTAGTCACGGTCTGTGACTGGCAGTGCCGGCTATACAGGGAGTTGATAGCCGGACGAAGTACGAAACGTCGCGATATGGATGCCGCATCCCGCTGTTAGACAGATAATGATACCTCTTTGGCTGTGCTAGCAGTGAATCTAAGGAGGTATTTTATATGCAAGAAAGTTTTGATCGTTTTTTGGATTCCGAAAAGCTGCGGCTGAAGGATTTGCTTGATCCGCTGAGCCGGGTGTTTGCCTGCCTGTCCCATATGTGGATCAGCCTTGCGGTGGTTGCCGTCGTGTTTGCCGCCCTTGCGTGGTATCACGTGTTACATAGCGGCAGAAGCTTTCGCCGGCAGGTGCGCTCGCCCAGAGTGCTGGCAACTTGCGCGTTGATGATGGCAGTTAATATCATTCTGGGGTACTTTTCCATACGCCTCAGCGCTTATCTGCGCATCGGATTCGGCTTTGTGACCCAGCCGATTGTTGCCATGCTGTTTGGCCCTCTTACGGCCTGCATGACGGCAATTTTACAGGATACGGTTTCTATGATATTAAACCCCACGGGCGCCTATCTTCCGGCCTATACGCTGGCGGTCGGTATCAGCGGCATGCTCTACGGCATGGTTTTATATCAAAAGCCGATTACTTTTTGGCGCGTCTTTTGCGCAAAGCTGCTGGTGATTCTGGTCGGGAATATTTTGCTCAATTCCATTGCGCTGGCGCCGACCGTCGGAAGCGGTTTTATCGGCATTCTGCCGGCCAGAATTTTAAAGAACCTGCTGCTTTTGCCGGTGCAGTCTGTGGTGTGCTACGTGCTTTTAAAGTTCATACAGCAGCGCGGAATTGCCAAAAAATTTGTAATGTGAGATATAGAAGGTGGCGTAATGATTACCATTTGCAGCCGTGATAATAAAGTGCTGAAGCTGGCGCGATCGCTTCAGAAAAAGAAAAACCGCTATGCGGAGGGTCTGTACTTTGCGGAGGGTGTCCGCATGGTGAGCGAGGCGCTCCGGGACGCGAAAGAGCAGATCAGAGCGGTGCTGATCGCGGAGGAATTTGCAAAAAAACACGAAGATTTTGTAAAAAAGATTGACATTGACGATGAGTTGGTATACACTGTCAAGGATCATCTTTTTGCAGGCATTTGTGATACCGAAACGCCGCAGGGCGTGGGCGTACTTTTAAAAATGCCGCAAAATCAGCCTGATTTTGCAGAAAAGGAATCGTTTATTTTGGCGTTGGACGGCGTGTCGGAACCCGGAAATTTGGGGACGATGATCCGTACGGCCGAGGCGGCCGGCGTGGATTGCGTGTGGCTGCTGTGCGGCTGTGCCGATCTGTATAATCCCAAAGTGGTGCGTGCCACCATGGGGTCGGTGTTCCGCGTCAGCTGCAAAACCGGGGTGGAGAGAGCTGCGCTTTTTGATTACCAAAAGCAGGGATTTTTCGTGACGGCCACGGCACTTGGCGACTCGGTTCCGCTCGGTGCGGCAACGCGGACAGAAAAACAGATTTTAGTCATTGGCAGTGAGGCGGCCGGCGTATCGGAGGAGATACTGTCCCGTGCCGATCAAAGGGTTCGGATTCCGATGCAGGGCAAGGTGGAATCTTTAAATGCGGCGGTTGCTGCCGGAATTGCCATGTACCAAATCAGACACAATACGATTTAATACATTGAAGATACAGCAAAAAGGATCAGAGTTTGTTTTCGGCAGACAAAGCAGGGCGGACGCCTTGCGGGGCGGACCCAGGAAAGGGAGACGGTTGCGGTGCAGGATGAAAAACAGCTGCTTTATCGGATTTGGCTCAACGCATGCTGCGATCATGAGCCCATGCAGGTAAAGCGCCTTTTGGATACCATCGGCACACCGGAGGAGATTTACCGTGCGGACTTGTTTCGGTCTCCGCATGCCGGGAAATTAAAGCTGGGTCAGCGGATTCGTCTCAGCACAAAGCTGGACAGTGCCAAACGCATATTGGAACAGTGCGAGAAAAGCGGAATCCGTGTTTTGTCCATCGATGATCCGGACTATCCGGCATGCTTAAAAGAGGTGTATGCACCGCCGCAGATTTTATATGTTCTCGGCGAGATGCCGGACTTTAATCAAATGCTGGGTGTTGCCGTAGTCGGAACGCGCAGAGGAACCGGCGAAGGGGAACGCTTTGCCGGAATTTTGGGTCATGACCTGGCCGCAAACGGCGTTTTGGTGATCAGCGGTATGGCAAAGGGAATGGACGCAGCCGCCCATTGGGGCGCGCTGGAGGCAGGCGGAAATACCGTTGCGGTGCTTGCCGGCGGCGTGGACGTCATTTATCCGAAAGAAAATGCAGAGCTTTATACGCATATCAAGACCCACGGATGCATTGTTTCGGAGCGGCCGCCCGGCCAGGTGGGAAAGCCGTACTATTACCGCCAGCGTAACCGCATCATCGTCGGTCTCAGCGCCGGCGTTGCCGTTGTAGAAGGCGAGAGGGAGAGCGGTACCTCGATGACGGCGCGGCTTGCGCAGGAAAATAACCGTGATATCTTTGCGGTGCCGGGCAATCCGCTCAATCCCATGTCGCACTTGCCCAATGATTTGATTGCGGACGGCTGCAAGCCCCTGACCGATGCCATGGATATCGTAGAGGAATATCTTTCTCTCTATCCGGAAAAACTGGCATACGGGGCTGCGCAGAAGAAAAAGCCGGTCATTGGCGGCATCAAAAAGAATCAAAAGCCGGTAAGCTGGGCAAAACCGAGAGAGAATCAAAAACAGCCGCCGCCCAAAGAAAAGGCGTTATCGGCCGAAGATCTGGAACAGTGGATGAACGCACATTCCGTCCAGGAAGAAGAGAAGAACATTCTGCGCTTTCTGTTCCAAAAGGGCGGCATGGCGGAATATGATGAAATCGCTGATTTTTGCCGGATAGATTCCGGCATACTGAGCAGTATGCTGATTATATTACAGATGAAAAAGGCTGTGATCCCCCATGCGGGCGGACAGTATCAGCTTGGAATTACAGGACATATCGGGGACAGCACCCGTATGCCGAATGGATAGGGAAAGTTGGGAGGATGATGAAATGGCCGAGAAAAAGGCTGTAAAAACCCAAACCAAAAAGAAAAAACTGGTGATTGTGGAGTCCCCGACCAAGGTGGATTCCGTGAAAAAATATCTGGGAAGCGGATATGTCATCGAGGCAACGATGGGGCATGTGCGTGACCTTCCCAAAAGTCAGCTGGGTGTCGATATCGCCCATGACTTTGAACCCAAATATATCACGATACGCGGAAAGGGCGACCTGATTGCAAAGCTGAAGAAAAAGGCAAAGAATGCCGATCAGGTTTTGCTCGCAACGGACCCTGACCGCGAGGGTGAGGCCATTTCCTGGCATTTGGCCAATGTGCTTGGCATTGACCCGTCCAAGGATTGCAGAATCACCTTTAATGAGGTGACGCGTGACGTGGTGAAAGAGGCGGTCAAAGAGGCGCGCCCCATTGATATGGATCTTGTCGATGCACAGCAGACCAGACGTGTTTTGGACCGTATTGTGGGATACCAGATCAGTCCGCTTTTGTGGAAAAAGGTCAAAAAAGGGCTCAGCGCCGGCCGTGTGCAGTCGGTTGTAGTGCGGATGATTGTAGACCGTGAACGCGAGATTGAGGCGTTTGACCCGGAAGAATATTGGACGATTTCGCTAAAGCTGACCAACGATAAGGGAAAGCTGCCCTTTATCGCAAAGTTTTACGGGACGGCGGACGGCAAAAAGCTGCCGCTTGCCGATGAGGCAGCCGCCGAGGCGGTTACAAAAGCGCTGAAAGCGGCGAAGTACCGGGTCGGCAAGGTGCTGCGCAAGGAGACCAAGCGCCGCAGCGCACCGCCGTTTACCACGAGTACCCTGCAGCAGGAGGCCTCCCGAAAACTGAACTTTACCTCAAGACGTACCATGATTGCGGCGCAGCAGCTATATGAAATGGGTTACATTACCTATATGAGAACCGACTCGCTGCGGATTTCGCCGGTGGCGCAGCAGGAGGCCAGAGGATATATTGAGAAACAGTACGGCGCGGCGTTTGTGCCGAAATCGCCCAAGCAGTATAAGGCGAAAAAGAGCGCCCAGGACGCGCATGAGGCGATCCGCCCGACGGTATGTGCCAATACGCCGGAAAAATTTAAGGAAAAGCTAAAGCCGGATTTATATAAGCTTTACCGCCTGATCTGGCTGCGCTTTATGGCAAGCCAGATGTCGGACGCGGTGCTGGATTCGGTTGCGGTGGATATCTATGCGGACACTTATCTGGTACGCGCCAACGGTTCGGAAATTAAATTCCCCGGCTTTATGACTCTGTATGTGGAGGGAAAAGACGAGGAAGAGGAAAAGGCGAAGAAGATCCCGACCCTGACGGAGGGACAGACGCTTTTGCTCAAAGAGATCGAGCCGGAACAGCACTTTACACAGCCGCCGGCACGCTATACCGAGGCATCACTGGTCAAGGCAATGGAGGAGGACGGCATCGGACGGCCGAGTACCTACGCGCCGACGCTTGCGACGATTACCTCAGCCAGAGGTTATGTGGCAAGGGACGGCAAGAGCCTTTATCCGACCGAGCTTGGGTATATCGTCACAGATCTGATGAAGGAAAACTTTAAGGATATCGTGGATATCGAGTTTACCGCAAATATGGAAGATAAGATCGAGACGGTCGCAGACGGCAAGGCCGGCTGGAAGGATATCATCCGTGACTTTTACGGCCCGTTTTCGCACGCGCTGGAAGAGGCGGAGGAGAAAATCGGCAATATTGAAATCAAGGACGAGGTGTCGGACGTTCCCTGTGAAAAGTGCGGACGGATGATGGTTTATAAGCAAGGCCGGTTCGGAAAGTTTTTGGCATGTCCGGGATTCCCGGAGTGCCGAAACACCAAGGCAATCACCAAGGAACTGGATGTTCCCTGCCCGAAATGCGGCGGCAAGGTGATCGTGAGAAAATCGAAAAAGGGTGCGACCTTTTATACCTGTGACCGCAGCCCGGAATGCGACTTTATCTCCTGGGACGAGCCGACCGCCGAAAAATGTCCGCAGTGCGGCGGCACATTGATGAAGGTACGGGCGTTCAAACGCCGCGGCCCGGTTTCGTATAAGTGCTTTAACGAGGAATGCGGCTATGTCAGAAAGCCTGCGGCAAAGAAAAAAACGGAGAAGAAATCCTAACATGCGGGATGCAGGTTACCTGCATCCCGTTTTACGTAGGACGGAAAGGGTGAACAGTCAGTATGAAACTTAATATTATCGGTGCCGGGCTGGCCGGCTGCGAGGCCGCATGGCAGGCGGCGCAGCAGGGCGTCAAGGTCACACTGTATGAAATGAAGCCGGAAAAATCCTCTCCGGCGCATAAGAGCAGTCAGTTTGCAGAACTGGTGTGCAGCAACTCTCTGCGCGCGGACGGCATCCATAACGCCGTCGGCCTGTTAAAGGAGGAGATGCGGCGTCTGGATTCACTGATTTTATCCTGCGCCGATCAAACCCGTGTCCCGGCCGGGGGTGCGCTGGCGGTGGATCGCGAGGGGTTTTCTGCTCTGGTGACAGAAAAAATCACGAGCCATCCCAATATCGAGGTGCGCCATGAAGAGGTAAAGACCGTTGACACAGCGCAGACTACCGTGATTGCGGCAGGGCCGCTGGTATCCGATGCGCTGGCGGAGACGATCCGCTCGCTGACCGGGTCTTGTTATCTTCACTTTTTTGACGCGGCGGCGCCGATTGTCAGCTTTGAGAGCATTAACATGGAAAAGGCGTTTCGCGCTGCCCGTTACGGAAAAGGCGGCGATGACTATATCAACTGCCCGATGAATCGGGAAGAATACCTTGCGTTTTACCGCGCCCTGATTTCCGCCGAGGCGGCACAGGTGCATGAGGGTGTGGAGAATCCCAAGGTCTTTGAGGGATGTATGCCCATCGAAATCATGGCAAGCCGCGGCGAGGACACCATGCGGTTCGGCCCCTTAAAGCCGGTCGGACTGACCAATCCGCACGATCAGTCCCGTCCCTATGCGGTGGTGCAGCTGCGCCAGGATAACGCGGCCGGCAGCATGTATAACATCGTGGGGTTTCAGACGCACCTTAAGTTCCCGGAGCAAAAGAGAGTGTTTTCGATGATTCCGGGACTGGAACACGCCGAGTTTTACCGCTACGGTGTGATGCACCGCAATACCTACTTAAACGCGCCGGGACTGCTAAACGCCAACTATCAGATGAAAACGCAGTCAAAGATTTTCTTTGCCGGTCAGATTACCGGGGTGGAGGGCTATGTGGAATCGGCAGCATCCGGCCTGATTGCAGGTCTGTCTGCGGCATCAGCGCTGCTGCAAAAGAAGATGCCGCATTTTGACGCAAAGACGGCAATCGGTGCGCTTGGCGCTTATATCAGCAACGAGAGCGTCACCAATTTTCAGCCGATGAATGTCAACTTTGGCATTATGGAGGCACTGCCGGAGCGAATCCGGGACAAAAGGGAGCGTGCGGAGGCAATTGCTGCACGAAGTCTTGCCCAGATTCAATCCTATCTGGATGCAAAATGACGAAATTTGTAAGAATCTGCTGCGTTTGATTGACAATCGAAGAGAATCTGGTATAATCTTTGATAAGGGGGGAGCGCGATGACACGGGAAAAGAGCAAGCGGAAACAGGACATCGTTCTTTTAAATGTTCTGTTTTGTATGCTGGTTATCTTTATCCATTGCTCCTCTGAAATCATCACACAGATGGATCACGGCAGGACGGCCTACCAGGCCGTGCGGATTTTGTCGCGTCTGTCCGGCTTTGTGGTACAGGACTTTTTGCTGCTTTCCGGCGTCAAGCTGTTTTTAAAGCCGGAGGTGCATTACGGAAGATTTTACCTCTCCAGACTGTTTTATGTGGTGCTGCCCTACGTGTTCTGGGTGACGGTTTACTATTTGTATTTTTGTTACCGCGGCATAATGGGGTTTTCCTGGTATGACTTGGGTCAGTACCTCCTTTGGGGTAATCTTTCGGCACAGTTTTACTTTGTCGTCCTCATCGTTCAGTTTTACATTTTAGCGCCTCTTTGGAGGCTGATTTACCGGCGCGTCAGTCCAACGGTGCTTCTGCTGGTTACGCTGATGATCAGCGGAATCTGTTCCTCCGGGCTGACGGATATTGCAAAGCTGTTGCTGCCCGGACGGGAGATCGCGCATCTGGATGTGTTGTTTTTACGGTATTTGTTTTACTGGACGGCAGGCTGTGTGATCGGCATGCATTATCAGGAATTTCAGCGTGCGCTTCGGCAGCATTGGCTGGGGCTGACGATTTTATATCTTCTGACGGCATTTTTTAACGCCGGTGTTGCGGCGCTGGCATCATCAGAGCTGCCGGCCTGGCTGATGGATCAGATCCATATGCTGTACTGCATCAGCGCGATTTTGTTCTTTTATATGCTGGCACAGCTTTTGACCGACGGCGGAAGAATCACATTAAAGCCGCTGTCCGCGCTGGATCGTGCAACCTACGATATCTATCTGGTGCACTGCCTGGTGATTTTTATCGCCAACGAATGGATGCATCGGATGAAAATTACGGATCTGATGACAAGATATGCATACCGTGCGCTGATCGCATATGCAGGCAGCATCTTACTGTGCCTTCTGTGGCAGGCGGTCAAACGGCGGACAGGCCGTCTGATGGCAAAATCATAATATTTGTTCACTGCGCTTTGCAGCGTTTCATATTATCATAAGGAGTGAAGAAATTATGCTTACACTGGACAAGGTTTATCATGCTTCTTTTGTGTTAAAAGAGGTGCTTCGGCCCACTGCGCTCATTAAGTCTCCCGGACTTTGCAGCGGAACCAATCTCTATCTCAAACCGGAAAATCTGCAGGTGACCGGCTCGTTTAAGGTGCGCGGCGCTTACTATAAGATTTCCCAGCTTGCAGAGGAAGAAAAGGAAAAAGGCGTCATTGCCTGCTCCGCCGGGAACCATGCGCAGGGCGTGGCGCTTGCGGCGGCAAGAAGCGGCATCAAATCGCTGATTTGTATTCCGGACGGCGCACCGATTTCAAAGGTTGAGGCAACCAAGAGCTACGGCGCGGAGGTTTGTCTGGTAGAGGGCGCTTATGATGACGCCTACGAAAAGGCGGTCTCGCTGGTTGAAGAGACCGGCGCCACCTTTATTCACCCGTTTGATGACGAACAGGTCATTGCCGGTCAGGGTACCATCGGACTGGAAATTTTAGAGCAGCTGCCGGAAGTGGACGCGGTCATTGTGCCGGTCGGCGGCGGCGGTCTGATCAGCGGTGTGGCGTTTGCGTTGAAATCCTTAAAGCCGGAAATCAAGATTTACGGCGTGCAGTCGGTCGGGGCGCCCTCGATGCAGAAGGCAATCCACGATCAGAAGATTGAGACGCTGCCGACTGTAAAGACCATTGCGGACGGTATCGCCGTAAAGCGACCCGGTGATCTTACGTATGAAATGGTACAAAAGTATGTCGATGAAATCGTAACCGTGACCGATGACGAGGTTTCAACGGCGATTCTGGAACTGATTGAGCAGCAAAAGATGATTGCGGAGGGCGCCGGCGCCGTATCCGTTGCGGCGGCTATGTTCCACAAGGTTCCGATTGAAGGAAAGAATGTGGTTTGTCTGGTCTCCGGCGGTAATATTGACGTGACGATTTTGTCCCGTGTGATTGACCGCGGCTTGCGTAAAGCCGGACGGCTGGCAGAACTGATGATTGAACTGGTGGACAAGCCCGGACAGCTGCTTGGCGTATCGCAGATTATTTCGCGGCTTGGCGGTAACGTGGTGTCGGTATTCCATTCCCGTGCAGACGTGGATTTGGACATCAATGCTTGCGTACTGCGGATCTCGATGGAAACGAGAAATCAGGAGCATTTGGATGAAATCATCGCAGAGCTGACAAAACAGGGCTATCATATTATCAATGCAAAATAGACAGGAGGAAGAATAATGAAAAAAATACACACAAACCATGCACCGGAGGCAATCGGCCCGTATTCACAGGCGGTGATTGCCGGCGGAATGCTCTATACTTCCGGTCAGATTGCCATCAATCCGGCAACCGGTGAGGTGGAGGCAACGGATATCCAGGGTCAGACCGAGCAGATTATGAAGAATCTGGGCGCGATTTTGACCGAAGCCGGGAGCGATTTTAAAAAAGCGGTAAAGACAACTTGTTTTTTGGCGGATATGGGCGATTTTGCAGCATTTAACGACATTTATGGACAATATTTTACCGAAAAGCCGGCACGCTCCTGCGTGGCGGTAAAGACACTGCCGAAGGGCGTACTGGCAGAGGTAGAAGTGATCGCGGAGGTTTAACCTGTGCAATAGCAAACTGCGCAAACAGGAGGGGGTCTTATGCCAAACGGGAAAAAGTATACCGTAAAACAGGGCAGGGATAAGATGACGGCGGTCTGGTTATTTGCCGTGCTGACGGCGGTGCTGACCTATATGGTGATGCGCAACGTCAAGATGTACGGAGACGATTACTTCTATGCAACGTTTACCCAAAACGGGTGGAGCGGATATCTTTCGGCCAATCGGGATCACTACCTGCACTCCAACGGCCGTGCTATGGTACATGCCTTGGATGCGGTCGGCCTGATGCTGCCGCCTGCGGTTTGGCAGGTTTTCAACGCGCTGCTGCTGGGAAGCATCGTTTTTTTAGGGGTGCGGCTGGCTTGCTCCGATCGCTTTGGCTGCGGATTTTTTGAGGGCTTTTGCGGCGCGGCGGTTCTTACATCGGTCATTTTGTATATGAATATCCGTTTAACCAACCAAAGCGTATACTGGCAGACAGGGTCCTGGAATTACGTGTTTCCCTTTGTGCTTTTGCTGATTTGCTGGTGTCTTTTATCCCGGCGCCGTGCCGGCAGGGGGAATGCGGCGCTGCTTTCGCTGACGGCGCTGCTGTCGGCGGCAACCACAGAGCAAAATGCCATGATGACAATCGGTATTTTTGTTTTGTATCTGCTCGATCAAAAACTGGTGCGAAAGGAAAAGGCGGATTGGGCGGTTCTGACTGCGCTTATTTTTGCGTTCATCGGCGCGGCGACAGTTTTGGCTGCGCCGTCTCAGTGGAGCCGTTATGCGGACGAACAGCAAAAATTGACTGAGATGACAACGGCGCAGCTGATCCTGTTTAACGGAAAACAGATATTCAGTGACCTTTTTGTCAGCGATTATATGCGACCCTATCAGTTGATGTTTCTCGCATCGATTGTAATTTTTGCTGTTTCGGTGTCGAGAGGCATGCGGCTTGGGTGGAACATATTTTTCAAATTCTACGCACTTTGCGGCGTCCTTGTGATGGGAATAGCGCTCTGGGCATCTTATTTGGACGCTCCCAATCTGCGCTCTTATCTGCTCCCGATCGGAATCATGGCGTTTTATGAACTCATAGGGGTAATACTGCTGTTTTGGTATCTGCTGCTCCGCCGCCCCGGTGGATATCTGGTGCCGCTGACAGCGATTGTGCTTGCCGCAGGATCCCAGGGCATGATGCTGATCTCGCCGATGCTTGGCCCCAGAACCGTGCTTTGTGCGATCTTTCTGATTGGGATTGTTGCCGCCTATACCGTGATGCGGTTTTTACCGCTGAAAAAGGGAAAAAGCGAGACCAAGGTGTTGTTTGCAATGCTTTCCCTGGTGATGCTGGCGCATGCCTTTTTGGTATTTTTACCAACGGTGCAGGGATACCAGGCCAATGCGCCGATCGATGATCAAAACCGCGCACAGATTCAGGCTTTTTTGGAAAGCGGCGGCGATACTCTGGTGCAGTATAAAATGAAAGAGGATGACTATGGATGGTCGTTTCCTTATGTCAGCACGTATCATCAAAATTGGTACAAGCGCTATTATAAGCTCCCCTTTGATTTAGAGATCAGGTGGGAGGAGACAAAATAATGAAGCGGTGGCCGGAGCCACCGCTTTTTATCTATCCCCAACGGACTTTTCCCCACGATCGGGAAAATGACAAAAGAGACCGATTTTATGCAAAATACGCTGTGGAAAACCTTGTGGATTGTGTGTGTTGTAATGGGATTGTAACGGTTTTGCAATCAAATTGCGGTAAAAATTTCTGCCAGGATACGGGTGACTTTTTCAATAGACTGTGGTATACTAGAATTAAGATATGCCGAAAAACAGGAAAAATGCAGCGGCAAAAACACACGGCGAAAGGGGGAATCCGCATGGAAGAGAAGGCCTATCTTGCGATTGATTTAAAATCGTTTTATGCCTCGGTCGAATGTATGGAGCGGGGTCTGGATCCCTTAGATACGCACCTGGTTGTGGCGGATCAGAGCCGGACGGAAAAGACCATTTGCCTTGCAGTTTCTCCCTCGTTAAAGGCGTATGGGATTTCCGGCCGCGCCCGGTTGTTTGAGGTGGTGCAAAGAGTCAAGGCGGTCAATGAAAAGCGGCGGCAGGCGGCAAAAGGACGAAAACTTATGGGTGAGTCTTGTTCTGCCAAAGAACTGGCGGCATCGCCCAATCTGGCGCTTCAATATTTGGTCGCGCCGCCGCGCATGGCACATTATATGGAATACAGCACCAGGATTTATCAGATTTATTTAAAATATGTGGCGCCGGAGGATATGCATGTTTATTCGATTGACGAGGTATTTATGGATGTGACGCCTTATCTTGAGACCTATCAAATGACGGCGCGGCAGCTGGCGTCGGTGATTTTGCAGGACGTTGTAGACAGCACCGGCATCACGGCAACGGCCGGGATCGGCACCAATCTGTATCTTTGCAAGGTTGCCATGGATATTGTTGCCAAAAAGATAGCGCCGGATCAAAACGGAGCGCGGATTGCCGAGCTTGATGAGACGCGTTACCGAGAGCTTTTGTGGACGCACCGGCCGCTGACGGATTTTTGGCGGGTGGGCAGCGGATATGCCAAAAAGCTGGAGGCAAACGGCCTTTACACCATGGGCGATATCGCAAGATGTTCCATCGGGAAACCCTATCAAACAAACAATGAGGATTTGCTCTACCGCCTGTTTGGCGTAAATGCGGAACTTTTGATTGACCATGCCTGGGGCTGGGAGCCATGTACAATTGATGCCATCAAGGCGTACCGCCCGGAAAACTTTAGTATGAGCAACAGACAGGTGCTGTCCTGCCCCTATTGTTTTGAAAAGGCCAAGCTGGTGCTGCGTGAGATGCTGGAGGCGGCCGCGCTGGAACTGGTGGATCAGGGACGGCTTACCGATCAGGTGGTTCTGACAGTCGGCTATGACGTTGAAAATTTGGGAAAACCGTATGCCAAGGGAATAAACACAGAGGAAATCAAGACGGATCGGTATGGCAGAAAGGTGCCAAAACCGGCGCACGGCACGGCAAACTTAAAGGAAAAAACGGCATCGGCAAGACAAATTACCGAGGCAGTGATTGCGCTGTATGACAAGATTGTCAATCCGTCGTTTTCGATTCGGCGGCTGAATATCTCGCTGAACCATTTGACGGATGAGCGCGACAGCACGAAAATCAAAGAACCGCAGCAGCTGAGCCTTTTTGTGGATTATGAGGCAGAGCGCGCCCGTGCGGAAGAAGAGCAAAAGCGGCTCAGCCGGGAAAAGCAGATGCAAAAGGCGATGATTGCCATCAAAAAGCGATATGGTAAAAACGCGGTGTTAAAGGGGCTGAATTTACAGGAGGGCGCCACCGGAAGAAACCGAAACAATCAGATCGGAGGGCATAAGGCATGAATCCTTACGAAGATATTATGCATCTGCCGCATCCGATCTCCCAAAAGCATCCGCAAATGTCGATGCACGCACGTGCGGCGCAGTTTGGCTCCTTTGCGGCGCTCCACGGCCATGAGGAGGCCATTGCGGAGACCGGGCGGCTGACGGATCAAAAAATTGAATTGGACGGTGATGAGCGGGAAAAGCTGGATCAAAAGCTTTTGCAGCTTTGTGAGCTGCTGGAGGAAGAAGAAAATGCCGATATTCGGCTGACCCACTTTATCCCCGATGAAAAAAAGACAGGCGGACGCTATCAAACGGAGCGTGTGACGGTGCGAAAGGTGGATTTTGATGCAAAATCCTTTCTTTTAACCGAAAATCGCAGTATTTTGGTGTGCAATATTTATGATTTTATCATTTTAGAAAAAGAATCCGACCGGGAAGCTTAGTCCACGGTCGGATTCTTCTTTTAATCATTTTTTAGTCAAGCAGCGCAGCGCCGATGACACCGGCATCGCTCTTTAAGGTTGAAATTTCAATCGGAATGTCACTTGCGAGCTTCGCTTTCAGCGGATCCAGCAAAAGCGCACCGGCATTGCTGATGCCGCCGGTCAGCACGATCAGATCCGGGTCAAATACATAAATCAGACCCTGGATTCCGGCAGCCAAGTAGTCGGTATAGCGATCCAAAACCTTCTTCGCGGTTTCGCTGCCCTCCCGGATTGCCCGGAAGAACAGAACGCCGTCCATGCGGTCGTCGTTTTCGTGGTACATGGCATAAAGACGGCTGCTCGGCGCCGAAAGCGCTGCGTCTTTGGCGTCATCGATCAGTGCCTTGGCGGAGGCGTATTGCTCCCAGCAGCCCTTTTGGCCGCAGGGGCATGCCTTGCCGTGGATATCGATGCAAATGTGGCCGATCTCACCGGCGCTGCCGCGTCCCTCATAGATCTTGTGATTTAAGACAATGCCGCCGCCAACGCCGGTACCCAGAGAAATCATAAGCAGGCTCTCGCTCTTTTTACCGATGCCGCAGATGTTTTCCGCCAGCGCTGCACAGTTCGCGTCGTTGCTGACCGATACCGGAATGTTCAGGCGCTGCTCCAGCTCTTTCTTTAAATCGGTCCGGCAAAACGGCAGGTTTACGGTGCTGACCAAGCCGCCGCGAATGGTGCCCGGTGTACCGATGCCGATGCTGCTGACGCAGTGATCCTGCATCAGGCTGCGGCATTCCTGTTCAATCGCAGAAAGAATGGTATCAACGCTGTCTGCCACGGTCGGAATGCTCTTTTTGCAGATCAGCTTGTTGTCCTCATCCAAAACGCCGAACTTAATTTCGGTGCCGCCGATGTCAACGCCGATCCGCTCTTTGGCATAGGCCTCTTTATCACAGATCAAAGTCACGTCCGGGTGTACCTTCAGCATGGAGGCAGGGTTCTCGGTAGAGATGCTGCTGTTGAGCAGCTCGCGGACCGCGTGGTGCTTGCTTGCGCCGGTGGCAAGCAGAACAATTTTGCGTGCCTTTAAAATGGTGCCGATGCCCATGGTGAGCGCCTTGGTCGGTACATCTTCAATGCGGTCAAAGAAACGGGCGTTTGCCTCGATGGTGTTTTCGGTCAGGTCGGTCAAATGGGTATAAGAATTCAGGCTTTCGTTCGGTTCGTTAAAGCCGATATGTCCGTTTTGGCCGATACCGAGAATCTGTAAGTCGATGCCGCCGTTTTCTTCAATCAGATGCTCAAAGTCCGCACACTCTTTTTCGGTATCTTCGCAGAGGCCGTTTAAAATGTGTGTGTTGGCCTTGTCGATATTGATTTTAGAAAACAGATTTTCGTTCATGAAGTAGTGGTAGCTTTGCGGATTGTCGTCCGCGATGGGATAATATTCGTCCAGATTAAAGGAACGGATGGTTTGAAAATCAATATCACCGCGGCGGTTCATCTCGGCCAAAACGCGGTACATGCCGATCGGCGTAGAACCGGTAGCCAGCCCCAGCACACTGTTTTTGTTCTGTTTGATTTGGTCTGCGACAAGCTCTGCGGCCGCTTTGGAAACCTCATCATAATTATTACATACGATTAACTTCATTGACGGATCCTCCTATCGTAACAAAAGGCGTAATTTCAGCACATTTTATCTAATTTTATGATAGCATGAGGAAGGCGGAAAGTATTTACACAATATGCCAAAAAATTTATATTATCGATGAAAAACCGCATTATCAAAAGAGGAAAATCCGCGGTATATTTTTTCGATTTTCACTTATACTAAAAGCATGCTGATACGATATATGATTTACGGACTTTTAGGATGGAATATTGAGATTATCTGGACGGGCTTTACCTCGCTCGGAAGCGGCAGCCGCGACCTGGTCGGCCATACCTCGGTGTGGATGTTTTTTATTTACGGTGCGGCGGTTTTTTTGTTAGAGCCGGTGCATGCGTGGATCGGCGGTTTTCACTGGTTCTGGCGCGGCTGCATCTGGACGGTGCTGATCTTTGCGATTGAGTTTGTCAGCGGTATGCTGCTGAAAGCACTTGGCATTGAGGCGTGGCACTATACCGGGTGGTCCTCGGTATTGGGGGTAATCCGTCTTGACTACGCGCCGCTCTGGTTTGCGGTCGGACTGATTTTTGAGCGGATTCATCATTTGCTGCTGGCGTATCATGTCGGTGTAAAGTAATCGGGAGGGGAGATAAGAGAAAAATTATGGTTTGACGGCAAAATGGTACGCATAATCCTGCGGCATTGTCATTATACTTTAATAAAGACAAATGCAGGAGGGAAAGCAAATGATGATCCATGTTATCAAAGAAGGAGAAACGATGGGGCAAATCGCAAATCAGTACGGGGTAAATCTTGATCATCTGCTGGCGGATAACGGATTGACGTTTTCAGAGCAGCCTGTTATCGGACAGGCAATCGTCATACAGATTCCGGAGCAGGTACATATTGTAAGGCCGGGAGAGAGCCTTTATGACATTGCAAGAGAATATCAGATGACGGTTTACGCGCTCTTTCGGAACAACTACCAGCTGCGCGGCAGAGCGGAGATCACAGCCGGTGAAGAGCTGGTGATTCGCTATCAAAACCAGGGCGCTGGCGGCGTTTTTGTGACCAACAGCTATGCATATCCGTACATCACCACCGAGCTTTTGCGTGAGCAGCTGCCCTATTTGTCATATTTTACCCCGTTTACCTACGGTATCCGCGAGGACGGCGGACTGGTTGATCTGGAGGACGCCGTCATGCTGGAGGTGACGGAGGAGTACGAGACCAAACCGCTGATGCATCTCTCGACCCTGACCGAGGAGGGCAGATTCAGCAATGAGCGCGCCAGCATGATATTTAACGACAGTCAAAAGCAGGAGGCGCTGATCCAAGAAATCCTGCGTGTTGTGCAGCAAAAGGGCTATCTTGGGGTGGATGTCGATTTTGAATTTATCTTTCCCGAAGAGCGCTATGACTATATCACCTTTTTACAGAATCTGCGCCTGCGGCTCAATCCCCTGGGATATCCGCTGTTTTCTGCACTGGCGCCCAAGACCAGCGATATGCAGATGGGAATGCTCTACGAGGGGCATGACTATGCCGGCATCGGTGCGGCGGTAAACGGCGTTTTGCTGATGACCTATGAGTGGGGCTACACCTACGGGCCGCCCATGGCGGTTGCGCCGATCGAAAACGTGCGCCGCGTGGTGGAATACGCGGTCACAAGGATCTCGCGCGATAAAATATTTATGGGCGTACCGACTTACGGCTATGACTGGAAGCTGCCCTATGAATCCGGCAACCCCGGCGCGCCCTCCGTTTCGCCGGTCAAGGCGATTGATCTTGCAAGGCGGTACCGCGCCGATATTTTGTTTGACGAGACGGCAAAATCACCGTGGTTCCGCTATACGGACGAGAGCGGCACGCTGCACGAGGTCTGGTTTGAGGACGCAAGGAGCATTCAGGCAAAGCTGGAGCTTGCCAAAGGCTTTGGACTTCGCGGTATCGGCTATTGGAATGCCATGCGTGAGTTTCCGCAAAACTGGGTGGTGCTCAATCATGATTATCAAGTCGATACCGACCCTGACTTTTTAAATGGCTAACCCGATGTTAGTAATCCGAATCGCAGTAGATTTTATAACGACAAAATCCCCCTCCACCGGAGGGGGATTTTTGTGTGATCGGTTTTGCTTTTATTTGATTTTGTTTCCGCCGATGATGACATGAGACAGGTTGAGTTCATCGTCCACGGTGATAAAGTCAGCGTCATAGCCGGGGGCAAGCAAACCCTTATTCTTGATTCCGCAGAGCTGCGCCGGGGTGAGAGAAGCCATCCGAAAGGCGTCCTGTTTGGGGATCCCAAAGGAGATGGCACGTTTCACGCAGTCAAAAAGCGGTGTGGTGCTGCCGGCCAGTGCGCCGTCCTGCGTCCGTGCGACACGGTCTTTTACCGTGATTTCCTGTCCGCCGAATTCATAATTCCCGTCCGGCATTCCGGTTGCCCGCATCGAGTCGCTGATCAGCAGCATGCGGTCGGCACCGAAAATCTTATACAGTCCCAAAACAACGCTGGGGTGTAAATGCAGTCCGTCCGAAATCACCTGCACATAGGCGCTTTTTGTAATGGCTGCGCCGATCGGGCCGGGAGAACGGTGGTGCAGCGGCGGCATTGCGTTAAAGGTGTGCGTGAGGCATACCGCGCCGGCATCCATCGCAGCGGCGGCGGTCTCGTAGTCCGCTGCGGTGTGCCCCAGCGAGACAACGCTCTTGCAGCCGCGGATAAAGTCCATACTGCCGGGCAGCTCCGGCGCAATGGTGACAACGCGGATATGAGAAAGCGCGGAAAATTCCTCCAAATCGGGCGCTTTGATGTAACATTCGTTCTGGGCGCCCTTATAGCGCGGCGAGATGTACGGCCCTTCCATATGAAAGCCGAGCACTGCGGCAGCGTCTTTAAAGTCGGGCAGCGGCGCATCCACCACGGCGCGGATCTCGTCCATCGAGACGGTCATGGTAGTGGGCAGCCATGATGTTGTTCCGTGTTCTGCCTGAAAGACGGACATCTCATGCAGATATTTCTGATCCATGGTGTCATAGCCCATACACCCGTGCGAATGCATATCAAACAGGCCGGGATAAACGTCCGCACCGTCTAAATCAAATCCCGAAAGAGAGGTTTTTTCCAGTGCAACGATTTTTCCGTCCTCGGTGACAATGTCAAAGGCGCCGTTGTTTGCATTTTTGTATACCGTTTTCATCATAAGGCCCCGTTTCTGCTAAATTAGTTTTTTCAAAAAGTCTACGGCTTTGGCAATGTCTGCTGCCGGGTTTTCGCCGCACTCACGTTCAACGGTTAAAAATCCGTCATAGCCGACATCGCGCAGCGCCTGAAGGTAGGTTTCAAAATGAACGTCGCCCTCGCCAAGGGGAACCTCTTCAAAAGACGGCTCCTGCTCTGCAAAGGTGTCGTGATCGATGACGCCGTAGATGATTTCCGGGTTGCAGGGTGTCAGCTGTCTGCCGTCCTTTGCGTGGGTATGTACGATGTAATCGCCAAGAATATGGACGGCCTCCACCGGATCCTGTCCGTGTACCATCACCAGATTGGCCGGGTCAAAGTTCACCGCCACACCGTGCGAGGACAGGCTGTCCAAAAAGCCCTTTAACACACTTGCGACCTCCGGACCGGTCTCTACGGCAAAATGAGAATGCATGTCATCGGCAAAACGGCTCAGCGCATAGCAGGCCTCCTGCATGATTTTATACCGATCGTGATTGGGATCGCGCGGCACAACGCCGATATGCGTTGTTACGATGTCGCACTCCAAATCCTTGGCAAGCTCTAAAATGCGTTTGGATTTTTCAATCAATTGCGGATTTTTTTCGGGATGGATAAATCCTTGACCCAGGTCGCCGCAGATCGCCGAAAACACCAGACCGTTTGATTTTACAAAGTCTAACAGTTCACGGCGTTTTTCCTTTGTGAGATTTTCCGGAGCGTTTTCACCCGTTGTTGCATACATTTGCAGTCCTGCGGCGCCAAGCTCCGCCGCTTTTTTGATTGCGCTTTTTGTATCAATGCGGAACGAATCCGTCATAACCCCGATTTGAAACATAAAACACACTTCCTTTCTTGACTTATTCTATCTTTGTTGTATAATAAAAGCAGAAAATTTGCAAGAATGTATTATGACTATTTTTAACACAATTATGCCTTGGAGGATTTTGTATGAAATACGAAAACCATATGCTGCAAAACGAACCGCTGCCGTTTATCTTTCATTTTGATGTGGTTGAGGCAGAGTGCGGCGACTTTGGAAACTGGCACGAAAACCCGGAGTTTTTGTGCTTTGTAAACGGCAGCGGAAGCCTGCTCTATAACCGAAACAGCTACGAGGTTGCGGCAGGGGATCTGGCGATCATCAATCCCGATTGCTTTCACGCCGTTTCCGCGACGGATCGGGTGGAATATTTTTGCCTGATTGTGGACGCGGACTTTTTCAGAGAAAACGGGATTCCGATTGATGCGATTTCCTACCGGCACTGCATACGGTCGGCGGACGTGGCGGCAGACTTTAAAAAAATTGCGGCGCTGTACAGTGAAAAGCCGCCGTATTACTGTGCCAAAATCCGTGCCGCGGTGCTGAAGCTGATGATCGCATTGACCGAGCGCTATGCAACAGAGCAGACCAAGCAGGAGGAGTTCCCCGAATCGATCAAAAAGGCGCTTTTGTTTATCCGGGAAAACTACGCGCAGGATATTACGATTGATGATATCGTAAAGCATGTGGGCTTTTCCAGAGCGTATTTTTCCAGAGAGTTTAAAAGAAACACCGATGTTTCGATGATTACCTACTTAAATTATATCCGCTGCAGTCAGGCAAAGGCGCTCTTATGCAATAAGAATGTGACGGTCAGCGAGGCGGCCGCGCTTTGCGGATTTAAAAACCTGTCCTATTTTTCAAAAATCTATCAGCGTCTGATGGGTGCGCTGCCGTCGGACGACGGACGGCGCTTTCATGACCGGATGAAACGGCTGGAAAACAACATTGATGTCGGAACCTATATGCCGAAAGAACGGTTTACTTTGAAAAAAGGCGGTCAAGGGTGTCCTTGTGGTGCTCTGCAAGATAAGTGATGCAAAGCCCGGTAAACAACCCGGTCAGAATCGCCGCCGCCCACAAAAACGGAAGATAGGCAAAGACCGCCGCGGTTTTGGTAACCAGTGCGGCGACGGCAAGCTGCGCCGTATTATGGGTAATGGCGCCGACTGTGCTGACTGCCCAGATCGGCTTGACATGACACACAAAAAACAAGAGGAACTCAACGCCAAGACAGCAGAGACCGCCGGCAAGACTGTAAAGCATGGCGGCCGGATTCCCGGTCAGCGCCGTGCCGAGCAGGATGCGCGCCGTGACAATCAAAAAGGCGTCCTTGCCGCCAAGAAAGCAAAGGGCAAACAGGGTAATGATATTGGAAAGCCCCGGTTTGACGCCGGGAATCGGCAAAAGCGGCGGAAGCTGCATTTCCAGGATAAAGATGATGAGTGCAAAGGCGGTCAGTACGCCGTCCGATGCAAGACGTTTGATGGACATGAAAAACCCCTCCTTGGGTTCGGCTGCCGTGTTTGAACTTGGTTAGTTTGTAACGATATCCGCGCCGCCATTGTCTCCCGATATGCGGATGACAACGCGGTGGGGCAGACAGACGATCGGGACTGCGGCATTTTGTATACTGCCTTGGCGGACGCAAAGCTGATCGGGGCAGTTGGCGGATTGCATCCGGATGCTTCCGTGCGCGGCGAGGATGATGTTTTCCGCACCGTGGTCGCCGTAAACCGGGATTTCCTGCGGCGCATCAATTTGAGAAAGGTCAACGGTTTGTACCAGGACGCCGTCTTGGTAAATTTCGGCGATCTGTATTTTTTGCTTCCGATGCGCCATCTGAAAAATCATAACGCCGCAGAGCAGAAAAAGTGTGGAAAACAACAAAATCCAGTGTCTGGTTTTCATGAAAATCACCCTTTTTTTATTTTGTCGGGGAATGCCCCGGACTGGACAAATTATCTATTTTATTTGCGGTGAGGATTGGACTTCTTAGAGAATCATAACGATTTTCGGAGATTTTGTCAATATTTTATCAGAAATGCTTGTTTTTTACCCCTCGGATATGATATACTGTCCTTGCTAGTGTGAAAACAAGGAAGTTATAATGCAGAAAGAGGGCGCAGATAGCATGAATTATACCATGCTGACGGACTTTTATGAGTTAACGATGGCGAACGGCTACCTGAAGGAGGGCATGGGAGAGAAGATCGCCTATTTTGACATGTATTTCAGACAGGCGCCGGACGGCGCAGGGTTTGCAATCATGGCAGGGGTAGAGCAGCTGATTGCATATTTTGAGAATTTAAAATTCACCGCGGAGGATATTGATTACCTTCGGAATAAAGGCATTTTTGACGAGGCGTTTTTAAACTATTTAAAAAATTTTCGGTTTTCCTGCGATGTTTGGGCCGTGCCGGAGGGGACGCCGATCTTCCCGAATGAGCCGATCGTGACGGTGCGCGGCCCTCTGATGCAGGCGCAGTTTTTAGAGACCATGATTCTTTTGACCGTCAACCACCAGAGTCTGATCGCCACCAAGAGCAACCGAATCGTCCGCGCGGCCGGGGATATCCCCGTGATGGAGTTCGGCTCGCGCCGGGCGCAGGGCTATGACGGGGCGATTTACGGCGCGCGTGCGGCGTATATCGGCGGCGTGTGCGGCACGGCGTGTACGATCTCGGATCAGATGTTTCATGTGCCGGCGCTCGGCACCATGGCGCACAGCTGGGTGCAGTCCTTTGATACGGAGCTGGACGCATTTAAAGCTTACGCCAAGGCATATCCCGATAACTGCACGCTTTTGATCGATACCTACAATGTTTTAAAAAGCGGCTTGCCGAATGCGATCCGCACCTTTGATGAGGTGTTAAAGCCGCTCGGCATCAAAAACTGCGGCATTCGGATTGACAGCGGCGATATTACGTATCTTACCCGAAAGTGCCGCAAAATATTGGATGATGCCGGCTGGGAGAGCGCCAAAATCGTGATTTCAAATTCTTTGGATGAATATATCATCCGCGATATTTTGCAGCAGGGCGCAAGGATCGATTCCTTTGGCGTGGGCGAGCGGCTGATTACCTCAAAATCCGAGCCGGTGTTCGGCGGCGTCTATAAATTGGTGGCAATTGAAGAGGACGGTGCGATTCAGCCGCGCATCAAAGTCAGTGAGAACGTGGCGAAGATCACCACACCGTATTTTAAAAAGGTGTACCGCCTCTATGCGAAGGACACACAGATGGCGATTGCCGATGTGCTTACCACCTACGATGAAGAGATTGACGATACCAAGCCGTATGAGATTTTTGACCCCAGAAACACCTGGAAGCGGAAAACCGTAACGGACTTTTGGGCGGAGCCTTTGCAGGTGCCGATTTTTAAAGACGGCGTTTGCGTTTATCAGTCCCCGACGCTGGAGGAAATCCGCGGCTATGCAAAGGAAAAGCTCGCCACGATCTGGGATGAGGTAAAGCGGTTTGAAAACCCGCACGAATATTACGTGGATTTATCCCAAAAGCTTTGGGATATCCGCTATGCATTGCTGTCACAGTACAGCCGATAACACAGAGCAGATAAACTTTAATATAAATTGGCAAAAGAGAAAGGGTTGGTGTTGGCATGGATTGTACAGGTGAGACCTGTAACTTGGGCAGACTCGGCGTCATTGGCATGAAGGGCTGCGAGGAGATGGTGCAAAAAATCAACGCACATCTTCAGAAATTCAATCAGGAAGAGGGAAAGCAGACGGATTCGTTTTTGATTCCGGTCAGCTCGCCGCGGTTCGGTACCGGTGAGGCGAAGGCGCTGATTATGCATTCGATTCGTACCTATGACATGTATATCGTGATGGACGCGTTTAACTACGGCGTAACCTATAAAATGTACGGACAGGAACGGCCGATGAGCCCGGACGATCATTTTCAGGATGTGAAGCGTGTGATTTCGGCAATGGGCGGTAAGGCAAAGCGCATCACGGTGATTATGCCGATGCTCTACGAGGGACGGCAGCACAAAAGGGTTGCCAGAGAGTCGCTTGACTGTGCGCTGGCGCTGCAGGAGCTTGAGACAATGGGCGTTGACAACATCATCACATTTGATGCTCATGATCCGCGGGTTCAAAACGCAATCCCGCTGACCGGGTTTGAAAATGTCCATGCAACGTATCAGATGATTAAGGCGTGTTTGCGCTATGACGATCAGATTATTTTAAATAAAGACAATACCATGATCGTATCCCCCGATGAGGGTGCGGTCGGCCGCTGCATTTACTATTCCTCGGTGCTGGGAATGGATCTCGGCATGTTCTACAAGCGGCGCGATTATGCGACCGTCGTTGACGGAAAGAACCCGATCGTTGCGCATGAATTTTTGGGCAGTGATCTTGCCGGCAAGGACGTTATCGTCGTTGACGATATGATTGCCTCCGGGGATTCCATGATTGACGTGGCAAAGGAACTGAAAAAGAGAAAGGCAAGACGCGTACTGGTATTTTCGACCTTTGGTCTGTTTACCGAGGGGCTGGATAAATTTAATCAGGCGTATGAGTCCGGCCTGATTGACGCGGTGTTTACCACCAACCTGGTATACCGCATGCCGGAGCTGTTAAAGGCGCCGTGGTATCATGAGGTGGATATGTCAAAATACATTGCGCTGATTATCAAAACGCTCAATGATGACAATTCCATCAGTGAGCTTTTGACGCCGATCGGCCGGATTGAAAAAATCTTGAATAAGTACAGAGGTCAGGCATGAAGCAAAACCGTGAAATCAGCGCAGAGGAGATGGCGCAGCAGCAGGACTATATCCGCAAAATCCGCGCCGTGACAGAGAGCAGAGCGAGTCAGCCGCTCGCCTTTGTCGAGACATACGGCTGCCAGCAAAACACCAGCGATTCCGAAAAAATCAAGGGTATGCTCTTTGAGATGGGATATGATTTTTGTGAGGATGCTTCGCATGCGGATCTTGTGATTTATAACACCTGCGCCGTGCGTGAGAATGCGGAGCTGCGCGTGTTCGGCAACCTGGGCGCATTAAAGCATCAAAAACGCCGCAGGCCGGATATGATCATCGGGGTATGCGGATGCATGATGCAGCAGGCGCACATCGCCGAGACGATTCAAAAGAAATATACCCATGTGGATCTGGTGTTTGGCACGCACGCCCTGTATCGTCTGCCGGAGCTTTTGTATGGGGTCATGCAAAAGCAGCGCGTCTTTGCGACCGAAAACGAGGATGGCCGCATCGCGGAGGAGATTTCGTATTTTCGCTCCAAGCCGCCGCTTGCAAAGATCCCGATTATGTACGGCTGCAACAATTTTTGCACCTACTGCATTGTTCCCTATGTGCGCGGCAGAGAGCGCAGCCGGGATGCAGAGCATATTCTCGACGAGGTGCGAGAGGTCGCGCAAAAAGGCTATCGGGAGGTTATGCTCCTGGGGCAAAACGTCAACTCCTACGGAAACGATCTTGAAAGCGGTCTTTCCTTTGCTGCACTTTTGCAGGCGGTCTGCCGCACAGACGGCATTGAGCGGGTGCGTTTTATGACCTCGCATCCCAAAGATTTGTCGGACGAGCTGATCGCCGTGATGGCAAGCGAGAAGAAAATCTGCAAGCAATTGCATCTTCCGGTACAGTCGGGTTCGGATCGTGTGTTAAAGGCCATGAACCGAAAATACACCAGAGATCAGTACCTTTCCCTTGTGAAAAAGGTGCGTGCCGCCATGCCGGAGATCGTTTTGACAACCGATATTATTGTAGGGTTTCCCGGTGAGACGGACGCGGATTTTGCCGAGACGGTCTCGCTTTTAAAAGAAGTGGAATATGACACGATTTTTTCGTTTATCTATTCCAAACGAAACGGCACCCCGGCGGCCAAGATGCCGGACGTGATGGACGAGGTGCAAAAGCATCAAAACTTTGAGGCAATGCTCGCCGTGCAGAATGAAATTTCCAGACGCAAAAATGACGCATACCTTGGCAGGACGGAAACCGTGCTTGTCGAGGGGTTTAGCAAAAACAACCGGGAAATGCTGACCGGGCGGACCGAGGGCGGTAAAGTGGTGAACTTTCCCGGAGAAAAAGAGCAAATCGGGCAGATGGTTAAGGTGAAGATTACAAAAACCCAGACATGGTCCCTGTTTGGCGAAATGATTGAGGAGGAAGAAAATGGATCAGGAAAAAATATTTGAAAAAGCAAAAGAACTGAGCGAACTGATTGCGCACAGTGATATCAAAAAACGTGCCGATGAGGCAAACCGTGCGCTGACCGGCGATGCCGAGGCGGTGGATTTGATCAACGGCTACAATGATAAACGCCAGGAAAAAATGGAGCAGTTTCAGGATCGTCAGCCAACGGCGGATGAGGCAAAGGAAATCAACGAATATCTCCAGCAGGAGTTTAACAAAATGGCACAAAATGCGGTGATCCGCGAATATATTGAGGCCAATCAGCAGCTGGAACAGGTGCTTTCGCAAATGGATCAGATCATCAAGAGTGCGCTTCACAGCGGACACAGCTGCGGCGGTTCCTGCTCGACATGCGGCGGATGCCACTAAAATAAAGAAGAAAAACCGCCGGCAACCATTGGCCTGCGGTTTTCTTCCTATCGGCCTTGATCATATCGGGCTGCCGAAAGGGGAAGGAAACAGATGAGTCAGGAAATCCGGGTCGAGGATTTGACCCCGATGATGAAACAGTATTTTGCGGTCAAAAAAGAATATGCAGACTGTATTTTGATGTATCGTCTGGGCGATTTTTATGAGATGTTCTTTGACGATGCAAAAATTGCGGCCAAGGTGCTGAATATCGCACTGACCGGCCGTAACTGCGGTATGGCGGAACGCGCTCCCATGTGCGGCGTTCCTTTTCATGCTGCGGACAGTTATGTTGCAAAATTGGTAGAAAACGGCTACCGCGTTGCAATCTGCGAACAGGCGGAGGATCCCAAATCGGCCAAGGGCATCGTAAAGCGTGAGGTAATCCGCGTGGTTACGCCGGGTACAATTATGGACACGGCCGCGCTGGACGCCAATAAAAACAACTATCTTTGCTCCCTTTACGCCGATGAGGACGGCGCCGGTGTGGCAATGGTGGATATCACAACCGGCGAATGCATCGCACGGGAATTTTCGGATGAGGATTATCTGCTGCCGCTGATGAATGAGCTGGCAAAGACCATGCCGATTGAAACCATCTTTCATTCCTACGCCTACCAGGACGAATCGCTGCGCACGCATGTTGCGGACCGTACCCACGGCGCATTGCACAGCTACTATGACTGGGCATACGATAAGGGCGAGGCAGAAAAAAAGGTGCGTTTGCAGTTCGGTACCGAGGGGATCGAGGCAATCGGAGACAGTACCCACTGCCTTTGCGCGCTGGGGGCGCTGCTTTTGTATCTGGAGGAGACCCAGAAAACCGAGCTGAAAAATCTAAAGTCGGTCGAGGTCGGCCGGGACGAAAATAAAATGCAGCTGGATATCTATACCCTGCGCAATCTGGAAATTTTAGAGACGCTGCGCGACCGCAATACGCGGGGCAGCCTCCTGCATGTGCTGAACCGCACCCATACCTCCATGGGATCTCGGATGCTGCGGCAGTGGATTACGGCGCCGCTTTTAAACTGTGCGCTGATCGCCAACCGGCAGACGGCGGTGGATGAGCTTTTGCACGATCCGATGATGCGTGCCGAAATCACCGAAGCGCTTAAAAATATCGCGGATATTGAGCGGCTGATTAACCGCATCGTATATAAAAATGCCGGCTGTGCCGATCTGACGGCACTGATGCTCTCGCTTGTGCAGATGCCGCAGATTCTGCACTGCCTGGGCGGCGTGCAAACCACACTGCTTCGACAGTGTGCGGAAAAAATTGATCCGTTAGATGACATCTGCACCCTGATTGATACGACCATCAATCCCGATGCGCCGGCCAGTCTGCGCGGCGGCGGTCTGATCAAAGAGGGCGCCAATGAAGAGCTTGACCGCGAACGGGATTTTTCCAAGCACGGTGTTGAAAAGCTGAGAGAATTGGTAGAAAAAGAAAAGGAAAAAACCGGCATCAAGCTGTTAAAGCTGGGGTATAACAAGGTATTCGGCTATTATGTCGAGACCACAAAGCAGTATGCGGATCAGGTGCCGGACTACTTTATCAGAAAACAGACTTTGGCCGGCGGCGAGCGTTATATCACGCCGGAATTAAAAGAGGTTGAGGAGCGGGTTTTAGATTCCAGCAGCCGCGTGATCGATATGGAGTATGAACTGTTCTGTCAGGTGCGCGACCGTGTGGGTCAGGCGCTCTATCGGGTAAAGCGGACGGCAAAGGCCGTTGCGACCCTGGACGTTTTATGTTCCTTTGCCGCCGTGGCGGAGAAAAACGGATACTGTATGCCGAGCGTGAATATGGGCGACAAAATCATTATCAAAAACGGCCGGCACCCGGTGGTGGAGGAACTGGAGAAAAAGTCGATGTTTATCCCAAACGATGTGACGCTTGACTGCGCGGAAAACCAGATCGCCATGATTACCGGGCCGAACATGGCCGGAAAGTCAACCTATATGCGGCAGACCGCGCTGATTGTGCTGATGGCGCAAATCGGCAGCTTTGTGCCGGCAACCGAGGCGGAGATCGGGGTTGTTGACAAGATTTTTACGCGTGTCGGGGCGTCGGACGATTTGTCGTCGGGGCAGAGTACCTTTATGGTTGAAATGAATGAGGTCGCCTACATTTTGGATCACGCGACTGCAAAGAGCCTGATTATCCTGGACGAAATCGGCCGCGGTACCAGCACCTATGACGGGCTTGGAATCGCCTGGGCGGTGACGGAGTATATCGCAGACACCCAAAAGTGCGGTGCAAAGACCATGTTTGCCACGCATTACCATGAGCTGACCCAGCTGGAAAGTAAAATTCCCAATGTCAAAAACTATTGTATCGCAGTCAAACGAAGGGATAACACCATTCATTTTCTGCGTAAGATCATTCGCGGCGGCGCGGACGAGAGCTACGGTGTGGACGTGGCCGCACTGGCCGGTGTGAAGAAATCGGTGGTAAAGCGTGCCCGTGAGATCGTGCAGTCGTTAGAACTGGACGATAACCACGAAGTGAAGGACGCAAAAATCCGTTCCGCCGCAAAAAGTGCGGAGACCGACCGGGCGCAGATGGACTTTTTCGGCGCGGAGGAAAGCCCGGTGCTTTCCGAACTGAAATCGCTTGACTTAAATGTGATGACGCCGGTCGAGGCCATGACGAAGCTGTACGACCTCCAGGCAAAAGCCAAAAATTCATCCGAAAGGTAAGGTGAGAACATGCCGGAGATTCAGGTATTGCCGCAAAACGTTGCGGATCAGATTGCGGCCGGCGAGGTTGCGGAACGCCCCTCTGCCGTCGTCAAAGAACTGGTAGAAAATGCGATGGACGCCGGTGCGCGCCATATCCATGTGGAGATCAAAAAGGGCGGTATCGCTTACATACGGGTGACCGATGACGGCTGCGGAATCCCGGCCGATCAGATCGAGACTGCGTTTTTGCGGCATGCCACCAGCAAGCTGACCGCCATCTCCGATCTGGAGCAAATCGCGACCATGGGATTTCGCGGTGAGGCGCTGGCAAGTATTTGCGCCGTGGCCGAGGTGGAGGTGATCTCCAAAACCAAGGACGCCGCGGAGGGCTGCTGCCTTACCGTGCAGCACGGAAACGCCCGCGACAAGCAGCCGATCGCCTGCGCGAACGGGACGACCATGCTGGTACAAAAGCTGTTTGCCAACGTCCCCGCACGCATGAAGTTTTTGAAAAAGGACGCGACCGAGGCCGGGTATGTTGCGGATGTGCTGAGCCGTATCGCACTCTCGCGCCCGGATATTTCGTTTTCTTATACAAGCGATGAAAAAGAGGTGTTTTCGACCGCCGGTGACGGCAGTCTGCAAAACGCCGTGCTGAAAATTTATGGGTTGGATCACGCCAAAGCGACAATCCCCGTAGATTATACCGAGGATCAGATTCATATCACCGGGCTGATCGGAAAGCCGGAGCTTGCCAGAGGCAATCGGACGAGACAGACGCTTTTTGTTAACGGAAGATACGTGAAAAACCATGTGATTGCCAAGGTTGCGGAGGAGGCATTCCGCAACGCGATCATGGTGGGGCGGTTCCCGTTTTTCATTATTTCGGTGCATCTGCCGCAAAATATGGTGGATGTCAATGTTCACCCGGCAAAGACCGAGGTGAAGTTTGCCAACGAAAAGCAGATTTACGATGTGGCATACCACGCCATTCGCAACGCCTTGTATCGGACAAATGCCGAACAAGCCGAAGAAACGGCGCCCGTACAAAATCGGACGGCGGAAAATCACGCCGTGCCGGGCGCGGTGGCATCTGTCCCAAAACACGGGGTGGTGACGGGTTTTCCGAAACAGGGCGGCAGGGTAGACCCCGGCTTGGTCAGACAGTATATGGCATATACCATCCCCAAGCAGCAGGATCGCCCCGGTTTGGAGGATGCGCAAAAACAGGAGGACGCCGCGCAGCCGGCAATCAGGGCCAATGTCTTTTGTGAGCCGAAACCGGGCGATGCCGCGCCGGCGCAGCCGATCGAGCCGGCCGCGCCG
>JABLTO010033762.1_pt1 | contig 116814 bp, 118 predicted proteins | sample 7160091 | NCBI WGS metagenome assembly JABLTO01 (sample SAMN14651225, study PRJNA627086) | human gut metagenome | isolation source: feces | host: Homo sapiens | reverse complement strand
TCCCTTCGTGTGTTTATGGCAACACTTCGTAAAAAAATCGAGAAAGAACCGAACTCTCCACAATATATCCAAACACACATTGGTGTTGGGTATCGGATGCTGAAAGTTGATTGAACTTCATAACACCATAGTTAAAATTGGAATATAAGCTGTAGATCTGTATAAGAGACCTGTACGCACGGTTCTCTGGAAAGGTAGTTTATCCTATTTTTGAAGAAATTGGAATAGATTAGTGTTACAATAGAAAAAAACAAATTTTCGAAAGGCGAGCATTATGAAAACCAGACAGCAGGCAGTTGATTATGGACTAACTTTTAAAGATACATATATGGAAACTCCTTTCAGGGACACTAATTGGCAGCTTATTAGAGTGAAAGGTAGCAGGAAAGCATTTCTTTGGATTTATGAAAGGAACGGTTTTGTTAATCTTAATGTGAAAGTTGATCCACAGTGGAGAGATTTTTGGAGAGAAACTTACAAGTCTGTAATTGTAGGATATCATCAGAATAAGGAACATTGGAATACTATCATTCTTGATGGAACTATATCTGATAAGGAAATCAAAAGAATGATAGCTGAAAGTTATGATATTATTACGGACAGCCCAACTAAGCGAATTTATGAAGCTGTGAAGAAGATTCCAAAGGGACACGTTGCCACATATGGAAGAATTGCTGAAATGGCAGGTGAGCCTAAGATGGCAAGGGCTGTGGGCAATGCGCTACACAAGAATCCTGATCCGGAGCATATTCCATGTTTTCGCGTGGTTAATTCTAAGGGGGAACTTTCAGGTGCATTTGCTTTTGGTGGTGAAAATGAGCAGGCAAGAAGACTTATGGCGGACGGAGTCGAAGTGGTTAATGGCAAAGTTGACTTAAAGAAGTATGGAATTTAAAAACCTGCATATACTGACTAAAAACGTCAAAATCTTGAAGAAATGTCAAAAAACGGCTGTAATCCCTTTAAATAAAGGGATTCTCAAAATTAAAACTCAGAATCATAATTTATGTTCAATTTGAATCTATTCTTACTAAAAATAATAATTCCTTCATCCTGCATTTTCCCCAGTTCTTTAGAAAGTGCACTACGGTCAAGGTTAAGGTAGTCAGCCATTTGCTGGCGGTTAAATGGAATCTGAAATTCTGTATTATTGTGTTTGATGGACTGGTTTGACAGGTAAGTCAAAACTCGTCCACGAACACTTTTTGACGAAGTGCAGAATATTCTTGTTGATAATGTTAAATTCTTTCTTGTGGAAAGCACCAAAAGATTGTAAGTAAAGGTGTTGTACCATGAAGCACTGTTATTGATTGGCGCAAAAATTTGTCTCATATTAAGCATAAGTATTGTGGAATCTTTTGTGGCAACTGCGTCCACCATCATAGGCTCACTGCAAAGGGCGTAGCTTTCGGCGAAAATCTGTCCAACATCAATGTTACTTAGAATACTTTTGTTGTCCCACATATCTATCATTTCAATATTTATGCTACCTTCCAGCACAATTCCAATTTCGTGTACAATGTCCCCGGCTCTAAATATGAAAGAATTTTTCTTATATTTTTTCTCAGTCATACAATGTTTGTTTTTCATGTCTTCAATTTGTTCCAAAGTTAATCCTTTAAACAAGGGTATATTTAAAATAATCATAAAACTCCTTTTTGGTTGCCATAACCACCGAAAATATAAGAAAAGTATACTATAATCCTAAAATGTAAACAAGATTACAGAAATGACTTTAAATTAAAAACAAAATTAAAAGTCAAAATATGTAATTTTTTCAAAAAATGATTTAAGATAGAAATAATACTTTTTAAGAGAGGTTCAAAATGATTAGAAGAGTAATAAATATTGATGAAGAAAAATGTAACGGTTGTGGTATTTGCGTTAATGCCTGCCACGAAGGTGCAATAGGTCTTGTTGACGGAAAGGCTAAGCTTCTTAGAGATGATTATTGCGACGGTTTAGGTGATTGCCTTCCAACTTGCCCTACAGGGGCTATTACTTTCGTTGAAAGAGAAGCGGCTGCATATGATGAAGCAGCAGTTAAGGAAAATATGCGTAAGAAAGCGGAAGCAGAAAAGAGTCAGGGAAAAACTCCTGTTGCACATCAGGGGTGTCCCGGACAGAGAATGATGCAACTTAACAGAAACAGGGAAGAAAAGGTTGAAACTAATGTTAAATTAACTTCTAAGCTTGCCCAGTGGCCTGTTCAGATTAAGCTTGTGCCAATTAACGCACCTTATTTTGATGGAGCTAACCTTTTAATAGCAGCAGATTGTACAGCTTATGCTTACGCTAATTTCCATCAGGAATTTATGAATGGAAAGATTACAATTGTAGGTTGTCCAAAGCTTGACGCAGTGGATTACAGCGAAAAGCTTACGGAGATAATTAGAAATAATGACATTAAAAGTGTAACAATAGTAAGAATGGAAGTGCCATGTTGTGGTGGACTTGAAAATGCCGCAAAGACAGCATTGCAGAACAGTGGGAAGTTCATTCCATGGAATGTTGTTACAATATCAATTGACGGACAGATTCTATTATAAGAATTATTTAATAACAAAAATAGCGAAGGTACCATAACGATACTTTCGCTATTTTTTTGATAATTATTAATTAGATTCATCATTCAGCATTTTGTCTTTCATTTTTTCAAACATAAAGTCTGTATAAATATTATCAATTTCTTTGATTTTTCTACGGCTTATTGGAATGGTTGAATTGTCACTTAATATGAAGCAGTTGTTTTCCTTATTGATAACTTCATAAAGATTAACAATTATTCCTTTGCAACAGCTTATTAAAAAAGAAAATGGTGAAATTAATTCTAAGAAGTTTCCGAAAGACATACGGAATGAAATATCGTTACGGGATTTGGTGTGAATAAAGATTTTGTGATTAATATATTCGCCATAAATAATATCGCGAAGGTATAGTTTTCGGTCATTAGGAAGAGTAATAAAAAGTGAAAGACGGGAATCAACCTTAATAAGTTTTTGTACCATGGTGTGAACCATATTTTGAGAAAAAGGTTTTAAAAGGTAGAAAGATGCGTCAACGCAATAGCTTTCGCTGGCAAATTCATTACTTGTAGTGCAGAAAATTATTTTCACGGATGCGTCTGTTTTACGAATCTGTCTGGCAACATCAACACCGGTAAGCTGATCCATAAAAATATCAAGAAAAACTATGTCGTACATACCTGGTTTCCACACAGAAAGAAATGTTTCACCAGTGCTGAAAAGTTGCTTAGTACAACTCGAATAAACAGTTCCCTGCAATTCTTTATCAATCATAGTTGTAAGTTTCTTGATTTCGCCATAGTCATCATCAACGAAAGCCAGTCTCATAAATATCCCCTCCTAAAAACAGTAATTTTACTAATAAAATTATAGCACAGTTTATTAAAATTTAAAAATAAAAATACCGTTTAAGTTAAAATAGCACCGCTTGAGTTAATTTTATTGAAAAAAACATTGCTATGATGGATAATTTTTTTCGGGGGAAAGAGAAAGGTTTCAACGGGGGGAAGAAGCTTTTTTCCATCAGAGTAAAGCAGGTTTACACTTTGGTATTATAGGGCAATAATGCATATTAAAAATGTCCGGAATAACGGACAACATTTGATTTGATGGGGGGATACATTAAATAGTAAGTGGTATTTTTTAGCGCGAAAAGTCGGAAATTAATTAAATCTGTAATCAAAGAGAGTGTGACGGGTAAGGTGTCATTTGCAGAAGAAAATTTTGCAGGTGGCGCCTTTCTACTTTTATATTGTAGTCATATATACAGAATATTCTGGAAATCTTTGTATTGTTATGTAGAAAAAATATGATATAATGTACGCGTATGCAATACAGATGTCGGAAGGTGTAGAACACCGGGGCATTTTAAACATCAAAAGGACAAATTAAATAAAAGAGAGGTATGTACAATGAGCGCAAATGAATTAAAGCCTATTAAAGAAGGAAAAGTTCGCGAAATTTATGACAATGGCGACAGCTTAATTATGGTTGCAACAGACAGAATTAGTTGTTTTGACGTTATTTTAAATAACGAAGTTACTAAAAAAGGAACAGTATTAACTCAGATGTCCAAGTTTTGGTTTGATTTAACAGAAGATATTCTTCCAAACCATATGATTACAGTAGATGTAAATGAAATGCCTGAATTTTTCAGACAGCCAAAATTTGATGGAAACAGTATGATGTGCAAGAAGCTTGAAATGCTTCCAATTGAATGTATTGTTCGTGGATATATTACAGGTAGTGGTTGGGCAAGCTACAAAGAGAATGGTACAGTCTGTGGAATTAAGCTTCCGGAAGGCTTAAAGGAATCAGACAAGTTGCCAGAACCTATTTACACACCATCAACTAAGGCTGAAATCGGTGATCACGATGAAAATATTTCATATGAACAGAGTATTGAAGTTTTAGAAAAACAGTTTCCTGGAAAAGGCGAAGAATATGCTAAGAAGTTGAAAGACTGCACAATCGCTCTTTACAAGAAATGTGCTGACTACGCATTAGAGCGTGGAATCATTATTGCTGATACTAAGTTTGAATTTGGTTTAGACGAAAACGGAAACATTGTTATTGGTGATGAAATGCTTACACCTGACAGCTCACGTTTCTGGCCTGCAGATGGATATGAACCGGGACACGGTCAGCCATCATTTGACAAGCAGTTTGCACGTGACTGGTTAAAACAGAATGAAGGTCACAACTGGACATTACCTCAGGATATTGTAGATAAGACTATTGAAAAATATCTTCAGGCATATGAACTTTTAACAGGTGAAAAATTAAAATAAGTTAAATTTAAAAATTTATATAGATAATAGTGGTAACGGTGGTTGCCACTATTTCTTTGCGTAACGATAAATAATTAAGTTGGGACAAAATAGCAATTCTGCAAATCAACAAATTGTGTCGTTATGCTTAGATTAGTAGAAAGAGGTTATTATGGATCAGACATTTATGAAAGAAAAAAACATATTGCCCCTTGTATTGTCTATGTCATTGCCAATGGTTATCTCAATGGCGGTAAATTCGCTGTATAACATTGTAGACAGCTATTTTGTGGCAAAACTAAGCGAAGAGGCAATGACAGCATTGGCACTGGTATATCCTATCCAAAATCTTGTAACATCAATAGGTGTAGGATTTGGCATCGGCATAAACGCACTTATTTCTTTTTATTTAGGCGCTCAGGAAAAGAATAATGCACACAAAGCCACAACTATTGGAATGGGACTTAGTGTAATACACGGCATAGTACTTACAATATTGTGCCTTTTGGGGATGCCTGGTTTTCTTAGAATGTTTTCATCTAATGAGTATACAATAAGTTTGGCATTACAGTACTCTGATGTAGTATTTACATTCGCAATAGTATCAGTAATTGGAATTTCATTTGAAAAAGTATTTCAGGCAGTAGGGAGAATGAAAGTTTCAATGTTTAGTATGATATGTGGGTTTGTAACCAACATAGTACTTGATCCTTTAATGATATTTGGCATAGGTCCGTTTCCTACAATGGGAATAAGAGGGGCTGCAATTGCAACAGTACTTGGACAGTTCGTTTCACTGGCTGTATACATAATAATATATTTTGTAAGACCAATGCCTGTAAAAATAAAAATGTCATACATGGTACCTGATAAATTAATGATAAAAAGATTGTATTCAGTAGGAATCCCAGCTACATTAAATATGGCATTACCTTCATTGCTAATTTCAGCATTAAACGGAATACTTGCTGAATTTTCAGAAAAATACGTACTTGTACTTGGTGTATATTACAAACTACAAACATTCATATACCTAAGTGCAAACGGAATAATACAGGGCATAAGACCGCTGGTTGGCTACAACTATGGAGCAGGAGAACACAAGCGCGTAGACAAAATATTCAAAACAGCAATGAAACTAACAGTATCAATAATGATACTTGGAACAATACTTGCCTGGGTAATACCATACCAGCTTATAGGATTATTTACAGCAAATCCTGAAACAATAAAAATAGGCGTAACAGCCCTAAGATACATAAGCTGTGGTTTCGCAGTATCAGCAGTCTCAGTAACATGCTCAGGAGCCTTAGAAGGATTAGGCAAAGGAATGCCATCACTATTCATATCACTATCAAGATATGTAGTAATCATAATACCTGCAGCCTATATCCTAAGCAGATTCATAGACGCAAACGGCGTATGGGCAGCCTTCGTAGTAGCCGAATTTGTAACAGCAATATACGCCTACAGAACATATAAAAAGACCACAAAAATAGAAAGCAAATAACTCTAATATATAAATATATTAAAAAACACTATATATAAATACATTAAAAGGTGCAATATATAAATACCATATACACAAAGAGGAAAAATCCCCTTAACCGTCTGTCAAAAACAAAAGGTTCCACCAAAACCTACCCCATTCGACAGACATAATAAACGCATTGAATATACTCCAAATCCGAGAGAAAAATTGACACAAGCAAACAATAGGCAGATTTTTGAAATTCTGCGAGCATAGTGTAAGCCAAAAATCAACTGTCTGAGCCGTAGGCGAGTTTTGATTTTTGGACTTACAATAAACGGCGGAGCAAAATAAAAAAATCAACGTGTTTGCGTTGCCAATTTTTCTCTCGGATTGAAGTGAATATAAAGGAGAAAAATATGTCTGCACAAAAAAACAAACAAATGGATATGCTTAATGGCCCACTTCTCAAAAAAATACTAATTTTCGCCCTTCCCCTTGCAGCCAGCAGCATTCTGCAGCAGTTATTCAACTCAGCAGATGTTGCCGTTGTTGGACGTTTTGCAGGCAGCAAGTCTTTGGCGGCAGTTGGTGGCAACACTCCGGTAATTAGTTTGTTAATAAACCTGTTTGTAGGTTTGTCAGTTGGTGCCAACGTAGTTATTGGAAACTATATCGGACAGGGCAAAAAAGAAAAAGTTAAAGAAGCAGTACACACGGTTATGGCAATGGCTGTTATTTGTGGTGTATTTCTTTTAATTATAGGAACAGTTCTTGCAAGACCAATTCTTATGGCAATTAATACACCGGATGAAGTTTTACCATTGGCTATGCTTTATCTTAGAATATATTTTGTAGGCATGCCTTTTGTAATGGTATACAACTTTGGTGCAGCAGTGCTTAGAAGTATAGGCGATACCAAAAGACCGCTTTATGCCCTGATTGTGTCCGGCATTATAAATATATGCCTTAATTTGGTTCTTGTAATTGTTTTTAAATTAGATGTGGCAGGTGTTGCTATTGCAACTGTAATTGCAGATTGTGTCAGCGCAAGTCTTGTGACTTATTTTCTTATGACAGGGGATGAAATGGTAAGATTTAATCCTAAGAAAATGTCATTAAAGAAGGAACAGGTTATAAAAATTATAAAAATAGGTGCACCTGCAGGTTTACAGGGAGTAGTTTTCTCGGTATCAAATGTGTGCATTCAGTCAGCCATTAACGGCTTTGGTACAAAAGCAATTGCAGGTTCTTCAGCAGCATTAAATTATGAATATTTTACTTATTATGTTATTAATGCCTTTAACCAGACAACAGTTACTTTTACAAGCCAGAATTATGGGGCAAAAAAGCTTGAGCGATGCAAGAAGGCATTTAGACTATGTCTTGTGTGGGGAATGGCAATTACGGGAATAATGAGTGTTATTTTCGTATTGTTTAAGGAATTTTTCGCAGGAGTTTACACGGCAGATTCACAGGCAGTTGATTATGCTGTTATCAGAATGGTTCACGTATTGTTGCTTGAACTTTTAACAGGAACTTACGAGATTTCAGGTGGAGCAATGAGAGGTATGGGATACTCACTAGTTCCGGCGTTACTTACTGTAGTTGGTTGTTGTGGATTTAGAGTGGCATGGCTTTATACAGTATTTAAGATTTGTCCTACTTTTTCAATGCTTATGAATGTGTACCCGGCAACATGGGTTATAACAGGAGCACTTGTTATGGGAGCTTATTTAATTATAAGAAAAAGGGTTTCGGATAAATAATCTGTTAAAGAAATATTTTTACTGTTGACAGACTGTGGCTGTAAGAGTATTGTTTGTTATGCAACTTAATTTTTAGTGGGATAAATACACAAAAATATGAAAAGTATGTTTTAAAGAAATAGATTATTTGCTATAATTTCTATTATAATAAAATACTGTCAGATGATTAGATTACAATGAAATATTTTATATACAATAAGTGTATAGACTGGAGAGGAAATGAAGATTATTATAGTAGGCTGTGGAAATGTAGGAATTACTCTTGCAGAACAGCTTAGCACAGAAGGACATAACATTACGGTTATTGATACAAGGGAACAGGTTGTTGAGAGTGTATATAACAGTTATGACATTTTAGGTGTTGTTGGAAATGGCACAAGTTTTAATATTCAGATGGAGGCAGGAGTTGAAGACGCAGATTTGCTAGTTGCGGTAACGGGTTCAGATGAACTTAATTTGTTATGTTGCCTGATTGCCAAGAAAGCCGGTGGCTGTCATACAATTGCCAGAGTAAGTAATCCAATATACAACAGGGAGATATCATTTATTAAAGAAGAACTGGGATTATCTATGATTATTAATCCACAGTTGGCGGCTGCAAGAGAGATGAGCCGTCTTTTAAAATTCCCGTCAGCTTTGAAAGTTGATTCTTTTGCAAAAAGCCGAGTGGAATTAATTAATTACAGAATTGAAGAAGGAAATATTCTTTGTAACATTAAATTAAAGGATTTAAGTAGTAAGTTAAAAGTTGACGTACTTATTCCTATTGTTGAACGAGGCGACCAGGTTATTATTCCTGATGGTGAGTTTGAACTTAAGGCTAAGGACATTATATCCATTGTAGGTCCTCAGCCGAGAACTCTTGATTTGTTTAAGAAGATGAAGGTTCCAACATCAGCAGCCAGGAAGGTTTTAATTGTAGGTGGTGGAAGAACTTCTATTTATCTTGCAAAGCAATTAATTGAGATGGGAATAAAGGTTAAGATTATAGAAAAAAATCCTGAAAAATGTGAGGTCCTTACAGAAATGTTGCCTAAGGCAATGGTTATATGCGGTGACGCAACTGATAAGGAACTGCTTATGGAAGAAGGATTGATGGAGACGGAAGCATTTATTGCATCAACAGATTTTGATGAAGAAAATATTATGCTTGCCCTTTATGCTAAGAGCCTTACTAATGCAAAGCTTATCACAAAGGTCCATAGAATTTCTTATGATGAGATTATTGACAGCCTTGATGTGGGAAGTATTATTTATCCTAAATATATTACGGCTGAATCAATTATTAAGTATGTAAGAGCTATGAAGAATTCTATTGGAAGTAACATAGAAACTTTATATAGACTTAATGACAACAGAGTTGAGGCTTTGGAATTATTAATAAAAGAAGATTCACCTATGGTTGGTAAGCCATTAAGTGAGTTAAGATTGAAACCTAATGTATTAATCGGTTGTATAACAAGAAGAGGTCAGGTTACTATTCCTAACGGTCAAAGTGTTATACACGTGGGAGATACTATTATTCTTATTACAACAACTACAGGCTTCCACCAGTTGGAAGATGCGTTAATGTAGGAGGAAATATGAATTATTCAATGATACGATACATTCTTGCATGGGTGTTTACTTTTGAGGGAATGTTTCTTATGCTTCCTGCAATTGTAGGTGGAATATATGGTGAAAAGCAGGGGCTTGTTTATCTGGCTATTGCAGCAGGATGCCTTCTTGTGGGGACTTTAAGCAGAATCAGAAAGATTAAAAGTAAGGTATTTTATTCAAAAGAAGGTTTTGCGGCAGTTTCTTTAAGCTGGATTATTATGAGTTTGGTAGGTGCATTGCCATTCTTTATTACAGGAGAGATTCCTGCATACGAAGATGCACTTTTTGAAACAATATCAGGTTTTACAACAACAGGTTCAAGTATTTTGTCTAATGTGGAAGCTTTAACACATTGTTCATTGTTCTGGCGTTCATTTACACATTGGATTGGTGGTATGGGAGTTTTGGTATTTATTATGGCAGTTCTTCCATTATCAGGTGGCTCAATAATGCATCTTATGAGAGCGGAAAGTCCGGGCCCGGCAGTAGGAAAACTTGTTCCTAAAGTAAGACATACAGCAATGATTTTATATGGAATATACATTGTGTTTACATTTGTTGAGATAATAGCTTTGTTAATAACAGGTATGTCTCCGTTTGAGGCAATGACATTAACTTTTGGTACAGTAGGTACGGGTGGTTTTGGCGTTTTGAATGACAGCATTGCTTCCTATAGTCTTGCATCTCAGATTGTAATTACCACTTTTATGATAATATGTTCAATTAATTTTAACGTTTATTACTTATTATTAATAAGAAAGACTAAAGAAGCTTTTATGAATCAGGAATTAAGATATTATCTTGGAATCGTATTTGGTTCAGCACTTCTTATAGCCATTAACATTAAAGGAAGTTTTGATAATTTCTTTATGGCATTTCACACAGCGTTGTTCCAGGTGGCTTCTGTTTCAAGTACTACAGGTTATGCAACAACAGACTTTAACCTGTGGCCTGAATTTTCCAAGACCATATTAGTACTTCTTATGTTTGTAGGTGCATGTGCCGGAAGTACAGGTGGTGGTATTAAAGTTTCAAGATTAGTTGTATTTCTGAAAGCTATAAAAAGTGAGGTTATGTCAATTACTCACCCAAGAAGTGTACAGAAGGTTCAGACTGACGGTAGACCGTTATCGAATGATGCAGTAAGAAGAGTCTTATGTTATTTAGGTGCTTATGTTATAATAGTACTAGCTTCTATATTATTAATAAGTTTGGACGGAAAAGATATGACAACTAACCTTACAGCGGTTATGGCAACATTTAATAATATAGGTCCGGGTCTTAATTTGGTAGGACCTACTAGCAATTTTGGAGATTATAGTGTATTCTCTAAGATAGTACTAATGTTTGACATGCTGGTTGGACGACTTGAAATATTCCCATTGCTTATTTTGTTTGCACCGGGATTATGGACGGTTCCAAAGAGACGACTGGCAAAGAAAAAGAAGAATTTTGAATAGAAAGTAATTAACCGAAGAGGACGATAATGAATATTTACTATTTTAATATTACTGTTTTAAGAAACAGAAATGTTTTTGGAGAAGTTGTAAAAACTTTAGATGATGCACGCGCAGAAAAAATTAGCAGGTTAAGGGTTACGGCAGATAAGCTTAGAAGTGCCGGCGCAGGAATTTTGATTAATTTCATAAAAGAAAAGTATAATATTGCCGGAGATGTTAAGGTAGACAAGTTTGGAAAGCCTTACTTTGAAGATACGGATATTCATTTTAACATCTCTCATTCAGGTTGCTATGTAATTGCAGCAGTTTCTGATGAAGATATAGGAATAGATATTCAAAAGATAAAAAGCGACAAGCATAGAATTGCTGAAAAGAACTTTTTGCCAAGCGAATGCGCTTACATAAACGAAATTGAAGACGAAAAAATCAACCAGCAGAGATTTTGCGAGATTTGGACAATAAAGGAAGCATACTTAAAGAACATAGGCATAGGACTTAGAAAACCTCTTAACTCTTTCGAAATAGATTTTAGCGAGGACGCACCTCAGATAGTTGGAAAGAAAGAGTACAAGTTCGTGCAACTTAAGTTCGATGAAAAATACATCGTTACAGTATGTGCAGACCAAAGTGATGAAATATTTGATGTGGAAGAAGTACTGGTAGTTTAAGATAGTGAATAGGGAAGATAGAGAATTTTTTAATAAATTACGTGTCACATAACGTTTTCGTTCTACGACACGTAATTCCGCCAGGAACAATAAAAAATAGGTTGCGTGCTAACAAAAATGTTAGCGGGCAACCTATTTTTACTATATTACAAACTCTATTACTTGCTCCAACGTCCTGACGCACCGCAAGGAAGCACCAGTCCGTTTGATGAAACATTAACTCCTATTTCGTCAGCCTCAACATGTCCGCCGAACTTGCTTACAATAGCAGTGTTAATCATATAGTTTAATACTGCAGGCTGAAGTCCTGTGGTGTATGAGTTAATAAGGAAGAATAAAGGATCATCACTTAAAATCTTTGAACAAAGTTCAATGAAAGGAAATACACTTTCTTCAATCTTCCAAATTTCTCCTTTTGGTCCTCTTCCATATGAAGGAGGGTCCATAATAATGCCATCGTATTTATTGCCACGTCTTATTTCACGCTCAACGAATTTTACACAATCATCAACAAGCCATCTTACAGGTTTGTCAATAAGACCTGATGAAGTGGCGTTTTCTTTTGCCCAGGCAACAACACCCTTTGAAGCGTCAACATGAGTAACGTGGGCACCTGCGTTTAACGCAGCAAGAGTAGCACCGCCTGTGTAAGCAAAAAGATTTAAAACTTTAACAGGACGTCCGGCATTTCTGATTTTTTCAGAAAACCAGTCCCAATTAGTAGCCTGCTCAGGAAAAAGTCCTGTGTGTTTAAAGCTAAAAGGCTTAAGGTTAAATGTTAAATCCTTGTAATTAATGGTCCACTGTTCAGGCAAATTAAAAAACTGCCACTGTCCTCCACCCTTGTTACTTCTATGATAATGGCCATTAGGTTTGAACCATTTCTTGTCATGCTTTGGAGTATTCCAAATAACCTGTGGGTCTGGTCTTACAAGAAAATAATCACCCCAACGTTCAAGTTTTTCCCCAGAAGAAGTATCAAGTACTTCATAATCTTTCCAATTATCTGCTATCCACATAATTTAGTTCCTTCCTATATATAGTGTTCAAAACAAATTTTTTATTAAAGCTTGATAAATTAAAATTTAAGCTGTATATTATCAGAGGAGAAAAAGTATATATCAATATTGAATACACTTTTGTATACCTTCTTCAAAAATGATACAAGGTGTACAAAAAAAAGTCAAATAAATTGTATAAATAAATTTCAAAAAAGTACTTGCTTTTTATGAAATGATGGTGTATACTAACTCTTGCTGTGACATTGATAGCGTTGAAACGTGAGGTTGCTGCAGAATATTGCAGGTTTTCCGTGGAGCGAATGTCAAGTTAGGAAACTGGCGACAAGTCACTGTACAAAACATAAGTCCACCATAGGAGTGGAAACGCCGAGTTAAGGTTGCAAGAGATTGCGACACGCCCGGATAGGTTGTACGGTCACCGCTTGTCGTGCTAAATAGTACGAAAAGGAGGCGGCTTTTTTTATGGCACAAGTAATGAGAATTACACTTAAAGCTTACGATCACAAATTAGTAGATCAGTCAGCTAAGAAAATTGTTGAAACTGCAAAGAACTCAGGATCAGAAGTTAGCGGTCCTGTACCTCTTCCAACAAAGAAGGAAGTTGTAACAATTCTTAGAGCTGTACACAAGTACAAAGACTCAAGAGAACAGTTTGAACAGAGAACTCATAAGAGACTTATCGATATTGTAACACCTACACAGAAGGCTGTAGATGCATTATCAAGATTAGAAATGCCAGCAGGTGTTTACATCGATATCAAGATGAAAAACAAATAATTCATCTAAAACAATTAAGTGAATTATCCTTGAAGGTTTTATATAAGTAAGGGCCAGATAACTGGTCGGGTTACGAAAACTGTTCTAGGATGATCGCGGAATGCGATCCGCTGTAGATTAACAGGAGGTAATTAAAATGAAGAAAGCTATATTAGCTAAAAAAGTTGGTATGACTCAGATATTCAACGAAGCTGGCGAATTAGTTCCAGTTACTGTTCTTCAGGCAGGACCATGTGTTGTTACTCAGGTAAAAACAACTGAAAACGATGGTTATGAAGCAGTACAGGTTGGTTTCGAAGATATCAGAGAAAAATTGGTCAACAAGCCAGTTAAAGGTATGTTTGACAAGGCTGGAGTTTCTTACAAGAGATATGTAAGAGAATTTAAACTCGAAGGCGAATATTCAGTAAAAGACGAAATCAAGGTTGATGTCTTTGAAGCAGGAGACAAGATTGATGCTACTGCAATTGCAAAGGGAAAAGGATTCCAGGGCGCAATTAAGAGACATGGACAGTCAAGAGGACCTATGGCTCATGGTTCTAAATACCATAGACATGCAGGTTCAAACGGTTCTTGTTCAACTCCTAGTAGAGTATTCAAGGGCAAGAAGATGCCTGGACATATGGGTGGTAAGAAAGTTACAACTCAGAATCTTGAAGTGGTTAGAGTTGATGCTGAAAAGAACTTACTCTTAGTTAAAGGTGCTGTACCGGGACCTAAGAAATCTTTAGTAACAATTAAAGAATCAGTTAAAGCCGGTAAGTAGTATTTGAAAGGAGGAACACACAGATGGCAAAAGTATCTGTTTTAAATATGGAAGGAAGCGAAGTTGGTACAATCGAACTTAGCGATGCTGTATTTGGTGTAGAAGTTAATGAACACTTAGTACATCAGGCAGTTTTAAGCCAGCTTGCAAATAACCGTCAGGGAACACAGAAAGCTAAAACTCGTTCAGAAGTTAGCGGTGGCGGTAGAAAGCCATGGAGACAGAAAGGAACAGGTCATGCAAGACAGGGTTCAACAAGATCTCCACAGTGGACAGGCGGCGGAGTTGTATTTGCTCCAACACCAAGAGATTATTCATTTAAGATGAATAAGAAAGAAAAGAGAATCGCTCTTAAGTCAGCTTTGACATCAAGAGTTAACGAAGGAAAATTAATCGTAGTTGACGAACTTAAGTTTGAAGCTCCTAAGACAAAGGAATTTGCTAAGGTTATGGCAAACTTAAATACAAAGAAAGCATTAGTAGTATTAAACGAAAACGATGCTAACACAGTTAAGTCAGCAAAGAATATTCCTACAGTAAAGACTGCTTTAACAAACACTATCAATGTATATGATATTCTTAAATATGATACAGTAGTAGTTGAAAAGGCAGCTGTAGCAACAATTGAGGAGGTGTATGCATAATGGCAGACCTTAAATATTATGACGTTATTCTTGCTCCAGTAATTACTGAAAAGAGCATGAACGCTATGGCAGATAAGAAATACACATTCTACGTACACACAGATGCTACTAAGACTCAGGTTAAAGAAGCAGTTGAAAGAATGTTTGAAGGAACAAAGGTTGCTAAGGTTAACACAATGAACTTAGACGGCAAGACACGTAGAAGAGGATATGTTACAGGAAAGACAGCTAAGAGAAAGAAAGCTATCGTTCAGTTAACAGCAGACAGTGCAGATATTGAAATCTTCGCTGGTTTATAAAATATAGAATTTTAGTATGTAAGCATTAAGCGCTCCGCTTTAAATGTTTACGCAAGAAGATATTTGAAAGGAGAAAGAAAATGGGAATTAAGACATTTAACCCATATACACCTTCAAGAAGAGCTATGACTCAGCTTGATAATGCAGAGATTACAAAGTCTACACCAGAGAAGTCTTTAACAGTATCTCTCAACAAAACAGCTGGTCGTAACAATCAGGGTAAAATAACAGTTAGACACCATGGTGGTGGTTCTAGAAGAAAATATAGAATTATCGACTTTAAGAGAAACAAAGTTGATGTACCTGCAACAGTTAAGAGTATCGAATATGATCCAAACAGAACAGCAAACATCGCATTAATTTGTTACGCTGACGGTGAAAAATCATACATCATCGCTCCTAACGGATTAAAGGTAGGAGATGTACTTATGAATGGCGAAAACGCTGAAGTAAAAGTAGGTAACTGTTTACCACTTTCAGCTATCCCAGTTGGTACAGAAATCCACAACGTTGAGTTATATCCAGGTAAGGGTGGACAGTTAGTTCGTGCTGCCGGAAATACAGCTCAGTTAATGGCTAAAGAAGGAAAGTATGCAACATTAAGACTTCCTTCAGGAGAAATGAGATTAGTTCCAATCGTATGTCGTGCAACAATCGGTACAGTTGGAAACGTAGAACACGGTCTTGTAAACATTGGTAAAGCAGGACGTAAGCGTAATATGGGTATCAGACCTACAGTTCGTGGTTCTGTTATGAACCCTAATGACCATCCACACGGTGGTGGTGAAGGACGTGCACCAGTAGGACGTTCAGGACCATGCACACCTTGGGGTAAACCAGCACTTGGTTTGAAGACTCGTAAGAAGAATAAGAAGTCTAACAAGATGATCATTAGAAGACGTGACGGAAAGAACATGAAATAAGGAGGTAGAAACTAATGGCTAGATCATTAAAAAAAGGCCCATTTGCGGATGAGAGCTTATTAAAGAAAATTGACGCTATGAACGAATCAGGCGATAAGTCAGTAGTAAAGACTTGGTCAAGACGTTCTACAATTTTCCCACAGATGGTTGGACACACAATCGCTGTCCATGATGGTAGAAAGCACGTTCCAGTATATGTTACAGAAGATATGGTTGGACATAAACTTGGAGAATTTGTTTCTACTAGAACTTATAAAGGACACGGAAAAGACGAAAAGAAGGGTAGATAATATCCTGTAGATTTTGAAAGGAGGTCTCATCTATGGCAAGAGGACATAGATCCCAGATAAAGAGAGAAAGAAATGCTAATAAAGATACTAGACCATCAGCTAAGTTATCATATGCTAGAGTGTCAGTACAGAAAGCATGTTTCGTATTAGATGCCATCAGAGGTAAAGATGTTCAGAGTGCTATCGGTATTCTCACATACAACCCAAGATATGCATCAAGCGTAATTTTGAAATTATTAAATTCAGCAGTTGCTAACGCTGAAAACAACAACAATATGGATGTTAGTAAACTTTACATTGCAGAGTGCTATGCTAATGCAGCTCCTACAATGAAAAGAATTAAACCTAGAGCACAGGGTAGAGCTTATAGAATCTTAAAGAGAAACAGCCACATTACATTAGTGCTCGATGAAAGATAAGATAGGAGGCAAAGTATGGGACAGAAAGTTAATCCTCATGGATTAAGAGTCGGAGTTATTAAGGACTGGGACTCAAAGTGGTATGCTGAAGCTGATTTCGCTGATAACCTTATTGAAGATTATGAAATCAGAACATACCTTAAGAAAAAGTTATACAGCACAGGTGTTTCTAAGATTGAAATCGAAAGATCATCTGACAGAGTAAGAGTTAATGTTTATACAGCTAAGCCTGGTCTTGTAATCGGAAAAGGTGGCGCTGAAATAGAAAAGGTTAAAGCAGAAGTTCAGAAAATGACTGATAAGAAGTTATTTATGGATGTTAAGGATGTTAAGAGACCTGATAAAGATGCACAGTTAGTAGCAGAAAACATTGCTGCACAGTTAGAAAACCGTGTATCATTTAGAAGAGCTATGAAGTCATGCATGTCAAGAACAATGAAGACAGGCGCTTTAGGAATTAAAACATCTGTTTCAGGACGTCTTGGTGGAGCTGATATGGCTCGTACAGAGTTCTATAGTGAAGGAACTATTCCACTTCAGACATTACGTGCTGATATCGACTATGGTTTCGCTGAAGCTGATACAACTTACGGAAAAGTAGGTGTAAAGGTTTGGATTTACAATGGCGAAATACTTCCAACTAGAGAAGGGAGCGATAAATAATGTTAATGCCAAAAAGAGTTAAACGTAGAAAACAGTTCCGTGGTTCTATGAGAGGTAAAGCTACAAGAGGAAATAAGATTTCTTATGGTGAATACGGTATCGTAGCAATGGAACCGGGATGGATTAAATCAAATCAGATTGAAGCTGCCAGAATCGCAATGACACGTTATGTAAAGCGTGGTGGTAAGGTTTGGATTAAGATTTTCCCTGATAAACCAGTAACAGCTACACCTGCTGAAACTCGAATGGGTAAAGGTAAGGGTGCTCTTGAATACTGGGTAGCTGTAGTTAAGCCAGGTAGAGTTATGTTTGAAATCGCAGGCGTACCTGAAGAAACAGCTAAAGAAGCTTTGAGACTTGCAACCCACAAACTTCCAATTAAGTGTAAGGTTGTTTCACGTGCAGATTTAGAAGGCGGTGATAACAGTGAAAATTAAGACATATGTAGAAGATTTAAGAACAAAATCAGCTGCAGAATTAAACGATGAATTAGTAGCTGCTAAAAAGGAACTTTTCAATTTAAGATTCCAGAACGCAACAAACCAGTTAGATAACACAAGCAGAATTAAAGAAGTAAGAAAGAACATTGCCAGAATCCAGACTGTTATAGTTGAAAAGGCAAATGCTGCTGAATAGTTAGAGGTTAGTCCCCCAGCCGGCACAGGCCGGTGGAAAGGTTATGAAAGGAGAAATTGTTGTGGAAAGAAATTTAAGAAAAACACGTACAGGTAAGGTTGTTAGCGACAAGATGGATAAGACAATCGTTGTAGCTGTAGAGGATCATGTAAAGCATCCTTTATACAACAAAATCGTTAAGAGAACTTACAAATTAAAAGCTCATGACGAAGAAAACCAGTGCGGTATCGGTGATACAGTAAAAGTTATGGAAACAAGACCACTTTCAAAGGATAAAAGATGGAGACTTGTTGAAATTATTGAAAAGGCTAGATAAGGTCTTTATAGGAAAAAGGAGGAATACAGCATGATTCAACAGGAAAGTAGACTTAAAGTTGCTGATAATACAGGCGCTAAAGAATTACTTTGCATCAGAGTAATGGGCGGATCTACTAGAAGATATGCGAACATCGGTGATGTTATCGTTGCTACTGTTAAAGATGCAACACCAGGTGGAGTTGTTAAAAAAGGTGACGTAGTAAAAGCTGTAGTAGTACGTACTGTTAAGGGCGCTCGTCGTAAAGATGGTTCATACATCAGATTTGACGAAAATGCTGCTGTAATTATAAAAGATGATAAGACCCCAAGAGGAACTCGTATTTTTGGGCCAGTTGCTAGAGAATTAAGAGACAAACAGTTTATGAGAATTGTATCTTTAGCACCTGAAGTTTTATAGGAGGTATGCATAAATGTCAGCTATGAAAATTAAAAAAGGTGATACAGTAAGAGTTATCGCTGGTAAGGACAAAGGAAAAGAAGGTAAGGTTTCTTCAGTAGATCTTAAGAAGAATACTGTAACAGTCGAAGGTGTCAACATGCATACAAAGCACACAAAACCAAGTGCACAGAACCAGAATGGTGGCATCGTTACTCAGGAAGGACCTATCAATGCTTCTAACGTAATGCTCGTTGTTAAAGGACAGACAACTAGAGTAGGATTTAAAGTAGAAGACGGAAAGAAAGTTCGTATTGCCAAGAAAACTGGCGAAGTTATTGATTAATTAAAGAGAGGAGGTCCAAAACGTGAGTAGACTTAAAGAGACTTATTTAAATGAGATTAAGGATGCAATGCAGAAGAAATTCGAATACAAGAACGAAATGCAGATCCCTAAACTTGATAAGATTGTTATAAATATGGGTGTTGGTGAAGCTAAGGAAAACCGTAAGGTTTTAGATACAGCTGTAAAGGATCTTGAAACAATTACAGGACAGAAAGCAGTTGTTACAAGAGCTAAAAATTCAGTAGCTAACTTCAAGTTAAGAGAAGGACAGCCAATCGGATGTAAAGTAACTCTTAGAGGAGAAAAGATGTACGAATTTTTAGACAGATTAGTAAATCTTGCTTTACCTCGTGTAAGAGACTTTAGAGGTGTTAATCCTAATGCATTTGATGGAAGAGGAAATTATGCTCTTGGTATCAAAGAACAGATTATTTTCCCTGAAATCGAATACGATAAGGTTGATAAGGTTAGAGGTATGGACATTATTTTTGTTACTACAGCTAACACAGATGAAGAAGCTCGTGAATTATTGACATTATTTAATATGCCATTTGCAAAGTAATTAGGAGGTAGATCCATGGCTAGAACTGCTATGAAAGCAAAACAGCAAAGAAAAGCTAAATTCTCAACACAGGCTTACAACCGTTGTAGAATCTGTGGTCGTCCACATGCTTATTTAAAAAAATACGGAATCTGCAGAATTTGCTTCCGTGAATTAGCATACAAGGGACAGATACCAGGCGTTAAAAAGGCAAGCTGGTAAGAGAAATTTGAAGGAGGAAATTTAACTATGACTATGAGTGATCCAATCGCAGATATGCTTACAAGAATCCGTAATGCTAATACTGCAAAACATGATACTGTAGATGTTCCTGCATCAAAGATGAAAATAGCTATTGCTGAAATTCTTTTAAATGAAGGATATATCAAAAAGTATGAAGTTTTAGATGAAGAAAACTTTAAGAATATCAGAATCACATTAAAGTATGGTAAAGATAAGAACGAAAAGGTTATTACAGGAATTAAGAAAATTTCTAAGCCAGGTCTTCGTGTTTATGCCGGAAAAGATGAATTACCAAGAGTTCTTGGAGGACTTGGTGTAGCTATCATCTCAACAAACAAAGGTGTGATTACAGATAAAGAAGCTAGAAAGGCAAACGTTGGTGGAGAAGTTCTCGCATTCGTTTGGTAAATAAAAATTAGGAGGTAAGGCGAAATGTCACGTATAGGAAGAATGCCTATCGCTGTACCAGCAGGTGTAACTGTTGATATCGCAGAAAATAACAAGGTGACTGTCAAAGGCCCAAAGGGTGAACTTACAAGAGTTTTACCAGAGGCTATGGACATTAAAAAAGACGGCGAAGAAATCGTCGTTACAAGACCTAATGATTTAAAGAAAAATAAAGCATTACATGGTCTTACAAGAACACTTATTTACAATATGGTTATAGGTGTTACAGAAGGTTACGAAAAGGTGCTTGAAGTTAACGGTGTTGGTTACAGAGCACAGAAACAGGGTAAGAAATTAGTCCTTTCATTAGGTTATTCACATCCGGTAGAAATGGAAGATCCAGAAGGAATCGAAACAGTACTTGATGGTCAGAATAAGATTATTGTTAAGGGAATTGATAAAGAAAAAGTTGGCCAGTACGCTGCAGAAATCAGAAGTAAGAGAGCTCCTGAACCTTATAAGGGTAAGGGTATCAAATACGATACTGAAGTTATCAGACGTAAAGTTGGTAAGACTGGTAAGAAATAATTAAAGGAGTGTAAAAAATGGTTAGTAAGAAATCTAGAAGTGAAGTTCGTGTTAAGAAACATAACAGACTGCGTAATCATTTAAGTGGAACAACTGAATGTCCACGTTTAGCAGTATTCAGAAGTAATAATCATATGTATGCTCAGATTATTGACGATACAGTCGGCAAGACACTTGTTTCAGCTTCAACAAATGAACCTGAAGCTAAGAAAGCTCTTGAAAAGACTAATAACGTTGAAGCCGCAGCATATGTAGGTAAAGTAATTGCTGAAAGAGCAATTGAAAAAGGTATTAAGGAAGTTGTTTACGATAGAGGCGGCTTCATTTACCAGGGTAAAGTACAGGCATTAGCAGATGCAGCTAGAGAAGCTGGTCTGGAATTTTAGTTGAGGAGGTAACACACATGAAACGTGAGATAATTGATGCAAGTCAGTTAGAATTAGAAGAAACAGTAGTGTCAATCAAACGTGTTACTAAGGTAGTTAAAGGTGGACGTAATATGCGTTTCGCAGCTTTAGTAGTTGTTGGTGACAAAAACGGACACGTTGGTGCAGGTTTAGGAAAAGCAGCTGAAATTCCTGAAGCAATCCGTAAGGGTAAAGAAGATGCAATGAAGAGCCTGATTAGTGTTCCTATCGATCAGAACGATAGTATCCCATATGACATTATTGGAAAATTTGGAAGCGCTGAAGTATTACTTAAGAGAGCTCCAGAAGGTACTGGTGTTATCGCTGGTGGTCCTGCACGTAGTGTAGTAGAACTTGCCGGTATTAACAACATCAGAACAAAATCATTAGGAACAAACAACAAGCAGAACGTAGTTCTTGCTACAATTGAAGGATTAGCTGCATTAAAGACTCCGGAAGAAGTAGCTACACTTCGCGGTAAATCTGTTGAAGAGATTTTAGGCTAATAGGGAGGTAATTAGAGATGGCAGATAAATTAAAAATTACTTTAGTAAAATCAACAATTGGAGCAGTTCCAAAGAATAAAAAGACTTGTGAAGCTTTAGGTCTTACAAAGCTTAACAAGACAGTAGAAATGCCTGACAACGCTGCAGTCAGAGGAATGATTCAGAGAGTTAGACATTTAGTAAAAGTTGAAGAGATTTAATCTAAATTAGACAAGGAGGTGCGACAATGGATTTATCAAATTTAAAGCCTGCAGAAGGCTCAAAGCATAGTGATAATTTCAGAAGAGGACGTGGACACGGATCTGGAAACGGCAAAACTGCTGGTAAAGGTCATAAAGGACAGAAAGCTCGTTCAGGAAGCCCTAGACCAGGTTTTGAAGGTGGTCAGATGCCATTATACAGAAGAATTCCAAAGAGAGGCTTTACAAACATTAATACAAAGCACATCGTTGGTATTAACGTAACAGCATTAGAAAGATTTGACAATGATGCAGTTGTTACAGTTGAAGCTTTACTTGAGGCTGGTGTAATTAAGAATCCACGCGATGGCGTTAAAATTCTTGGCAATGGCGAATTAACAAAGAAGCTTACTGTAAAGGTAAACGCTTTTAGTGAAGGCGCTAAAGCTAAAATAGAAGCTGCAGGTGGAACTTGCGAGGTGATCTAATATGTTAGAAACCTTGAAGAAAGCATTAAAAGTAAAAGAAATCAGAAAAAGATTATTATATACATTTGTAATGCTGATTGTAGTAAGATTAGGTTGTCAGATAGCGATACCTTTTGTTAATGCAGACATGGTAGCAGAAGTTACTTCTCCTTTTAAGGAGGGTGGCTTCAGCTTCTTATCAGCTATTACAGGTGGATCTTTGGAGAATATGTCAATCTTTGCATTGAACATTACTCCATACATCACAGCATCCATCATTATGCAGTTGTTAACAATTGCTATTCCAAAGTTGGATGAACTTCAGAAAGATGGAGAAGAAGGTAGAAAGAAAATAGCTGAAATTACTCGTTATTTAACAGTTGCTTTAGCTCTTATTGAATCAACAGCAATGATTATCGGATTCGCTAATCAGGGTATTTTCAACACAGATTCAATTAGTTATGGATCAATGAGCTCACTTAGAAAATGGGGCGTTGTCCTAACTGGTATCATTGCCATGACAGCCGGTTCAGCAGTTCTTATGTGGATTGGTGAACAGATTACTGAAAAGGGTGTAGGTAATGGTATTTCTATCGTACTTACAATTAATATCATCTCAGGAATGCCTTCAGATATTTCTAACTTGTTTACAACATTTGTAACAGGTGAGGGAAAATCTATCGGTATGAGAATATTATCAGCATTGATTATTATCGGTGTTATAGTTGGTATTGTAGTATTAGTAGTTATATTACAGGCAGCAACTAGAAATATTGCCGTTCAGATGTCACAGAAAGTACAGGGAAGAAGACAGGTAGGAGGACAGCAGTCAAATATTCCTTTAAAGGTTAATACAGCTGGTGTTATTCCAATTATCTTTGCTTCATCATTATTACAGTTCCCAGTAGTAATTGCATCATTTTTCGGCAAGCAGCCAGAGTGGGCTAACTATTTAACACAGTCACACTGGTGCAAACCATCACAGTTAAAATATTCAATTGGTTTTGTTGTATATTTATTACTTGTATTATTCTTTGCTTATTTCTATACATCAATAACATTCAACCCACGTGAGGTTGCTAAAAACCTTAACGATAGAGGTGGATTTATCCCTGGTATCAGAAGTGGTAAACCAACAGTTGAATACTTAACAAAAATCTTAAACTACATTATATTTATTGGTGCAGTTGGACTTATTATAGTAGCTGTTATTCCAATTCTTGCGTCAGGTCTTACAGGAGCTAACGTTGGATTTGGTGGTACATCAATTATCATTATCGTAGGTGTTATTTTAGAAACACTTCAGACAATTAAGTCAATGATAACAGAACGTAGTTACAGTACTGTAAAAGGTATTTTCTAGTAGATTTTTTAAGGGGACAGCCTTCTTTTAGGCTATCCCCTTGATTGCTAGAAAAAAGCAGTTGAATTTGTTTTGGTGAGAGGAAATAAGAATATGAAAATTATAATGTTAGGAGCACCTGGTGCAGGAAAAGGCACACAGGCAAAGATGATTGCTGAAAAGTACAGCATACCACATATCTCGACAGGAGATATTTTTAGAGCAAATATTAAAAATGGAACAGAATTAGGAAAAAAAGCTAAAACTTATATTGATGCAGGACAGTTAGTTCCTGATGAATTGGTAGTAGATTTAGTTATTGATAGATTTAAAGAAGACGATTGCAAGAATGGTTATGTTTTAGACGGTTTCCCTAGAACAATTCCACAGGCAGAAGCATTAGACAATGCACTTAAGGCAATTGGTGATAAAGTTGATTTTGCAATTGATGTTGAAGTGCCTGATGAAAACATTGTTAGAAGAATGGGTGGCCGTAGAGCCTGTGTTGGATGTGGAGCTACATATCATGTAGTATATAATCCAACAAAAGAAGAAGGAACATGTGATACATGTGGCGGAGAACTTATCGTAAGAGATGATGATAAGCCTGAAACAGTTTTAAGCCGTCTTGAAGTATATCACAATCAGACACAGCCATTAATAGATTATTATAAGGGACAGGGCATCTTAAAGAGTGTTGATGGAACAGTTGATATGAAAGATGTTTTTAAAGCAATAGTTGAAATTTTAGGAGCATAAAGCTATGGCAGTTACAATTAAGTCAGAAAGAGAAATTCAATTAATGAGAGAAGCCGGAAAAATTCTTGCGAAAGTTCACGAAGAACTTGCACAGGAAGTAAAAGCCGGAATGACATCTTATCAGATAGATAAGATTTGCGAAGAGATAATCAGAGGATATGGATGTATCCCTTCATTTTTAGGATATGAAGGATATCCCGGATCAGTTTGTATATCAATTAACGATGAAGTGGTTCATGGCTTACCAAGCAAAGACAAAATCATTAGAGATGGTGATATAGTAAGCTTGGATACAGGTGTTATTTATAAAGGATATCAGTCTGATGCAGCAAGAACAATTGCTATTGGAGAAATAAGTAAAGAAGCACAGCAACTTATAGATGTTACAAAACAGAGCTTTTTTGAAGGAATCAAATTTGCAAAAGAAGGAAATCACTTATATGACATTTCAGCAGCAATTGGCGACTATGCTGAAAAGTTTGGATATGGTGTTGTAAGAGATTTAGTTGGACACGGTATAGGAACAGAAATGCATGAAGATCCACAGATACCTAACTTTAGACAAAAGAGAAAAGGTATGAAGCTTCAAGCCGGAATGACATTGGCAATAGAACCAATGATTAATATTGGCAGACCTGATGTTGCGTGGACAGATGATGACTGGACTGTAGTTACAGATGATGGTTCACTTTCGGCACATTATGAAAATACAATCCTTATTACAAAGGGTGAACCTGAAATTTTATCATTATAAAAACTGATTAAAAAATGGAGGATAAAAAATGTCAAAAGCAGATGTAATTGAAATAGAAGGAACAGTTGTAGAAAAACTTCCTAACGCTATGTTCCGTGTAGAATTAGAAAACGGACACATAGTACTTGCTCACATTAGCGGAAAGTTAAGAATGAACTATATTAAGATTCTTCCTGGTGACAAAGTAACAATTGAAATGTCACCATACGATCTTTCAAAAGGAAGAATCATCTGGCGTGATAAATAAACAACGCATGTGAAAAGATAAATCGAAAATCCATGCTTGCATGAGATTTTCGATTTAACTTTTCACATATGTTGCGCGTAAGCGCACTGAGATGAAGTGCGAAGCACGGAATCGAAGTGGCGTTGTTTATTAAAAGTTGTGAACAAAACGCTCACGAACCCATATTTTATGGGATAAAAAATAAATTTAAAAAAATTTTAAAAAAATGTTGTAATATTAGTTTTTATATGATACTATATTACCTGGACTTTTTTGTGAAAGGAGAAGATACTGTGAAAGTTAGATCATCAGTTAAACCAATTTGCGAAAAATGCAAAGTCATTAAAAGAAAAGGGATTGTCAGAGTTATCTGTGAAAATCCAAAGCACAAACAGCGTCAGGGATAATGATTGGATTGAAAGTGAATGATTAGATATTGTTCACTTGTTTGTGCGTCTATAGTTATGCATAGTCATAACTTTATGAAGATGCGGCTGCAGTAACGAAAAAGTTACTATCAAATATGTAGGGAAAACCTACCTGCCAACCACTTATATATTGCTGAAACAGGTTGGCCAATTGGGCATAGTTATGAGATAAGAAGTCAAGTAGTTATCTTATTATGCCGGATGACGAAGAAATTATACTTCGTACAGAAACTAATAAAGTATATGAATAATATGGGTGCGTACAACATTTCAGACGTGGTAACACGGGCTACGTAATTTATATATTCATGCAAATTAACTAATGGAGGTTATACACATGGCTCGTATTTCAGGTGTTGATTTACCAAGAGAAAAGAGAGTTGAAATTGGCTTGACTTATATTTATGGTATCGGTCTTACAAGCTCAAAGAGAATTTTAACTGAAGCTGGTGTTAATCCAGACACACGTTGTAAGGATTTGACAGATGATGAAGTTAAAAAGATTAGCGATGTTATCGATGCAAGTCAGACAGTTGAAGGTGATTTAAGAAGAGAAATCGCATTAAACATTAAGAGATTACAGGAAATTGGATGCTACAGAGGTATCCGTCATAGAAGAGGACTTCCAGTTCGTGGTCAGAATACAAAGAACAATGCCAGAACAAGAAAAGGTCCTAAGAGAACTGTAGCAAACAAGAAAAAATAGTAGAAACCCATAAGGGAGGTTAGTTTAGAAAATGGCTAAGAAAGTTACAAAGAAAGTGACAAAAAAGCGTGTTAAGAAAAACGTTGAACACGGACAGGCACATATTCAGGCATCATTTAACAATACAATTGTTACATTAACAGATGCAGAAGGAAATGCTTTATCATGGGCAAGTGCTGGCGGTCTGGGATTTAGAGGTTCAAAGAAATCTACTCCTTATGCAGCTCAGATGGCAGCAGAAACTGCAACTAAAGCAGCTTTAGTACACGGTTTAAAAACAGTAGATGTTATGGTTAAGGGTCCAGGATCAGGTAGAGAAGCAGCTATTCGTGCGCTTGCTACATGCGGTCTTGAAGTTACAAGCATTAAGGATGTAACACCAGTTCCACATAATGGATGTCGCCCACCAAAACGTAGAAGAGTCTAATTTAGGAGGGAATAATTAAATGGCAGTAAATAGAGTTCCTGTTCTTAAAAGATGTAGATCACTTGGTTTAGATCCAATTTATTTAGGAATAGATAAGAAATCAAATAGAAATTTAAACAGATCTAGCAGAAAAATGAGTGAATACGGACTTCAGTTAAGAGAAAAGCAGAAGGCTAAATTCATTTATGGCGTGTTAGAAAAGCCTTTCAGAAATTATTATCAGAAAGCACAGAAGAAACCTGGTATGACAGGTGAAAATCTTATGATTATATTAGAAACTAGACTTGACAATGTTATTTTCCGTATGGGATTTGCAAGAACAAGAAAAGAAGCTAGACAGATAGTTGATCATAAGCATGTTTTAGTAAATGGTAAGCAGGTTAACATTCCTTCTTATTTAATCAAAGTTGGTGATGTTATCGAAATCAAAGAGAAATGCAAAGGTTCTCAGAGATACAAAGATATCATCGAAGTTACTGGTGGAAGAACAGTCCCAGCATGGGTTGAAGTAGACCAGGAAAATCTTAAAGGTGAAATCAAAGAACTCCCTAAGAGAGATGAAATTGATGTACCTGTAGATGAAATGCTTATTGTCGAATTATATTCTAAATAAGATTTATTATTTATTTATATTATTTTACAATAGGTTTAAGCAATTCCCAATAAAGGAGGGGCTAATTAGTGTTCGATTTTGAAAAACCCAATATTTTAGTAGAAAAGTCAGACGATGGAAGATACGGTAAGTTTGTAGTAGAACCACTTGAAAGAGGTTATGGTACAACACTTGGTAATGCTTTAAGAAGAATTATGCTTTCATCATTACCGGGATCTGCTGTAAGCCAGATTAAGATTGATGGAGTTCTCCATGAATTTAGCTCAGTGCCTGGTGTAAAAGAAGATGTTACAGAGATTGTATTAAACATCAAACAGCTTGAAATCAAGAATAATAGTACAACAGATGAACCTAAGGTTGCACATATTGATGTAACAGGAGACTGCGTAGTAACTGCTGCAGATATCCAGGTTGATTCTGATATCGAGATTTTAAATCCGGACTTAGTTATCGCAACACTTAATGGTGGTGCAGATAGCAAGCTTAGTATGGAATTAATCATTACTAAGGGTAGAGGTTATGTAAGTTCAGAAAAGAACAAGAATGATAGCTTACCAATCGGTGTTATTGCAGTTGATTCAATCTACACTCCAGTAGAAAGAGTTAATATGTCAGTACAGAACACTCGTGTTGGTCAGGTTACAGACTTTGATAAACTTACATTAGACGTTTACACAAATGGTACATTAGATACTGATGAAGCCGTAAGCTTAGCGTCAAAAGTTCTTTGCGAACACTTAAAGTTATTCATCGATTTGTCTGAAACTTCAAAGGATATTGAAGTAATTGCAGAACCGGTTGATGATGAAATTGATAAAGTGTTAGAGATGAACATAGATGAATTAGAGTTATCAGTTCGTTCATACAATTGTTTGAAGAGAGCAGGTATCAATACAGTTGAGGAATTAGTAAATAAGACTTCAGAAGATATGATGAAGGTAAGAAACCTTGGTCGTAAGTCATTAGAAGAAGTACTTGCTAAGTTAAAAGAACTCGGCCTTGGATTGAGACCAAGCGACGAAAACTAATAAATGTCAGTTTGTTAAGGATAGTTACTTAATATCCTTAATAAATACTTATGACATGCCGCCGACTAATAGTAGGGGGCGTTACGAAAATTGGAGGTAAAAAAATGGCAGGTTATAGAAAACTTGGAAGAACTTCAAGTCAAAGAAAAGCTTTAATTAGAGGTCAGGTTACAAGTCTTTTAAATAACGGTAAGATTGTCACAACAGAGGCTAGAGCTAAAGAAATTAGCAAAGTTGCTGAAGGACTTATTGCATTAGCAGTTAAGGAAAAAGACAATTTTGATGAAGTTGAAGTAACATCTAAGGTTGCTCGTAAAGACAAAGATGGCAAGAGAGTTAAAGAAGTTGTTGATGGTAAGAAAGTAACAGTTTTCGATGAAGTTAAGAAAACTATTAAGAAAGATCAGCCTTCACGTCTTCACGCTAGACGTCAGATGAACAAAGTTCTTTACACAGTAACAGATAATACTGGAAAGAAGAAAGACACAAAGAAAGTTGACTTAACAAACAAGTTATTCGATGAAATCGCTCCTAAGTATGCAGACCGTAAGGGTGGCTACACAAGAATCGTTAAGATTGGCCAGCGTAAAGGTGATGCAGCTATGGAAGTATTACTTGAATTAGTATAATTTATGAAATAGTCATAAACAATGTTATATACAGATAGGCAGACAGTATTGTTTGCCTATCTTTCTTTTTAAGAAAAAAATGATTAGTTAAGAGAAAAATGATTAAGATGTTAAAAAAAGATTACACAGATTATGACTGGTTTTAAACTTTTACAATCCTGTAATCTTAAAAAATTTGCTTGCATTTTGTAAATTTACTTAGTATAGTGTAATACGTATTTACTTAAGAGAGGTTGAAGAATGTATATATTAGCAGTTAATTTGTTTGGAAGTCTTGCAGACATTATGAGTAGGGCATATGGACCGGCATTGGCTATTTCAGGAATGATAGGCACATTAATGGCCTTATTTGTTATTCAGGACAAACCATATAAAGTTTTAGGACTTTTCGTAACAAGAAAGTTTAAAAGAGCAGAACATAATCATAAATATGCAATATTAATACCGGCACGTAATGAGGAAACCGTAATTGGAAACCTTATTAATAGTATAAAGAAGCAGGATTATCCACAGGACTTAATTACTATATTTGTCGTGGCAGACAATTGTACTGATAACACAGCACAGATTGCAAGAGAGAAGGGTGCCATTTGTTATGAACATCATAATCCTGATGAGAGGACAAAAGGATTTGCCTTAAAATACTTATTTGAGCAGATTCAGAGAGATTATGGCATTACATCTTTTGAAGGCTATTTTATATTTGATTCAGATAATCTTTTAAAGAAAGATTACATATCAAGAATGAATGATTCTTTTGACGCAGGTGAGAAGATTATAACTTCTTACAGAGCAACAAAGAATTTCAGTGAAAACTGGATTGCATCAACATATGCATTACATTGGTTAAGGTCAATACGAACAAGACATAGAGCAAGATCATTTTTACATTTGGCAACAAATATTCAGGGAACAGGATTCCTTTTTGCCAGTGAGATTGTAAAAGACGGATGGAAGTATACTTCATTAACAGAAGATAGAGCTTTAACAGCAGACTGTGTTGTTGAGGGCTATGAGATTTCATATAATGATGAAGCCATATTTTATGATGAACAGCCAGTAAGCTTAAAAGTAGCTTTAAGACAGCGTTTAAGATGGTCTAAAGGTCATTTGCAGGCATTTGCCGAAAGTGGATGGGGATTGTTTAAGAATATCTTTATTGATACTCATACCCAGAGATATGATGATGACAAGTGGTATAATTACACATGGAGAACAATTAGACACAGATTTATGTCTTTTGATACATTTGCCCAGTTATTGCCTAAGAATATTATTAATATATTCAGATGGATTATTGTATATCTTATACTTTATCCGTTCTTCTGTTCTCAGTTTGGACTTGATAATATAAGAATACTTTATAACAGCACATGGCTTGCTCATGTAATCACTCATATTTTCGGAGATATAACGGTTTCATTGCCTGCGGGAGCGGAAACCTATGTATTAACCATTTTAATTGAAATATGGGTTAGAATTTACTATAGAATAGGGTTGTATTTCTTTAAAACATTAGAAGCTGTATATTTATTTATAATAGAAAACAAGCGTATGCCAAAGATAAGCATATGGAAGAAGATTTTGTATTGCTTTACATGGCCTACATTTGATATTATCGGAAGATATACTCAGTACGTAGCTTTGTTTAAGAAAGTTGAATGGAAACCTATTCCACACAAAAGTGAAATCACAATTGACGATATATCGCAGGATTAAAATAATTATTAGTAAAAGAACTAAGACTAAAATTATTACGTAAGAGATTATTAGAAATAAAAGAAGTAATAAAATAATCAACATAAAAAGAACCGATTGGAATTTGTAAGTTCCATCGGTTCTTTTTATGTTGTCATTTAACAGAAATCAATAGTTGAATATTAAGTCTATTAAATAAATTTATTATAAAGAACTATTTTGATTTGAAATAGTCATATTTTAGCGTCAAATCGTTCTTTTTTATAACATCAGAAATCAGATTGTTCATTGAATCAAGCTTGTTCTTATTCATTTTTTTGCCATTTGTAATCTGCTGATTCTCAACATATACTTTTCCGTCATACCATGAGTAATCGGAGAAGAAAGCATATCCTTTAAAATCATTGCTTAAAATATCATGACCAATATAATTATTGCTGTTGTAGTCAATACCGAAAAGATTTAATACAGTAGGCAAAATATCCATCTGCATATTAACTTTGCTAATACTTGTTAACTGGCCTAAATCACTGCTCCAAATAAAGAAAGGAGTGTGGTTGATTAAGTTGTTTGAAGTTTCTTTATATTTATCAAGTATTGATTTATCATCAAGTGTGTATAAGTAATGGTCAGCGTAAGCAACGATTACAGTGTTGTCATATAAGCCATTATCTTTAAGTGCCTGAATAAGAAGACCAACCATATTGTCGGTTTCAGATGCAGCCATTTTCGCACAATCTTCTTCAGATAATTTTGGAACATTGCCCTTACCATATTTTTCTTCAGCAAGAATTTTTCCAACTTCCTTTTCAGTAGTGAAAGGAGTGTGTGGTGAGTAAGTTATAATATAGTTAACAAAGTTGCCTTGCTGTTTAAAAATCTTATTATAGAAAGTTTTGTTTAAAATCAACTCTCTGTCAAGAACATAACGTTCATCATTGTACTTCTGAATATCCTGTAAGCCATAATAATTATCATAGCCCCAGCTTTTGTAGTTAATATCTCTTGAATAAAACTCACCTTTATTCATATGGAAAGCATTTACGCTGTAATTCTGTTCCTTAAACAATCTTGCCATAGTATAAGGAAAAGTATTTTTGCTAAAAGAGTAAACATTTTCTATGTATGAAATAGGAGTTGTAAAACCTGTATTAACTGCAAACTCTGAATTAAATGTTGAACCGCCACCTGTATAAATTGAATAATGATTAGAAAAATCAATTGAATGTTTTCTAAGATTATATAAGTTAGGTGTAGTCTTCTTTGTAAGCATCCATGTATCCATTCCTTCTAATTGAAGGAAAATAAGATTTTTGCCTTTAAACTTGCCTGTATAAGCATTTTCTTCTTTAGTATCCTCTGCTTTATAAATACTATCAAGGAACTTCTGGTCTTCATCACTTATTTCTTCTTCCGGTTTTAAGAAAGTGAAATAAAAGTTCCTAACACTGTATTCATATAAACCTGAAATCTTCAAGCTCTTGTTACAATCACTAAAGTTGTTATAAATATTTCTTGCGTTCTTAAAATTGTTCCATTTTAGGTTGTTGTTTGCATGTCCCAACAGGAAAGGTGTGAGAGTGTGTAAAACAAGGAAAAATACAAAAACTTTAAGAAAGCGTTTAGGCTTACATTTGTCATTAACAGGTAATTTCTTCCCTGTAATAATTCCGATTACAATTAATGCTATTGCAAATACATATATCAAAGGGTTGGTATTAAGGATTGTGTCCAAAATATAAGAACTTCCCTCGTCCCTCAATTCCAATAAGTTAAAACCGAAAACAAGTGATGTCATTGAATAGTAAATGCAATTAGTAAGGAACAGGGCAAAACTTATTATAAAAAATATCCAATAGGCTATTTTTGAACCCTTTCCTTTTAAAGAAGTGATTATTCCCATAAAAAGCACTATCCACAATATGGTGAATAAGTTTGGCACCGGATAATATGCAGGGTAATAGTCGACTTTGTATGCCCATAATCGGGTAATTAAATCCATAAGAAAAAATGGAATGACCGGATAAATATACTGACGGTGATTAGAAATATAAAGTCCGGCTTTTTTTAGTATATTAATTAATTTATTCTTTTTCGTATTCACTTCATTTACCTCCTCAAATAAAATAGCATAAAAGTATTTTAAGTTCAAGAAATACAGTAAATAATAATAATATAAACAAAAACAGACTAATATATTAAAGTTGCAAAATTTACGCAAATACAATACAATGAATGAGTTAAGATAAAGTAATGGATTTTAAAATAAAAACAGGAGAAAAATCTTGGGAATTTTAAAAATAAAAAATTTAATTCATGATTACATTGATGAAGAAGAAGACTCAAAGTTTAGGGCAATTGATAATGTAAGTTTTGATGTGGAGGCAGGACAGTTTATAACCATATTGGGACATAACGGTTCAGGTAAATCATCATTGGCAAAACACATTAATGCGTTGCTTATGCCAACAGAAGGTTCAGTATGGATTGACGGCATAGAGACAACTGATGAGGAAAGAGTTTTAGATATCAGACAGACAGCGGGAATGGTATTCCAAAATCCTGACAACCAGATTGTGGCAACTATGGTTGAAGAGGATGTGGCTTTTGGACCTGAAAACATACAGGTGCCTACTGCTGAAATATGGAAAAGAGTTGAAAGAGCTCTTGGAAGTGTAAATATGACAAGGTTCAGACATAAGTCACCACTTAAACTGTCAGGTGGACAGAAGCAGAGAGTGGCAATTGCAGGAATTATAGCAATGGAACCTAAATGTATTGTTTTGGATGAGCCTACGGCAATGCTTGATCCTGTTGGAAGAAATGAGGTAATAGACACACTTCACAGTCTTAATGAAGAAAAGGGGATAACAATTATTCTTATAACTCATCATATGAATGAGGCAATTAAGGCAGACAGGGTTTTTGTTATGGACAAGGGAAAACTTGTTATGCAGGGTAGTCCAAAGGAAGTTTTTTCACATGTTGAAAAGCTTAAAAGTCTTGGCCTTGAAGTACCACAGGTTACAGAATTGGCTTATATGCTTAAAAAGAGTGGTCTTAATATAGAAGACGGAATTTTGACAGTGGAAGAATTAATGATGCAAATAAACGAAAACAGGTAAGGAATATGTCATTAAAATTAGAAGATGTAAGTTTTGTTTATGGAGCCGGAACAAGTTCTGAAACAAAAGCATTAAATAATGTTAATTTAGAAATTAATAAAGGCGAGTTTGTAGCTATTATCGGTCACACAGGATCAGGCAAGTCTACATTAATACAGCATTTTAACGGTTTAGAGAAAGCAACATCGGGAAATGTTTATTATGATGGAAAAAACATTGCAGATAAGGGCTTTGACATAAGAGGTTTAAGATGTAAGGTAGGACTTGTATTTCAGTATCCTGAACATCAGTTATTTGAGGAATCAGTTATAAAAGATGTTTGTTTTGGACCGCTTAATCAGGGCTGCACAAAGGAACAGGCAATAGAAAAGGCAAAAGAAGCCTTACAGCTTGTTGGTGTACGAGAAGAATTGTACGAGAAAACTCCTTTTGAACTGTCAGGTGGTCAGAAGAGACGAGTGGCAATAGCGGGAGTTCTTGCAATGAATCCGGAAATACTTATTTTAGACGAACCAACAGCAGGTCTTGATCCGGCAGGTAGGGATAAAATATTAAATCGTCTAAAAGAGCTTAGAGAAAAAAAAGGAATAGGAATAGTCCTTGTTTCTCATAGTATGGAGGATGTAGCTAACTACGCCGAAAGAATTATTGTAATGAATAAGGGGCAGGTTATGTATGATGATGCCCCACATAATGTTTTTAAACATTATAAAAAGTTAGAACAAATAGGTCTTGCGGCTCCTCAGATAACATATATTATGCATCAGCTTAAGGAGGATGGACTTGATGTTGATGAAAATATTATTAATCTGGAAGAAGCAAAGGAAAGTATATTGAAAAGTTTAGGAAGATAAAATGGTAGATATAACAATTGGACAATATTATCCGGAAGATTCAGTAATACATAAACTGGACCCAAGAGTTAAACTTTTTGGAACGTTAGTTTTTGTAGTAATGGTTTTTATGATTAACAATGTAATTGGTTATGGACTGATTACGTTATTTCTGGGAATAGTAATAAAGATGTCAAAGGTACCTTTTAAGAAGATGATGAAAGGCATAAGAGGGATTATTTTTATTATGCTGTTAAGTGTAGTTTTTAATATTTTTCTTACGCCGGGAGATGTGATTGTCCATTTCCTTATTTTTACAATAACAAAACAGGGAATTATAAAAGGTGTTTATATGGCGATAAGACTTGTGCTATTAGTAGTTGGAACATCAGTTATGACACTAACAACAACACCTAACGATTTAGCGGACGGTCTTGAAAAATCATTTGGAATTTTGAACGTAATCAAATTTCCTGTACATGAAATAGCTATGGTAATGTCTTTGGCATTAAGATTTATTCCTACTTTAATGGAAGAAACAGACAAGATAACTAAGGCACAAAAGGCAAGAGGTGCCAGTTTTGATACAGGAAATATATTGCAGAGGGCGAAAAGCTTAATACCTATATTAATACCGCTTTTTGTATCTTCAATTAGAAGAGCTGCTGATTTGGCAACTGCAATGGAAGCAAGATGTTATCACGGCGGTGAAAGAACAAAAATGAAACCTTTAAGCTATAATAGACATGATGCATATGCATATGTTGTATGTTTTTTGATTATAGCAATAATTTTAGGTACTAATTTTATGGTTAATAACATTACAACCATTAATATGTTAATATTAGTTGAATAAATGTTAATAAAGGAAAGCAAATGAAGAGAGTAAGGTTAATAATTGCTTATGATGGAACCAATTACTGCGGTTGGCAAGTGCAGATTAACGGAATAACTGTTGAAGAAGTTCTTAATAAAGCATTAAAAGATTTATTAAATGAAGAAATTGCAGTTATAGGTGCAAGCCGTACTGATTCAGGGGTGCATGCAATGGGAAATGTAGCTGTTTTTGATACGGAAACAAGGATTCCTGCAGAAAAAATATCTTTTGCACTTAATCAAAGATTGCCTAACGATATTAGAATCCAAAAATCAGATGAAGTCCCACTTGATTGGCATCCACGATACAGAGATAGCACAAAAACATATGAATATAAGATTTTAAATAGAAGGTTTCCTGATCCATTGCAAAGGTTTTACACACATTTTATGTATATGCCTTTGGATGAGCAGAAAATGAAAGAGGCAGCAGAGTACATAGTTGGAGAACACGACTTTGCCAGCTTTTGCTCAGCAGGAAGTCAGGTAGAAAGTACTGTAAGAACGGTATATTCTCTTAGTGTAAACAAAAGAGATGATGTAATATCAATCAGAATTACAGGAAATGGTTTCTTATACAATATGGTAAGAATAATCGTTGGTACATTAATAAAGGTAGGACTTGGAGTTTATCCGCCGGAATATGTAAAGGAAATAATAGAGGCAAAAGACAGATATGTTGCAGGCCCTAAAGCTCCGGCGTGCGGTCTTACGCTAGTTGGAATAGAGTATAGTGAATAAGTTGTACAAAATATTCATAGATGACAATAAATCGCGAATAAAGAATTTTTATAAAAGGATAAAAGAAAAGCTTAAATAAACGCAAAAAGAGTCTTGACAGCAAATATTAAATACCGTATAATCATTTATTGTGACAAGGTATGCACGATAGTTTTATGCCCTAGCCAAAGCCCCGGTACGGACATTTAACACATAAATTTTTTTAGAAAAGCAAAATTTCAGGAGGTAAACCAATGAAAACATATATGGCTAGTCCATCAGATATTGAAAGAAAATGGTATGTAGTTGACGCTACAGGATATACATTAGGTCGTTTGTCATCAGAAGTTGCTAAGATTTTAAGAGGAAAGAACAAACCACAGTTCACACCTCATATCGACACAGGTGACTATGTAATTATTACAAACGCAGATAAAATCACAGTAACAGGTAAGAAATTAGAACAGAAGATTTACTATCGTCATTCAGACTACGTTGGTGGTATGAAAGAAATGACATTAAAAGAAAAGCTTGATAAGAAGCCTGAAAGTGTTATTGAACTTGCAGTTAAAGGTATGCTTCCAAAGGGACCTTTAGGAAGAGCAATGATTAAGAAACTTTTTGTTTATGCTGGACCAGAGCATCCACACGCAGCTCAGAAACCAGAAGAATTAACATTTTAGTTAACTGAGAGGAGGAAATAACAATGGCTACAGAAAAGTATTATGGAACAGGTAGAAGAAAAAGCAGCATTGCAAGAGTATATGTAATGCCTGGTAAAGGAAATATAACAATTAATAAGAGAAGTATTGATGAATACTTCGGATTAGAAACATTAAAGGTTATCGTACGTCAGCCATTAGCAGCAATCGATGCTGTTGATAAGTTTGATGTAATCATCACAGTACACGGTGGTGGATATACAGGACAGGCTGGTGCAATCAGACACGGTATCTCAAGAGCATTACTTCAGGTAGATTCAGATGCTTACAGACCAATTCTTAAGAAAGCTGGATTCTTAACAAGAGATTCAAGAATGAAAGAAAGAAAGAAACCAGGTCTTAAAGCAGCTCGTAGAGCACCACAGTTCTCAAAGAGATAATCTGTTGTTCAAACAGTATCAAAATGGTTCAAAAACCCCGGAAAATCAAGGTTTTCCGGGGTTTTACAAATTATAAAATAAGAATGTAGGAATAATGACATATAACAATGTCGGAAAACCTACATTCTTATTTTTTATTTTACGACATATTGTTACACTATCCCGAGAGGTGTAACTTATATGAACAATAACGTTAAAGGAGAACTATCAGTTATGGATAGTCTAGGTATTAAACCTAATTATGCCGCTCTCGGCAGAAAATATGGTGTTGAACGTATTGGTTCTTATGCAAACTTCAATCGATTTGTAAAAGTTAATAAACTAAAACCAAAAACTAAAACACAGAGGCATCCAAGGTTTGAAAAGAAACCCGGCAAACAGGGTCAGGTAGACTGGAAAATAAGTATCGTATATGGATTACAGTTTTACTTGGATATGGAATTGTGTTCACACTGTTGGGTATATTTAATAATCGAATATTGCAAGGGCAATTTTTGTGGTGTGAAATATAAGAAATGTATGGTAATATTTATCACAAGAGTGATAACTTAATGTTTAGGTGTTTAAATATAATGTGACGATAATTGTGGATAGTGATAAATGATATACATATAAGTAACTAATAACCTATTGTGAAATTTTTGGAAAAAATAGTTTCATTTCTTTTATCTTTTTGAAAAAAAACATTCATAGTAACATAAAATTACCAGAGGAAAACAAACCTTAGTAAATCAAAAAAGGATGGAAGGCCGGCTGAAATCCAGGTAAAAGAAAAGGAGACAAAAACAATGAAAAAAGAAGTAAATATTCGTAAAGCGGTAGGTTATGTATTAAATTCAGAAAAGGAGAAACACACATTACTTGGAATCGGACCAATGTCAGAAAATTTCCTAAGAGCATCATTAGAAAGTTCAAAGGAGCATGACTATCCATTAATGTATATAGCAAGTCGTAATCAGGTAGATGCATATAAGTTTGGTGGTGGATATGTATTTAACAGTGACCAAAAATTATTTAAAGAAAAAATTGAATCTATATGCAAAGAAATTGATTATGACAATGTTTATTATTTATGTAGAGATCATGGTGGACCATGGCAGAGAGACAAGGAAAGAGCTGATAAGCTTCCTGAAGATGAGGCAATGGAAATTGCAAAAGAATCTTATAAAGAAGATATCTTAAACGGTTTTGACCTTCTTCATATTGACCCGACAAAAGATCCGGACGAAATGTGTAAGATAGTGGATATCAATATCGTATTTAGAAGAACAGTTGAGTTGATTGAATATTGCGAGCAGGTTCGTAAAGAATATGGAATTGAAAAAGAAATTGCATATGAAGTGGGTACAGAGGAAACAAGTGGTGGTCTTACATCTACAGACACATATGAAACATTTATTAAAAGAATAAAAGAATACACAACAGAACATAATTTGCCAATGCCTATTTTTATTGTAGGTCAGACGGGAACACTTACAAGATTAACAAAAAATGTGGGACATTTTAACTACGATAATTCTATGGAATTAAGTAGTATAGCAAAGAAATATGGTGTTGGATTAAAAGAACATAATGGGGATTACTTAAGTGAAGATAAGCTTTTAGCACACCTTCCTTTAGGAATTACAGCAATGAATGTAGCTCCGGCATTTGGAACAATTGAGACTATGGCATTGCTTGAACTCTTAAATGTAGAAGATAAGTTCACTGAACTAGGAAAGATTAGTAATCCATCTAATTTAAGAGAAGTTTTGACACATGCATCTATTTACTCTATGAAATGGAAGAAATGGTTAACAGATGAAGTGGATATGTCAAATCTTGAAACATTAGATGAGGTTACTAAGCTTCAGATTACAGAGCTTTGTGGTCACTATACTTATTCTACACCAGAAGTAGAACAGGAAATTGAAAAATTATACAGTAATCTTGCAATAATCAATATTGATGGAAGACGTTATGTCATCGATAAATTAAAAGAAGAAATGGAAAAACATGTTAGATGCTTTAATTTAGAAGGTCTTACTACAAAGATTGAAAATGCATAAAACACAGACTACTTAGCAATTACAATTCACATCTTACAGTTTTTCAGAAGGAGAGAAGATATGGTAACAGGAAGAATGTTAGAAATCATACACTATCTGGAAAGAGAACGCATGGCATCATATAAGGAAATTGCAGAAGCACTTGGATTAAAGGAAAGAAGCGTAAGATATGATGTGGACTGCATTAATGATGAATTGTCATTAAAAGGGCAGCTGGAAATTGAAAAATATTCTAAAGGTATGCTGTTTGTACCGGATGAACTGGATTTTAACAAAATAATTAGTGATGACGAATTTATTTTTTCTCCGAAAGAGCGAATTGCTATTGTAAGACTTTTGATTTTGTTCCACACCGGAAGACTTAACATTACAACATTATGTAATCAGCTTTTTGTTTCAAGACGTTCTATACAAAATGATATTGATGCAGTGCAAAATGAAATCAAAGAGTATGGATTGACTTTGACTTATGATAAAAAGTTTAAGTTATCCGGTGAATCAGAACAAAACTATGAAATACGAAGAAAAGAACTGGAAAATCTTTTATGTAACTACGAAGGAAAAACAAAGACAAAATTTGATGATTTTATTGATAAACAGGTGCAGATTATTTTTGAACCAATTGAGCTTGAACAGATTTTGAAATGGCTTGATGAAATCATAGATGAAATGCAGTGGACATTTAGTGATGAATCTTATCGTTGGTATGTATCAAATGTATTAACATTTACATGGTACATAAAAAATGGAAAAAAACTACCAGACACTATGTATGGAAAAGAGGGAGAAATTCAAAGTCGAATAGATCAATACGAACAGATAATAGGGCAAAAATTAACTAAGACCGAAAAAGAAATTCTTTCAAGTTTTACTAAGTACACTAAGCGATATGAAAATTTAGATATTAATTTAGGCTTAGTGGAAACAGAGGATGTTGTCATGAACCTGACTCGTAAAATGAGTGAAGAATTAAACATTGATTTTTCGAAGGATGGAATACTTTTAAAAGGATTACTAAATCATGTAGGACCATTGTTAGAAAGAATTAAGGAAAATGTTCAATTTAATGACGATATTGAATCGCTGATTCCAAATGAATATCATTATGTATATGACATTATGGAAAAAATTCTTAAAGAAGATAAATTACTGAATAATTTAACAAAAAACGAAAAAGTTTATTTAACAGTATATTTCTTAGGAAGCATTAGAAGAACTCAGCAATCATACTACAAAACAGCCTTGCTTATTTGTGGATATGGATATGGTTCTACTGCAGTGTTAAAAGATGCATTGCTTAATGAATATCAGCTGTATGTAAGAAAATGTATTCCTGCATATCAGGTTACAAAGTTTACTGACTGGAATGATATTGATGTGGTAATTTCTACGGAAAAGATTAAGTTACCTGTGAAGAAACCATTAGCAAAAGTAAATGTGATTCTGGAAAAAGAGGACTATATAAAATTAGATTTACTAGGAATTCGCAGAAAAGGTGTGCTGACTAATTATTTTGCTATTGAGAGAAGATTGGATTTTTTAAATGCTTCTGACCGTGAAAAGGTAATGAATATTGTGAAAGAAGAATTGGGATATAAGGAAGTAAGAATGCCTAAAAAGTATTACAAACTGACAGACCTTTTAACCAAGGAAGATATTAAATGCATAGATTATGTTAAGGAGTGGAAGGAAGCTGTAAAAATAGGAACGAACATTTTAGAAATGAACGGTAAAATAACAGAGGCTTATTTTGACAGCATTATTAAAGGAATGGAAATTCAAGGTTTCTACTCTGTGACTGATGGTAAATTTGCATTGCTTCACGGTAATGAAACGCAAAGTGTAAACGAAAGCTGTATGAGTTTGACAATCAGTAAAGAACCAATCACTTTTGGTGATAAAAAAGTAAATATTATATTTTGTCTTGCAAGTAGAGATAAGAAAGAGCATGTACCGGCTATTATTCGATTAATGAGAATGGTAAGTATGCCGGAGTTCATAAAGACATTAAGCATATGTACCAGTTCTGAGGAAGCAATGAAAGTGATAGAAAAATATCAGGAGGAGGTAGAAATATGCTACCAATAATAGAAAAAGAATGTATGTTGTTTGATATAGATGTGCAGTCAAAGGATGAGGCAATTGTTGCAATGATAGAAGCATTTGACAAGGCAGGTTATTTAAACGATAAAGATACATATTATAAAGACGTATTAGCGAGAGAAGAAGTTTTCTCAACATACATTGGATATGGAATAGGATTGCCACATGGGAAAAGCGATGGTGTAGAAGAAAGCGGAATTTGCGTGGCAAGATTAAATAATGAAATTGTTTGGAATGATGAGACAGGAGATACAATAAATTTTATTATTATGATTGCAGTTAGAAATAAAAGTGACAGCAATCTGCATCTTCAGATTTTATCAAAACTGTCCAGATTATTAATGCATGAAGATTTTAGAGATAGAATCATGAACGGAGATGTCCAGGAGGTATTTCGTGTATTAGAGAAAGAATTAGAGGTTTAGGATGAAGAAGATTGCAAAAGATATACAAAAACATCTGATGACGGCAACGTCATATATGATACCTTTCGTAGTGGCAGGCGGTATTCTTTACGCATTGTCAATTATGTTAAATGGAGAAGCATCTGTTCCAGAAACAGGATGGTTAGCTCAATTAAATTCTATCGGTGCAGCAGGTCTTGCGTTATTTATACCTGTTTTAGGTGGATATATTGCATTTAGTATGGCAGATAAGCCCGGATTAGCACCTGGATTTATTGGAGCATATCTTGCAAAGGAAATTGGAGCAGGATTTATTGGTGGAATTCTTGCAGGATATATTGCAGGATATGCTGTTAAACAGTTAAAGAAAATTAAAATCCCATCATCTTATAGAACACTTGGAACAATATTTTTATATCCGCTGGGTGGAACATTAATTACAGGTGGAATTATGGTGTTTGTGCTAGGAGTACCTATTGCAAATATTATGAATATGATGACTGAAGCTTTGAATGGAATGACAGGAGTAGCAAAGGTTCCTCTTGGAATGTTACTTGGTTCCATGGTTGGTGTAGATATGGGAGGACCAATTAATAAAGTAGCATATACATTTGCACAGACTCAGGTAGATACATTACCATTCTTAATGGGTGGTGTAGGTGTAGCAGGAGCTGTTCCACCTATTGGTATTGGTCTTGCAACAATCTTATTTAAGAAAAAGTTTTCACAGGCAGAGCGTGACTCTGGAAAAGCAGCTATTCTTATGGGATGCATGGGAATTACAGAAGGAGCAATTCCATTTGCAACAACAGATCCTTTAAGAGTAATTCCAACATATGTAGTTGGCTCAGCAGCAGGATGTGTATCAGGATTTTTATTTGGTTGCTTAAATCATGCACCATGGGGAGGACTTATTGTATTACCGGTAGTAGATAATCGCGTTGGTTATTTCTTATCAGTTATGATAGGGGCTTTGGTTGTAGCATTTATGATGAAATTTTTGAAAAAAGATTATATCGAAGAAGCAAAGGTAGCAGATGAAGTTATTGAGGAAAATGCTATGGAAGAAATAACATTCGAGGATTTTTAGAACGACAATAATTGGAGGTAAATAAAATGAAAGTAGTAGGAGTTACAGCATGCCCTTCTGGTGTGGCACACACATATATGGCAGCAGAAGCACTGAAATTAGCAGGAGATAAAGCAGGCGTTGAGGTGTTAATTGAAACTCAGGGTGGAGCAGGAATCGAAAATGAATTAACCGAAAAAGATATAAAAGAGGCAGCCTGTGTAGTTCTTTCAAATGATGTGGCAATTCGTGGAGAAGAGCGTTTTCACGGGAAAAAAGTAGTGAGAATGAGTGTGACGGATTTAATGAATAAAGCAGATGTTCTCATGAAAAAAATTACAGATACATTTCAGTAGCAAAGAAGTGAAATATGTTTAAGGGAAAATAAAAATAGATAGTAAAATAACGTATGAACAGAATATGAATTAAATAACAGGAGGAAAAGAAAATGAAATTTTTTATTGATACAGCAAATGTGGAAGATATTAAAAAAGCAAATGACATGGGAGTAATTTGTGGTGTGACTACAAATCCGTCTCTTATTGCAAAGGAAGGCCGTGATTTTAATGAAGTAATTAAGGAAATCACTTCAATAGTTGATGGACCTATTAGTGGTGAGGTAAAAGCTACAACAGTAGATGCTGAGGGGATGATTGCTGAAGGTCGTGAAATAGCAGCTATTCATCCTAATATGGTAGTAAAGATTCCAATGACAGTAGAAGGTTTAAAAGCAGTAAAGGTATTATCATCTGAAGGAATCAAAACAAATGTAACATTGATATTCTCAGCAAATCAGGCTCTTTTAGCTGCAGAAGCCGGAGCAACTTATGTTTCACCATTCCTTGGAAGATTAGATGATATTAATCAGCCAGGTATTGATTTAATCCGTACTATTTCAGAAATATTTGATGTTTACGGATATGATACAGAAATAATTTCAGCATCAGTTCGAAATCCAATTCATGTAACAGATTGTGCATTAGCCGGTGCAGATATTGCCACTGTTCCATACAGTGTTATTGAACAGATGACAAAGCATCCATTAACAACAGCAGGAATTGAAAAATTCCAAAAAGATTACATTGCTGTTTTTGGTGAATAAATATAATTTTGCCCACAGAAATAATCTGTGGGTAAAATTTTATGAAAACACAAAGAAAAAATAAATAGGAAAGAATAGAGAAAAGATTATGGATAATAAAAAGTTAGAAAAAATGGCAAATGAAATACGAAAAGGCGTTATCGTATCAACACATAGTGCTAAATCCGGACATCCGGGCGGTTCATTGTCTGCAACAGAAATATATGCATATTTATATTTTGAAGAAATGAACATAGATCCAACACAGCCTAAAAAAGCAGACAGAGACAGATTTGTCCTATCAAAGGGTCATGCTGCTCCAGGATATTATGCTACTTTAGCAAACAGAGGATTTTTCCCAGTAGAGGATTTGAAAAATTTGCGCCACATTGGAGCTTATCTACAAGGACACCCTGATATGAAACATACTCCTGGTGTGGATATGTCTTCAGGCTCATTAGGACAGGGAATTTCAGTGGCAGTAGGAATGGCAACATCAGCAAAATTAAATAACGAAGATTATCGTGTATATACTTTACTCGGTGATGGAGAAATTGAAGAAGGACAGGTATGGGAAGCAGCAATGTTTGCCGGACATAAAAAACTGGATAATCTTGTAGTGATAATAGATAACAATAATCTTCAGATAGATGGAACTATTGATGAGGTTAATTCTCCTTATCCAATTGATAAAAAATTCGAAGCATTTAATTTTCATGTCATTAATGTAGACGGAAATAATTTTGAACAATTAGACAAGGCGTTCAAAGAGGCTAGGACAGTGAAAGGACAACCAACGGCCATTATTGCAAAAACTGTTAAAGGAAAAGGAATTTCATTTATGGAAAACCAAGTATACTGGCATGGAGTTGCACCTAATGATGAGCAATATGAAATGGCAATGAAAGAACTAGAGAAAAGGGAGGAAGCATTATGTCAGAAGTAAAGAAAATTGCAACAAGAGAAAGTTATGGTAATGCGCTTGTAGAATTAGGAAAAGAGCACGAAAATTTAGTAGTATTAGATGCAGATTTGGCGGCAGCGACAAAAACAGGAACTTTTAAAGCAGTTTTTCCTGAAAGACATATAGATTGTGGAATAGCTGAGTGTAATATGATGGGAATTGCAGCAGGTCTTTCTACAGCAGGAATGGTTCCTTTTGCCAGCACCTTTGCAATGTTTGCAGCAGGTCGTGCATTTGAACAGGTACGTAATTCTATCGGATACCCGCATTTAAACGTTAAAATAGGAGCAACTCACGCAGGAATTTCCGTAGGAGAAGATGGAGCAACTCATCAGTGTAATGAAGACATTGCATTAATGCGTACAATTCCGGGAATGACAATCATTAATCCTTGTGATGATATTGAGGCAAAAGCGGCTGTAAAGGCAGCATATGAAATGGAAGGACCGGTGTATCTTCGCTTTGGCAGATTGGCTACACCTATAATCAATAAGGAAGACTATAAATTTGAAATAGGTAAAGGTGTTGTGATGAAAGAAGGCAAGGATGTTACAATTATTGCAACAGGTCTTATGGTAGCAAATGCATTAGAAGCAGCTAAAAAGCTGTTAGAAGATGAAATAGATGCAGAGGTTATTAATATTCACACAATTAAGCCATTGGATGAGGATTTAATTGTAAAATCTGCAAAGAAAACTGGAAAAGTAGTTACTGTGGAAGAGCATTCTGTTATTGGAGGATTAGGAAGTGCTGTAAGTGATTGTTTAAGTGAAAAGAATCCGGTTTCAGTGAAGAAAATTGGTATTAATGATGTGTTTGGTCATTCAGGACCGGCAACAGAACTTATTAAAGAATTTGGTTTAGATGGTGATGGAATTTACAAGCAGATTAGAGAATTAATTAGCAAGTCAGAAAATTAATCTAATAGGTTATGTAAAAGGATTAGGAGAAATGGTCGGTAATTCCAAAGTAATTCAATTGTACAAATTTATGATAGATGAGAACAAATTTAATAAAGTGGAGTATTATGCAAAAAAAATGAAAGTATCGTCAAAATCCATATATAATTATTTGGCGGAACTGGAATACTATATGAAAAAGTATGAAATGTCTATTGTTAAAAAATCAGGAATAGGAATTATAATTGACGGTTCTGATGAAGAAAAGCATAAACTTTTGAGAGAGTTTTTACATAATGCTCCATACATTTCTACAACTGAACGTAGAGAAGAAATCTATGAAACGCTTATTATGTATAATAAGACAGTTTCTATTAATAGTTTGGCAGAGAAATATAAAGTGAGTAATAGTTCAATTTCAAATGATTTATTTGAAATTGAAAAACTATTGACAAAGAATGAATTATTTTTAGAAAAAAATCATAGAGGTACAAAAATCACAGGAAAAGAGCAAAGAATTAGAAATGCTCAAGTATATTTCTTACAATGCAAAGTTCGAAACAATATTCATATAGAGAAAATAATTGATTTAAAATATTGTCATGATTTACTGAAAAGATATGTAAATGAAACATACTTAAATATGGCAGAAAAGTCCCTTGATTTTATTATGGATAGATTGTCTTTTGACATAGAAGATATTTACAAACAACAAATATATATACAGGTAGCAATTTTTATTGCCAGAATTTCAAAAGGGCATTGTCTTGTTTCAACCCCAGATAGACCGTTTACTACACATTTGCATATTTTACAGACGTATCCGGTAGCTTTAGAATTATGCTCTATATTTGAAAGAGAGCTTAATGTAGAAATAGGGGAATTGGATGTTAAATGGATTAATGCGAGAATAGCTGGTGTTTATCATGAAAATTATAATCTGCAGATGAAAAGTGAGAACGAATTTGTTAGGGAAATAGTAATGGAAATGATAGACTTCATGAGTTCAGTTTTTGAGACAAATTTAGGTGAAGATTCTATTTTAGTTAATGGGTTAACTAATCATTTTGTTCCGATGCTTTCTAGAATCATAAATAATGTGCAAATAAGTAATCCATTTATAGAACAGATAAAAGATCAATATACAGCAATGTTTTCAGTTGTGTGGTTTGCAACTTCTAAAATAGAAAAGAAACTATGGGGAAAACATTTGTCGGAAGATGAAATGGGATTTTTAGTGATATATTTTCAAGCAGCAATAGAAAGAAAGGCTATATCTTTAAAAGTAGCAGTTATTACAGATGTAGGTGAGGCACAAACTAATTTGCTGGCTACGCATATAAAAAATAATGTTCCGATATTTAATGTTGTCGAAATAGTAAAGAAATATAGTGAAAAAGAAATAAGTGGATTTGATATATTGATAACCACAATGCCTAATATTCAAGCTACTATTCCTACAGTTACAGTAGCCCCTATATTGAGAAATGTAGATATGGAAAAGATAACGGATGTTTATTATAAAGTTTTAAGGAAGAAGACTAAACTGAATAGTTCTATATTTAAAGTGATAGATGATAACATTGTTTTAAATATTGATGGTAAAAATAAAGAAAATTTACTATTCAGTGCTTTCACACTTCTAAAAGAAAAAGGTTTTGTTAAAGATGGCTTTTATGAATCTATGATACAACGTGAGAATGTTTCCCCAACAAATTTAGGAAAAGGGGTGGCTATACCGCATGGTTCAGATGATTTTGTTAATGAAAGTAAAATTGTAATAATTACTTTAAAAGAAGCTATTCCTTGGGGGAAAGGGAATGTTGATACAATATTTTTATTTGCTATAAAATTTGATGATAAGGAAGAAGTAAAAAGAATATTTAATAATATATATAACCTTATTGCGTCAGATGATTTTATTGAAAAATTACATCATTGTGAAAATTCTAATGAAGCAGTGCGATTACTAAATTCTTTTATAAAATAAAAAATAATGATTTATATTGTTAAAAAATAATCTCTTTATGGTTTATGTGTTGCCGGATAGAGATTATTTTTTTGTATTAGTGTTTATTTTTTTTTCAAAAAAATGGGAAGTATTTTGGTATTTTATAATAAGTTTTTAGTGTGTAAAATAAATATATCATAAATGTATATTGTAAGAGACAATATACAAATCGGCCGGTTTATAATGAAAATTGTATTATAAGGAGGAAATTTATTATGAAGATAGTAGCGGTATCAGCATGCCAGGTGGGCGTTGCACATACTTATATGGCTAAGGAAGCATTAGAACTCGAGTGTAAGAAGAGAGGACATGAAATTAAAGTTGAAACACAAGGTGGACTTGGTATTGAAGATGAACTTCAAGAAGAGGAAATAGCTGAAGCTGATGCAGTAATACTTGCTATTGATATAGCAATTGAAGGAATGGAACGATTTGATGAAAAAGATGAAGAGGGTAAAGTGATTTCTGTAGATACTTCGGAAGCGATTAAAAAAATTGAACAAATCATAGACAAAGCAGAGCAATTATAAAAAAGGAGGTACAAGATGAAATTTAGTGTAAAGAAAATAAAAAGTTATTTTATGACAGGTTTATCCTACATGATTCCTGTTGTTATTATAGGTGGTATGTTTACAGCAATCTCATTAGGTATTGGTGCTGATGCAAATGACGGAATGAGCATAACCAGTCAGTTTTGGAAGGATATGAAGGCAGTTGGTGATGCAGGTATGTTTATGATGATACCTGTACTATGTGCATACATTGCTTATGCAATTGGAGGAAAACCAGCATTAGCTCCAGGATTTATTATGGGGTATCTAGCAAACACAAGTGTAGGGGCTAATGAAGTGAAAACAGGTTTTTTGGGAGCTATGCTTATGGGGCTTGGAATTGGCATATTTGTTTTATGGTTAAAAAAAGTAAAATTTCCAAAAGCACTTCAATCCATAGTTCCACTTTTTATTATACCTTTGGCTACAACACTGGTATTTAGTATTTTATATATTGAAATTTTCGCAACACCAATAGGTGCAGCGTTGAATGGAATGGTAGATGTTCTTACTTCAATCTCTACAGCAGGTAATGTTTTAATAGCTATTATTATTGGATGTATGCTTGCATTTGATATGGGAGGTCCTATTAATAAAACATGTTGTGTATTTCTTTTGGCAGCATACGGAGCAGGACAGTATCAGTATATGGGAATGTTCGGTGTAGCGGCAGCAGTACCTTCTATAGGCATGGGAATTGCTACTTTTATGAGCAGAAAAAAATATACTTCGTCAGAAAAAGATGCTGGAATTGCGTCGTTTATTATGGGATGCTGTGGACTTACAGAAGGTGCTATTCCTTTAGCAGTTTCGGATCCGATGCGTGTTATTCCATCAATTATGGTAGGAGCTTCTGTCGGTAGTGTAATTGCAGCTCTTGCAGGATGTTTAAACTATGTTGGACATGGAGGATTAATTGTATTACCAGCAGTAACCGAGAAACTGATGTATGTGATAGCTATTATTATAGGCTCTCTGGTGACAGCAATAATGGTAAATCTATTAAAAAAGCCAATCGCAGATGAAAAGGAAACATCTAAATAGGAGTTGAAATGTATATTAAATGCAAAAATATTTATTGTGAAAATAAAATTATTGATGGTTTTATTGAATATAAGGATGGCAAAATTAAAGACATTTTAGGTTCAGGAGAAATTGTTACAGAGTATGAAGATTTTAGCGAATGTATAATTATTCCAGGAATAATTGATACACATAATCATGGTTGTAATGGATATAACTTAATGGAAGAAAAAGTAGATGATGATTATATTCATGGTTATTTAAAATCTTTAACTGAGTTTGGAGTGACAGGGGTATTGCCAACTCTAGTTGAAACTTTTGATCAACTTGAAAATTATTGTAACTATGAAAATAGAAGTGATGAATGTGAACTATTAGGAATAAATATGGAAGGACCGTACTTACACCTTAATAGCAGTCATGATAAAAAACTGAAAAATTCAGATATTACGTATGTTAAACATTTAATAGACATTGGTAAAAATCGCATCAAAGTAATGAGCATAGCACCAGATATGGATAAGTCAAATGAAATTATAGATTATTTGATTGAACACAGAATTATAGTATCTATGGGTCATTCCAAAATGGATGAACAGCAATGTAAAAAGGCAATCACTCAGGGATGCTCACTTGCTACACATATAGGAAATGGTATGCAAGGGATTCATCAAAGAGATATAGGAACCCTTGGGGTTTGTATGCTGGATGATGAATTAATGGTTGAAATGATATGTGATGGGAAACACATTTGTTATGATATGGCAAAGTTAATTATGAAAGTGAAACCCAAAAGTAAAATTATTATAATTTCAGATGGAAATTGCTATACGGGACTTACAGCAGGAGTTTATCCTGGAATGTTAAATAAAGATGATTTAATGTACGTAACTGAAGAAGGAGAGGCAAAAGATAAGGATGGAAATATGATGGGAAGTTCTATACCAATTATTAAAGCTATTAGAAATTTTCAGAGTAAAAATATTGCATCTTTAAGAGATATGATACAGATGGCATGCTATAATCCAGCTAAATTTTATGGATTTCTTGATAGAAAAGGCTCTATTGTGAAAGGAAAAGATGCAGATTTTGTTGTACTAGATTTAAATCTTGAGGTAGTTAGAACTTATTGTAGAGGAAATCTAGTGTATTCAAAATACTAAAGTGTTATCAACTAATTTAAAACTTTTTATAAAGATGCTATTATGTGGTTATGTATAATAGCATCTTTTCCTATTTAGATTAGATTTGCTTAATCAATAGAAATTAATGTATATATTTTTAAGTATGATTTTAAGGAGGTTGTTATGGAAAATTTAACTACTACATTTAAATTAAATAACGGAGTGGAAATGCCATGGGTGGGATATGGCACATATAAAACACCTGTGGAAGAAACAGAGAGTGTTGTATCAGAAGCTTTGGAAATTGGATACAGACATATTGACACGGCAGCTTTTTATCAGAATGAAAAGGGAGTAGGACAAGCGGTAAGAAAAAGTGGAATTTCAAGAGAAGAAATATTTGTTACCAGCAAAGTTTGGAACTCCAATCGTGGATATGAAAAAACAAAAAAAGCCTTTGAAGATACAATGAGAGAGTTAGACATGGATTATCTTGATTTATATTTAATTCATTGGCCGGCAAATAGAAAACAGTATGGTGATAAAGCGAAAAGTATTAATGCTGAAACTTGGAGAGCAATGGAAGAACTTTATATGGAAGGAAGAATTAAAGCAATAGGTTTGAGTAATTTCTTACCACATCATATTGATGAACTGTTGGAAACAGCAAAGATTAAACCGATGGTAAATCAGATTGAATTGCATCCGGGATGGCTTCAGCCTGAAGTCGTAGAATATTGCCACAGGAATGATATAGTAGTAGAAGCCTGGAGTCCTCTGGGAAGAAACACCATATTGAATAATGAAACATTGTTGGACATTGCCAATAAATACGGTAAATCTGTAGCTCAAATATGTCTTAGATGGGTATTACAACATAATGTTGTTCCACTTCCTAAGTCTGTAACACCTAGTAGAATTAAAATGAATACAGAAATATTTGATTTTATTCTAGATGAAAAGGATATGAAAGTGATAGACAGTTTGCGTGATATTGGCGGCAGATGTGCACAGCCGGATGAGGAAATATTTGAGTAGTAAATTGGATAAAATTAGTAGCAATACTGAAATCGCACAAACGATTATGTCAGAACTAAATTTGTCACGAAAGAAATTGACAAAGCAAATTAAATACTATATAATTAAACCCATTGAATTACTAGGAAAACAAGGCGGATGCAGTGCATCCGCCATTTAAGTGTTAAGGAGAAATATAAGAATATGCTAAATCAGTTTTCAAGAACAGAGCTTCTTTTAGGAAAGGAAGCAATGGAAAAGTTATCAAAGTCAAGAGTAGCCATTTTCGGCATAGGCGGCGTAGGCGGATATGTTTGTGAAGCACTTGTAAGAAGTGGCGTTGAAGCCTTTGATTTAATAGATGATGACAAGGTTTGTCTTACTAATTTAAACAGACAGATTATTGCAACAAGGAGTACTGTTGGAAAATACAAGACACAGGTTATGAAAGATAGAATTTTAGACATTAATCCTAATGCGGATGTTAGAATCCACCAGTGCTTTTTCTTACCTGAAAACGCTGATGATTTCCCATGGGATGAATATGATTACATTGTAGACGCAGTAGACACTGTAACTGCCAAGATAGCACTTGTAATGAAAGCTCAGGAAAAGAACATTCCAATTATAAGCAGCATGGGCGCAGGTAACAAGCTTGATGGAAGCCAGTTTAAGGTTGCGGATATTTACAAGACTAAAGTTTGTCCTCTTGCAAAAGTAATGAGACGTGAATTAAAGAAGAGAGGCATTAAAAAATTAAAAGTAGTATATTCTGAGGAACAGCCAACAAGACCAATTGAAGATATGTCAAGTAGCTGTAAAAATCACTGCATATGCCCACCGGGAGCGACCCACAAATGTACGGAAAGAAGAGATATTCCGGGAAGCGTAGCTTTTGTACCATCAATAGTTGGACTTATAATTGGCGGAGAAGTTGTTAAAGATTTGGCAGCTAAGCAGAAATAGAAAAAGGTTATATATTAAACAGTTAGGGAATTTAAAAAAAAACGGAGTGTAAGAAAAAATGAGCATTTCAGTTAAAGAATTAAATAAATTAGATAAAGAAACATATGAACTTATAGATATTAGAAGTGATGCAGAAATTGCCCATGGGGTAATGCCGGGAGCAATTCAGGTTTCAGTTGACAAAATTGAAAACAATGACAAGATTGATTATTCAAAGAAACTTGTTATAGTTTGTGCCAGAGGAAAAAACAGCATAGACATAGCAGATGACTTAAAAGCAAAAGGCTTAGATGCAGTCAGCCTTGAAGGTGGCTATATCGGCTGGCTCCTTGAAGATATGAAAAATAGGGAAGCAGATGATTTCGCCAAGAATGTTGAGCAGAGTATAAGAAAGAAGTTTAAGAAGAAAATCTGGAGCAAATTCACTAAGGCAATTAATGAATATGAACTTGTAAAAGAAGGAGACTGTATTGCAGTATGCATTTCAGGTGGAAAAGACTCAATGCTTATGGCAAAACTTTTTCAGGAATTAAAGCTTCACAACAAGTTTGATTTTCAGGTTAAATTCCTTGTGATGGACCCGGGATACAGCCCTGCCAACAGACAGGTTATAGAAGAAAATGCAAGAAGATTAAATATTCCAATTACAATATATGAATCAGATATTTTTGAATCAGTATTTAATGTTGAAAAGTCACCTTGCTACCTTTGTGCAAGAATGAGAAGAGGTCATTTATATAGTTTTGCCAAAGAAATGGGTTGTAACAAAATAGCCTTAGGACATCACTATGATGATGTGATCGAAACTATATTAATGGGAATGCTTTACGGAGCACAGGTTCAGACAATGATGCCTAAACTTCACAGCACAAACTTTGAAGGAATGGAACTTATAAGACCTTTATATCTTGTAAGAGAGGACGACATAAAGGCTTGGAGAGATTACAACGACCTTCACTTCATCCAGTGCGCCTGCAAGTTCACAGACACATGCACAACTTGCAACAATAACGAAAACCGTTCAAAGAGAATGGAAATAAAAGACCTTATAAGAGAACTTAAAAAGGTTAACCCATATGTGGAAGGCAACATATTTAAGAGCATAGAAAATGTAAACTTAAATACAGTAGTTGCTTATAAGAAAGATGGCGTTAAACATCATTTCCTTGAAACATATGATGAAAAATAAAAACAAAGAGGCTCTGAAATTAGCGACGTATATAAGAAGTTTAATATAGTTAAAATGGCAAGCATTATACTTAGTGCTTGCCATTATTAATATATGAACTTTGACTTTTTTACTTTATCCCATCATACAGCACATCCAAGAACTCTTCATATGTCTTAGCCTTCAAAATGTTCTGCTGCAGTTTTGGTGTGTTGATTATTTCTATGAATATATCATACAAATGTTCAAAATCTTTCTGTTCTCCATGTTTTAGAACAAGCATGAATACTATCTGTATTTTGTTGCTGTCGTTCCATTTTACAGGATTTTTAAGCAATGCCACGGCAACTTTTGTGTCATTGGCACACATTTCCATAGGATGTGGAAGAGCAAATACATCATTCATATTTGTTTTTCCAATTGTTTCTCTTTTAAGAACAGACTGAAGGAAGTCTTCGTTTACAAAATTTTTCTCCTGAAGTTTGTTACACATCATCTTGATAACTGTTTCTTTGTCTAGCTGTTCGTTAAATCTAAAGAACAAATCCTTATCAAAGAACTGGTCAAACATTTGAAGTCGTTTTCTCAAAAGTTTTGAAAGATATCTGTTAATTGATTCCACATCTTTATTGTTCAGTGCAAAGTCTACCATAATTGAAGGCAGCAGATTGCTTTTTAGAACAACAGTTGTAATAACAAAATCGATGTCTTTAACGTTCTCTTTGGTGTAGTTTGAATATTCATTATATGAAACGCATTTAACAATGTTAATCTTGTCCGGAAAAACAACATTTAAACGGGCTTCTAACATACGCGTTGTGGCGTGACCGCTTCCGCATACAAGAATAACATTTTTCTTTTTAGGTGACTTATAATAGCATCTTTCAATGGCGGCACCTATATAAATTGACACGTATCCAACATCTTCTTCTTTTAGAACGTAAGGTTCACATATGAAAACCTTGGAAATTGCAGTTAATGTAATTTCGTATTCCAAAGGATAGTTAGTCTTTATTGTTTCCAAAAGAGGGTTGGTACTGTTTAAGTCATAAAGCTTACTTGTAAAAATAGACTTTAAATGTCTAAAAAGGTCAGCGATTAATATTTCGTCATTTCTTAAATCAAAGTTGTAATCCTGATAAATAACATCAAGGACCTTTAATATGGAAGTACGCAAATGGTCATCGTCAATATCAGTTATTTCAAGGTGTGTATTGGCCACAATCTGAAGATAAATATAGTTCTTTTCACCTTTGGAAATAGCAATATCGTAATGCTCTTCTAATTCACGGCAAAGACCGTTAACAAGTCCCATAATTGAAGCATCAGTGTTAATATTCTGAATGCTTATGTAATTATTTCCAAGAACTCTTGTAGTCATAAGAGCTAAATGAATAATTATATTTTTCAGGTTAAAATCGCTTGTCTTAACAAAATGTTCGTCCAATTGCTTTATTGTTATATCTTTAAGTAAATCAAGATCAATATCTTTAAATATTGTTCGTTCCTCTTTAGTAAATCCTGTAATGTAGTGATCAAAATCAGTGTACAAAACATTGTCGAATATACATTTTCTCTTAGAATCTTCAGAGCCGATTATTTTAATGCCGGCATTAAGTTTGGTAATATACTCCAAATCATATTTACCAATAATCTCTTTAATTGTTTTAATGTATTTATTTAAAGTATTCTTCGAAATAAATACAGATTCAGCCAAATCATCCATTGTAACATATTCGTTAGTGGACAATAAGGAATAAAGAATGGATTTGATTCTGTCTTCCGAAGAATCAAGAAGAGAAGTGTTATCCTCTTTTGTATCCATTTCCTTTATGAAGTTGTTGTACTTGTCTTCATCCAAAATAGAAATATAATAACCGTGATTTCTCTTTAGTTTAATAATTGCCCCGTTCTTTTCAAGGTCATTGTTTATCTCCTGGATGTCATTTCTTATAGTTCTGTCCGTTATACCAAGCAAGGATTCTAAATCATTAACAGATGTATATTCGTTTATTCTGATTCTGTTAAACATAACGTCTAAACGACTGTACTGAAACATTTCTGCCTCCTCTTAATGAAAGTATTGTTCATTGCAACCCACCCTGTATCCCACGGAAGTTTTGTGGCAAACACGTTGATTCTCCTTGTTTTGCTCCGCCGCTTATTGTAAGACAAAAAACAAAACTCGCCTACGGCTCAGACAGTTGTTTTTTGCCTTACGCTATGCTCACAAAACTTCGGGAATCTGCCTATTGTTTGCACACTAAAACTTCCGTGAAATACAGGTAATATTGCAATAATCTAAATTTGTATTTCTACTATTACTTTATAATAGTATAGTTTGGTTTTCTAGTAATAGTATATGATATCTGGCTTTAAAGAGCAAATGTATCTTTTTCCGTTTCGAATCGGAAATGTGGGATAGTGATGTGAAATGGGTTTCCGTTTTGAAACGGAAGTTGGGGTAGTGAAGGTAATGTTTTTCCGTTTTAAGTTGGAAATTGGATGAATTGAAACGGAAGCAGGTTGTGGGTATACTTAATGCAAGACAGCAAGATAAAACATTTATTTGGAGGAAATAATGATTAAAGAAAATTATATTTTTTTTGACATTGATGCTAAGAACAAAGAAGAAGCTTTAGACTTTATCAGCAGCAAGGCTTTCGAATATGGCATTACTGATGATAAGGACGGTTTGCTTGGAGATTTCTTAAAGAGAGAAGAAGAGTATTCTACAGGCTTACAGGATGAATTTGCAATACCTCACGCAAAGTCAACTCACGCTAAGGAAGTTGCTATTTTCTTTGTTAAGTGTAAGAACGAACTTGATTGGGAAACATTAGATGATTCAAAGGTTAAGTATTTGTTTGCACTTATTGTACCAATGGAGAATGCAGGAAACGAACACTTATTAATGATTTCAAAATTGGCAACTAGTCTTTTGGAAGATGAATTTAAGGATAAGGTTAAATCATCAACTGATAAGGCAGAGCTAAAGGAATATATATTAAAAATTATGAAGGAGGACAATTAATATGAAAATTGTAGGAATTTCAGCATGTCCAGCAGGACTTGCACATACACCAATGGCAGCTAAGGCTTTAGAAAAAGCTGGTGAAGCATTAGGTTATGATGTAAAGATGGAACAGCAGGGTAGTATGGGACAGATTAACGAAATTACAAAAGAAGAAGCTCAGGCAGCTGATTTCGTAATTATCGCTTCTGACCAGAAGATTGTTGGCATGGACCGTTTCGAAGGCAAGAAGGTTATCCGTGTAGATATTAATATCTGCATTAAGGCCCCTGAAGCTGTATTAAAGAAATGTGTTGCAGCAGTTAGCAAATAATAGCCAAAAAGTATTTTTAGATAGATAAAGTACAAAAGATAATCAAAAAAAACTAAAGACAAATTTTTTACAAAACTAAATACAAAAGATAAAACTAAATACTAAATACAAAAGATAAAATTACTGAAATACACAAAAGATAAATTAAACAATTAATGTTTAATTACAAAAGAAAAATACATATTCATATATGTAAAAAATACAAAAGATAACTAAATAAAAAAGGAGATTAAGAGACATGAAACAATTTTTTAAAGACGCAAAAGGTCATTTGATGACTGGTATCGGCTACATGCTTCCTCTTATTATCGGAGCATCATTAGTAGTTGCCATACCAAAACTTATAGCATTATGCTTTGGTATTACTTCATTAGATCCATATGCAGATGGAACAGGCGTATGGCACATCATGAAGTTAATTGAAAACGTAGGTTGGACAGGTATTGGAATGGTTAATACTGTATTAGCAGGATTTATCGCTTACAGTATTGCAGATAAGCCGGCTATCGGTGCTGGTTTCATCGGTGGTGCAGTTGCATCAAGTACTTACGCAGGTTTCTTAGGTGCCGTAATCGCAGCTTTCATCGCTGGTTACTCAGTAAAATGGGCTAAGAAGCACATTCACCTTCCAGAATCAATGGGTTCAGTAATGCCACTTGTTGTTTGTCCTTTAATAGCAACAGGTTTGGTTGCAGTAATAATGGGTGTTATTCTTGCTACACCACTTGCAGCAATTAACACATGGTTAGTAAATTGGATTAGTTCAATGTGCCAGAGCCAGAACTCACAGTTAGTAATGGCTATTATCCTTGGTGCAATGATCGCCAGTGATATGGGTGGCCCTATCAACAAGTCAGCTTGGATGGCAGGAAATGCATTAATGGCAGAAGGAATTTATCAGCCAAACGTATTCATCAACGCAGCAATTTGTATGCCACCTTTAGCATACGCTATTGCAACAGTAATCAGAAAGAAGAGATTCTCAGCTGAATTTAGAGAAACAGGTAAGAGTAACTGGGCTATGGGATTTGTAGGAATCACAGAAGGTGCTATTCCATTTACACTTGTTAAGCCACAGATTTTAATTCCTGTAAATATGTTCGGTGCAGCAATTGGTACAGCAGTTATCGCTATCTTAGGTGGTAAGGGTGATATCCCTCCAGTAGGTGGTATTTACGGATTCGTATCAGTAACACACGGATGGGCTTACCTTGTAGGTATCTTAGTTGGTGCATTTGTTATAGCTATTCTTGCTACACTTTTCGTAGATTTCAATGATAAGAGCGAAGCAGGTTCAGAAGATGTAGATATAGACGAAATTGACATCTCATTTGAAGACATCAAGTAATTAAAAAAACTAAAATCAATTTTAAATAATAACTTTCAAAACTATTAGGGCAGGGGCCGGGTTGCCCCTGCTTTTTTTAAAAACATTAGGAGGATTGTAATGAAAAGAAAAGTACATGTAGTACCTCATTCACATTGGGACAGAGAATGGTATTTTACAACATCAAGATCTAAAGTTTATCTTATGAAAGATTTAAAGGACGTATTAGATACTTTAGAAAGCAACCCTGATTTTAAATATTTTATGGTTGACGCACAGGGTTCATTACTTGATGACTATATTAAGTGGATGCCACAGGATAAAGACAGAATAACAAAATTAGTTAAGGAAAAGAAGTTAGTAATCGGACCTTGGTATACACAGACTGACCAGTTAGTTATTTCAGGTGAAAGCATTGTTCGTAATATGTATTACGGAATGAAGCGTTGCGAAACTTTTGGCGGATATATGAATGTTGGATATGTTCCTGATTCATTTGGACAGTCAGGTAACATGCCTCAGATTTACAAGGAATTTGGTATTGATGATACTTTATTCTGGAGAGGCGTAAGTGATGATATGGTAAATCACACTGACTATAACTGGAGAGGTGACGACGGAAGCGTTGTATTCACAACACAGATTCCTTTCGGATATTATATTGGTGGAAATATTCCTGAAGATCCAAAGCAGAGTGAAGAATTTTGGCAGAAGGAATGTTTCGAAAAAGCAGGCGGACGTAGTGCTACAAAGCATATCTACTTTCCTAACGGATTTGATCAGGCTCCAATTAGAACAAATCTTCCTGAAATTATTAAGGAAAGAAACGAAAAAGATCCTGAAAATGAATATGTAATCAGTTGTATTGAAGATTATATTAAAGACGTAAAGAGCGAAAATCCTGAATTAGAAGAAGTAAGTGGTGAACTTGTTATTGCTAAGCACATGAGAATTCACAAATCTATTTTCTCATCACGTTCAGACTTAAAGGTTATGAATACACAGATTCAGAACTATGTAACTAACGTAATGGAACCACTTCTTACATTATCATACAATTTAGGAAATGATTATCCTCACGAAGCAGTAGGAGAAATCTGGAAATTATTATTTGAAAATGCAGCTCACGATTCAATTGGTTCATGTATTTCAGATACAGCTAATGAAGATGTTTATGTAAGATATAAACAGGCAAGAGATATTGCAGTAAACTTAGTTGAATTACATTCACGTCTTATTGCAATAAGTGTAAAGAATGATGCAGAGATGACATTTACACTTATTAATACTTTACCTCAGAAAAGAAATGATACAGTTGTTGTTAAGACATATATTCCGGGTGGAAATTTTGCAATTTTAGATGAAAAGGGTAATAAAGTAGACTATACAGTTATTGCATCAAGAGATTTAACAGATTATGTTTTATCACAGACAATTAAACTTGATCCTTCACGTAAGTTCTATGTTCCAAGTAAGGTTCTTGAAGCTACAATAGCTATTAAGACTAACGATGTACCAGCATTTGGTTATGTTCAGTACACACTTGACACAAAGGGCAATAGCGCTAAGAACTTAGAAAAGAAGAATACATTAGAAAATGAATTCTACGCAATTAACGTTGAAGAAGACGGTTCATTAACTATAACAGATAAAGAAAATAACGTTACTTATAAGAACCAGGGTGTTCTTGTAGAAAACGGAGATGATGGCGACAGCTTTAACTATTCACCACCAAGAAAAGATTTAGAAGTATTTTCTAATAAATCAGAATGTAGCGTTGAAGTAAGTGGTAGTGATATTTATGATCAGGCAGTAATTAAGTTTAACATGGTAGTACCAAAAGACTTAGAAGAACGTGCAGAAGGTAAGGTAAGTGTAAATCTTCCAATTACTATGACTGTAGCTCTTAGAAAAGATTCTAAGGTTATTGATTTTAACGTACATGTTGATAACAAAGGTTTATCACACCGTTTATGTGTATTATTTGACAGCCAGATTGTTTCATCATTTAACTATGCTGATGAACAGTTCGGTTCAATTAAACGTCCAAACTACTATGAAAAGGAAATGAAACTTTACATGGCAAGTGCGGAAAACAAAACAGAAAAGAAAACAGGAGTTCAGGAACTTGCTAACTGGGCTAATGACCAGTCAACATGGCAGGAACCACCTATTAGCATTGAACCTACACAGTCATATGTTTCATTAACAGATGGCAAACAGGGTATTGCTGTAATTCCACAGGGCGTAAGAGAATACGAAGTTCTTGATGATCATATGATTAGACTTACATTATTCCGTACTTATGGATTTATGGGTAAGGAAAATCTTATTTATCGTCCGGGCCGTGCAAGTGGTGAAAGAATTATTGAAACACCTGCAGCTCAACTATTAAAAGAAATGGACTTTGCTTTCGGATTTACAACATACGCTTCAGACATTAACGAAGCTAACGTTGACACATTGGCAAAAGCATATAATACTAACATTGAAGTTTATACTTATGCAGAATTCTTAAACGGAAGATTAATCTTCTCACAGCGTGAAATTGAAGGAACAAAAGAATCACGTTATTCATTATTTGAAACAGAAAACAAACTTGTTGTTTCTGCAATGAAGAAAGCTGAAGACAATGACGGATATATTATCAGACTTTTTAATGGTAAGAATCATGAAAACATAAGTGATACAATCAAGTTTAACTTTGATGTAAAAGAAGCTTACTACACTAACTTAAGAGAAGAAAAGACTGAAGACATTAAGGTAGAAAACAATACAATTAATGTTAAAGAATTATCACATTGTAAGTTTGTAACAATTTGTGTAAAAGCTAAATAGGAGAAAAAACATGAAGTACTCAGTAGCAATTGATATTGGTGGCACAAATACAAGAGTGGCGTTAGCTGACGAAGAATTAAATATAATCGAGAGAAAGCAGTTTGCAACAGACAGTGAAAATCCTGATGTAACACTTGGCAAAATTGCAGAAGTTATAAAAAGTTTCGACTGTGATATTGTTGGTGCAGGAATGTCATGCCCGGGTCCACTTGACTTAATTAACGGAAAGATTTTAACACCGCCTAACCTTAAGGGACAGTGGCATAATCTTAAAGTTGCAGAAGAATTAAGCAAGCTTATTAACAAGCCTGTATATCTTGAAAATGATGCTAACCTTGCAGGTCTTGCAGAAGCAGTTGTAGGTGAAGGAAAGGATTATAATTATGTTCAGTTCTTTACTGTATCAACAGGACTTGGCGCAGGATTTGTAATAAATAAAGAAATCTATCACGGCGCACACGGCTTTGGTAACGAAGTAGCTAACTGCGTAATGATGAAAGATGGACCAAGCCATGGCTCAATAATTCCCGGAGGAATTGAAGCAATAAGCAGTGGTACAGCCATTACATCAAGAGCTGTTAAGGCAGGACTTGATGTAAAACATGCAGGAGAAGTAAATGACCTTGCAAAAGCAGGAAATGAAGTTGCAAAGCAGATAATGGATGATGCAAAAGAATATCTTGCAAACTTTATCGGTGTAGTTTACGGATACGCAGATCCTGAAATAGTAATTTTAGGCGGCTCCGTAGCATTAAAGATAGATGGCTTTGTAGAAGAAGTTGAAGCTCTTGCAAAAGAAAGAGTTTACGAAATAATGAAGCCATATGTAAAGGTAAGAAAATCTACATTAAACGAAGACTCAGGACTTATTGGAGCAGCTTATCTTGCATTCTCAAAGACAGAATAATATTTCACATTTTAAATTGAACAGGGTTTAATTATGGGAGCATATCAGAATTGGTATGCTCCTTATTCTTTTAGAAATTGTCAGAGATTAAATGCTTTGCAAACAATAGGCAGATTTTCGAAATTTTACGAGCATAGTGTACAGCGATAAACTTACTGTTTGAGCCGAAGGCGAGTTTAAGTTTTCGCTGTACAATAGGCGGCGGAGCAAAATAAGAAAATCAACGTGTTTGCATGCATTTAATCTCTGACAATACCATATAGGTAAGGAGGCATATAGGTAAGGAGCAATACAAGAAAGTTGATTTTATTTATTAAAAGTTGTAAAATTGAACCTATGTGTTATGATTCGAATTAAAAATAAATAAGGCTATATTTTTTGGAGGTATGTTATGAGTGAATTATCTTTTGGAAATAAGAAACTTGGTTTTGGACTTATGCGTTTACCATTGTTAGACGAAAATGATGGAGCTAGCATTGATCTTGAGCTTACTAAGAAGATGGTAGATGCCTTTATTAAAAATGGATTTACATATTTCGATACAGCATGGATGTATTGTGGATTTGCCAGTGAAAATGCAACAAAAGAGGTTTTGGTTAAAAGATATCCTAGAGATAGTTATACGTTAGCAACAAAGCTTCACGCAGGTTTCATTAAGACAAAAGAAGACAGAGATGCGGTATTTAATAAGCAGTTAGAAAAGACAGGTGTAGAATTTTTTGATTATTATCTGTTACATGATATAGGTCAGGATCATTATAAAATATATAATGACCTTGATTGTTTTAACTGGATTATGGATAAGAAGGAAAAAGGTCTTGTAAAACATGTGGGATTTTCTTTCCATGACAATGCCCAGTTACTTGATAAAGTGTTAACAGAGCATCCTGAAATGGAATTTGTTCAGCTTCAGATTAATTATTTGGATTGGGATAGCGAAGGGATTCAGTCAAGAAAATGTTATGAAGTAGCAAAAAAACACAATAAGCCTGTTATTGTTATGGAACCTGTAAAGGGTGGAACTTTGGCAAAAGTACCTGATAATGTGGAAAAGATGTTTAAAGAGTACAACAGTGAAGCATCAATTCCATCTTGGGCAATTAGATTTGCAGCAAGTCATGAAAATGTGAAGATGGTACTAAGTGGAATGAGTAATATGGAACAGTTAATGGACAATATGAGTTATATGAAAGATTTTAAGCCACTTAATGATGAAGAACAAGATATTATTATGAAGGCTGTAGATGTGATTAATAGTAATATTGCCATACCTTGTACAGGCTGTTCATATTGCACGGAAGGATGCCCGATGAAGATTGCAATTCCTAAATATTTTTCATTATTTAATGCGGATTTGCAAGAAGTTAAAGAAAAAGGATGGACTCCACAGGGTGAGTATTATGACAGATTAACTCATATATTTGGAAAGGCAAGTGATTGTGTTGCATGTGGACAGTGTGAGAAGGCATGTCCACAGCATTTATCAATAATAGAAGACCTTAAAAAGGTTGCAGAATATTTTGGAAAGTAGGTGTATTATGGCAGCAAGCGAAAAAGACATTGAAAACATTATTAAGATGCTAGATGAAGCATCAGCTACAACAGCCAGAATTAATTTGAATGTTGCAGAAGATGGTAACGATGGTGAAATACGAAAGTTAAAGCATCACGGCAGATGTGATGTGGGAAGTGCATGGGCAACAGGTAAGGTGAAGAATCCTGAATGTGTAGATGCACCTATGTTAGATGAAGAAAGTAAGTAAATATATACGAAAAAAATTAAAATTGTGAAGCGCAGAGCAATCAGCGTAATCAAGATTTTGGTGTTTTGCATTTTAATTAAAATATATAAAAGTTAGTTAGAACTTTTAAAATAAGAAAAGGGAGTTCAGGTAATGACAGAAGCATATATAAGTACCAGATGTAAGAAGATATTATATATGATTATGGCAAGTGATACTTACGTTTCGTTACCACAGATTTCAGAAGAATTCAAGCTATCAAAAAGAAGCATTTATTATGAATTATGCAAAATTAATGATTGGTTAAGTGTTCAGGGAATAAATGAAATCACTGTTGTTCGTGGCAAGGGAATTAAACTAACAGAAGAAGAAAAACAACAAATTGAACAGGTAATGGAAAAGGGAGGCGCAAAAGAAGAATATATCTTTTCACCAATGGAAAGAATATATTTTATAATTTGCTATATTATAAAATCTAAAGAGGCAGTAAATGTTGAACAATTAGCGGAATATCTTCAGGTCAGCAGAAATACTATTTTCAATGATATTAGAGTAGTTGTTAAGCAGTTACAGGATTTTGACTTAACATTAGGTTATAAATCCAAGCAGGGATATTTTATTGATGGGGACAGCATAAGAATAAGAGCATTGTTTATGCTATACATTAATATGTTGAAACCGGTGTACGAAAGCGAAACTTTTTCATATTTGAAAGATAACAGTGTAGAAGAAAACTTAAAAAAATTACAGAAAATTGAAACTAAATTAAATACAAGCTATGTTGAGGGAACATTAAGATCCATTGCAATGCTTATTCCGTTAATGGAAAAAGGCAATGAAGGATTATATTTCCCTGACTTAAAGAAAGAAGAACTTGAAAATTCTCAGGAATACAGGCTTATTGAAGAGGAGTTTCCGAATTTAATAGAGAAAGAAAAAATATACTTATGTCTTCATTTATTAGGTTCGAGAGTTTCAATGAATACAATGGATGTATTTCACAACTATTCTAAGGAATCTAATTACGAATTATCAAAGGCTCTTGTTGCTGAATTTGAAAAGGTAGCATGTGTTAAATTTGAAGATAAGGATGACCTTGAAAAAGCATTATATTATCACCTTAATACATCAATGTATAGGTTCCAATATGGTATTCAGGTAGGAAATCCTATGCTTGAGGATGTTGTAAGAGAGTATTCGGAATTATTTGATTTAACTAAGATAGTGTGTCACTATTTAGAGCAGCAGATAGGTCTTCCGGTTCCGGAGGGAGAAGTTGCATATCTTACACTTCATTTTGGCGCTCATCTTCAGAAGGAAGAGGAACAAAATGAGAAAATAAGAGTTCTTATAGTATGTACTAACGGTATATCATCAGGAAACATGATAAAACATGAGCTTTTAAAGATGCTTCCACAGGTAGACATTGTGGGAGTAGTATCCAACAAGGAAGCAATTAACGTACATAACATTTGTGATGTAGTTATTTCAACTCACAAGATTAACTGCTTGGTTCCTGTGATAGTTGTACATCCTATACTTACTGATTTTGATAAGAAGCTTATTTTAAATCATTCAGTATTTAAAAACTTACAGGGTAATGTTGATGTAGATGAATTGTTCCAGACTATAAAGAAGTTTGTTGACAATGACAAAAGAGATGACTTATACAATGAATTGCAGAAATACTTTGAAAGCAGAAATCAGAGAATGACTGTATATCTTGACAAGAAAAAGAAAGGTCTTCTTGATTTATTGTCAAAGGATTTGGTTTTTGTTGAAAATAAAAAATGCAGATGGGAGGAAGCTCTCAGAAAATCTGCAAAACCGTTAGAGGAAAGAGGTACAATTAATGAACAGTATATTGAAAGCATAATTGATAGTTTAAGATATTATGGACCATATATGTTCATCACCAAAGATGTTGTTCTTGCACACAGTCAGCCTAAAGACAATGTAAATGATTTAGGTGTTTCAATAGGTGTGTTTAAGGAACCGGTACAGTTTTCTAACTTCCATAAAGCCAAGATTATCATTGTTATGTCTGCAAAAGACCAGGAAAAACATCTTAGAGTATTGAAAGATATAATGGGTGTCTTTTCAGTTGAAAAAAACGTTGAAAAACTGGAAATGGCTGAAAACCCTGATGAAATACTGGATTCGTTAAAATTACTAATAAAATAAAAACGATACAAAAAATAGTCCAACACTTTGCACAAAAAACGTGCAAGATGTTGGACTTCTTTTTTGCAAAAGTAAGTGTTATTATGGATTTACAAATTGATAAGGAGGTTCACGGATGATTCTTGACATGTTAAAAAAAGAGAATGTTCAAATTCTTGATCATGTTGACGACTGGAAAGAAGCGATTACCGTCAGCCTACGTTCCCTAGAGGAACAGGGTTATGTAACGCCAGATTATGCAAAGGGTATCATCGACATCACAAATGAGATGGGTCCATATTATGTATTAACTGATGATGTTGCATTAATCCATGGGAGACCTGAAACGGGAGTGCTGAAAAAACAGCTGGCAGTAACTGTACTTAGAAAACCAATCAAGTTTTCAGAAGACGGAAAACCAGTTCGTTTGCTGGTAGCGTTAGCCGCTACGGACTCAGAATCTCATATGTCAGTAATTCAGACATTGGCTCAGCTTTTTATGGATGAGGAAGCGTTAAAGGAATTAATCCAGGCAGAGACAGCTGAAGATGTATATGAGTACTTATTAGAATTTGACAGAAAAGTTCAGGAAAACAGCTAGAACAACAAAAGTAAAAAAAGGAGGAATTTTGAAATGGCAGTTTTGAAAGTTATTCAGGAGTTATTGTCAACACCATCTATCTTAGTTGGTTTGATGGCATTGATTGGTTTATGTTTACAGAAGAAACCAATCGAAGATGTAGTAAAAGGAACAATTAAAACAATCGTAGGATTCTTAGTATTATCAGCAGGTTCATCATTCTTGCAGACAGGATCATTAAATGATTTTGGTACATTATTTAACTTTGCATTTAATGTACAGGGTGTTGTACCAAACAACGAAGCAATCGTTACATCAGGTCTTGTTAAGTATGCCGGACCAACAGCACTTATTATGTGCTTCGGTATGTTAGCAAACATTGTAATGGCTCGTTTCAGTAGATGGAATTACATCTTCTTAACAGGTCACCATACATTATATATGGCTTGTCTTATTGCCGTAGTACTTAGTGTAGGCGGACTTACAGGTGCTCCACTTGTAATTGGTGGTTCATTAATCTTAGGATTAGTTATGGCATTATTCCCAGCAATCGCTCAGAAGACTATGACAAAAATCACAGGTACAGAAGATATCGGATTTGGTCACTTCAGTACAATTGGTTACTGGTTCGCAGCTCAGGTTGGTAAATTAACATCATCAAAGGCTAGAAAAGAAGGAAGAACAGTTAAGTCAACAGAGGATATTAACTTCCCACAGAGAGTATCTTTCATGAGAGATAATACAGTAGCAATCTCAATTACAATGATGATTCTTTTCCTTATTGTAACAGGTGTTGCTTCAACTAAGTCAGGATTCGCTGACCTTGATACTAACTATGTATCAGGTGGTTATACTAACTGGTTTACATATGCACTTGTAACAGGTATGAACTTCGCAGGTGGTATTTACATCATCCTTTCTGGTGTACGTATGATCTTAGCAGAAATTGTACCAGCATTTAAGGGTATCGCTGACAAGTTGGTTCCAAACGCAAAACCAGCTATCGACTGTCCGGTAGTATTCCCATACGCACCAAACGCAGTACTTATTGGTTTCATTGTATCATTCGTAGGTGGTATCGTTGGTATGTTCATCTTATTTGGTATTAAGGGTGCAGCTCTTGCAGCAGTTCCAATTATTCTTCCAGGTGTTGTACCTCACTTCTTCTGTGGTGCTACAGCCGGTGTATTTGCAAATGCTGAAGGTGGTTTAAAAGGATGTATCGTAGGTGCTTTCTTCCACGGTTTATTAATAACATTCTTACCAGTATTCTGTATGCCGGTACTTGGTGCTTTACATTACGCAGGAACAACATTCTCAGATGCTGACTTCTGTGGTGTAGGTATTATTTTAGGAAACATTGCAAGATTTACAACAGGTAACTTATTATTAATTATTTGTGTAATCTTATTCTTAATCCCAATTATTTACAACTTTGTTGCAAAGAAACCTGCAGCAAAAGCTGAATAATAATTATTGACAATTTAATATTTGAAAACTAAATAAAAATTATCCCCTGCAACTTTTAGCAGGGGATAAAACTTAATAGCAATAAATTTTTTATAAAAGGAGATGTTTATCATGGGAATCAAAAAAATAATGTGTTGTTGTGGTTCAGGACTTGGATCATCATTAATGATTAGACTTAATGTAGAAAAGGCATTAAAAAAATTAGGAATTAGCGGAGTTGAAGTTATGCATTCATCTTTATCAGATGCATCAGCTAACGCAGCAGATTTGTTTGTTGTAGGTGGCGACCTTGAAAACTTTACTCACTCATTCCCTAAGGTAGTTCTTTTAGAGAATATTATGTCAATGCCTGAACTTGAAGAAAAGTTAAAGAAGGCTTTTGACGAAGCACAGTAAAATTAAAAATTAAAGTCATTTTAGATTTAACCCCTTTCTTTTGGATGCTGTCGCAAGGGTTCTAAGCTCCAGTCAATTGAATGCCAAACGTCAGCATCCGGTAGAAAGGAAACGTAATAAGCAAAAAAGTAAATTTCTTAGATAAAAAACACAAGAGAGAATAAAAGTATACATAAGACAAATTAAAGTATACGAAAGATAACAAATAGAAGACTAAAGAAATTAAAATACAAATGTAAAAGTTATAATATACAAAAGATAAAACTTTTAAAATTTATTAACATCGAAAACAAACAGGAAATGTAACAAAATAGAAATAAAGGTTTAGGAGGCAATGATATGAAGTTTTTTATTGATACAGCAAATGTAGAAGATATTAGAAAAGCAAATGATATGGGAGTAATTTGTGGTGTAACAACAAACCCATCATTAATTGCAAAAGAAGGAAGAGATTTCAATGAGGTAATCAAAGAAATTACTACAATTGTAGACGGACCAATCAGTGGAGAAGTAAAAGCTACAACTGTTGATGCAGAAGGTATGATTGCCGAAGGATGTGAGATCGCAAAAATCCATCCAAACATGGTAGTAAAGATTCCAATGACAGTGGAAGGATTAAAAGCAACAAAGGTACTTTCATCAGAAGGAATACCAGTAAACGTAACATTAATTTTCTCAGCAAATCAGGCAATACTTGCAGCAAATGCAGGAGCAGCATATGTATCACCATTCCTTGGAAGATTAGATGACATTAACACACCTGGAATTGACTTAATCAGAAACATTTCAGAAATCTTTGACATCTACGGATATGATACAGAAATCATTGCAGCATCAGTACGTAACCCAATCCATGTTACAGACTGTGCATTGGCAGGAGCAGATATTGCAACAGTACCTTACAAGGTAATTGAACAGATGACAAAACATCCATTAACGGATCAGGGAATTGAGAAGTTCCAGGCTGATTACAAAGCAGTATTTGGAGAATAATATATAGTTATTATAGAAAGGTAACATTGTTATGGAGAAGTTAGAATTAGAGAAAATTGCTAATAACATTCGAAAAGAAACAATATCAATGATTCATAATGCAAAGTCAGGACATCCGGGTGGAGCATTATCAGCAACAGATATTTTTACATACTTATATTTTAATGAAATGAACGTAGATCCTAAGGATGAAAAGAATCCTGACAGAGATAGATTCGTTTTATCAAAGGGACATACAGTTCCTGCACTTTATGCAGTATTAGCAGAAAAAGGATATTTTTCAAAAGATATTCTTATGACATACAGAAAGATGGGGACAATTCTTCAGGGACATCCTGATATTAAGAAAACACCTGGTCTTGATATGTCAACAGGATCTTTAGGACAGGGTATTTCAGCAGCAGTTGGAATGGCTTTAGGCGGAAAGCTTAAGAATAAAGATTACAGAGTATACACATTAGTAGGTGACGGAGAGATTGACGAAGGACAGGTTTGGGAAGCTCTTATGTTTGCTTCACACAGAAAGTTAGACAATCTTTGTGTTATCGTTGATAATAATGGATTACAGCTTGATGGAACAATTGATGAAATCATTGGACCAAATCCATTAGATGAAAAATTCGAATCATTTGGATGTCATGTTATCAAAGCAGACGGACATGATTTTGATTCACTTGAAAAAGCTTTTAACGAAGCAAAAACTGTTAAGGGACAGCCAACAGTAATCATTGCTAAGACTGTAAAAGGTAAAGGCGTTTCATTTATGGAAAATAATGTTTCATGGCATGGAGCTGCACCTAATGATGAGCAGTACAAACAGGCAATGGAAGAATTAGAAAAGGCAGGTGAAGCATTATGTCAGAAGTAAAGAAGATTGCAACTAGAATGAGTTATGGTAACGCATTAGTAGAATTGGGAAAAGAACATGATGACTTACTTGTTTTTGAAGCTGACCTTGGTGGAGCTACAAAGACAACAATTTTTAGAGATGTTTTCCCTGACAGACATATTGAATGTGGTATAGCTGAAGCCAATATGGTTGGCATGGCAGCAGGTATTTCAACAACAGGAATCGTACCTTTTGTATCATCATTTGCAATGTTTACAGCAGGTAGAGCCTTTGACCAACTTAGAAACTCAGTTGGTTATCCTCACTTAAATGTAAAAGTTGGTGCTACACACGGTGGTATTTCAGTAGGACAGGATGGTGCTACACATCAGTGTAACGAAGATTTTGCATTAATGAGAACTATTCCGGGAATGGTTGTTATTTGTCCAAGTGATGATGTTGAAGCAAGAGCAGCAGTAAAAGCAGCTTATGAATATAAAGGACCTGTATATATGAGATTCGGTAGAGTAGCAGTTCCTGTAATTAATGATAATCCTGATTACAAGTTTGAAATTGGAAAAGGTATTACATTAAAGGATGGTAATGATTTAACAATTATTGCTAACGGAATTTTAGTATCAGAAGCTTTACAGGCAGCAGAAATGTTAGCTAAAGATGGTATTAATGCAAGAGTTATTAACATACATACAATTAAACCATTAGACAAAGATTTAGTAATCAAAGCAGCTAAGGAAACAGGAAAGATTGTTACAGTTGAAGAACATTCAGTAATTGGTGGTCTTGGAAGTGCTGTTGCAGATGTTGTAAGCGAAGAAAATCTTGCACCTGTACATAAAATTGGTGTTCAGGATGTATTTGGTGAATCAGCATTAGCTGAAGAATTACTTGAAAAACATGGTTTAGATGCTAAAGGAATTTATAATAATATCAAAGATTATTTAAATAAGTAATCAGAAATTTGATGTTTAATATCAAAATAGTATTAAATATATGTGCTCAGTGTATAATATTCCGGTGGCAGTAAAATGTTACCGGAATATTACTTTACACAAACAGTTAAAAAATCTATACTAAACAGGAATGAAATTTAATAGACAGATAATTAGAACTTAAAGTTGTGTTTTGATAATAATGGGAGGTATAGAAATGAAGAGACAGGAAATAACAGTTAAGTCGAAACAGGGTATACATGCAACTCCGGCTATTGTTTTGGTTAATCAGGCAAGAAGTTATAAGTCTGACATAAAACTTTATAAAGGAAGCAATGGCATTGACATGAAGAATGTTTTGCGTGTACTTGGGCTGGCAGTACGATGTGATGATACCGTAGTTGTTGAAGCCGAAGGCGAAGATGAAGAGTTGGCAGTAGAACAGTTAATAGAAGCTATTTCTAATATGAAGTAGAATTTTCTTTTGAGCAAATTTAGGAGGATTTTATGATTAAATTAGTAGCTATGGATATAGATGGAACTTTGTTAGACAGCAACAAGAATTTGTCAGAAGAAAATAAAAGGACAGTTAAAGAATATGAAGAAAGAGGTATAAAGTTTACTTTTTCTACAGGAAGAATAGATAACGAGTTAGAAGAGGTGTCCTCGAAAATGCCATATGTTAAATATGGAATAATGTGCAATGGTGCATATGTAATTGATTTTGAAAATAATAAAATGCTCTATTCAGATTTGTTGGACATGAGTGATGTTAGATATATATATGATACAGTGAAGGCTATGGACATGGATATGATGTTTGAGTTGCAGGCTGATGGTGTAATTTATTCAGAGAGAAGATGTATAGAAGATACTAAGAGATACAATGCTTATCACATAGATGAGTTTATAAAGAAGACCAGAGTGCCTGTTGAGAACATTGGTGAGTATATTGCTTCAAGAGATAAGCCGGTTGCCAAGGTTAATATTTTCTTTCCAACAGCTGAAATAAGAGATGAAGTAGTTGAGAAGATTAAAGATATAAATTATGACCTTTCATATTCGGAAGGCACTAATTTGGAATTTAATGTTAAAGGAACTACAAAGGCAAAAGGGCTTGTGGCTTTGGCTGAGTATTTAGGCATTTCTATAGAAGAAACTATGGCAATAGGTGACAACCTTAATGATGTAGATATTTTAAAAAATGCAGGGGTTTCAGTAGTTATGGATAATGCCAGAGATGAAATAAAAAAGCTTGGAGATTTCATAACTTTAAGCAATGATGAAAACGGTGTGGCATATGCCATTAAGGAATTAATTAAGTAGCATTAAAAAAATAAGTATTGCTTATAAAAAAGCATTGTTAATAAAAAAGTAATGCTGATTTAAAAATCAGTTAGACCGTTAATTAATTCTAATAATTAAATATGTTAAAATGTTGGACCATTTGTCCACAGATTCCCGTCTTTTGGTCCACATTATATAAAGCCATTTTATGGCGATGAAGCTGTCACTATGCTGAAAAATTCGGCACAGTGGCAGCTTTAAATTTTAGGAGAATAGAAGTTTTTTAGGGGCTGGCTTGAGGAACTCGTAATGCCAGCCACTCAAAATGTACCCTTAAAAAGAAAGCATTTCAAAAACGTTGATTATTCTAATTAATGTTAAACTTGGTAATAGTACAATATTCTAAAAAATATGGTAACATAGATAAAATATTATAAAAAACTATGTTTTAAGAAAATGGAGTCTAGTATAAAAACTTTTACGATTTAACAAATCATCAAATTAGTAAATTAAAGTGAAAAAGCTTGACAGAAGGCTTTGTATCAGAATACAATGACTAGGAACGTTTTGCAAAACAGTTACATTTTGAATTTTGGAGGGAATTTTTGTTAATAAGAAATTATTAACATTTATTTTAGAATAGTTGGAACGCTTGAAAAATACGATTCAAAAACTAAAAAATGGAAAACGATATCAGCTATATCAAATCCAGAATTTATTTGGTAGTATAAACAACTATTAAAAAGTGGAGGAACAGAGATGAGATGTCCATACTGTAAAAATAAATATGAAGGATTAATATTTATTTTTAATACTAGATGTGCTAAATGTGGAAAGAAAGCATCAAATTATAATAAGAAAAGATATTCATTAGTTAGTAGTGTTAATATTATACTGGCATTATTAATATATGCTTTACTTAATAACTATTTTGGAATATTTAAAAATTATATTGTATTACATCAGATAATTTCTTTTGTTATACCAATGATTTTTTTGGGGATTCTACAAGCAATTTTACTAGCAAACATTGATTGTAAAAGAAGACGTAAAATAAAGAATAATAATGCTTGACTTTTTACGGTACATTTGATAGCATTTGTTAGTAAACTTTAGTTTAGTAAAGTATTAGAGAACGAAAATCAAGGAGGAAAATAAAATGAAAAAATTATTAGTTTTAGTTCTTTCATTAGCTATGGTTTTATCACTTTCAGCTTGTGGAAATAAAGAAACAAAGAAGAGCGATAGCGATTCTTCAAAAAAGAAATTTACAATAGGTTTTGATGCAGAATATCCACCATATGGATATATGGATTCAGATACAGGTGAATATACAGGATTTGACCTTGAATTGGCACAGGCTGTTTGTGACATGGAAGGTTGGGAATTAGTAAAGACACCTATTGAATGGGCTTCTAAAGATGCTGAATTAAATAATGGAAACATTGATTGTATTTGGAATGGATTTACTATTAACGGTAAGGAAGATAAGTATGAATGGTCAGATCCATATGTAAACAATCAGCAGGTTGTAGTTGTAGCAAAGGATTCAGGAATTAATAAGTTAGCAGATTTAAAGGATAAGTATGTTGCAGCTCAGTCAGCAAGTGCAGCCCTTCAGTTATTACAGAAAGGTGGAGATCAGGAGAAGCTTGGAAAGACATTTAAAGAGATTCAGGAATTTCCTGATTACAACACAGCTTTCTCAGAATTAGAAGCAGGTACAGTTGATGCTGTAGCAATGGATGTAGGTGTTGCAAAATATCAGGTTAACAACAGAAATAACAATTATGTTATTCTTGATGAAAACCTTAATTCAGAACAGTATGGAATTGGCTTCAAAAAAGGAAATACAGAACTTAGAGATAAAGTTAATGCTGATTTAAAGAAACTTTATGATGAAGGTAAAGTTGATGAATTAGCTAAAAAATACGGAATAGAAGATATGATTTGTCTTGGAGATAAATAAAAATGACTATAGGAACAGGATTTATGATAGTTGCTACTACAATGCCGATGAATATGATGTTAGAGAAGATGTCATTAGGTATGATAGAAACAGTAAAGATATTTGTTTTAACACTGCTTTTCTCATTACCATTTGGTCTTGTTGTGGCATGGGGACGAATGTCCAGAATTAAAATAGTAAAATGGTTGGTTAACATATACATATCAATAATGAGAGGAACACCTCTTATGTTACAGGTTATGGCAATATATTTTGGACCAAGCTATTTATTAAAAATACAGATTTCAAGAGATTACAGATTTTATGCGGTAATAATTTCATTTGTTCTTAACTACGCAGCATACTTTGCTGAAATATACCGTTCAGGTATTGAGTCAATGCCAAGAGGACAGTACGAAGCAGCAAATATGCTCGGATACAACAAGGCACAGACTTTTATGAAGATTATATTGCCACAGGTAATTAAGAGAATATTGCCATCAATTACTAATGAAGTAATTTGTCTTGTAAAAGATACATCACTTGCATTTTCAATAGCTTATATGGAAATGTTCAGTATTGCAAAACAGATAGCTTCATCAACATCAAGTTTGACACCATTCTTTGTTGCCGGAGTATTTTACTTTGTATTTAATGCTTTGGTAGCTTGGATTATGGGATTAATTGAAAAGAAATTAAGTTATTACAGATAGGGAGAAGAAACATGAGTGTATTAGAAATGAAACACATCAAAAAAAGTTTTGGCGAATTTGAAGTGTTAAAAGATATTTCCCTTGAAGTAAATAAGGGAGATGTTCTTTCGATTATCGGACCGTCAGGTTCAGGTAAGTCTACTTTATTAAGATGTGCAGTAAACCTTGAAAAAATTTCAGGTGGAAAGATTGAATACAATGACAAATTAATGGCTGACACAAACGAGAATGGCATAGTAACATATGCACCTAAGTCTCAGCTTAAGGAATTGAAATCAACATACGGATTGGTATTTCAGAACTTTAACCTTTTTCCACACTATTCAGTTTGGAAAAACATTACAGATGCTCCTTTAAATGTTCAAAAAAGAGACAAGAAGGAAGTGGAAGAAACAGCCAACCGACTTCTTGAAAAAATGGGAATAGCCAACAAGAAAGACGCTTACCCATGCGAACTGTCAGGCGGACAGCAGCAGCGAGTTTCCATTGCAAGAGCATTGGCAATGAATCCGGATATACTATTTTTCGATGAACCAACATCAGCATTAGATCCTGAACTTACAAAGGAAGTACTAAAAGTCATAAAAGAACTTGCAAGTGAACATATGACAATGGTAATAGTTACCCACGAAATGTCATTTGCCAAGGAAGTATCCAATCGAATAATCTTCATGGAAAATGGAGTAATCGTTGAGGATGGAACACCTGAGCAGGTATTTAATTCACAGAATGCAAGAACTAGAGAATTTATAGGAAAATATAATTAGTATTTAAAAGGGAAGCCACTATTCAGTTAGTGACTTCCCTTTTTGCATTTTCAGAAACTCACCAGAGATAGGCTACCAGCAAACACGTTGATTTTCTTATTTTGCTCCGTCGTCGATTGTAAGGCGAAAACCTAAACTCGCCTACGGCTCAGACAGTAGGTTTTACGCCTTACACTATACTCGCAAAATTTCAAAAATCTGCCTATTGTTTGTTAGGCAGCCTATCTCTGGTGAGTTAAAATGAAAGTAAGATGGAAGAACGTGGTGGCACTTTTTTGATTGTTTAGATAAATATAGTAAAAAGAAGTTGTGAAGTTATACGTATAAAACATAAAAAAGACTAAGGAATATTAAATAAATAATAAGTTAAATAATTTTTGAAAGCTGACTACATTGTTAAAAATTTATTTATATTTACAAATAAAATAGCCATGTTAAACTAAAATTAGTAACTTGAACGTGAAAAATAAAGAGGAGGTTTAATATGGTTAATATTACGAACAAAAGATTATTAAAAAAATAACATCAGTAATTTTAGTTTTTTCATTGGTAGTATCTTTATGTGCAAACTATCAGTCACAAAAGGTGGAAGCTAAGGAAAATAAGAAGAATGAAAAAGTAACAGTATTTAAAGAATTGAGTGATGAACGTACGGTAAATTCTAATACTTACCTTTTGTCGGATGGTTCTAAGAAAAAAGAAATATTTTTATCAAATATCAGATATGAGAAAGATGGGAAACTAATAGATTATGAAAATGATACCTATTATAGACGAAAAAAGCATTGATAATAATCAAGATTTTGATAATCAAGATATAAAGTATCCTGTAACAATTGATCCTACAATGATATGGATGTTCGATTATTTAAGTACTGCAATGGTTTGGTCTGTTTAAAAATAGTTAGGTAAAAGGAATTAATCATATGGAAATAAGAATTGTTAAAATGAGTGAGTATAGGGGAATGGACAGGGAAATTGAAGTTTCAGATTTTAAAACAATAAAATCGAAGAAAAGTTTTAATAGTTTAATAAAAAGATGGGCAGATTATATAGAAATATATTATACAAGTGAAAATCTTAAAGAAATTTATTTTTTATCAAAAAAATTGATGGAGGAATTAGCAGATAATGACATTGAATGTGAAATAATATTATGTACAAAAGAAAAAGGTGATTATTTTCTAGGGAAAAAAACATTATTTTTAGGAATAGATGTCATATTTGATGGTGGGGAATCAGTTTTAAAGAATTTTACTGGAAAGAGAAATATTTTAAATAAAAATTGTCTATGTGATAACACGACTATTGCTAAAGAAGTTATAAATAAATATTCAAATAATGCTGATTATCCAGCAAAATATTTCGAATTATGGAGAATTTATTTATTGAAATAATTATATTATATATTATGATTAATGAAGATAAATAATATTTCTTAATTTATATTTGAAATTGAAAGCATATGTGTAATTAAAATAATATATGCTACGGGAGTAATAGTTGTTTATAGTAGGAGGTAAATTGGAAGAGGATGAAATTTGTTATAGGAATTATAATTATTGTTATTGATATTATTTTTACAGTTTTTATGTTTTATACATCAAAGAAAAGAACAATAGGAATGTTATCAGATGCGTTAGACATTCTTCCCATTACCATTGCTTTGTTTTTATTTGGAATGTTATTATTGGTGGAAAAGTAATTAAGAACCTATAAGTATATTTTGCAATTATTAAAAATGGGTGTAGTTTATGTTCTATACCCATTTTTAAATATGGACAAAGAAAATATATGCCATCAATTATTTAAGGAATAAATAAAATCTAATGAAAATCTAAATTAAAAAGTAATAGGCAAAATTTTATTTTCATAATAGATTATATATGCTATTATTAGTTGCAGTAAAAAAAGGAAAATTATGTTTTCCAAATATTTGAATTATAAGAGAGGATAGAGTATGTTGGATTTTATTGAGATTATTAAGGTTATTTTTTTAGGAATTGTTGAAGGGATAACTGAATGGCTTCCAATTAGTAGTACAGGGCATATGCTTTTGGTTGACGAGTTTATTAAGATGAATGTAAGTGCTGACTTTAAAGAGATGTTTTTTGTGGTTATTCAGTTGGGGGCAATTCTAGCGGTTGTTGTTTTGTTTTGGAACAAGATGTTTCCATTTCAGTTTAAGGATAAGAGCAAGTCTGTTATTGAAAAAGATATTTTTTCAATGTGGTTTAAGGTAGTTGTTGCTTGCATTCCGGGAGCTGTTGTAACTATTTTGTTTGATGATTTTATTGAGGCACATCTTCACACACCTATTGTGATTGCCATTACATTAATTGTATATGGTATTGCTTTTATCGTAATCGAAAGATGGAATAAAACAAGAACACCTAAAGTTTTAACTTTAAATGATATTACATATAAGACTGCATTTATTATCGGGCTGTTTCAGATTTTGTCAATTATACCGGGAACTTCACGTTCAGGCTCAACTATTATAGGTGCATTATTGATTGGCGTTTCAAGAGTGGCAGCAGCAGAATTTACGTTTTTCCTTGCAGTGCCGGTAATGTTTGGATTAAGTTTTCTTAAGATAATAAAATTCGGACTGGCATTTTCTGCAACAGAGCTTACGGTTTTGGTGATTGGAACAGTTGTGGCATTTCTTGTTTCAATTCTTGTAATAAAGTTCCTTATGGGATATATTAAAAAGCATGACTTCCAGATTTTTGGATGGTACAGAATAGTGCTTGGCATATTAGTGATTCTGTATTTTAGTTTTGTGTAGAATAAGGAGAATAAATGATAGATACAGTACTTTTGGATTTAGATGATACAATATTGGATTTTCACAAGTCAGAGGCTTTTGCTTTGAAGAAAACATTGGAAGAGCTGGGCATAGAACCGCTGTCATCAATTATTGAAAGATATAGTGAAATAAATGACGCCCAATGGAAGCTGTTGGAGCTTGGAAAGATTACAAGAGAGCAGGTTTTGACAGGCAGATTCGAGATTCTTTTTAAAGAGTTAGGAGTTAACCGGTCAGGAGATAAGGCATGGCAGCTTTATGAAAACAACTTAAGCAACAGTTACTTCATAATTGATGGAACAATTGATGTTTTGGAAAAACTAAAGAACAAATATCGATTGTTTATTGTATCTAACGGCACAGCATCAGTTCAGGACAAAAGAATTGCCGGTGCTGATATCTCAAAATATTTTGAAGATATTTTTATTTCTCAGAGAATTGGATATAACAAGCCTAAAGTAGAATTTTTCAATGGTTGTTTTGAAAAGATGAATAATCCTAACATTGAAGGAATGATTATTATTGGGGATAGCTTAAGTTCAGATATTCTAGGTGGAATTAATGCAGGAATTCATACTTGCTGGTATAATCCGAAAAGAAGCGAGAACATGACAGAGATAAAGCCTGAATATGAAATAGATAGTTTGGATAAAATATTTAAGGTGCTGGAAGAGATTTAGTGGGTAATGACTACTGTTGCAATTTTCTAATTGATGTGATGCCTGTCGTTGAAATTTTGGGCTGCGTACCACAAAATATTGAAAAATTCGATTTTTTGGGGTACGTTTTCAAGTTATGTAAACTGGTTGGGTCACATATGCTTGCTTAAAAGAGAAGATTGTCACATATTGATTTATGATTTAAAAGTTATGTTAACTAAAATGTTACTTATACAGACAACAATTAAATTTGCGTACCCCAAAAATAATGAAATAGTGGAAATTTGGGGTACGTTTTAGATTTGATAACATTTTAACGATGTTATGTAAATCACATTCCGGGTTTTTCGGTGAGATAATCTTATCAGTATAAAAAATGAAATCCATAGAGCATAAAATATATTAAATTTTCTAAAAATCCAGAATCAGCAAAGTTAATAACAAACAAAATATCTTAAAATTCCACAAAGATTACACCAAACAAAACAAAAAGTCATACAGATTCAACTTGAATCCATATGACTTCTTAAATCTAATTAAATTGTATCCTAATTATAAATTGCAACATACGGAACTTTATATATTGTTTCATATGAAGAACAAATCTTGTCAGCGATTGTTACAAGATAGCTTTCTCTATATTTAGGAAGTTTGATGTTAAGTGGAAACATATGCTTCTCAATTATATCCTTTTCTATAGGCGTAAGGTCAAAGTCATGAGAGGCATTCTCAAGAGCTGTTCTTGCGTGGCTGAAACCGTGCCATTTATGTGATTCATCGCTTACATGCCAGTCGTATAAGAAGTAGTCGTGCAATAGAGCACCTCTGATTAAACTATTGTAATCGCAATGGATATTAAGTTTCTTTGCCATTGCAAAACTAACATAAGCTACTGCGATGCAATGATCCAAAGTACTTGTTGTTCCGTGTTGTATATATTTGTCCATACGTTTTACTTTTTCATTCTCAATAATAGGTGTTACTAATTCAATAAACTCATTCCTATAAACTAAATTAATTTCCATTAAAATATGCCTTTCACAAAATAATCAAATAATTTTGCTAATTCCAAACAATTATTTTTCATTTTATAATTGTTAATAAAAAATATTACAATCTAAGACCATAATACTCCAATCAATATAAAATGTATAGAGAAAAAAGGTTAAAATTTTGTGAATTTTGATTATTAATTTTAGCGTAGTAAAAGGCAAAAGTAAAAATTAATAAAATTACTTCTCATTTTTTTACATATTTTTAACTTGTATAAATATAGGTTCATTGTTATATTATAAAAAGAAAAAAGACAAGAGGTAAAGGCAGATATGAGAAAAACTAAAATTGTTTGTACATTAGGTCCTGCAACAGATAAGGACAATGTATTAGAAGAATTAATTAAGAATGGTTTAAATGTAGCAAGATGTAATTTCTCTCACGGTTCTCACGAAGAGCATTTGGGAAGAATGAACAAAGTTAAGGAATTAAGAGAAAAGTGTAACAAGCCGGTAGCCATATTGTTGGATACAAAGGGACCTGAAATCAGAACAGGTAACTTTGAAAATGGTAAGGTTCACGTTTTTTCAGGTCAGACATTTACATTGGTTGGAGGTGAAAAAATCATTGGTGACGAAAACAGTGTAAACATAACATATCCTGATTTGTATAAGGACGTAGAGCCGGGTTCAGTTATTTTGATAGATGATGGTCTTATTAAGATGGAAGTTGAAAAAATAGTTGGACAGGACGTTGTTTGTAAAGTAAAGAACGACGGAAAGATTTCAGATAAGAAAGGTGTCAATGTTCCTGACATTCATATTAACATGGAATATTTAAGTGAACAGGACAAGAAAGACATTATTTTTGGTATAGAGCAGGATGTTGATTATATTGCAGCATCATTTGTAAGATGTGCAGAAGATGTAGAACAGATTCGTGCTATTTTGAAAGAAAACGGTGGCGAAAATATTCACATTATTGCAAAGATTGAAAACAGTGAAGGAATACTCAACATAGATTCAATTATTGAAGCTGCTGATGGCATTATGGTTGCCAGAGGTGATATGGGAGTAGAGCTTCCGGAAGAAGAAGTTCCAATTATCCAGAAGATGATTATTAAGAAAGTATATCAGGCAGGCAAGAAGGTTATAACAGCTACACAGATGCTTGACTCAATGATGAATAACCCAAGACCTACAAGAGCTGAGACAACAGATGTTGCCAATGCTATTTATGATGGCACAAGTGCAATTATGCTTTCGGGAGAAACAGCGGCAGGTAAGTATCCAATTGACGCATTAAAGACTATGGTTAGAATAGCTGAAAGAACAGAGATGGATATTAATTACAAGCAGAGATTTTTCAACCAGAATATTCACACAGAAAGAAATATTACACAGGCTGTTTGCCATGCCACATGTACAACAGCTTATGACTTGGAAGCTAAGGCTATCCTTACAGTTACTAAGTCAGGAAGATCAGCACGAATGATTTCAAGCTGTAGACCTGATTGTATGGTTATTGCAGGTACAACAGATGAGAAAACCTGCAGACAGCTTAGCCTTTCATGGGGTGTGACTCCTGTACTTCTTAAAGAAAAGGAAGACGTATTAGAACTTTTTGATTACGCAGTTGAAGTTGCAAAAGAGAACAAGTTAGTAAATCAGGGTGACATTGTAGTAATTACTTCAGGTGTACCACTTGGAACATCAGGAACAACTAATATGATGAAAGTTCAGACTGTAGAATAAGAAAAATGGTTACGTTCAGATTTTCGTAGAACGTAACCATTTTTTTTATAGTGAAGAATCTTCCAGCATTCTGTATCCCACACCCAGTTCAGTAAGAATATAAGTAGGTTCCGCAGGATTTGGCTCAATCTTTCTTCGAATGTTAGCCATGTTAACTCGCAGAATCTTATTATCATTTTCGTCCATATTTGGTCCCCAAACGTTTTTAAGAATAGAGGAGTATGTAATTACCTTGCCGGAGTTTTTGGCAATGTAGGCAACGATTTTGTACTCAACAGGGGTAAGATGAATAGGCTCACCGTCCCTTGTAATAATTCTTTTCATAAAATCTATTTTAAGGCCAAGGGCAGCGTAAGGTTTTTCACTTATTGAATCGTTAGTGACAACACGGTTGCTATGTCTTAATGAAGTTCTTATTCTTGCAAGTAGTTCATTGGTGCTAAAGGGCTTAGTTATGTAATCATCTGCACCAAGGTCTAAGGAAGATACTTTATCATTATCAGTAGTTCTTGCAGAAAGAACAATAATGGGACATAAAGACCATGAACGCACACTTGAAATTACATCAAGACCGTCCATATCAGGAAGTCCAAGGTCAAGAAGAATAATGTCAGGACATCTTGATTTTATAAGTGAAAGCCCCTCGCCACCGGTGGAAGCTGTTACAACTTTATAATCATTAGAACGCAGAATCTTTTCAATAAAATCTGCAATATTTTTTTCATCTTCAATAAGTAGAATAGTGTAATCTTTCATAATAATCCTCCAAATTTTTTGAAAAAAGTTGATTGTAAAACTAATTAAAAATTAATCCTCTTTAGGCAGTGAAAAATAAAATACAGAACCTTCATCATGGGTGTCTGCATGAATTTCACCATTGTGGGCTTCTATAATAGTCTGGCAAATAGAAAGCCCAATGCCCATACCCTTGTCCCTGTCAGGGCTGTTGTTTCTGCGGGTATAAGACTTAAATATCTCATCTTTTTTATCATTACTAATGCCAATGCCATAGTCCTTTACATAAACGGTAACAGTTTTTGGCTCAATAGTGGCATAAAGTTCAATAGGCTTCTTGGAATGAGAATGCTTTAGGGCATTTTCTAAAAGATTGATAATAACCTGCTCAATTAGAAGCGCGTCCATTGGAACCAAAACAAACTCATCAGGCAATGTTATCTGAATGTTTGCGTCAGGAATACGTCTTTTAACTCTGTGAACTGAATCAGACATAATTTCCTCTAAAGGCTCAGAACTTTTCTTAAGAGTTCTGTTGTCGTCCTGAATCTTTGTAACAGACAAAATATTTTCAACCATATTAAGCAGCCATGCCGCATCCTCAGTAATGTTACGCATAAGATGAGTACGTTCCTCTTCCGACAGGTTAAGACTATCGCTATTAAGAGAAGAAGAGGCACCAATTATGCTTGTAAGGGGAGTGCGCAGGTCGTGAGAAATAGAGCGAAGCAGGTTGGCACGCATTTTTTCCTTTTCACCTTCTGCAATAAGCTTCTCTTTTTCGGCAAGTGCTATGCCCTGTTTCTTAAATCTTGTCATATATGTACTTATTATAAGAGAGATTGACAACATCACAATAAAAGTAAGAGGATAGCCGGTTATTGTAAAATTGAGCTGAAAATAAGGATATGTAAAAAGAAAATTAATACATATAACGCTAATTACGGAAGCAATAATTCCCGGCAAATATCCTGTGGTGTATGTGCCAATAAGTATTAATACAAGAATATATATAGGTGCAATAACTGATGGCGAAAAATTAGGCGTATAAAACAATACAAAAGAAATAATTGTTGCCACAGTCATAAGCAAAAAAGTAATAATAGTGTTTCTTGCAAAATCCTTTTTTGATATGTTCTTAATTAACTTCATAGCTTTTCTCCAAATTAAAAATCTAATAAATAGTATAACCTTTTAACAGAAAAATGAAAATAATTATAAATGTAAAAATAGTGCTAAGGAACAAACCTTATAAGCTAATAATATGTTAAAAACTTATCGCCTGATATTAATAAGCCGTTAAGGTGTGCCAAAACATATTGTTAAATAAAATCATAAGTGTTAAATTCGTGGAAAAGTAAAAAACATAAAAAATCATATGGAAAAAGCATGAAAAAAACAGTTAAAAATCAAAAAGAAAAATAGAAGGAGGAAATGAAACAGTGGGAAGTATAGTAACTATTTGTACAGTATTGGGAATTGTATTTTTAGTGTTAGGATTCGGATTTGCACTATGGGATGAGTTTTTAAGAAAAAACGATTAATTCTTAAAAAAAAGTACATAATAAAGTCATGGTTAGGTTGACATAATCATGAAAAAAGTGTTAAATTTAATAGTGAAGAATATAGTAGGAAGACTTGTGGTTTAAGACCATAAGTCTTTTCTGTGCTAATAAATAATTATTAAATTTTGGAGGTGAAGATAATGGATAGTTCTGACAGTTGGGGGCGAAGCTGTAATGTTAGATATTTTGAAGAAAACAGAGAAAATATCCATTATGCTTTTTCTCTCAAAATAAGAATCTGACATCAGTTTTCCCGCATATACACAGGGCACATTAGAATGGCACAAAATGGCAGAGGAGGTATATGACAGTGGAAGATAAAATCGATGACAAAGAATTAAAAGATATAAATCCACAGAGGGATGATTATGAAGACGAAATTATACAGATTATAAAAAGCGACGAACCTGCGTATAAGAAGAAAGAAGAACTGGATGATTATCATGAGAATGATATAGCAGCAGTTTTAGAGAAGTTAGATGTAAAGGAAAGAAGAAAACTTTACTCTATTATGGGACTTGAAAGAGTTTCAGAGGTTTTCGCTTATTTAGATGATCCGGAAGAATTTATCGAAGAATTGGATTCAGAACTTGCGGCAGACATTCTTGAAAACATGGAAGCTGACGATGCAGTAGATATTCTTGATGAATTGGAGGATGAAAAGAGCGAGGAACTTATCCAGTTAATGGATAAGGAAGCAAAAAAAGACATTGACCTGATTCAGTCATATGATGACGATGAAATCGGTAGCAAGATGACAACTAACTATGTTACATTAACACTTAACCTTACAATTAAGCAGGCAATGAAGCGTGTAGTTGAACAGGCTGCAGACAATGACAATATATCAACATTATATGTGCTTGACAGTGAAAATAAATTTTACGGAGCAATAGATTTAACAGACCTTATTGTGGCAAGAGAATATGTTGTACTTGAAACATTGGTTACAACATCATATCCTTTTGTATACGACCATGAAACAGTAGATGACTGTATTGAAGATTTGAAGGACTACTCAGAAGATTCAATTCCTGTACTTGACAGGGACCAGCACATACTTGGTGTTATTACATCTCAGGACTTATTGGAAGTAGTAGATGAAGAGATGGGTGAAGACTACGCTAAGTTGGCTGCTTTGGCATCAGAAGAAGACTTGGAAGAACCTTTGGTTGAAAGTTTAAAAAAGAGAATCCCATGGCTTGTAATATTACTAATGCTAGGACTTGGAGTTTCATCAGTAACAGGAATGTTTGAACACGTTATAGCAACACTTCCTATCATAGTAAGTTTCCAGTCAGTAATACTTGGAATGTCAGGTAACGTTGGAACACAGTCACTGGCTGTAACAATCAGAGTATTAACAGATGAGGAACTTACATTAAAGCAACAGTTAGGTTTTGTTTTTAAGGAACTAAAAGTAGGATTCTTTAACGGAATGATAATAGGTTCCATTTCATTTATAATAACAGGACTATTTATATGGCTTGCAAAAGGGCAGACGGTAGTAAATGCCTTTGCAATGTCAGGATGTATCGGAGGAGCGTTATGGCTTGCAATGATAATCTCAAGTGTTGTAGGAACAATAATTCCTATCTTCTTTACAAAGATTAAAGTAGACCCGGCAGTTGCTTCAGGTCCACTTATTTCAACAGTAAACGATTTGGTGGCCGTAGTAACATATTACGGTTTGGCATGGACATTATTATTAAATATAGTTCATATGGCATAAAAACGCAGGAGTATTCATTTTTGTGGTACTCCTGCTTTTTATTTTTCACAATATCGCCGAAAAAGGAATGCATACAAACACGTTGATTTTCTTATTTTGCTCCGCCGTTTATTGTAAGTCCAAAAATCAAAACTCGCCTACGGCTCAGACAGTTGATTTTTGGCTTACACTATGCTCGCAAAATTTCGAAAATCTGCCTATCGTTTGTAATGCATTCCTTTTTCGGCGATATAAAAATAAAGCAGGAGCTACTAACAAATGTAACTCCTGCGTTTTCAACAAAATATATTTAAGTTTTTTAATTTATTTAATTCCTTTTACTGCAACTCTTACGATTGGCCAAATGATAATAGCAAGGAATGAACCAAAAAGTGCAGCAACTAACTGTGTTGTAGAATATGTAACTTTTGCCATTGTAACCATTTTTGGAGCAAGTGAAGCACCAAACTGTGGGATTGCCCACTGTACAATAAGTAGTGTCATTATTCCGGCTTTTGCAATTGAGCCAACAACAAGGCTTAATGGTAATAAGTTAAGTTCGATTTTTTTGTTTCTTACAAACCAGGCAAAAAGAACGAAAACAATGTTTCCAATCATAATGCATGGAAGTATAACAGGAACTGCTGAGATAAGTGGACTCTGTGTTAAAATAAATGAGAACACAGGGATAATTACTGATAATATAATTCCACTTACTAATCCGCAGTAAAGTGTATCAATTATGAGTATAAGATTAATGAGGGCACCTGAGATGGCAACACTCTGTCCGGCAATCATAAGAGGAGCTTTAATAAATTGTATTACAACAATGCTTAAAGCTATCATGACTGCAGTAACTGTAATCTGTTTAGTTTTTAATTTCATTTCTAATCCTCCGATGTTATTAATTCTAAGTAATCTTTGTATTGTGTTTCTGTAGGATATTTTAATTCTGAACGGGCCATATCTTTTTGTAAGTCCATTGTAGTCTTTCGTACATCTGAAAGTACACCGGCACCACCTACACAACCGCCGGGACAAGCCATTCCTTCTAATAAATATCCGTCATATCTTCCGGCTTTGGCCATCATAAGCATCTTTTTACATTCGGCCAAACCTTCAGCCTTAACTGTTTTAACTTCCATATCAGGTCGCATTTCATTAATAACCTTAACAACAGCCTGGGCAACACCACCACTTGAAGCAAATCCTTTTCCAAGTGCACTTGATGTCTGAAGTGGTTCTTCAACTTCAAGAGATTTAAAGTCAACAGCTTTGGCATCAAATAATCCCATTGTTTCTTCAAAAGTTAATACAAAATCAACATCGCTTCGTACTGAATGTCTGCTTGCCTCTAATTTCTTGGCAGCACAAGGTCCGATAAATACAACCTTACATTCAGGATGTTGTTTTTTAATCATTCTTGCAGTAAGAACCATAGGTGTAAGTGACATTGAAATATAATGGGCATATTCAGGCAAAGTCTTCTTAGCCATAACTGACCATGCAGGACAACATGAAGTTCCCATCCATTTCTGATTGGCAGGAACATTTTCAAGAAAGTCCTCAGCTTCCTGTAAAGAACAAAGGTCAGCACCAATGGCAACTTCAACCATGTCTTCAAAACCTAATACTTTTAAAGCGGCACGAACCATTTCAGGTGTAACATCAGCACCAAACTGACGTACAAATGATGGAGCAATGGCAGCATAAACCGGTGTTTCACTTTTTAATGCAAGAACAGTCTGATAAATCTGACTCTTGTCCACAATTGCACTAAAAGGACAACTTACTAAACACATACCACAGGATACACATTGATCATAATCAATATCAGCTCTACCATATTCGTCTGACTTAATGGCGTTCATGCCACAAGCTTTGGCACATGGACGTTCCTGCTTTACAACTGCATTGTATGGGCAGGCACTGGCACATTTACCACACTTTATACATTTGTCCTGGTCGATTACAGAACGGCCTTTAACCATCTTAATTGCATCTTTAGGACAAACCTCAATACAAGGATGCTCTAAACATCCCTGACATGCGTTTGTAATAAAAACACGTTTCTCAGGACATGCATGGCATGCAAACTTAATAATGTTAATAAGTGGGGGATCGTAGTATTTCTCGTCAATTGCGCTGGCATCAATTCCTTCAGAAAGAGGTGCATGTTCTGACATCTTTCTAATAGGAAGTCCCATTGTTGCACGAAGACGTTCACCAACGATGGCACGTTCCAAAAAGATATTATCGTAATATTTTCCGATTTCTCCGGGAACAATTTCATATGGTAAATCTTCAATTCGTGACAATGGACTGTCATCATATGCCATACGGGCAATTTCAGTAAATACCTTGTGACGGATTTCTGTTTTATTAGAATAAATTCCTCTCATCTTTTACTCCTTTGTTAATCTATAGCGTGATTGAATCGCAATCAGAATAATTATAACATAGGAGAAAATACAATACAAGAAAAAGTATGTTAAAAAAATAACAATCTTATTAAATAAATATTCTAAATATTTTTTATTAATTTAATTAATTTACTGGAAATTATATATGTAAAAGTGGTATTATTAATAGCGCTGGTGCTTTGCCGAAAAATGCAATTTGGGAAAGGAAATCAATATGGAAAAAGATAAAGTTAATCCATTGGGAACAGAGCCGGTTGGAAGGCTTTTAAGAAAGTTTGCAATACCAAGCATTATATCAATGCTTGTAACTTCTTTATATAATATCGTTGACCAATTCTTTATAGGAAGAACTGTTGGTGAGTTAGGTAATGCGGCAACAAATATAGCATTTCCCCTAACAACTATGTGTCTTGCCGCAATGCTTGCACTGGGAATTGGTGGTGCGGCAGGGTTTAACCTTAATATGGGTGCAGGAAATAAGAAGAAGGCTATGTATTTTATTGGAAATGCACTTACGGTAATGTTTGGAGTAGGTGTGGTAATAGCATTAATCTCACTTTTTTTTATGGAACCTTTGCTTAAGTTTTTCGGTTCACCTGACTCAGTTTTGCCTTACGCAAAAGAGTATGTGGGAGTGGTTGCTTTTGGCTTCCCATTTGTAATGGTAGCCAATGGAGGCTCACATCTTGTAAGAGCAGACGGCAGCCCTAAATTTTCAATGTATTGCAACCTTGTGGGAGCAATTATTAATGTTATATTAGATTATTTATTTGTAATGAGATTTGGATGGGGAATGTCAGGAGCAGCTCTTGCAACTGTTATAGGACAGATTGTGTCTTTTATGATGGTAGTATGGTATATGCGTCATTACAAAACAGCTAAGATAGAACGTAAGCATTTAATACCTTGCAAAGAATTTGTTTTTAGAACATTACATTTGGGAATGGCGCAGGGACTTAATCAGCTTGCCATGATGATTGTTCAAATTGTAATGAACCAGTCATTAAAGTATTACGGTGGATTGTCAATTTATGGTGCATCAATTCCAATTGCCTGTGCAGGTATTATTATGAAAGTTAACCAGTTATATTTTTCAATATGTATTGGTGTGGCCCAGGGGATACAGCCTATAGCGAGTTTTAACACAGGAGCAGGCAATTATGACCGTGTAAAGAAGACGTACAAGATAGCAGTAACATGCAATACAGTGGTGTCCACTATAGCGTTCCTGATTTTTCAGTTATTTCCAAGACAGATTATCGGAATATTCGGTTCAGGTTCCAATGAATATTTTATGTTTGCGGAAAAATTCTTTAGAATATTCTTATTTATGACATTCTTAAACGGAATACAGCCAATTACATCAACATTCTGTACTGTAATTGGAGAACCTAACAAGGGAACATTTTTGTCACTTACAAGGCAGATTATATTCTTACTTCCGTTGTTAGTAATATTACCTATTATATTTATAAAAATAGGCTTAGAAGGTGTAGAGGGCATAATGTTTTCAGCACCTATAGCAGATTTTGTGGCAGCAGTTATCTCATTGATTGTGATAAATGGAGTATTTAAAAATTTTGAAAAAAAATTAGGCAGATAATATGTAAACCATTTAACCTGAAAAAGCCTTTATTTGTGGGAAAATAAGAAAAATAAAAAATATTTAATAAAATATTTAATAAAATTTGTTGCAATTGGCACTATACAATTTGGAATATATTGTGTTATAATCCTTTAGGTGAACACAAGATATAGTACATTTAAAAAATAAAAATATATAAAGATAATACATTGTGGGAGAAACAAGATGGAGACGATAACACGTAGAGTAATTAAAAGAAATGGTGAAGAAGTGGTTTTTGATGTGCAAAAGATTCTTAATGCCATCAGAAAGGCTAATAACGAAGTAGAACCGATATATAGACTTAATGAGTACCAGATTGAGGCTGTTGGCAAGATTGTTATGGATCAGATTTCTCAGTCAAACCACGCTACAGCAGTAGAAGATATTCAGGATATGGTAGAACGTGGTATTATGGAGATGCGTGGATATGAAGTTGCGCAGATTTACGTTCGTTACAGATATAAGAGAGATATGGCAAGAAAGGCTAACACAACTGATGATGGAATACTCGCACTTATTGATCAGATCAATGAAGAGGTGAAACAGGAGAACTCAAACAAGAATCCTACGATTAACTCAACTCAGCGTGATTATATGGCGGGTGAGGTTAGCAAGGATTTAACTAGACGTATTTTATTGCCTGATGAAATTACGCAGGCACATGAACAGGGGATTATTCATTTCCATGATTCTGATTATTTTGCACAGAAGGAACATAACTGTGACCTTATTAACTTAAAGGATATGTTAGAGAATGGAACATGCATTTCAGAAACAAAGATTGATCCACCTCATAGTTTTTATACAGCTTGTAACGTTACAACTCAGATTGTGGCACAGGTTGCAAGTAACCAGTACGGCGGACAGTCATTTTCATTAGGACATCTTGCACCTTTTGTACAGGTTAGCCGTGACAAGATTACTAAGGAAGTAATGAAGGAACGTGATGAAGTGGGAGTTAACTACTCAGACGAACAGCTTAAGATGATTGTTGAAAGAAGACTTCGTGATGAAATCACAAGAGGTATTCAGACTATTCAGTACCAGCTTATTACATTAATGACATGTAATGGACAGGCACCTTTTGTTACAATGTTTATGTATTTGGATGAAGTTCCTGAAGGACAGACAAGAGATGACCTTGCAGTATTAATTGAAGAAGTTTTAAAACAGAGAATACAGGGTGTAAAAAATGAAAAAGGTGTTTGGATTACACCTGCATTCCCTAAGATTATATATGTACTTGATGAAGATAATGTTACACCTGATTCTAAATATTGGGATTTAACAGTTTTATCAGCTAAATGTACAGCAAAGAGAATGGTTCCTGACTACATTTCAGCTAAGGTTATGCGTGAAATGAAGAACGGATGTGTATATCCATGCATGGGATGTCGTTCATTCTTAACAGTTGAAGACAGCCAGAGAAATCCTGACGGAAGCTACAAGTTCTATGGACGATTTAATCAGGGCGTTGTAACAATCAACTTGGTTGATGTGGCATGTTCTTCTAATGGAGATATGGATCTATTCTGGAAGATATTAGATGAAAGATTAGAGCTTTGTCACAGAGCTTTAAGATGCAGACATGAAAGATTACTTGGAACACCTTCAGATGTTGCCCCTATTCTTTGGCAGAATGGTGCTTTGGCAAGACTTAAGAAGGGTGAAACAATAGACAAGTTATTATACAATGGATATTCAACTATCTCATTAGGTTACGCAGGACTTTACGAAATGTGTGTAAGAATGACAGGAAAGTCACACACAGATCCCGAAGCTAAGCCATTTGCTTTAAAGGTGATGCAGAAACTTAATGATAAATGTGCAGAATGGAAAGCAGCAGAAAATATTAGCTATTCTGTTTATGGAACACCTATGGAATCAACAACTTACAAGTTTGCTAAATGCCTTCAGAAGAGATTTGGCATTATAAAAGGTGTAACAGACAAGAACTATATTACTAACAGTTACCATGTTCATGTAACAGAGAAGATTGATGCTTTTAGCAAGCTTAAATTCGAATCTGAATTTCAGAAGTTATCTCCCGGTGGAGCTATCAGTTATGTTGAAGTTCCTAACCTTCAGGATAATATCGAAGCTGTAATTCAGGTTATGAAATTTATTTATGACAATATTATGTATGCAGAGCTTAACACTAAGTCAGATTATTGTGAATGCTGTGGATACAATGGGGAAATACAAATAGTAACTGATGAAAAGAATGGAAAACTTGTATGGGAATGTCCAAGTTGCGGAAACCGTAATCAGGACAAGATGAGTGTTGCAAGAAGAACATGCGGTTATATTGGAACACAGTTCTGGAATCAGGGAAGAACTCAGGAAATAAAAGATAGAGTTCTACATTTGTAATATATTCTAATAGGAAAGGCAAAGTTTTCAACAGTTTGGAGACTTTGTCTTTTTTAGATTCAATGGCTATATAAGCAAAATAAAGAACATTTAAAGGTCATTTTATGATACAATACTTACATATGGGAGAAAAAAGTTGAAAGGAAGGAACTTATGAAAAAAACATTAAAGATTCTAATGCTAATTGGTATCATTGCAATGGGAATTAATTTGACTGAGGTAAAGGCCGAAGAAGTAACAGCTCCGGTAACAACAGCGCCTCAGGAAACAACTACAGCACCTGAAACAACTACACCCGCTGTAACAACACCACAGGAAACCACTACAAAGGTTGAACAGCCAACTACGGTACAGCCAACTACTAAGCCGGATGTTGACACAACAGGAAAAAACGTAAAAAAAGGTGGTTATGTAAAGAAAACAGTTACAGCATATAACTTAAAGTTAGAGAAAGTAACAAAAGTAGAAAAAGGTATCCGTTATTATGTTTACAAGAAATGCAACAATGGATATTCATTGATTCAGGTAGGCAATCAGAAATTATTAGTTGAATCAAAGTACATTACATACAAATGCAATGCCAAGAAGATTGTAAATGCAGCAGATAAGAAATATTCATATAATGATATGAAGAGAGACCTTAAAAAGTTGGAAAAAGCTTATGGCTCAATATTTAAAGTTGACATTGCAGGAAAAAGTTTAGATAAAAGAAACTTATACTATGTTACACTTGGTAATGCAAAAGCTAAGAAAACAGTTTATGTTGAAACATCTGTACATGCAAGAGAGTATATGAACACTAAGTTTATAATGAATGTTATTGAGGATTACTGTAGAGGATATGACTCCAAGAAGTATCAGGGAAAAAAATACAGCAAAATCTTTAACAATGTTAAACTGGTAATTATGCCAATGGTAAATCCTGATGGAGTAACAATCAGTCAGTATGGACCAAAGAAAATAAGAAATGCCACATTACGCAAGAATCTCTACAAAATAGCAAAAGGATTTAGCTTTAAAGAGTGGAAAGCTAATGCCAGAGGTGTAGATATTAATAGAAACTATGCAGAGGGATTTAACAGAGAAGGAGCAAAAGCACCGGCGCACAAGAATTATCCGGGCAAAACACCGGTATCTGAACCGGAAACAAAGGCACAGATCTCAGTAGTAGAAAAAGTAAAACCTAACGTAGTAATTTGTTATCATCAGGCAGGCGAAGTAATGTATCACCTTAATCACACAAAGCTTAGCAATATGCTTTATTCAATGACACATTATACTCACGTTTTAAGCGGTCAGGTTCAGTATGGAACATTTAGTGATTATCTTGATGACAGAAACATACTAAACTGTACATTGGAAACAGGATTAGTACCTGCACCGGTAAAGAATAAGCAGTACAAAAAAATATACAAGACAAATAAGAATGTATTAGTAGCAGTTGCAAAAATGTATTCATAAAAAATAGGAGTTACAGTTGATGTAACTCCTGTTGCCATGCAAAACTACAAGGAGGTTCACAATGTTATTAGATTTTGAAAATATGGAAGAAACAGTAATTCACAATTTTAATGGTGGTGAAAAAGACACAAGGGCGAAAATGTACAATGATGAAAACATGAAAATTTTATACGGAGTATTAGAGCCGGGAGCATCTATTGGTATTCATGAGCATACAGACAACAGCGAAGAAGTCTTTTGTGTTTCAGGCCAGGCTACAGTTTATATTGATGGGAAAACAGAAATTTTAAAAGCAGGTCAGGCACATTATTGTCCAAAGGGACACAAGCATGGAATGAAGAATGAGGGGACAGAAGACCTTATAATCTTCGGCGTTGTGCCAAAGCAATAAAAACAATTTTAAAATTGAATATAGTAATGGTATTTGGTAAAATTATTTCATAAGAAAGTACGATAGAGAAGCTAGTAAGATACAGATTATATTTTGGGAAAGAGGAAATAATATGAACGGAATATCATTTTACAAAGAAGAAATAAGAGACTGTAATGCTGTCTATTTTACAGAGGAGTTTTTTAATGTAAAAAACGACGGCAGCATCGATGTGTCTAATGAATTACAGAACGCCATAAAGACGGTTGTGGATAAGGCCGGTTATGGTGTTCTTTTTATACCTGAAGGTGAGTATTTGTTAAGCAAGACTATTTATGTGCCAAAGGCAGTCAGACTTATAGGATACGGTGACAACAGACCGCATTTTATATTAAAAGATAATGCAGAAGGATTTAATGAACCACATCCTGAGAACAAGGGTGGATTTAAATATTTATTCTGGTTTGTTAACGAACTAAAAGAGAATGAGGCGGAAATTGCAGATGCCAATCCGGGAACTTTTTACAGTGCCATTTCCAATATTAATGTAAGCCTTGGTCAGGGCAATGAATATGCAGTAGCTTTTAGAACTCATTATGCACAGCACTGTTTTATTAACCATATTGACATCAATGTGCAGTCAGGTATGGCAGGCATTTATGATGTTGGAAATGAAATGGAAGACATCTATATTAACGGAGGAAAGTACGGAATTATAACAACAAAGTGTTCTCCGGGCTGGCCTTTTGTAATGGTTGATACAAGATTTTTCGGGCAGACCGTTGGAGCAATTAAGACTAGAGAGGCAGGCTTTAATATTATTCGTACCCATTGTGTTAATACAGCTAAATTTATTGAAGTTGATGATGATTATTTCGAAAAAATATATATAGAAAATTCTGTTTTTGAAGATATGAATTGTATTTTAAATGTGGCAATGGACAACAACTCACTAACACAGGTTTATGTTAAAAATTGTCAGCTTAAGGCAGTGGAAAATGTTGTTGAATATAAGAGCAGTGGCAGACAGATTGCTAATGAAGATTATCAGTGCATTATAAAGAAATACATTCATGGAACTACAGTTAGCGATATTTATCACGATAAACAGATTCACGACCAGATTTACAGATATGCAAAAGACGTAGATTATAGAATCTTAAGAACAGACATACAGCCGTTGCCTGATATGTTAACTTGGGTTAATGCCAAGGAAGCAGGACTTAAAGGTGATGGTGTAACTGATGACACACAGGCTTTAAAAGAGGCAATTGAAAAATATGAAACAATATATTTTCCACAGGGTGAATATATTTTTTCAGATACAATTAAGTTAAAAGAAAATACATCTCTTATAGGAATGAATCCGGTTTCGACGCAACTTATTTTAAAAGAAAATTCTGAAAAGTTTACAGGATTTGGCAAGGCTAAGGCTTTTATTGAAACTTCAAAGGGAAGAAATATTATGTTCGGTCTTGGTGTTAATACAGGTGGACGAAATCCAAGAGCCTGTGGCGTTAAATGGATGAGTAACAAAAATTCATATATGAATGATGTGAAATTCTTTGGCGGTCACGGTAACCTTGTAAAGATGACAGGAGCTTTTGAACAGCCATATGATGAGGGAAGATGCAGAGATGCAGACCTTAAGAAAATATGGGACTACCAGTATGCAAGCCTTCTTATTTGTAACGGAGGTGGCGGAACCTTTAAGGATATATGGTCAGCAAGTCCATATGTTTCAGTGGGTGTTCAGATTCAGAATACTGAAACTCCTACAAGAATATATTGTCTGTCATTAGAGCATCATTGCAGATGTGAACTTAGAATGATAAATGCAAAGAATGTAACAATATATGGTTTCCAAAGTGAAGAAGAAAAAGCAGAGGGTGAGTTTGCACTTCCAATAGAATTACATAATTGTAAGGATATTACTTTTGCAACTACATATTGTTTTAGAACTGTTTTTGTGCAGAAACCATTTCCTTATTGTGTAAAAACATGGAATTGTGAAAATATTAAATTTTTGAACGTTCATAATTTTTCACAGATGAAATACACTATGGATAATTTCTTATTAGATGTGAATACCGGCATTGAAATAAGACCATGGCAGGCAGTTTCAATAGAAATAACAGGAAAAGGCGAGAAACAGCCAAAAACAGAAAAGCTGTATTCAGGCTTCCAGTTTGCTGATGGTGGAAGCTGTGACGGAAAGGGTAATTTCTATTTCCTTGACAGCTTATATAAGCAGATTTACAGAGTGGACAGGGAAACATTGGAGCTGTCTATGATTTTTGAATCTCCTTATAAAATTAATTCTATAGGATTTGATACAAGGGATAATATTATTGTTATTGGCGAGTATGCCATTCCAAGAGATGCAACAATAAATGGAAAGCCTAACATTAATGTTTTGCCGGAGGATTCATATGGAACATCTTATGGATTCTGGTACAACAGTCAGGCTCAGATTGTGGCATTTACAATTGACAGTAACAGAGAATGTGTAAAATTAGAAAAAGTAAACATTGGCGACATAGAGCCGGCAAGAGTTTTATATCCGGGAAACAGATGGCGTGACGGTTCAGACTTTAAGGATGTTATTCAGTATAATCCGAAAAAAGCATTCTTAGCACCGGATGGGGTAACAATTATTCCTTGTCACTATGATTTGATTAGAGCTAACAATCTTTCAAGATCAAAGCCGGGACGTAAATTATATTCAGTTGATGAAATGTATAAGAGAGTTTTCCAATGTGACATTAACAAAGAAGGCTTATTAACAAACCCTCAGGTTATTATTGAAGAGGGTGACTTTAGGGTTAAGAAGTTTGACGAAAAAATCTATGTTGGTGATGATAACATTAAGGTTTATAAGGATGGAAAGTTAATAGATATTATCAGGGTTCCGGAAAGGCCTACAACTTTTGATTTTGGTGGGATTAAGCGTAATACTCTTTTTGTTACATCAAGACATAGCGTTTATGCAATTAATATGCAACAAAAAAAGGATGAGGAGAAGTAATAAAAGTATGAGAAAGCAACTAAAAGCTTTATTAATGACAGTAGCTTTAGTTACATTGTCAACAGGACTTATTGGCTGTAACAATGAGAAAAAGCAGCAACAGACAACAACTCAGGTGGAAACAACAGAAAATAAAGTTGAAAATAATATTGAATTTAAGTCTGACGGAGAGCCGGTAAAGGATGATAGTGTTTTAGGAAAGAATACATATGTATTTTCTCCTACAGACAATAAGGATGAAATTCAGGAAAAAGCAAGTCAGATTTTTGCAAGACAGGAATCTAACCAGTTTGGAGATGAAAGATATGCATTACTTTTTAAGCCGGGAGATTATGGAACTTCATTAGAAATTAATGTAGGATTTTATACACAGGTTTTGGGACTTGGAATTTTGCCTACAGATACTAATATTAATAAATTATGGGTTAATGCAGATTGGATGTTTCACAATGCTACCTGCAATTTCTGGAGAAGTGCAGAGAATTTTTCGGTAAATGATTACTGTATGTGGGCTAATTCACAGGCAGTATCTCTTAGACGTGTTAATTTTAATGACGGTATTGTTTTAAGCGATGGCGAGGGCTGGTCATCAGGTGGCTTTATGGCAGACTGCAAAGTGGAAAAGATGGTTTCCTCAGGTTCACAGCAACAGTATCTTTTTAGAAATAACAATTGGGGGTATTTTGAAAATGGCGTGTGGAATATGGTTTTTGCAGGTGTAAATGTTGATACTATTCCTACAGGCGGATGGCCATATGAACCATATACTAAAGAAGAAACAGTTCCAAAGATTCAGGAGAAGCCTTATTTGGTTTATGATGAGGACAATGGATATGGCGTTATGGTTCCTGAAAAACGAACAGAATGTCAGGGAATTTCGTGGGAGAACGGAGTTAAAGGTACTTTTTATAGCCTGAATATGTTTTACGTGGCAGATGCCCAAAAGGATAACGCAGATACAATTAACAAGGCTCTTAAAGAAGGAAAAAATCTTCTTTTGACACCTGGAATTTATACTTTAGACAAACCTATTACTGTAGAAGAAAAAGATACTATTATATACGGCATGGGACTTGCTACTCTTGTTTCAACTAATGGAAATGCATGTATGGTAACATCAGATGTAGATGGAATTAAAGTGTGCGGAGTTTTATTTGAAGCAGGGGATAAGCAGTCAGAAACATTGCTTAAAGTTGGAAATGAAAAAGCAGAAGTTTCCCATAGCGACAACCCTATTTGCTTTAGTGATGTGTACTTTAGAGTAGGAGGCGCAAATTACAAGGGCAAAGTTAAGAATTGCGTTACAATTAACAGTAATGATGTAATTGGAGACAATTTCTGGGTTTGGAGAGCTGACCACGGAGACAATGTAGGCTGGGATATGAATACAGCACCTAATGGTATTGTGATAAATGGTGACAATGTTACAATGTATGGATTGTTTGTTGAACATTTTCAGGAATATCAGACCATATGGAATGGTAATGGCGGTAAGCTATACTTCTATCAAAGCGAAATGCCTTACGATGCACCTAACCAGAAATGTTATATGAGCCATAATGGTAAGGTGAAAGGTTATGCATCATTTAAAATAGGCGATGAAGTTAATGATTTTTACGGCTGTGGACTTGGAATTTATTGTTACAATAGAGATGCGAACATAGAAATATTCAGTGGAGCAGAGATTCCTGACAAGGAAGGAGTAGAAATTAGAAATATTGTAACTGTAAAACTTAACGGTCAGGGACAGATTACACACGTCATAAACGATAAGGGAGATTCAGTTACTTCATCAGGAGATACAGCAAGAATCCAATCTTACGAAAATGGTGAGAAAGAAAAATATTAAAAAGAAGAATAACCGAACTTAAATAATAATTTGCGCGTTCCTACAAGCAATACATATTAAGGACGAAATACAGACGTGGAGAACTTGCTCGCCAACAGTTGTATTTCGTCCTTAATGCATAGCGCGACAGCGCGTCATGTGCATGTAGCGTACGCAAAATGCGAATGAGTATCGCGTAAAACAATAACTTGTATCATATCATTATTTGACTTAATAACAATGAAACCTGAAATTAAAAAAATTATACCTGCCATCCGCCGTCAACGGTAATAATTTGTCCTGTAACATAGGAGCCTGAATTAACAAGACCATATACAGCATTTGCAACATCTTCAGTTGTGCCAAGTCTTGATGCAGGTATTTCTTCTATAATAGAGTCAATATCTTCCTGTGTAAGATGTCCGTTCATTTTGGTGTTTATTATTCCGCAGGAAATAGCGTTAACCTGAATGTTTGAAGGGGCAAGTTCCTTGGCAAGAGCCTTAGTGAAAGAATCAATGGCGCCCTTGGTTGTGGAGTAGCAAACTTCATAGGAAGCACCGCGCTGTCCCCAGACAGAAGAAATGTTGATTATTTTTCCATAACCTTGCTTTAGAAAAATAGGAATAATCATTTTGCTCATAGCAATGGCAGAGGTAACGTTAGTGTTCCAAAGTCTGGTCCATTCACTATCCGTTATATCCTGAAGCAATCCCAACACCGAAATTCCACTATTGTTAACAAGAATATCAATGGAAATATCTCCTAAATTCTTAAATAGCTTTTCAGCATTATTAAAATCAGATAAGTCGCACTGATAATAAGAAAAATCACTTCCAAGCTCTTCTGCAAGCGCTTCAATAGTAGCTTTATTTTTGTTGTAAGTTCCTATTACTTTATAATTGTTTTTTATAAAAAAACGGCAAATTTCACTTCCAATATCTCCGGAAGCTCCTGTAATTAATATTGTTTTCTTCATAATATATCATCCTTTATAATAGATAGTGCCATATAGTACCTTAGTACTGTACTTATTAGAAAAAAGTATTACCTTTTAGTACTTTGGTACTATAGTATCATAATTATAGGAAAAAATAGTACTTAGGTACTACTTTTTTTATGAAATTAATATTAAAAAAGTAAAAGTGAACCGGGAAATGAAATTAAATAGGAATAAATTGCTAACAAGTGTAGGTTGACAATCTATATAAGAGTTGTTATAATTGTAACAAAATTGTAATATTTAGAATTGATTGAGAATAACTTTAGGTATATTTTTAAGATTATATTAAAAAATGTATTGAATATGTAATCAATATGTATTAAAATACTTATTTGATATGGATTTAAACATATACCGAAATTTTAGAACAGAATTAAAACAAATGGAGGCAGAATTTTCATGAGAAGTAATTATGCTAAGAAACTTGTAGCAGGTACACTTGTGGCATCTATGACAATCACAGCGTCTATGCCATTGTTTGCAGATGAATTGGCAACAGAAATACCTAGCGCAGGTGCAGCAGTTATTGTTGAAGATTACATCAATAATAGTGGTAGAGAAACTGATATTGAGAAGTTACTTCCTACAGAAGCAACAGATAGTACAGCAACATCTAATGAGACAACAAAGACAGAAAATCAGACTGAAAAGACACAGACATCTAATACAGCAACATCAAGTGAGGACAAGTTATTTGCTAACATAGCAATTACTAAGGTTTCAGGTGGTGCAGAAGATTATGTTAATGTAAGAAAGAAACCAACAACAGAATCGAAGGTTGTTGGAAAAATTTATAACAACAGTGGTGCAAAAATTCTTGAAAAGACTAATAACGGTTGGTACAAGATTGTATCAGGTAACTGTACAGGTTATATTAAGTCAGATTTCTTTGTAACAGGAAGTAGTGCTAAGAGCAGAGCTTTAGATAATGGTTATGTACAGGCAGAAGCTAAGGATGCTATCCATGTTAGAGCAGAAGCTAATACTAATTCTAAAGTAGTAACTAATGTTTACAAGAATGAAACATATACTATTAAGAAGTTTGACAAGACTGGCGAATGGATTAAGGTTAAAATTAAAGCCGGTGTTAGTGGTTGGATTTCAGCACAGTATGCGAATGTTAACATTAACATGGAAACAGCTATAACAAGAAAAGAAGAAAAAGCTAAGATTAAGAAAGAACGTGAGGCAGCAAAAGCGGCAGCTGAAGAAGAGGCAAGAAAGCAGGCTGAACAGCAGGAACAGCAGGCATCAAATGATAACAGCCAGAGTTCAAGCGACGGTACATATTCGAACAGCTCAAACTCAAGTTCAAGAAGCAACTACAGCAACTCATCATCAAGCAGTAGTTCATCAAGTAGTTCAAGTAGCAGTAGTTCAAGCAAGAAGAGTTATAGTAGCTCATCAAGCAGCTCAAGCGGTTCGGGAACAGGTGCAGCAATTGTAGCATATGCTAAGCAGTTCCTTGGTAACCCTTATGTATACGGTGGAGCAAGTCTTACAAACGGAACAGACTGTTCAGGATTTACAATGTCAGTATACGCTCACTTTGGGTATGGACTTAGCAGATCATCATATACACAGGTTAACAACGGTAGAGCGGTATCAATGAGTAGCTTACAGCCAGGTGACTTGTTATTCTACAAGTATGGTGGTTCTACAATCAGCCACGTAGCTATTTACATTGGTGGTGGACAGATTATACATGCTTCAACAGAAGAAACAGGTATTATAATTAGTGGCATGGGGTCACCTTGTGCAGCTAGAAGAATTATTGGATAATTAAATATAATATAGAAACAAGACCTGAATTGGCAACAACCAATACAGGTCTTGTTTTTTTGCAAAATAGTGTGGCGAATTCTAGAAAAAAGTCAATAGTTTATGTGTAAAATGTACAAGTTTGGAACATATCAACAAAACATTAGTTCTTTACAGTTGTCGACAAAGATTTACATAAAATGACACACTTTTATGTTGATAATGTTAATAAGTGGGTTAATAACCTATTTTAAGGGAGAATTTTATTGAAAAAAACTGAAAAAACAATGTTAATAACTTTTTAACTATAATTGTGCCAGATAGTTAAAAATGGGTTAAATTTGTATAAAATATACAAAAATAGCGTCGAAAAAAGAGTAGAGAAAAATAAGTGAAAAAAGTGTGTTTTTTCTTGTGGAAAATCACCTTAAATGGTATAATTTAATTACTAGTTAACGAAAGGAAGTGGTACCATGAAAATTAAGATTTTCGGTAAGAACATTGAAGTAACAGAAGGCATCAGAAGCGCAGTAGAAGAGAAAATCGGAAAGCTCGATAAATACTTCGCGGAAGAGACTAGAGTGGACGTTACATTAAGTGTTAATAAGAATGAACAGAAGGTGGAGGTAACAATTCCAGTCAAAGGACGTATTATCAGAGCGGAAGAAATAAGTGATGATATGTATGTATCAATCGATATGGTTGAGGAAACAATTGAAAGACAGCTTGTTAAGTATAAGAATAAGATTATTGACAAGAAGAAATCAATTAAGGAAGCTTTTACAGAGACATACATTGAAGCTGATTACGAAGACGAAGATGAGGATCAGATTAAAATCAAAAAGACTAAGAGATTTGGTATTAAGCCAATGGATCCTGAAGAAGCTTGTGTAGAAATGGAATTACTTGGACATAACTTTTTTGTATTCCTTAATGCAGAGACAGAAGAAGTTAATGTAGTTTACAAACGTAAAGGTAATACATACGGTTTAATAGAACCTGAACTTGACTAAAAGATAAAAAACAACTAAGAAAACTAAATAATATCTAATAAGAGTCCCTGGTTGGTTGAAATATATCAGTTAGGGATTCTTTTTTCAGTTTATAAGAACAAAAGTTATGAAATGCCTACGTTTACACTTTTTTAACAAATAAATAACACATACTTGTATTGAATAAAACCGATTTAAATGGTATTATATTCCTTAGCGTGTTGTATTTTACAACAAATATATTTGAGGAGATTACCATGGGCGTAATTAATAAAATCGTAGGAACGCATAGTCAGCGTGAATTAAAAAGACATAATCATACAATAGAGAAAATCTTAAGCCTTAAGCCGGAGATGGAAAAACTTACCGACGACGAGATGAAGGCTAAGACAACAGAATTTAGAAATAGATTACAGAAAGGTGAAACTTTGGACGATTTGCTTCCTGAGGCATTTGCCTTAGTTAGAGAAGCAACAAGAAGAACACTTGGAACAGAACATTATCCATGTCAGTTACAGGGTGGTATTATCTTACATCAGGGACGTATCGCAGAAATGAGAACCGGTGAAGGTAAGACACAGACATGTTTGTTGCCTGCATATCTTAATGCATTGGAAGGCAAGGGCGTTCATATCGTAACAGTTAACGAATACCTTGCTACCCGAGATGCTGAGTGGATGGGACAGGTTCACAGATTTTTGGGATTAACAGTAGGCTGTGTTCTTTCAGACATGGAACATGAAGAAAAGAAAGCGGCCTATAACTGTGACATCACATATATTACAAATAACGAATTAGGATTTGACTACTTAAGAGATAACATGGTTGTTTACAAAGAACAGTTAGTTCAGCGTGGACTTCATTACTGTATTATCGACGAAGTTGACTCGGTTCTTATTGATGAGGCAAGAACACCTCTTATTATTTCCGGACAGAGTGGTAAGTCAACTAAGTTATATGAAATGTGTGACATTCTTGCAAGACAGATGGAACGTGGCACAGCTAATCCTGAACTTAGCAAGATGGATGCCATTATGGGTGTTGATATTGAAGAAGATGGAGACTTCCTTGTAAATGAAAAGGACAAGATTGTTACTTTAACAGCACAGGGTATTGAAAAAGTTGAAAAATTCTTCCACATTGACAACTATGCTGATGCTGAAAACTTAGAACTTCAGCACAATGTTATTTTGGCATTAAGAGCACATAACCTTATGCATAGAGATCAGGACTATGTAGTTAAGGATGATGAAGTACTTATTGTAGATGAATTTACAGGACGTATTATGCCGGGCCGTAGATATTCTGATGGTTTACATCAGGCTATTGAAGCAAAGGAACATGTAAAAGTTAACAGAGAAAGCAAGACTCTTGCAACAATTACATTCCAGAACTTCTTTAACAAATATGACAAGAAGGCAGGTATGACAGGTACAGCCTTAACAGAAGAAAAAGAATTTAGAGATATTTATAGTATGGATGTTGTTGAAATTCCAACAAACAAGCCAATTGCAAGAATTGACCATGAAGATGCAATGTTTAAGACTAAGAAAGAGAAACTTCATGCAGTTATAGAAGACATTGTTGAATCACATGCAAAGGGACAGCCTGTATTGGTTGGTACGATTAACATTGATTCTTCAGAAGAAATCAGTGCTTTGCTTAAGAAGAGAGGTATTCCACACAATGTATTAAATGCTAAATTCCACGAGAAGGAAGCAGAAATCGTTGCTCAGGCAGGTCAGCATGGAGCAGTAACTATTGCTACTAATATGGCAGGTCGTGGTACTGATATTAAGCTTGATGATGCTGCAAGAGCAGCAGGCGGTCTTAAGATTATAGGTACAGAAAGACATGAATCAAGACGTATCGATAACCAGTTAAGAGGTCGTTCAGGTCGTCAGGGTGATGTTGGTGAATCTAAGTTTTACATTTCATTGGAAGATGATATTATGAGATTGTTTGCTTCAGAGAAGCTTATGTCAATCTTTAATGCATTAGGTGTTCCAGAGAATGAAGAAATTCACCATAAGTCATTAACTAAGACTATTGAAAGAGCACAGAAGAAGATAGAAGGAAATAACTTTGGCATAAGAAAGAACCTTATGGAATATGATAAGGTTAACAATGACCAGAGAGAGATTATATACGCTGAAAGAGCAAGAGTTCTTAACGGCGAGAATATGAGAGATGCAATTATCAAGATGATGAATGAAGTAATTGAATCTCAGGTTGACATGTTTGTTGGCGATGATCAGGAGACTAAGGATTGGGATGTGGCAGGTTTAAGTCAGTCATTATTTGAAATTATTCCTGTAAAACTTGAAATTCCAAAGAGCGAGATTGAACATCTTTCAAAAGCTGAATTTAAACAGTTATTGAAGGAAGCTGCAGTTAAGCTTTACGAAGCTAAGGAAGCTGAGTTCCCAGAACCTGAACATATTAGAGAATTAGAAAGAATCGTTCTGTTAAGAGTAATCGACAGAAAGTGGATGGATCACTTAGATGATATGGAACAGTTGAAACAGGGTATTGGTCTTATGGCTTATGGTCAGAGAGATCCTGCTGTTGAATACAAGATTCAGGGTTTTGAAATGTTTAATGACATGATTGAAGGCATCAAAGTTGAAACTGTTAAGACTTTATATCATATTCAGGTTGAACAGAAAGTTGAACGTGAAGAGGTGGCAGAAGTTACAGGAACAAACAAGGATGATACAGGTGTTAGCAAGACTAAACACAGAGAATCTGAAAAGATTTATCCAAATGATCCTTGTCCATGTGGTTCAGGAAAGAAGTATAAAAACTGTTGTGGACGTAAGGCTTAATACAACGGCTTGAATTATGAAGAAAGGGGTTGCTTTAGACGACTCCTTTCTTTTTTAAAAATTTAGAAAAAGTAAGATTGAGGTATGACGTGGTAGAACTTGAACAATACAAATATCAATGGAATCAATATGCAGATCAATTGGAAGAACTGCGCAAAGCCTTTGACATACAGGCAAAAAAAGAAAGAATAGAAGAAATTGAAGGAATAATGGAAGAACAGGGATTTTGGGATAATTTAACAAGGTCTCAGGAAATAACAAAAGAATTAAAACAATTAAAAGACAGTCTTGAAACCATTGAACACCTTCAGCAGAAATATGAAGATCTTGGAACTTTAATTGAAATGGGCGAAGAGGAAAATGATGCTTCAATAGTAGAAGAAGTTGAGCAGGAAACGAAAAAGTTTATAGATGAATTTGAAAAAACTAAAATAGAGACTCTTTTGTCAGGAGAATATGACAAAAACAATGCCATTGTAAAAATCAATGCAGGAGCAGGGGGAACAGAGTCTTGTGACTGGGCAAGTATGTTATATAGAATGTATACCCGTTGGGCAGAAAGTAAGGGATATAAAACAGAAGTACTTGATTTCCTTGATGGAGACGAGGCAGGCATAAAGTCCATAACATTTCAGGTTAACGGCGAAAACGCATATGGTTATTTGAAATCAGAAAAAGGAGTTCACAGACTAGTTAGAATATCTCCTTTTAATGCAGCAGGAAAAAGACAGACTTCTTTTGCTTCATGTGATGTAATGCCTGACATTGAGGAAGACCTTGATGTTGAAATAAATGATGATGACATTAGAATTGATACTTACCGTTCAAGTGGTGCCGGTGGACAGCATATCAACAAAACATCATCGGCGGTAAGAATAACACATAACCCTACAGGAATTGTTGTGCAGTGTCAGAATGAAAGATCTCAGCTTCAGAATAAAGATAAGGCTATGAAGATGTTAAAAGCTAAACTTTATGTTCTAAAAAAACAGGAAGAAGAGGAAAAACGTTCAGGAATTAGAGGAGAAGTAAAAGAGATTGGATGGGGCAGTCAGATACGTTCTTACGTTATGCAACCATATACAATGGTAAAGGATCACAGAACAAATCAGGAGATAACAGACGTTGGAAAAGTAATGGATGGTTACATTGATCCCTTTATAAATGCATACTTAAAATGGATTAATATTAAGAAAGATAACTAATTTTTGTTGCGGATTACCATTAACCGTGCTATTATTCAATGGTAAAATAAACTAAACTTTAACAAGCGAGGAATAAACATGATAAAAGTGGCAATTTTAGGATACGGAACAGTAGGTTCAGGAGTATTCCAGATTATTAAAGAGAACAAAGAATTAATTACAAACAAAGCAGGACAGGAAATTGACATAAAATATGTACTTGATTTAAGAGAGTTTCCAGGAGATCCTTGTGAGAATGTATTAGTTCATGATTACAATATTATTTTAAATGACCCTGAAGTTGAGGTTATTATAGAAGTAATGGGAGGGCTTAAACCATCATACGATTTTGTTAAGTCGGCATTAGAAGCAGGCAAGAGTGTTTGTACATCAAACAAAGAACTTGTTGCAAAATATGGTGCAGAATTAATTAAGATTGCCCAGCAGCATAACAGAAACTTCTTGTTTGAAGCTGCAGTAGGTGGTGGAATCCCTATTATCCGTCCACTTAACATGCATATTACAGCTGATAAGATATGTGAAATAACAGGTATCTTAAATGGTACAACAAATTACATTTTAACAAAAATGGACAAAGAAGGAGCTGACTTTGACAGCACTTTAAAACAGGCACAGGATTTAGGCTATGCTGAAAGAAATCCTGAAGCTGATATCGAAGGCTATGACGCAGTTAGAAAGATTGCTATATTAGCATCTTTAGCAAAAGGTAAAACTGTAAACTTTGAAGAAATTTATACAGAAGGAATTTCAAAAATTACAGCAGAAGATTTTAAATATGCTAAGGCTATGGGACGATCAATTAAGTTATTAGGTAAGTGCAAGAACGAGGATAATCAGGTAGTTGCATCTGTAGCACCTAGACTTTTGGCACCGGATCATCCATTATTTAACGTTAGTGGTGTTGTAAACGGAATACTTGTACGTGGAAATATGGTAGGCGACTTAGTATTTATCGGTAGTGGCGCAGGAAAGCTTCCAACAGCCAGCGCAGTTGTGTCTGACGTGGTAGACAGCGTAAGACATCTTAATGTATCAACAACAGTAATGTGGGATGAAGAAAAATTAGAATTAGAAGATTTTTCAAAGTCAAAGAAGAAATTCTTTGTTAGAAGTAGTGGTTCAAAAGAAGACATTGAAAAGGTATTTGGCAATGTTGAATATGTTGATGCTAACATTGATGGAGAATGTGGATTTATTACAGAAAAGATTAGTGAAGCTACGTTTGCAAAAAAAGCAGATGAATTAGGCACAGTAATCTCTAGAATTAGAATGGAAGGTTAATTTTATTAACTATATCTCATATAACCGCATAATATAAAATAAGATTAAGGGGAAAATATAACATGAAGGAAACAAAGGTTGTTAAGTTTGGGGGAAGTTCATTAGCTGACGCTAAGCAGTTTAAAAAGGTTGCAGAAATAATATTAGATGATCCAACAAGACGTTTTGTTGTAGCATCTGCACCGGGAAAAAGATATGTGGAAGACATTAAAGTAACAGATATGCTTTACAAATGCTATGAAATGGCATCAGAAGGACAGAACTTTGATGAGCAGTTCCAGATGATTAAGGACAGATATAATAACATTATTATGGACTTAGGAATTGAAGATTTTTCTTTAGAGGAAGATTTTGAAATTATAAAGGGAGCTTTTTCACATATGGCAGGCCGTGATTATGCAGCCAGCCGTGGTGAATTTCTTAACAGTAAGGTTTTAGCTAAGTATTTAGGCTTTGAATTTATTGATGCTGCAAAATATATTTTCTTTGATGATATGGGACAGTTTGACTGGGATAAAACAGCAGAAAAATTAATTCCAAAGCTTGCAGCAACAGAAAAAGCAGTAGTACCGGGATTCTACGGCTCAATGCCAAATGGAACAATCAAAACATTTTCACGTGGAGGTTCTGACGTAACAGGGTCTATTATTGCCAGAGCAGCAGAAGCTAAGCTTTATGAAAACTGGACAGATGTTAGCGGATGCCTTATTTGTGATCCTAGAATTGTTAACAATCCGGCTCCAATTAACACAATTACATATAGTGAACTTAGAGAATTAGCATATATGGGTGCAACTGTACTTCATGAAGATGCTATTTTCCCAGTAAGAGCAGCAGGCATTCCTGTAAATATAAAGAATACTAATTGCCCGCAGGACAGAGGAACAATGATTGTATCAGAAACAGCAGAACCTTGTGAACATATTATTACAGGTATTGCAGGTAAAAAAGGTATGTCTGTAATCAATATTGAAAAAGACAAGATGAATAGCGAAGTTGGATTTGGTAGAAACGTTCTTCGTGCATTAGAAAAGAGCAATGTAAGTTTTGAACATATGCCATCAGGTGTAGATACAATGAGCGTTGTTATTCAGACAGATAAGTTGGCAGGCAAGGAAACAACAATTCTTGATGAAATTAGATCAAGAGTGCATCCTGACCAGTTATACATTGAAAGCAACTTAGCTCTTATTGCAGTTGTAGGTCGTGGAATGAAGAGTGCAAGAGGTACAGCGGCAATCTTATTTACAGCTTTAGCAGATGCAAGAGTAAATATTAAGATGATTGATCAGGGTTCTTCAGAATTAAACATCATTATCGGTGTTGCAGAGGAAGACTTTGAAGTAGCAATGAAAGCTATTTACAATGCATTTATTAAGGTAAAAAAATAAATAGCAGACAACATTTGTTAAAAAGTTGACAAAGATTTATATAAGTACTATAATGGCATAGTAAAAATTAAAAAATTCTTCGGGGCAGGGTGAAATTCCCTACCGGCTGTGATTGCGAATGCATAAGTCAGCGAGCCAATGGCATGATATGGTGTGAATCCATAACCGACAGTAAAGTCTGGATGAGAGAAGACAGGAGCGTAATTATCATAGATTGATTAAGGATTCTAAAAGCCACTTGGATCTTGCAATCAGTAATTTATGAATATTACATTTCTATATTTGCTTTGTATTTAAGCCCTGGAAATTATTTCCGGGGTTTTCTTTTTGCCACAAAAAGAAAGATACGGCAAACCAAATCACCAATAAGTGTTGAAGAATTTTGAAAAAAGAAAAAGGAGATTTAAAATGAAAAAAGTATTTACTACAAAAAATCTGGTTCTTATGGCAATGTTCTCAGCACTTGCCGCAGTGTTAATGTTATGGGAATTTCCAATTCCTTTTATAGCACCAAACTTTTATGAAATTGATTTAAGTGAGATTCCAATTCTTGTAGGTTCATTTATTATGGGACCTGTATCGGGAGTAATTATGGAAGCAATAAAGATTATCCTTAAATTATTAATTAAGGGAACTTCAACAGCATATGTTGGAGATTTCGCAAACTTCTGTATAGGAGTATGTTTGGTAGTACCTGCAAGTATAATTTACCAGAAACACAAAACAAAAAAGAATGCCTTCATTGGAATGCTAGTTGGAACGTTGTTCATGGCTGTAGCAGGTGTTGTTCTTAACTATTTCGTAATGATACCATTTTATGTTAAGGCATTTGGAATGCCATTAGAAGCAATTATCGGTGCAGGGGCAAAGATTCAGCCTTTAGTTACAAACAAATTAAGTTTTACAATAGTATGTGTGGCACCGTTTAACCTTGTTAAGGGCATAATAGTAAGTTTGGTAACAGCATTAATTTACAAGCACATTAGTGCTTTCGTAAAAACAATAAAGTTATAAAGTATAAAAAATTAAATAGCAAGTAAAATCCATTATTTTAACCTAGAGGGCGGCATTAAAAGTGCCGTCTTTTTAGTTTTTGTGGAAAAAAAATTATATTGTGTTACAATGGTATTGCTTATTAGGATTGTACAAGCGAATTTTGCTTGGCAATTTATTCAATCAAAAATTTTGTTTGGAGGATATATGGTTTATGAGACTATGTGTTGGGAAGACACATTTAATCTTGGAAAAAAAATAGGACAACAGGCAAAGCCCGGACAGGTTATTTGTCTTAATGGTGATTTAGGAGTGGGAAAGACTGTATTTACCCAAGGATTCGCTAAGGGACTCGGAATCGAAGAAACAGTAAACAGCCCTACTTTTACAATAATTCAGGTGTATGATGAAGGAAGAATACCACTTTATCATTTTGACGTTTATAGAATTGGTGATCCCGAAGAAATGTATGAAATCGGTTATGAAGACTATTTCTTTGGGGAAGGGGTATGCTTAATAGAATGGTCTAAATTAATTGAAGAATTAATTCCAAGTGATGCAGCAACTGTATTAATAGAGAAAGATTTAGAAAAAGGTCTTGATTATAGAAAGGTTACGGTGGAAGGACTATGAGAATTTTGGCAATAGACAGTTCATCTATGGTGGCAACTGTAGCTGTTGTAACAGATGGTGTCTTAACAGCAGAATATACAATTAATCACAAAAAAACACATTCACAGACTTTATTGCCTATGATAGATGAAATAAAGAAGAATATAGATTTGGATATGAATACGGTAGATGCAATTGCAATTGCAGGTGGTCCGGGGTCATACACAGGTCTTAGAATTGGAAGTGCCACAGCTAAAGGTTTCGGACTGGCACTTAATATTCCGATTATAAATATTCCAACAATGGATGCGTTAGCATATAATCTTTTCTCTTCATCTTTTGTTATCTGCCCTATTATGGATGCAAGAAGAGAACAGGTTTACACAGGAATTTACAAGTTTAACGGTACAACAATGGAAGTTATAAAACCACAGTGCATTATGATGATTAGAGATCTTGTAAAAGAATTAAATAATATGTCACAGGCGGTCATATTTAATGGTGATGGCGTGGATGCTTACAAAGATATAATCGAAGAAGAAATGACAACAGAGCATTATTATGCGCCTGCATCTGTAAACAGAGCAAAGGCTTCATCTTTGGCATCTTTGGCAGAAATTTATTACAAAGAAGGTAAGACTGAAACAGCAGCTGAGCACGCACCGGAATATTTAAGATTATCTCAGGCTGAAAGAGAATTAAAAGAAAAAATGGAAAGAACAAAAGATGCAGGAAATAATCTATAGGTTAATGAGTGAAGGGGATATAAAACAGGTTGCAACAATAGAGAAGGAAATTTTTTCTCTACCATGGTCTGAAAAATCCTTTTTGGATTCTTTAAAAAACGAAAATACTGTATATATAGTAGCAGAAATTAAAGATGAAATTGTGGCATATTGTGGAGCATATATTTCTTTTGAAGAAGCTGACATTAGCAATGTGGCAGTCAAAAAAGATTTTAGAAGAAAGAATGTGGCTGAGAATATGTTAAATAAACTTTTTTATGAATGCAGGAAAAAAGGAGTGTCAGATATTACTTTGGAGGTAAGAGAGACTAATGTTCCAGCAATAAGTTTATATGAAAAACTAGGCTTTGAAGAAGCGGGAATACGTAAGAATTTTTATGAAAAACCTGTTGAAAATGCTCTTATTATGTGGAAACATGATTAGAAGAACTTTCCACTAGTATTTGAAAGTGTTTATAGTTAGAATGAAACAAGACTAATTATTAACACAGGAGGAAAGTATGAGAGTATATAAAGATAAAAAACTAACGAAAGTAGTATGTAACAATTGTGGAAAAAATATTAAAGTGAATAATTCCACAATAGAGGAAGGTGTATTTTTCGCAGATTATAAGTGGGGGTATTTTTCAAAAAAAGATGGAAGAGAAGACACTTTTGATTTGTGCGAAAAATGCTATGATGAAATAACAGAAAAATTTTTATACAAAATAAATACAAAAAATTATACAGAATTATTATGATTTTAATCATTTAGAAAATGGAGAAGGTATGTTAGATGTTTGTTTACTTGGCACAGGGGGAATGATGCCACTTCCAAGAAGATGGCTTACAGCCCTTATGTGCAGATATAATGGAAAAAATATATTAATAGATTGTGGAGAGGGTACTCAGGTTGCAATCAAAGAAAAAGGCTGGACATTTAAGCCTATTGATGTTATATGCATTACACATTATCATGCAGATCATATTAGTGGCTTGCCAGGTTTACTTTTAACAATGGGAAATGCAGAGAGAACGGAACCGCTTACAATGATAGGTCCAAGAGGATTGACAAAAGTTGTCAATGCTCTTAGAACCATAGCCCCTGAATTACCTTTTGACATTAATTTTATTGAACTTACTGAAGGTGAGCAAACACTGGAATTTGAAGATTTCAGGATTAAAGCTTTTAGAGTAAAGCATAATATAGTTTGCTACGGATATTCCATAGAAATAGATCGTGGAGGAAAATTCAACCCTGAAGCGGCAAAAAAACTTAACATACCTATAAGAAGTTGGGGAAAACTTCAAAAAGGTGAGACGGTTGAAGTTGATGGTGTAACATTTACACCTGATATGGTAGTTGGTGCACCAAGAAAAGGTTTAAAAGTTACTTATACAACAGATACAAGACCAGTGCCTGTAATATCAGAGGCGGCAAAAGGGGCGGACCTTTTTATATGCGAAGGGATGTATGGCGAACCTGATAAGGATGCCAAGGCAAGAGAACATAAACATATGACATTTAAAGAGGCTGCAAAGATTGCAAAAGAGGCACAACCTAAGGAAATGTGGCTTACACATTTCAGCCCTTCATTAGTAAGACCTTTAGAGTATATGGATACAGTTACGGATATATTTGAAAATGCTAAAGCAGGAAAGGATGGAATGTCTGTTAATTTATGTTTTGAGGACTAAACTTATTAACATTAATTAGACAGAAAAAGAAAAGGTGTTAACATGGAAGAAGTGAAAATATTAGCAATTGAAAGTTCTTGTGACGAAACAGCAGCAGCAGTAGTAGTTAACGGTAGAGAAGCATTATCTAATGTTATTTCATCTCAGATAGATTTACATACTTTATACGGTGGTGTTGTGCCTGAAATCGCATCAAGAAAACATATTGAAAATATAAATTATGTTATAGAAAAAGCTTTGTCGGACGCTAATTGCACATTAGATGACATAGATGCAATAGGTGTTACATATGGACCGGGCTTAGTTGGAGCCTTATTGGTGGGTGTGGCAGAGGCAAAGGCTATATGCTTTGCAAAGGACATACCTTTAATTGGTGTGCACCATATTGAAGGACATATTTGCGCTAATTATGTTGAAAACAAGGAATTAGAGCCACCATTTGTGTGCCTTGTAGTATCAGGTGGACATACCCATTTAGTTGTTGTTGAAGATTATGGAAAATACAAAATTCTTGGAAAAACAAGAGATGATGCAGCAGGTGAAGCTTTTGATAAGGTTGCAAGAGCAATAGGTTTAGGATACCCGGGAGGCCCTAAAATTGACAAAATCTCAAAAGAAGGCAACCCTCATGCATATGAGTTTCCAAGGACAAAAATAGCTAACAGTATTTATGATTTTAGCTTTAGTGGGCTTAAATCGGCAGTACTTAACCAGCTTAATTTGTCAAAAATGAAAGGCGAAGAGATTAATCCTGCAGATGTGGCGGCATCTTTCCAAAAATCCGTAGTGGATACTTTGGTAAGCAGAGCAATGATTGCCCTTGAAGAAACAGGAATGAAAAAGTTTGCCATAGCAGGCGGAGTGGCTTCAAACACAGCCATCAGAGCAGCTTTCAAGGAAGAATGCGAAAAGAGAGGCGTGGAATTTTATCATCCGTCACCTATTTTGTGTACAGACAACGCAGTAATGATAGGCTCAGCAGCTTATTATGAATATAAAAACGGAATTACACACAGTTGGGATTTAAATGCTATTCCAAATTTAAAATTAGGTGAAAGATATGAATAAAATAACAGCAATAGTATTGGCTGCAGGAAGTGGCAGTCGAATGAAAAGCAAAACAAAAAAACAATTTATGGAAATAAAGGGAAAGCCGGTTATCTGGTATTCCCTTTTTGAATTTGAAAAAAGCAGAGTAGATGAAATAATTCTTGTAACAGGAAAAGAGGACATTGATTACTGCAAAAAAGAAATTGTAGAAAAATATAATCTTAAAAAAATTAAAAATGTAGTAGCAGGTGGAAGCGAAAGATATGAGTCTGTTTACAATGGGTTAAAAGAAGTAACGGGAAATATAGTTCTTATTCATGATGGTGCAAGGCCATTGATAAATAATGAAATTATAGAAAGAAGTATAGAAGGTACTATAAAAAGTGATGCCTGTGTGGTAGGAGTACCGGTCAAAGATACAATAAAAAGAGCCAACAAAGAAGGGTATATTATAGATACCCCAAATAGAAGTGAATTATGGATAACTCAAACGCCACAAAGTTTTAAAACGGATTTAGTAAAGATGGCATATAAAAAAATGAAAGAAGAGTTAGAAAAAGGTAATACGACTCTAAATATAACAGATGATGCAATGGTGGTGGAAGAATTTACAACAAATCAGGTAAGATTTGTTCAGGGTGATTACAAAAATATAAAAGTCACCACACCGGAGGATATAGATATAGCAGAATTATTTATTGAATTGGACGCCAAATAGAAATAGTATAAATGCAAATAAAGGTAACAAAACACCATGGCTTTGATTAAACAGATTGATTTAGTCTTTGTAAATTCACAATCACTACAACCATAAAAAAACGATGTTTATCTGTATTTTGAACGAGAAAAAACAAGAAAATAATAGCTTGAAATGCCTATAAATAAAGGAAAAACAGGCGAAAATTGAAAATAAAATAAAAAACCTTGAAAAAAGTTGTAAAAAAGTGTTGACATTGTCAAATACAGATGATATTATAATGGAGCGCGTCAGACAGAGAGACGCACTTGGAGAGGTGTCCGAGCGGTTTATGGTGCCGGTCTTGAAAACCGGTGAGGGTCAAACCTCCGTGGGTTCGAATCCCACCTTCTCCGCTATAGAAGTGAAGAACTTCTATTTTTATTTGAAAAGTTTCTTCTTAAAAGAGTCAACTGCTTGGAGAAGTACCCAAGTGGCTGAAGGGGCTCCCCTGGAAAGGGAGTAGGTCGTTAATAGCGGCGCGAGGGTTCAAATCCCTCCTTCTCCGTTAATACTTCTCAGAAAGAATAAGGCTTAAAAGAAACAAACAGGAACATTGATAATTGAACAGCAACCATCCCTGAAAATTCAAAATAAAATTTTCAGAGCGAACATTGTTAATTCGAGTAATCGAAGCTAACGATTTCCAAAACAACAGTAATGGATGAATGGCTAACGTCATTCTGACAG